>Ga0209284_10002290_pt1 | contig 26565 bp, 22 predicted proteins | sample FRY03_FD_187211 | JGI IMG/M metagenome (GOLD analysis project Ga0209284, IMG submission 187211) | Freshwater microbial communities from Lake Fryxell liftoff mats and glacier meltwater in Antarctica - FRY-03 (SPAdes) (version 2) | ecosystem: Environmental > Aquatic > Freshwater > Ice > Glacier...
TTTGCTCCGCCTCCAGCGCAAAACGCCGATCCACCACCCGGGTCACCACGTGATAAATCGCCACCGGCGGAGTCTCCCCCGTTCCCAGGCCCGCCTCAGCCAATTCTCGCCCCGTCGGCACCAACAACCGCCGCCGTTTCACCGAATTCATCACCTTCATAGAGGAACCTTAACCAGCCCCAGGCAACGAGGCAAGGGGATTCTCGCCAAATTGTCTGGTAATCTTTCACGGTACTCGCCAAATTGTCTGGTAATCTTTCACGGGTAATCTTTCACAGAAGTCGCGGTGGTCGAGACTTTTGTAGTGCCGGGCGATGTTGCTGCGCAGGGCGAGGACGCTATGGCGGGCGATGGAGGCGAGGCGTTTGGCGGAGGTTTTTTCAAGATCTTCGCCGCGATGTTGGAGGCAGAGTTCGATGAAGTCATTTTCCAGCCCGGAAGTGTGGAGGAGTTCATCGATACGGATGAAGAGCTGGCGCTCTTCGCGGTATTCTTTGCAGCCGTTGACTTCAGGTAAGGCTGGACGAAGGAAGGGTTGATAGGTGATGCTCTGCACGGTTCGAAAATCTTGGATTAGTTGTGGTAAACCAATTTATGGACTTCGAATTTCGGGCATGGGAGGCAAATTAGCCTCTCATGCCTCTTTTAAAAAAACCTACGATGTAGACAGTTCAAGAACTCATGGTTTTGGGACACGCTCTATTTTAGGCGGTTTTTAGTTCGCTTGCGGCGTTCTTGGCCGCAGCGAGGGCTGCCGGAGTCAGCTCGGCGGCTCGCTCGATCATCGCGGGATCCCGCAGGGCTTCGATGACTTCCACGAGGTAGGCTTCGGGGTCGAGGTCATAGACTTTGCAGTTCTCAATCACGGTGTAGAAGAGCGCGCTGTCTTTTCCTGCTTCGGCGCTGCCCATGAAGAGGTAGTTCTTGAGGCCGAGTTTTAGAGGACGGATCGCGTTCTCGATCCGGTTGTTGTCCACTTCCAGTTCAGCATTCAAAATACTGACTGAAGTGGAGGCTGTGCTCTGGGGCTTGTAAGCGGGCGTCGAAAAATTTCCTTCGTAGGTGGGCCATGCAGCCGGCGAGGATGATGCCTTGGAAGCGTTTGACGAGGGCGTCGTAGGCACTGTAGCCGTCGCACTGGATGTGACCGGTGAAGAGGAGGGTTTTACTTTCTTCGTCGAAGCCGAGCATGTCTAAGAGGCAGTCCATGGCGCGGCTGGTGTGCCAGTCGAAGTAGACAGCGCTGGTGTGGATGTTGCTGCCGGTAGTATTCGTTGAGCTGAAGGGCGGCGGTGAGTTGTCCGGTGACTTCTTGAAGAGTGGCCTCGAGTTCCTCGACCCTTTTAACGAGGGCTTGGTAATCAAATGAGGAAGGCTCCGGCATGGGTTGTATTGTACCCAAAACCGGAGCTTTTTTTAGCAGAAAAATTATTTTTTTGAGGTGAATTATGGGAGCTACTCGACTTGATACCAGCCGCGCATGGAAGCGCCCTTGAGATCGATGCCATCGAGGAGAAGTTGCAGGGCCTGTGGCGCGAGCTTGAGTTTTTTGTCGCGGGCGTTGTTACTGGCGGGCCAGCTGAAGGTTCCTTCTTCGAGGCGTTTGGCGGCGACCCAGAGGCCGGTGCCATCGAAGTAGAGGAGCTTGAGCCGGTTGCGTCGTTTGTTAACGAAGGCGAAGATGGCTTCTTTGACGAGTTCCTGACCAAGGTGTTCGGTGGCGATCTCGGTGAGGCCGTTGAAACTTTTGCGCATGTCGCAGGGCTGAAGGGCGAGGTAGATTTTGAGCGAGGCGTTGGTGAGGTTGATCATTTGCGGCCTCCTTCCCGATGGCGACGCCGTAGTTCGGAGACGAGGTCGGCCGCGAGATGGAGATCATCGCGGCTCCCGACGATGATTTTGAGCCCATCGGAGTATTCGATGACGAGCCGGGACTGGATCACGCCGGGGAAGTCAACTTCAGCGAAGCGGATTTCCGAGCAGCGCGCGGGCGGTGGGTTGGATGATGTCGTGGACATGACCCGACTTTTAGCGGATCACGCCGCCACGCGATAGGTGCCCAATTTTATGACGCTTACATTCCATCAGCAATGGTGGTTGCTCGACCGCGCGGCGGCAAAGATCGTGACGAGGAACGATTCCACCAAAAACTTCGAAGGAATTTTCGCCAGCGACGAAGGATATTTTGGCACCGTTCTGGCGATGGAGGGCTATCCGGTCGATGATCTCGTTTACGATGAGAACGTGACCTGGACCCATTGGGAAAAACTGGAAGCGGAAGAGGAAGCGGAGATGAAGAAAACGGGCCGCCTTGGAAAAGCGGGAAGTCCCGAAACCCACCCCGAACTCGCAAAGAAACACCTCGTAAAAATCCTGCGCAGCGATGCTCTCTTTGCTCGGAAATTCCCACCCGGAGCGGATGTGGGGAAGTATCGATTGCATCTGATTTAGTGTCTGGCCGCACACTACACCAGGGTCCCTAGGCTAGGCATCCTACGGTGCGACTCGTCCGATTCTGCTCTTCTATTTGTTATCGACCTTTGGAGTTGGAAATACCTCAACGGGAAGCCTCTCTAGACTCTTTATCGTGGTATTGTTTGGCCACTCCGCGCCGGAGGCACGGTATGCAAGGTAGCGTTCGATATCCGGTATAGGAATTTGATGCAAGATGCCTTTATCGTCCAAGTAAAACCTTGTCTTATTGAGAGGGCCTTTGCCACCTTTGGCGAGCTTATCATAGTTCTCTGATAGAGTGCAGAACTCTACAGTTGCGCCATTATTAACTCGAAAGAACTCGCCAGCCCTTGCGAACAAAGTTGCCGTCTTCTTTGGTTTTTCTTTGGTCGGGTCAAATCCACTAATTTGCGACCATGAATCGTCTGCCATTCTAAAAGCAGTCCACGCGGAGCCGTCCTCATATTGTGATCCTCTACTCGTTGCCAATGCTTCGGTTATTCCATCCTGATCCAAATCGACGAACATTACTTTGACTTCTTGGTCTTCTGGAAATTCCTTCTCAAGTGCTGCCCATTCCCTGTAGAAAGTCACAAAGTCATTCTTCTCGTCTTTTGTCAGGTCTTTAGCTTGAGCTTGAAAAGCCATTGCGCAGAATATTATAGCTATTATTGATTTCATCTTTTTTACTCTTGAGTTGGAATTGTGTTTTCTAGTTCTGGCCTGACTCTTGTGGGGCCACCCGCATACTGGTTCTGATTGTCATGAAAAGTCCAAACCCCGGTCGTCGGGTTAAAAACCCACGGGCTTCGGAACTCTTGGTTATGTGAAGGCACGTCGGACCATGGAACTCTTGGTTATGTGAAGGCACGTCGGACCATGGAACTCCTCCGGTGCCATTATAGAGAACCATCACGCCCCAAGCCTCTCCTGGGAGAGTCGTATTCCCTATCTGATGTGCTGCGGGAGACTCGGACCAATTCTCCTGTTCTCCATACGAGTCACGGAAATACCCTATGAATCGATTGTAGGTGGTTTGCTTCTCCACGAGCTTCGCATTCATTGCTGCAACGTTCGTGTGCCAGTTCCAAACTTCTGCCGTTGTAACGCCGCCTTCGGCGGCAGTCCTGTCTATTTGGCACACCCCCCAGCCGTTTGGTGCGCCATAGTTCAGCGTCCCTTCAATCGTGGCCTGTGTGTTGAACTGGTTGTAAACCCTGTTGCCTTGGCGACTCTCATGCCGTGCCATCGCCCAAGCATAGGCTTGGAAGTCAGCGGCAACCGAAGCGTCAATGCGTGCGCGAGCAGCCGCATCCAATGAATTCTTGCCTCGCAAGCGGAATGTCATGTTGCCCGCATTACCGCCGTTCAGGCGGTAATGTAGGGTGCAGTTTCCCCCCACAAACTCGCCGCCCATGGCGGCTGTGATGTCCCATTCTTGGTCGCCCGCAAGTGTCACCCACTGGTTCACTCCGGGGAAATCACGATTGTCCAAAGCAAACCGCTCACCCGGACGCTCGGTGCGCACCTCGAGGCGCCACTCTACCGAAACCGCTGCAGGCATGTCGCGGAATCTCGCCCGCAATTGCGCCATGGCAGGTTCTCCCGTGATGTACGCAGTGCCTCCCACCCGGATCATCCGCTCGGCTCGCTGACTATCAAGGTCAGTCGAGTTCTCGGGTGTCACGCCGATGTTCGGCATGTTAGTCTGCCGCAGTTCAAGCGGGCAGAGCCGTCCGATGAATGTCTCCGAGTGCGATTCATTCCCGGTGAAGTTCTGTGTGAAACCCTTGTTCAGATCAACATGAGCGGACGTAGTCCCATTGGCGGGAATCGTCACATCCGCAGTCTCGAACGTAAGCGGCTGGGCAACTCCGTCGATGCTGCGCTCTGTCACGATGAATGCCCGTTGCTGGAAGGCCGTGGCTTCTGCCTGCGCCCTGCGCAGCCAGAGACGCTGATGATTCATCGTCGCGTGGAAACACGGCGGATTCGGGATCAGACCTGATTGGCCTTCGGAATGAGCCAATCCGTTCGTTCCGCCCGCAGCGGGAGGAGTCGTCGGGAATGGGATCATCTCCAATCTTGCCTTGAGATCGGGGAGTGGGATAGCCGCCGTCAGCATCTCATTGGTATTGAGTGCAGCGTCCCAAACTGCCGTCTTCGTTAGAGTCCCCTTGTTGTTCGGTGGCGGATACTCGTCGAAGTCGTATTGCAAGCTCCGAGTCACCTTGTGCCACTGGAGAACAAAGTTACCCGCTGCATTCGGATCGGAAACCTGAACAAAATAAGTTCTACTGGCTTGGCCATGCCAGCGAAGGAATTTGTCGTTGCCGACCGCGAGGACCTCCAAGTCATGCTCATCCGCATGGAGCGGACAAGCAACCGCGAACGAAGCGACCAGAAGCAAAGCATGAAAAAACGATTTCATCGTGCGCCCTCCTGTTTGAGGTAGCGACTGCCGCGATGCGGCTTGAGCCAGAAAGTGTGGTTCTCCGGCTTCTGAGGGTTGGCGGCTCGCCAGGCGGCGGCAGCCGCCTGATACTCTTCCTGTGCCGTCCGAATCAGGATGAGTCTCTCTTTGTGTTTGATGTAATAATCACGCAGTGTGGAGAGAACGCGGATAGCTTCCGCGTCGTTGGTGTCGCCCTCTGTGATGGAGTAAGAAAGTTCATCCAGCTTGGGATGCTCCGGCATCTCAAAGTCCCTGCTAAAGCGAACCGCCCTGGCGGTGTCGATGTTCGATGCCATCAGGTGAAACGAACTCACTCGCTCGCCAATCTTGATGTTGGGAAATGGTGAAAGCAGTGTCCAATCCCAAGCGCACCATGCCTCAAAGTTCTTCTCTGTGCGCGGATCAAACCACCTCACGTGGCTGATGCGGTGGTCATAGACCGTCGCACCAAACGAAAGCAGATAGTGCGGCTCGCCAACCGGACCTTGAACAAAGGGCTTCGGCTCGGGTGGCAGGGGAATATCTGGCAAAGTCGAAGCATCGCTGCGTAACACGGTGATTCGATGGGTCGGAAGTGTGCGTGACGACGCCGCCTCAATCTTCATCGCGGGTAACTTCTTCGGCGGTGGTGGCGGAATGAAAACAGTGCTGGGAATCGGAAGCTCCTTCTCGATGTCCGCATTAGGTTGCGCTTGCTCCTGCGCCTGCAAGGAGAGGCCGCAAATCAGGGCAAGCGAGGGAATTACGAAAGGTTTCATCAGCGCGTTCGATACGCCGGAAACGCTTCGCTTACAGGGTGGATGTTGGGATTTGGTCTTCATTTTTGCAGAACGTCCAAGTGAACCTACGGCGAAAAACTAAAATTTTATGAAAAATACAAAAAATAAACAACCAGCAGAAAATCCGTTAGGTTTCACGACTTGTGTGTGCGTAGCATGCACTGAAACCAAATGGGGTTCAAGTCCCCTGTGAATAGAATGAACACTGAAGAACAAAAGAAACTGCTAGCAGTGAAAAGCACTACCAGAAGCCAATTGATTCGGGGGCTCCGCCAGCCCCCTCACCCCTGCGGGGCACGTCGTTGTCTCTCCTGTCCAAAACACCTGCAAGCCTTCGGTGTTATTGCGTGACCGCGAGGGAGTGTGGGAAGGCAGGCTATGGGAACCGGAGCGAAGCGGAGAGAGAGCACCCGGAGGGTGGCCCCGCGAGGGGTGAGCGGAGTGAATCAAATCTCATCGACATGCGATCGCGATTTCGCGGCAGCGCGCTCGTCAGCAATGGCGGACGTGATCGGTGAGAAGTCAGCAGAGGTCATAGTATTGAGATCGAGAACCGGGAGGATGAAAGAAGCCTAATGAACGACGAATGGGAGCGAAGCGGACATAGACGACCGAAGGGTAGCCCGAAGGGTGAGCGAAGCGAATCAAATCCGTACGGCCGGTGGTGTGGGGGGCGGTAGTTAGAACCTACCGCCTACCCGATTCGGTTTCTTCTGTTTGTTGTCAGTATTCGGCATGGACTAACCACCTCCTTGAAATGAAATGCCAAGATTAAACGTCTGACCGCAGGAATTGCATCTGGCGGATGCTCCTTTGGAATCAAAACCCTGGTTGATGATCTCTAGTCGCATCTGGCATTCGGGACAGGATACGGTGAACAACTTTAGGTAATAGAGATAAACGAATACCCAAACTATTGATCCCGCGAAAATGACCCCACAGACTGTCTTCATTATTGGGTCTCCTACAGATTTATCGGCGTAGAAAAATCCTCCCAGCGCTATTGCAGCAATGGTAAAGCAGAGCCAGAAGCATCTGCCCAGTCGTCTTTTAAACGTTGGATGTTCTCGATCCATCAAAGTTTGGAATGCATGAATTCTTTGCCGAACGTTAAATGTGGAGGCGCGCCGGGGGGAAGCTCCGTTTTAATCAGGCGGCTGGTTCGGCGTCGCCATGTCCGCCTTGTTCGCCGATCTTGTTATTCTGAGCACTAGTGGGATATGACAACTAGGTGGGTTAAAATTTATGACGCAAGAAAATATCAGGAACCGAAAACATCCCGATCACTGTAAATAACGCCAAAGCAGCGATGCCCCAATAACCAATACCGATCGTCCAAATACCGACTTGAGCTAGAAGACCTAAAACTCCAATCGCAGTGGGGAGCTTTCGATTACCTTGAATGTAACTCACAACGGTCACAACAATCCAAGCGGCGCTGACTAGGTAATACATAGAATCGGATTTTTATTTGTGGCGAACGATGAGCTGAGGTATCTCGTGGAGCAGAGCGGAACGAGATTCCCTCAAGCGTCTGGTTCGCGGCTCCGTTCGGATTTCTGCGCCGCGGGCCCAACGGGCTATAAACCCATCGTGGCTTCCGTCATCTGGCTCTGTCCTAGTTCGGTCAGTAACACATCATCCATCGTAAGACTGCCGCAACTGGGGCAGATGATGTCTTTCTCGAATGTCGGCCGCATGCCAGTATCATCGATTCCGACTTTCCCAACATCGCAACTGAATTCCTTCCGGCACTTCTTGCACTCGAAGTTTATTATCATGGGATTCTTTCCTCAGGTAGTTTCCGCGAACGATAAGCGGAACGATGACGATGAAGCGATAGCGGAATCGTCATTCGCTGCGTCGATTGTTCTGCTTTATGCATTCAAGACGCATGGTTCCAGTATAGAACAACTCGATTCTCTCGATCAATGCCGACAATCACTCGGTCACCCTCATACCACCTGAAGCCCTCGAGGTCGGTCGGTGCGTTTGGGATTTCTGAGACCCAATCAAGTTCTGGGTCCGATGTCACACTGAGTCCATCGATCCACTCGTCGAGCTCACCAGCAGGAACCAGTGCGAGAATACGAACATTCCATTCAGTCGGACCGGGAACCATTCCGCCGCCCCCGTCAATATACGAAAGGCGGTAATGAAGATCATCGTAGCTGCGACGGAACTTCATGTAGCGCTCCAAAAACTCCTGCTTCTCAGCAAGCGTCGTGAACTCGCCGCTCAAGGTGTTGGTCGTCCTACTTTTCCCGCAACCGGTCACCATGAGCGTTAGCGCCAGAGCAAGGAGTGCGAAGGGTCTCATTTTTTTGCAGAACGTAGAGGTCAGACACGGCGCGAAGCGCCGTTGTCTGCACCGCCTTGATCTGCTTGTTTATTTTTTAGGTGGTTAGTAAGCAAATCGACGGTCTTAAAGCAATTGAGCTCAGCAGATGAAAATTCGAAATATAGCTCGTTTCCTTCTGCCTTACGCCAAAGCCCTTTCCGGTTTAAGTCTGCGAATGCCTCTTCGTTAACTCTGAATATTATATCACACAAAGATTCACTATTGAAGCCTTCCCAGTTGGTTCTGACCCCATTAATCTGACTAGTTGTAATTTCAATCATTTTTGAGGGAGAAGCTAGGTGCCGAAGCACGACTCGATCATCGAAGATACTTAAAACCGGTTCTTTCTTCCGGGATAGCCATACGAAATACGCGAATACGGGGGTAACGAATCCAAAGATGAACAGGGTAAACGTCCCCGAGGTAATGCCTTCTATTTCCAGCACTCCAAAATAAGTAAGAAACCACAGTAATATGAATAAGCCAAAACCACCGATAAAGACACCAAGAACTACTTTGGATCTATAAATGTGTAGTGGCGTTTTCATGCTTTTGCAGATCAGTATTTATTAGTATCATCAGGATCTGGGGTTGATACGTCTATCAGGGTTCGCTTCCTAGGGCGGGTTGGGCCGTTTTCCATTGTTAATACGAGGATTGATCCTGCATTGGTGCGTATATCGTAAGGGGAGGATCCTCCTCGTCAATCTCCTTTCTGGCTCCCCTGATAGACGCGTGTTAAGGAGATTGTGTCCAAGAGAGTTTTCTGCGAGAATTTCCTCATGAGATTTTCCCGTTTGCTTTTCTTGAGCTGCTTGGCTTTCTTACTCAGTCCGCCCGGGCTCGGTGCTGAGAAGGTTACGATCGCGCCGCATACCTTTACGATCCCTGAGGGCTATGTCCTGAAGCAGGTTGCCGCGCCGCCGTTGGTGCAGAGGCCGATTCACATGGGTTTCGATGAAGACGGCGTGCTCTATGTCACCGACAGCTCCGGGAACACCGACAAGGCTCCGGTCCAACTCGAAGACCCGAAGCACCGTGTCTTGAGATTGGTCGATCGCGACGGCGATGGCGTCTTTGATGACTCGACCGTCTTCGCTGAAGGCTTGCCTTTCCCGGAAGGCATCCTCGTCCATGAGGGCGCCGTTTATGTCACGGCCCCGCCGCACATTTGGAAGCTCCGCGACAGCGATGGCGACCACGTCGCGGATGAACGGAGCGTCTGGTTTGACGGCGGCTCCATTACCGGCTGTGGCAACGACTTGCACGGACCCTATCTCGGCCCGGACGGATATTTTTACTGGTGCAAGGGGGCCTTCGCACCGCAGAGCCACGTGCTCGGAAATGGCAAGACCTTCAACACGAGCGCGTCCCATCTCTTTCGTGCTCAGCCTGACGGCAGCGATCTCGATGTCGTGATTACTGGAGGGATGGACAATCCCGTCGGGCTGGCCTTTAGCGAAAGTGGGGAGCGCTTTGTGAGCGGAACCTTCTTTGATCTTTCTGAACCTGGACGGCGCGACGGCATTTTACATGCGGTTTATGGCGGGATGTGGGGCAAGAAGCACGACCGTGTTCTCGCGCCCCATCCCCGCACTGGCGACCTGCTTCCGATCCTGGCACAGATGGGTCCTGCGGCGCCGTCAGGACTCGTGATGCCGAAGAATGAGGCGTTCGGGCTGCGCGGGGATTTGCTCTGCGCCGACTTCAACTTGCGCCGCATTTCTAGGCATAAACTGAGCCGAAAGGGTTCGAGTTACAGTGCCGCGACGAGTTCGTTCATCGAGAGCGACCAAGACGATTTTCACCCCACCGACGTGATCGAAGATGCCGACGGCAGCGTGTTGGTGGCGGACACGGGCAGTTGGTATATGATCTGTTGTCCGACCTCGAAGGTTGCCAAACCGCACATTCTCGGCGCGATCTATCGGCTTCAAAAGAAGGCCCCGGCTACGCAGGATGATCCGCGCGGTCTCGAGTTGGACTGGAAAACCCCCGCGATCAGTTGGCTTTCGGATGAGCGGCCGGCTGTCGTCAAACGAGCGATTGAGGCCTTGGCGAAGGAGGGGAAGATCGAAGCGCTACGGTCTGCGAAGAACGTGCCCGCTCTGTGGGCGCTGCATCGCATTCCAAGTGAGTTGGCGCAGCGAATGGTTCGGGATTTTCTGAATGAGGACAACGCCGAGGTGCGCACGGCGGCGATCCACAGCGTGGGGCTGCGGCGCGATGCTGCTGCCGTTGACCCCTTGATTGAACTGCTCGCCTCCGATGATTTACACCATCGCCGGCTCGCCGCGATGGCGCTGGGCAGGATCGGCGATCGTCGGGCGGTGAAGCCGCTGCTGGAGGCTGGAGAAGGAGAATTGGATGCGTTTTTGCGGCACGCCCTCATCTTTGCGCTGCACGAGATCGGGGCCTACGAGAATCTTCCCGCGGACGATTCGCTGGCGAAACAAGTTCGCCTCATGCACGAGGTTGAAGAACGCAACGCGCCGCCGCAGGCCATGCCGAAGATTGAGCTGGCTGATCTTTTAGAACTGGATCCAGACTCATTGGCGCGCCAAGAGGCACGCCTCAAGGAACTTGCCGACTTGTTGCCGATGGGGGACTCGGCGCGCGGGGGGGAACTCTTCCACAATACGACGAAATCGCGATGCCTCACCTGTCATGTCATGGGGGAGAGCGGCGTGAAGTTCGGCCCGGACTTGACCGGGATCGGATCGATCCGTAGTGAGCGAGATTTGTTAGAAGCGATCGTCTATCCTAGTTCATCGATCGCCCGCAACTATGAGATGGTCAGCGTCCGGACGAAGGCGGGGGAGAGCGGGGGGGTGATCCTCAGAGAGGCCGTAGATCAACTGGTGTTATCGCCCGCGCCGGGGGTGGAGCACGCGATTTTCCTCCGGGATATCAAAACGGCAAAGTATTCCAACGTCTCGCTCATGCCTCCGCTTGCGGATGGACTTTTAAAGCCGGGAGAGATTGCCGATCTTGTGGCCTACTTGAAGGCCGCCAAGTTGCCGGGCACAAGTGCTCCCGACGCGGGCGAACCATCCGAGTAGCGGGGAATTCTGGGTCAGCAGCAGCGTCCCCTATGATGAGATTGCCCTTTCAGGGCTGCTGATGCTTGTCGCCTCAATTTTTGAGGGCGTTGCGCCCAAGGGCATTTTACCCTTCGCTTCGTTATTTCGCCCCGTTGGGACTGGGGGCTTTCGCGCTCTCTTTAGAGCGGTTATGAGAGGACGGCGGCGAGGAAAGGGGCGGTGACGGATTTTTTGTTTTTGGCGACTTCTTCGGGAGTTCCTTGGGCGATGATTTGGCCGCCGTGGGGGCCGGCTTCGGGGCCGAGGTCGATGATGTAGTCGGCTTCGGCAGCGAGGTCCATGTGGTGCTCGATGACGACGACGGTATGGCCTTCGTCGGCGAGGCGGTGGAGGACGTCAGTGAGTTTTGCGACGTCCTGTTGGTGGAGGCCGATGGTGGGTTCCTCGATGAGGTAAAGGTTGGTGTTGGTGGGCCCGACGTCGGTGATTTTTGGGCGACCCTTGGTGAGTTGGGTCACGAGTTTCAGGCGTTGGGCTTCGCCTCCGCTGAGGGTGGGGCTGGGTTGGCCGAGGGTGAGGTAGCCGAGGCCGGTCTCGGCGAGGAGCTGAAGGGGCTTTTGGAGCTTGGGGTGGGCCGTGAAGAACTCGGCAGCGGTCTTGATGTTGAGGTTGAGGATCTCACCAATGTTGAGGCCCTTGTATCGAATTTCGAGAGTGGCGGCGTTGTAGCGTTCGCCCAGGCACGATTCACAATCGACCCAGGTGGTTGGGAGGAAATCCATCTCAAGTTTGAGGCGTCCGTTCCCTTTGCATTCGGGGCATTGTCCTTCTTTGTTGTTGAAGGAGAAGCGCGAGGCAGTGTAGCCGCGGATGCGGGCATCGGGGAGTTGGGCGAAGAGGGCGCGGATGTGGTCGAAGAGTTTGACGTAGGTGGCGGGGCAGGACCGGGAGGTTTTGCCGATGGGTGATTGGTCGACTTCGTAGCGGTATTTGAAGGTGTCGAATCCCAGGGCGGAGGTGAATGGCGAGGGTTTGCGCTCATTCGTCGCGGTGGGTTGATCACGACCGGGACGGATCGTGCTACTGGCAGCGACTGAGAGGCATCCGCGCATGAGGGAGGATTTCCCGGAGCCGGAAACGCCGGTGAGAACGGTGAGGCGCCCGAGGGGGATTTTGACGTCGAGATTTTTGAGGTTGTGGAGGGTGCAACCTTTGAGTTCCAACCAGTTCTTTTTGGCTTTGAGGATCTTACGGCGGGAGCCGCGACTCGGGTGGGTGAGAGGGTTTGCGAGAGCGTGGAGGGTGGGAGAGGAATTGAACGTCGAACGCTCAACGCTCAATGTTGAACGTTGAACGCTGCCTTGGAAGACGATCTCGCCGCCTTCGATTCCGGCACCGGGGCCGAGATCGATGAGATGGGTGGCAGCGCGGATGGTGTCTTCGTCGTGCTCCACGAGGATGAGGGAATTGCCCTTGGCTTTGAGGGCTTGGAGAGTGCCGAGGAGAGCCTTGTTGTCGCGCGGGTGGAGGCCGATGGTCGGTTCGTCGAGGATGTAGAGGACGCCCTGGAGGTTGGAGCCGAGTTGGGCCGCGAGGCGGATGCGTTGGGATTCGCCACCGGAGAGGGTGGTGGCGGAACGATCGAGCTGGAGGTAGCCGAGACCGACGTGGTCGAGGAACTCGAGGCGCTGGGTGATTTCCGGGACGATGTCTCTGGAAATTGCGAGGTCGCGGCCGGTAAATTTGAAAGAGGAGATGGTGGAGATCGCGTCCTTGACACTGAGGGCGGTGAGTTGGGGGAGGGAAGAAGACGTAGAAGAGGCTCTTAGCCTCTTCGAGTTCAAGTCTGTTGCGGAGGCAACTCGGAGAGGCTGAGAGCCTCTCCGACGTGGGAGGAAGACGTGGCAGGAGGTTTCGCGGAGGCGGGCTCCGTGGCAATCGGGGCACGCGACCGCTTCCTCCGGTTCGGCTTTGGCTCGGATCTTTTCTTCCTGGATTTCGGCTTCGGCTTCGGAGTTGAAGCCCTTGGAGTCAAAGCGATTTTTGGTGGTGTAGCCGTAACCCCGGCAAGTGGGGCACCAGCCTCGGGGGGAGTTGAAAGAGAAGTGATGGGGGTCGAGTTCCTCGAATGATTCGCCGGTGACTGCTGAAACGCGGGCGGTGCTGAAAGTTTGGAGCTTGGAGCCGGGAGTGTGGAGGATGCGGATGGTGCCTTTACCGAGTTGGAGGGCTTTGGCGAGGGTATCGGTGGCGTCGCTTTTACCGGTAATGGTGTCGACGACGAAGTCGATGTCGTGGGTTTTGTGTCGGGCGAGGGGTTGGAAATCTTCGGTGAGAATGAGCGCGCCATCGATATACAATTCTTGGAAGCCGTTGCGTTCGGCGGCTTCGGCGTATTCCTTGTGGAAGCCTTTGCGAGCTTTTAGGACGGGGGCGAGGATGCGGAGGGTTTTGTGTTTCTTGAGAAGCTTGCCGAGTTGTTCGCCGATGGCCTCCGGAGTTTGAGACACGACGGCTTCGCCGGATTGCGGACAGTGTTGGATGCCCACCTTGGCGTAGAGGAGACGGAGGAAGTGGTAGATTTCGGTGACGGTCCCGACGGTGGATTTTCCGCCGCCGCGGGAGATCCGTTGTTCGATGGCGACGGTGGGAGGAAGGCCGGTGATGAGGTCGAGGTCGGGCTTCTCAAGTTGGCTCGCGAACTGGCGGGCGTAGGGCGACATCGAGTCGAGAAAGCGGCGTTGGCCTTCGGAGAAGAGGACGTCGAAGGCGAGAGTGGATTTCCCGGAGCCGGAGAGTCCGGAGATCACTACGAATTCGTGATGGGGAATTTCGAGGGTGAGATTTTTGAGATTGTGGTGGCGGAGTCCGGAGATCTGGATGGCGTTGGATTTGGGCGGCTTGGCGTTGGATTTCCGGGGTTGGGGATCACGACCGGGACGGATCGTGCTACTGATGGCTGTTCCGGTGTGCGTGGATTTTTTGGCGAGTTGTTTTGGGGTGCCTTCGAAGACGATTTGTCCGCCGTGAGTGCCGGCTTCGGGTCCGATGTCGATGACGTGATCGGCGTTTTTGATGACGTCGGTTTGGTGTTCGATGACGAGAAGGGAGTAGCCGGCATCGACGAGGCGGTGGAAGATCGTGAGGAGGCGTGCGATGTCGACGAAGTGAAGTCCCGTGGTGGGTTCGTCGAGGATGAGGAGGGTGTTGATGCTGCCGTCGGTGCTGGTGAGGAGTTGGCAGAGTTTGAGGCGTTGGGCCTCGCCACCGGAGAGGGTGTTGAGCGGTTGGCCGAGGCGGAGGTAGCCGAGGCCGGTGTCGACGAGGGGTTGTAGAGCGGCGGTTGCTTTGCGGAGGTGGAGACGTTGTTGATTGTTTTCGGGTTCGATCTCGGCGAGGAATTCGAGCGCTTCGGTGGTGGTCAGGTTGAGGACCGCGGTGATGGATTTTCCGTTGAGTTTAAATTCCTGGGCGGCGCGGGTGAAGCGGGAGCCGTGGCATTCGGGGCAGGTTAGGAAGAGGTCGGAGAGGAACTGCATCTCGACTTTTTCGAAGCCGTTACCGGCGCAACGTTGGCAGCGCCCGGGGCCGGAATTGAAGGAGAAGTAACCTGGGGTGAGCTCTTGGTTTCGGGCGGCGGGAGTTTGGGCGAAGAGTTGGCGGATGTGCTCGAAGGCTCCGAGGAGGACGGCGGGAGTGGAGCGGGGGGTGCGGGAAAGGGGGGATTGATCGATGAGTTTGACGCCGTTGATTTCATCGAGTCCGGTGATGTGAGCGGGCGCGGGTTCTTCATCGATGGTGAGTCCGAAGTGGCGGGCGAGGTTATGGTAGATGATGGCGTGGGCGAGGGTGGACTTTCCAGAGCCGGAGACTCCGGTGAGGGCAACGAAGACGCCGAGCGGGAGATCGAGCGAGAGGTCCTTGATGTTGTGGGCGGAGGCCTTGGTGATTTTGAGGTGAGCCTTGGGTTTGCGGTAGGATGTTGGGGTGGGGATTTTTTTTGTTCCAAGGAGGTAGGGGAGAGTGGGGGAGGTCAAATCGCCGGACCGGCTAAGAGCCGCAACTACGGGTCGCCCTTGGTAGGTAATGTGGCCGCCGCCTTCGCCGGCGTGGGGGCCGATGTCGATGAGGTGATCGGCTGCGCGCATGACCGCTTCGTCGTGTTCGACGATGACGAGGGTGTTGCCCTTGTCGCGGAGGGCTTGCATGACGGTGGTGAGGCGGTGGATGTCGCGGTGATGAAGTCCGACGGTGGGTTCATCGAGGACAAAGAGGGTGTGGGTGAGGGCGGAGCCGAGGCAGGTGGTGAGATTGACGCGGGCAATTTCGCCACCGGAGAGGGTTCGGGAGGGACGGTCGAGAGTGAGGTAGCCGAGGCCGACTTCGACGAGGTATTTGAGGCGGGATTGCACTTCGGTGAGGACTAATTGCGCGGACTTTTCGAGCGGAGCGTGGGTGGATGCGACCGAGTCAAAAAAGAAGACGAGTTGATCGATGGGGATGTGCCAGAGGTCGGGGAGGGCCTTGCCGAGGATTTTGAAGTTGAGGGCGTTGGGTTGGAGGCGTGAGCCTTCGCATTCCGGACAGATGGTGTAGGCGCGGTAGCGTGAGAGGAAGACGCGGACGTGCATCTTGTAGGCTTTGGTTTCGAGCCAGTCGAAAAATCCCTGGATGCCATACCAGCGGCCTTCTTTCCAGAGGATTTCGGATTGGGCGAGGGATGAGGTCGTGCTTGATCTACGGCGTTCGCCGTACTTCACCCAGCGTTGTTGGTCGGGGGTGAGTTCGTTCCAAGGGAGTTTGGGGTCGAGGCCGACGGATTTGCAGTGCTTGAGGAGGTCGCGTTGGCACTCCTCGCCCCGTTCCCCTTGGAAAGGCTTGACCGCTCCCTGTCGGAGAGAGAGGAGGTGGTTGGGGGTGGTTTTGTCGAGATCGATTCCGATGACGCGACCAAAGCCGCGGCAGTTGTTGCAAGCTCCGAGGGGGGAGTTGAAGGAGAAAAGGGATGAGGTGGGCTTGACGAGGGGATGCCAGGAGGTGGTGAAGGTCTTTGGTTGGGTGCCGAGGCTCAGAGCTGCGACTACTTGGGTGGTGCCTTTGCCGAGGCGGAGGGCGTTTTCGAAGGCCTCGGTGAGTCGGGATTTGTTGCGCGCGGAGACCTTGAGGCGATCCTGGATGACCTGGATTTCGGACGGGAGTTTTTTGAGTTTGGGCAGGCTGTCGGTGCGGACGACCTCGTCATTCAGGAGGATGCGGAGGTAGCCTTGGTTGTTGAGGAAGGGGAAGAGTTCGTCGGGGGTGGTGTCTGCCGGGACGGGGATGGGAAAGGTGACGAAGATGGTTTCGTCGGCGAGATTTTCGAGGGACCAGTTGAGGATGCTCGCGGGGGTGTCAGGTCGGATTTCCTCGCCGGTCTCGGGGTGGTATCCGGTGGCGAGGCGGGGGAAGAGGAGCTTGAGGTAATCGTTGACCTCGGTGAGGGTTCCGACGGTCGAGCGGGTCGTCCGAATGGTGTTTTTTTGCTCGATGGCGATGGCGGGAGGGATGCCATCGATACGGTCGACTTCGGGTTTGTCCATGCGGTCGAAGAACTGCCGGACGTAGGGCGAGAAGGTTTCGACGTAGCGGCGTTGGCCTTCGGCATAGAGGGTGTGGAAGGCGAGGGACGATTTGCCACTGCCCGAGGGGCCCGTGATGACGGTGAGTTCACCGATGGGGATATCGAGGTCGAGATTTTTGAGGTTATGCTGACGGGCTCCACGGATGCGGATGACGTTTTTGCTCTCTGATTTCCCGGATTTTTTTGGCACGAGCGGATCGTAGCGTGGGACCGGAGCCGTGCAAGGGGGGACGACTACAATGTCCCGTAATCGCCGCCGAGGGCGAGGTGGAGATCGATGCGGTTTTGGAGGCGGTCGTTCTTGAGTCGGATGAGTGAGATTCCGGCGTTCTCGGAGCGGCGTTGGGCTTCGAGGTATTCGAGGAAGGAGGCTCCGTCGATCCCGAGCGTGATGTCGCTGAGGGCGCGTTTTTCGGCGAGGCGGGTTTGTTGGACTTCCTTTTCGAGGAAGACCTGTTGTTCGGCGAGGGAGAGGTCGGCGGCGAGGGCGGATTCGACTTCGCGGAAGGCGAGGAGGGCGAGGCGGGAGTAGTCGTAGATCTCAGCCCGGTTGTTTTCGAGCGTTGCGCGGGCGCGGGCGGAGGGCGCACCGCCTTGGTAGATCGTTTGAGAGAGGGAGGAGGCGATGCTGTAGACGAGGAAATTAGGGTCGAAAGCGCGGCGGAGGTTGTCGGCTCCGTTGGAGGCACCTCCGGTGAGGCGGAGGTTGGGGAGGAGGTCCTTGCGGCTGGCTTCGCTACGTTGAGCCGAAGCGTAGAGGTTGGCGGCGGCGGCCTGGAGATCCGGGCGGCGGCTGAGAAGTTCCGAAGGGAGTCCGGCGGGGACGTTGCCGGAGAGGGTGGGGAGATCGTTAGAGGAGTCGACCGAGGCGGAGGGGTAGCGACCGAGGAAGATCTCGAGGGCGCGGGCGGCATTGTCGCGGTTGAGGCGGCGGACGCGGAGGCTCCGTTCGGCGCTGGCGACGTTGTTACGGGCGAATTGGACGTCGACGGCGCGGAGGGTGTTGGCGCGGTAGCGGCGCTCGACGACGGGAAGGGCGGTTTTGTAGGATTCGACGGTTTTTTCGGCGAGAGCGAGTTGTTGCTCGGCGGTGACGAGGTTGCACCAAGCCTTGGCGGTGTTGGCGGCGAGAGAAAGGCGGGCTCCCCGGAAGTCGGCGAGGGTGGCGGCATAGTCGGCGCGGGAGGCTTGCTCGAGATTGCGAAGGCGGCCCCAGAGGTCGGGCTCCCAGCCGGCGTTGAGGGAGACGGAGTAGTTTTCGGTTGAGGGCTCGCTTTTTTCGTCGCTGCGACGGTAGCTGGTGGAGGCGTTCAGGGAGGGAAGGCGGGCGGCCTTACCAATGATGGGTCCTTCCTTGGCGGCGCGGAGGCGGTGTGCGATGGACTGAAGGTTTTGGTTGTGAGCGAGGGCCTCGTTGACGAGTTTGTCCATGCGGGGATCGCGGAATTCGCGAAGCCACCCGGAGCTGATTTGGGCGTTTTGTCCGGTGTTGGCGGCGGTCCAAATTTTTGGGGTGCTGACCTTGGTTGTGGAGACCGCTTGAGGTCCCTTCATGGCCTCGCAAGAAACAAGGCCAAGAATGGCAGCGGTCAAGAGGGTTCCGTTGATGAAGCGTCGCATGTCTTATTCTTGTGAATGGGAGACGGGTTTGATCTTTTTCCCTTTGGTGATGACGGGCTCGCGTTGATGAGGGTTTGAGAGCGGGACTTCTTTAAAAAACTTCAGGAGACGGCTTCGCGCGCGCTAGCGGTGAGGTAATCGCGGTTGAGTTTTGCGATGTGATCAACGCTAATCTCCTTTGGACAAACGGCTTCGCATTCGTATTGGTTGGTGCAGTTGCCGAAGCCTTCGGCGTCCATCTGGCGGACCATCGCGAGGGTGCGGGCATCCTTTTCGACCTTGCCTTGGGGCAGGTGATTGAGGTGGGAAACCTTCGCGGCAACGAAGAGCATGGCGCTGGCATTTTTGCAGGCTGCGATACAGGCCCCACAGCCGATGCAGGCCGCGGCGTCGAAGGCCGCGTCGGCATCGGCTTTAGGGATGGGAATGGCATGGGCATCTGGAGCTGATCCGGTCCGAACGCTGATGTATCCACCGGCTCCGATGACCCGATCCATCGCGGAGCGGTCCACGACGAGGTCTTTCAAGATTGGGAAGGCGTTGGCGCGGAAGGGTTCGATCCAAATGGTTTCGCCATCAGAGAACTTGCGCATGTGGAGTTGGCAAGTGGTGATCCCGCGCTCTTTGGAGTGGGGGATTCCGTTGATGGTCATGGAGCACATGCCGCAAATGCCTTCGCGGCAATCGTGGTCGAAGTGGATGGGGTCGTGTCCGTCCTTGATCAGGCGTTCGTTGACGATGTCGATCATCTCGAGGAATGAAGCGGACGTTGGGATTTCTTTGGCCGCGTAGGTTTCGATACGGCCTTTAGCCTTGGCGTTATCCTGGCGCCAGACTTTGAGAGTAAGGTTGAGAAGTGGCATGGCGGTTTAGGCGTAGGAGCGGATGGAAGGTTGGACTTCTTCGAAGACGAGATCTTCTTTGTGAAGGATGGGGGCTTGGCCGGGAGCGGTGTGTTCCCAAGCCGCGACGTATTGGAATTGGTCGTCGTGACGCCGGGCTTCTCCGGGCTGGGTCTTGCCGGATTGGACTTCGGGGTCGGTTTCGAAGAATTGGTGTTCCGAGCGGAAGTGACCTCCGCAGGATTCTTCGCGGTTGAGTGCGTCGTGGCAGAGGACTTCGGCGAATTCGATGAAGTCGGCGACGCGGCCGGCTTTTTCGAGTTCGACATTGAGCCCGTTGGCGGATCCGGGGATGCGGACATTTTGCCAAAATTCGTCGCGGATTTCGGGGATGCGTTTGAGGGCGAATTCGAGGCCTTCTTTGTCGCGGGCCATGCCGCACTTGTCCCAAATGAGGAGTCCCAGTTCGCGGTGGAAGGAATCGACGGAGCGGGTTCCTTTGATTTCCATGAGTCCCTTGAGGCGATCACGGACTTCGTTTTCGATCTTTTTAAACTCGGGGTGGTCCTTGGTGACGGAACGCGGTTTTTGAGTGGCGAGGTAAACGGCGATGGTGGAAGGAATGACGAAGTATCCGTCGGCCAATCCCTGCATGAGGGCGGAGGCACCGAGACGGTTGGCTCCGTGATCGGAGAAGTTGGCTTCGCCGAGAACGTGGAGTCCGGGGAGGTTGGACATCAGGTTATAATCTACCCAGAGGCCACCCATGGTGTAGTGGACGGCAGGGTAGATCTGCATCGGCTGTGCATAAGGATTGTCGCCGGAGATCTTCTCATACATTTGGAAGAGGTTTCCGTAGCGAGCGCGGATGGCATCTTCGCCGTCGCGGGCGATGGCCTCCTTAAAATCGAGGAAGACTCCGAGGCCGGTGGGAGCGACGCCACGTCCTTCGTCGCAGCATTCCTTGGCGGCGCGGGAGGCGATGTCACGTGGGCAAAGGTTACCGAAGGCGGGATATTTGCGCTCGAGGTAGTAGTCGCGGTTCTCCTCGGAGATGTCAGAGGCTTTCTTTTTTCCTTTGCGAATGGCGGCGGCGTCCTCCTTGGACTTGGGAACCCAGATGCGTCCGTCGTTGCGGAGTGATTCGGACATCAAGGTGAGTTTGGACTGGTAGTCGCCGCTTACGGGGATGCAGGTTGGGTGAATCTGGGTGTAGCATGGGTTGGCCATGAAGGCGCCACGCTTGTGGGACCGGAAGGAAGCCATGACGTTGCAGCCCATCGCGTTGGTGGAGAGGTAGAATACGTTTCCGTATCCGCCGGTGGCGAGAATGACGGCGTCGGCGGCGTGAGAGGAGATTTTGCCGGTCACGAGGTTGCGGACGATAATGCCCTTGGCTTGTCCGTCGACGACGACGAGGTCGAGCATCTCGGTGCGAGAATGCATCGTGATGCCGCCTTTCGCGATTTCCTTTTCGAGGGCCTGGTAGCAACCGATGAGGAGTTGTTGGCCGGTCTGGCCGCGGGCGTAGAAGGTGCGCTTGACCTGCGCCCCACCGAAGGAGCGGTTGTCGAGGAGGCCACCATATTCACGAGCGAAGGGAACACCCTGAGCGACGCATTGGTCGATGATTTCATTGGAGACCTCGGCGAGACGGTGGACGTTGGCTTCGCGTGAGCGGAAGTCGCCGCCTTTGATCGTGTCGTAGAAGAGGCGGTGAACGGAGTCGCCGTCGTTTTGGTAATTTTTGGCGGCGTTGATGCCACCTTGGGCCGCGATGGAGTGGGCGCGGCGCGGGCTGTCCTGGTAGCAGAAGCAGTCCACGTGGTAGCCAAGTTCGGAAAGAGTGGCGGCGGCCGAACCGCCAGCGAGACCGGAGCCGACGACGATGATTTTGAATTTCCGCTTGTTGGCCGGGTTGATCAACTTGGAGTCCATCTTGTGGGACGTCCATTTGTCGGCGAGAGGGCCTGAGGGAACTTTGGAATCTAAGCTCATGGGTAGAAAATGTTATTTACAGGCTTCGCAGCCGAATCCGAAGATGAGGACGGCGATGGGGATGGAGATGAAGCCGAGGTAGATCACCAGGGCGTAGGCTTTGGAAAGAAGGGCGATCGGCGTCGCGGTCTTTTTGGATCGGAGGCCGAGGGTTTGGAAGATGGAGGAGACTCCGTGGCTCAGGTGCGAGCAGAGGAGGGTCATCGCGATGACGTAGAAGATGACGACGAGCGGGCTTTGGAAGCCTACGATCACCATGTGCCAAGGGCTCGTGTCACCAAGCTTGGCGAGGTCGGAGTCGACGCGGACGGTGAAGTGGAGAAGGTGGAAAACGATGAAGGCGAGAATCGTGAGGCCGCTCCAGATCATGATACGCGATGACTTGGGGGCTTGGACGGTGGCATCGTGGGCATATTTGGTGCGGGCCGCCTTATTTTCCTTGGTCAGGAGAATGGTAAACCAAACGTGCAGGACGAGGCAGACGAGGAGGCCGATGCGGGCGATCCAAACGCCGGTTCCGTGCAGGAAGGTCTGGAGGAAATGGGCGTATTCATTGAAGGCCTCGGGACCGACAAAAATCAGGAGGTTTCCTGAGAGGTGGCCGGCCAAAAAGAGGACAAGGGCGAGGCCGGTGAGGGCCACGATGATTTTACGACCGATTGAAGATTTTGCGAAAGCGCAGAGGGAGCAGGAAGAAGCACTCATGGTTCGAGAGAGAGCCCGTAGGGCACGGGCGAGAGCATATTCCGCAGGCTGAAGAATACAAGAGGAGAAAGGTTTTGATTCGCGTCAACGCGATGTCAGCCGCTGCTGGCGGCGCGCTCTCGACGTCAGGTTGGTGGTTAAAATTGCATTCACGGTTCCGACTCCACAGCGGCAGCGACTTGGTCATCTAATCTCGTTCGGTTTCTTTTTGGATTCGTGAGGTTAGCGGTGGAAATCTGGAGTATGTTCCTGAAATTAGGCCGCAATCTGGGTATTCGATCCATACTCACTCCCGCTTAGCCGCAGGCAAACCCGTATGGCCGGTGGTGTGGGGGGCGGAGGTTCGAACCCTCTACCTACCCGATTCTGCTTGGTTATCAGGTGACCGCTTGAATCGGTTCCAAGCAAGTAAAGTGATTGATGGGACTACAAGGAAGAGAATCAGATTAGGGAGCAGTGAATCTTTTTTGGTTGGATGTCTTTCGTTTCTTCATATCATTTCTTCATCCAACAGTTTTAATATGCGGTTGGCGCTACTTGAGGGTTTTCAAGTATTCTAGGACGTCCGTGATTTCCTGGTCGGTGAGGAGGAGGTTCATCGGAGGCATGGGCGAGAATTCGCCGGGGTATCCTTCGGCGATGGCGGCACCGGGTTCGATGAGGGATTGCAGGAGGTAGTCCGCTTCTTTGCGTCCTCCGATGCCATCGAGTGCCGGTCCGATCACGCCGCCCTGGCCCTCGACCTGGTGGCAGCGGTTGCAGGCGGCGGTTTGGTGGGTGAGGAAGATGTTTTTGCCTCGGGCGGAATCTGGTTCTTGTTGCTCTGCGGTCGAGGATTCGGCTGGGACTGGAATCAGTTCGTGGAGTTCGAGCTTGGAATACCAAGCCTGGCCGGTTGACTGGCCCCAGCCTCCGAAGAGGGCGTTGAAGGTGAGTTGGCGATGGCCCGCGGAGTTGAAATCGACCGAGACGTCGGTCCAATCATTGTTGCCTTTGAGTGCCTTGGTGAGGACGCGGGTGCTTCCTTGGAATTCATCCACGTTGAGGAGGGCCCCGATGGCACCCTTGACATTTTGGGTGCGGATGCGTGCTTGCAGGCGGTAGTCGGTGTTCGGCTTGACTTCCCTCTTGGTTGAGAAGGAGGCGTCGGCGCCCTTGCCTGAGATGATGTGCATGTGACCCTCGGTGGTATCAAATAAGGCCTGTCCTCCATAGGTGGTTGGGCGCCATTCAGGTTCGGCAAAGAGATTGGGGCCTGGTTTCATCTCGGTGTTTCCGTTGACATGATGTTGGGCGGCCGCGGCTTTGAGGGCCGCCAGGAGCCATTCGTCTTTTTGATTGATGGGATCTAAGAGGAGGCCGGAGATTGCTTGCTTGAGGGCCTCGGTGGTGGGGATGCCGGAGAGGGCGACAAAAGCGGCGAGGCGGGTCTCGAGGTTACGATCGTTGATTACGGCACACTCAAAGAGGAGGTTGGCTCCTGCTGGGTCGAGGGTGAGGGCCCGGATGGCATTTCGACGGAGGGCGGGATCTTTGGAGAGCAAGGCCGCGCGATAGCTTTTGTCATCGAGCGCTTGAAGACCGTGCAGGGTCCAGAGGGCGTGAATCGCGCCGGGACCAGCAGCGGTGATGATTTCTTGGAGGGCGGGGACGGCTGCGGATTTTTTCCCATCAACGAGGAGGCGTTGAGCGGTGAGACGCCAGAATTGGTTGGTGTCGCCGAGGGCGGTGACGAGTTGCTCCGTCGAGGCTTGTGCAAGCGAGGTGATGGCGGACGGTTTGGCTCCTTCCCAGACGAGGCGATAGATGCGCCCGTGGCTTCGGTCGCGGTTGGGATTGGTGTGGGCGTTGCCCTTTCCGGTGATAGCGTCGTAGCCACCGTTGTTGGGACTTGGGGTGGGGTTGTGCTGGATGATGAAGTTGTACCAATCGGCGATCCAGAGGTTCCCATCGGGTCCGACTTCGGCCGCGATGGGTGAGAAGTGTTCGTCGGCTGAGGCAATCAAGGAGTGACGATTTTTCGAGAGATGACCTGCGCCGTCTTGGACTGTTTCGAATTTCCCGAGGAGGTTTCCGGTGGGGCCGTTCACGAAGGCCATTTTTCCGCGCCATGATTCGGGGAAGTTGTCTGAGTTTGCGAAGGCGTGGCCGGCGGCTGCGGTGTAGCCGCCGAAGACATCGACTTGGCGCACGTTGGGCGTGATGGGCTGGAAGATTTTGGTGTTGGCGATGCTTTTGGCGGTGAGGCCTCTGCCATCAGGGTGGGCGGTGGCCGGGATCCCGCCAAAGAATGAGGGGTGACTGTTGGCGGTCGAGCCGAAGACGTCGCCTAGGGCGTTGAAGCCGAGCCCCCACGTGTTATTGTTAAACTGATGGAGGAACTCGAGATTGGAGAGATCTTTGGTGAAGCGGTAGATGCCCATGCCAAAGCCGAGACGTTCTTTGGAAACCTCGCCATTGAATCCGGAGTAGCCGACGGTTCCCCAAATTTGGTTGTCGATTCCGTAGCGGAGATTGGACGGGCCGGCGTGGGTGTCGTTGGTGCCCCATCCGGAGAGGACGATTCTTTTTTGGTCGGCAAGGTCATCGCCGTTGGTGTCCTTGAGGAAGTAGGTGTGAGGAGCCTGGTGAAGGTAGACGCCGCCATTTCCAAAGGTGAATGAGGTGGGGATGTTTAATTTGTCGGCAAAGACCGTGACCTTGTCGCAGCGTCCGTCGCCGTTCGTATCTTCGAGGATTTTGAGCGAGTCATCACCGGGTTCTTCCGAGCGAATTTCGTTGGGGTAGTCGATAGTTTCGAGGACCCAAAGACGGCCGCGTTCATCCCACTGCATGTAGATGGGATTGATGATGTCGGGCTCGGAGGCGAAGAGTTCGAGTTTCCAACCGACGGGAACCTGGGTGTAGCTCATGCTGTCCTCGGGGGAGAGCGGGAGTTGGAAGGGCAGGGGCTCCGGGCGCCTTTCGTAGTTGGGGATGTTGTCGCGCTTTTCGTATTTGAGCGGGGTGCGCGCTGAGACGAACTTTTCGTAGGAAGAACGGCGTTCGTCTCCGACAGCCCAGAGGATGCCGGACTTGAGGAGTTGGTGGAATTCTGCGAGTTGCCAGACCCGTTGATCGTGGCCTGAAGCGGTGTAGAAGACGCGGCCCTGACCTTGTTCACGGGTCCAGGTCCAGGGTTCCGGTTGGGTGATGTTGTCATCGCCCTCGGGCTTGCGTACCATGAGGATATTGCGGTCGTCGCTCTGGTCAGAGTGAACATAGGTTTCATCCCAGGCCGTGAATTCTTTGACGTCCTTCATCGCGGGATGGTCTGGTTTGACGAGGGCGGTTTGGAAATCCTTCCCCTGGTGATGGGCAAACTTACCGCCCACAAGTTTGGTGAAGCGGGGTTCGTTCCCGAAGCAGGCACTTGCGGAGTGAACGGGAATGAAGCCGCCCCCTTCTTCCACGAAGCGGGTGAGGTTGTTGAATTGTGGGGGGGTGATTTGAGTGTGGTTGGCGTAGAGGAGGACGCCATCAAACCGGGAAAGATACTCGTAATCACCCAAGGCTTCTTCGACATCAAGGTGGTAGTCGAAGTAGATCCCTTCCCGCCCGAGAGCTTCCGAGAGCATGGGGAAGTAGGCGTTGGAGTTGTGGTGCTCGCTGTCGTGCCCGAGGAAGAGAATGCGCAGCGCGCCTTCTTTTGGCACTTGCTCCTTTTCGGAGGTTTGGGCGAGGGAAAGAACCGCTAGTAAAGCAAGTGGCAGGAGGAGGAGGAGACGTTTCATAGTGGCGAGTTTAGGATGCCCGTTCAGAGCTTTGGGGACTTGAAGAGAAGCAACCTAGGGCCTTTCTCTGGGTTACCATCGGTCAGTAAGTTTGGTGGTGATTCGAAGAGGCTAAGAGCCTCTTCTACCTTGTCTGGAGAGTGAATTCAGGGAGGGAGATAAGAGCACCGCCTTGCAAGGCGGACTCATGGGCGAGGATGCCGGTGCAGGTGATGTTCGCTGACTGGACGGCATTGGGATAACCTTCGCCGCGTCCGTGGAGGAGCTCGATGAATTGGTGGACGAGGTGCGGGTGTGAGCCGCCGTGGCCTCCTCCCTGAGTGAAGCTGAGGTGATTGCCGCCTTCTTCGCCGCCATAGACGCCGCCGGTGGTAAAGGGCGCAATCTCCTTGGGAAGGAGGTGGGCGTAGTCGGGCGCTTCAACCTTGGTAGGGATCTCGGGCTCGGGTTTCTTGGCGGTGTGCAGCACGAGTGGTTCTCCTTCGATGAGGGGCCACTCGACGCTCTTTTCGGAACCGTAGACTTCGATGGATTCACGATATTGACGGGCGACATCGAAGAGCGAGCGATAGACGAGGCCGGAGAGATCGCTGTCCTTGAATTTGATGTGGCAGGTTTCGACGGCGAAGGGAGAGTTGTAGCACTCGTGCATTTCTTCGCGGATGGTGCCGGAGGCAAAGCAAGAGACGTATTCGGCTTCGTGTCGACCGAGGCCGAGAAGAGGGCCCACGCAATGGGTCGCGTAGTGCATGGGGGGCAGGCCGGGCCAGTATCCAGGCCAGCCGTCCATGTCCTGTTGGTGGGAGGCTTTTAGGAACTGGAGTTTCCCGAGCTCGCCATTGTCGTAGAGTTCCTTCATGAAGAGGAATTCGCGGGCGTAGACCACGGTTTCCATCATCATGTATTTGAGTCCGGTAGATTGGGTGAGTTCGAC
>Ga0209284_10002291_pt1 | contig 26563 bp, 19 predicted proteins | sample FRY03_FD_187211 | JGI IMG/M metagenome (GOLD analysis project Ga0209284, IMG submission 187211) | Freshwater microbial communities from Lake Fryxell liftoff mats and glacier meltwater in Antarctica - FRY-03 (SPAdes) (version 2) | ecosystem: Environmental > Aquatic > Freshwater > Ice > Glacier...
CAGACGAGTGGATTTGAACGATGTATAGAGTAACAGGAAGATCATGAGCAACACGATCGGCGTGATCATGATCAGGCGGCGACTTGCCGACTGCAGGTTCTCAAAGTCTCCGCCCCAGCGAATTTCATAACCGGTGGGTACCGTCACATCTTTCGCGACTGCTCTTTGTGCGTCGGCCACAAACGTCGCCACATCGCTTCCGCGCACGTTGGCCGAAACGAATGTGCGGCGACGGTTGGATTCATGGTCCACGGTGGGAGGCGTCTCTTCAATACGAATATCCGCCAACTCGTCCAGCGGAACTGGCTTGCCGCCTGATCTGCCGCGATATCTTTTGTGGCAGTTTTTTCTGCTGCGGCCTGGTCGGCGACAGCTTGCAGAAAATCATCGATAGCGGAGAGTGTGAATGCCTCTGAAGCATCGGCTTCCGCATCAGCCGCGATTTTTGCCGCTCCGGCGGTGGCATTCGCGTATACAGACCATGCATTCATCCTCGCATTGGCGGCGGCAGCCGCTGCAGTTGCGGCGGCGTTCATGTATCCTTGCCACGCTGTCGCCTCGGAAGTGGTCGCCGTCGCTTGAGTTCCAGTCGTAAAAATGCCAAACGTCGGGGTGGCCCCGAAGATCGCAGAGGCTGTACTTGCGGTCCATGCCACCGCGGCGTTCACGACAGAACTGACGTAGGTCACCTGTTCACCGATCATGGCGGAGGCAAATGTCAGATCTGCTGCGGACGAGGCTTTGGCCAATACAGTCGCTGCTCCCGCTGCTGCACCTGCGTCCGTGCCTTCGGCATCGGCCATGGCGTTTGTTAGGACTTCATTCGCATCCGCCATAGAATTCGGATTTTCGGTTCCTGCCACCTTAAATGCTTCTGCCACCTTAAATGCTTCCTTGCCACCTTAAATGCTTCCTGCCACCTTAAATGCTTCCTGCCACCTTAAATGCTTTTTCCACCTTAAATGCTTTTAGTCACCGTCCGCCGCTGACGTCGATCGAGACCGTCGTATTCGTAGCGAATCACCCGCACGATCTCCACGTCGCGGTTCCGGTTGGCCACCGTCGTCAGTCGCTGACGGTAGTCATAGTCGTATCTTTCGAACCAGACGGTTGTCGCATCATCAAACAGGCCTGACCCCTTTAATGCTTTCAAACAGGCCTGACCCCTTTAATGCTTTTAATGCTTTTAATGCTTTTTAATGCTTTTTAATGCTTTTCAGGCCTGACCCCTTTAATGCTTTTGACCCCTTTAATGCTTTTGACCCCTTTAATGCTTTTGACCCCTTTAATGCTTTTGACCCCTTTAATGCTTTGCAGGAGGGACTGCGGGGCCATCCAAACACGTTTGGTTATTTTGGATGGCCCTAACGTTTCATTCAACTTTTCAACGTTTGCCGTTAATTTGTTTAATCTCACATTTTCCATTTCTGTAGTGGGATATAACTCGATCTGGAAAGAAGACACAATACCCGTCATCGCTTGGAGCGAGATTCTCTGCAATCACCTCCAAGATGAGAGTACCGGGATAGAATCGCATTTCGAGGTTGCCAGTTGACCGATCAAACATAACCGATGACACGCATGTCCCACGAAGAAGACTGAGCCCGCAGTCGATTGGACCATTCGGTGAACCATCCTCAGTCCAGTCCACAATCTTCTTGTCACCGCAAAAAAGACACCACGGTGAGCTGGTAACAAACACTCCGTATTCACTGTCAAAGTTCTGTTCGTCGAGTGTTAGGTGCGGATTGTCTATCGGCTTGTTGCGAGGCACCTTGACGCCGAGGCCCATTGAAAAGCACGAACCCACACTCGCGGCCACCACACTCCAGCATTGTAGGTTTACTACTCTTTTACCCCAATCCAACATTTCAAGTTCTGCCGACATTGTGTGAGTGTTCCTTTATCTCAGCCCCATTTCCTCAGCAATTTGACGCACATAATCTTGTGCACGCTGGGGCCATCCAAAACGAAACCCTGATTGCAACGGATGGCCCCGATGTCGCTGCCCGCAATGGATGGCCCCGGTGCCCCTTGCAGCCCCGATGTTCCTTCGCTGGTTTAATTTTGGATGGCCCCAGCGTTAATTCATGATTTTTGCCAGTCTTGCACCTGCGTCTGCACCTGCGTCTTCACTACTCCGAGGCTAGGGCGGTTGTGCGTCAACTATGTTTGGATAGCCCCGGCATTCCGCCGCCCGTCTTATAGAACCGTACATTTAACTCTGAATACTCAATCAGGACTGTAAGGATAAAATGGGCCTCAATCCGAATCGTGGATGGCGGAATTAGCCGGATGGATCCAAGTTCAAACTCCGTAAGTTCAGTTGATTCCGAATGCCTGATGGACATGGAATCAACAGAGTGAACTTCGAGTAACCAGACTATTGACTCAAGTGCTGAACCAACGAAAATCTCCCTCAGCGGAGTTGGAAACGTCCAATTTGGAGCCAAGAAAGGTACAATCACCGTGCGGGCACCTTGGTCCTGCACAATCTGGCTTGCCAAGATCGGGTAGTCGCGAAATTGGCTGTCCAATAAACTGACAGCCTCTTCGTTGTAAAAAGCTGTTAGAACCATTTGACAATTTGCTCCCATGGGAAGTGCTTTATTTTCCAACTATCGAAGTCCAAGTGAAGCCATCGCCCACCACCGGTTTGAAATGCATGATAGTCGAGACGAAACACTGGTTTCCCACCGATGTGATTATTTTGGATGGCCCCAGCGTCATTCCCATTGCCCCAGCGTCATTCCCATTTTGGATGGCCCCAGCGTCCATGGCCCTGGTGAAGGTGCATGGCACCAACGTCTTCTCCCATGGCACCAACGTCTTCTCCGCACCAACGTCTTCTCCGCACCAACGTCTTCTCCGCACCAACGTCTTCTCCTAGCACCTACGTCTTCTTCTACGTCTTCTGGCCGTTGTCTCTTGAACTGCTCACCCTTCTATTTGCTCAATACTTTGGATGGCCCCAGCGTCCTTTGGCCCCAGCGTCCTTTGGCCCCAGCGTCCTTTGGCCCCAGCGTCAAACTTTCCTTTCAGCGCCCGTGCTTGTGAAGCCAGTCTCCAACATAGACCGCTCCAAACATTACGACCACTCCCAAAGCAAGCATCCAGACAACAAAACATTGTGCCAAAAACGTGCGCTTCATTTCGACGTCTTGGTGTGCGGTTTTCGCAAATATGGCAATATTTTTTGCGGTCGTCGCTGCAACGATAAAGCCATAGGTGGTTGCGACGACCGCGGTAAGGAGCGTGTTTGAACCTGCTGTCGAGTAAATTAGGTACCCGGAACTGATACTCAACACCACTAGATATATGTAGAATATCATTTTGACACCTTGGTCATGCGAATGTCACTTAGATCGACAGCAACTGGGACGACGCAATCTCTGAAAGCGTTGAGAATCCTTCAATTTGCGTTAACTCCACTTCCAAGCCCCACTGCGCCAGCACCACTTAAAGGTGTAGGAGCTGTCGCCCAAAACGAAAAACTGAAAAAGCCAAATTCGCCACCGGGCCGGTATACCGAAGCACCTTCGTGTAGCACTTGGGCCCAGAAACCGACCGGTGCTGGACTTGGTCTGCCGGTCATTTCGTAAACCAAGGCGCGCCCTTGGTGTCCCCCTACAATCAAACCACCAATCAGTAGTCCGGCATTGTATGAAAGCTGATCCCAGTTCCCTTCGCGGTAGGCATTCAAACTGCTAAAGTACAAGTTTAGCCCGCCTCCAGCGCCCAATAGAAAGACGCCACCGGTCACTGTACCACCGGACACAGTAGTCGCTGTGGCTGCAGACAGTCCGCCTGCAGTCAACATTGCAGTTCCCCCGGCTATTAAGAGCGGCGCAGCCACGACAATACCTGCGGCTGTGATCGCTCCAACAAAAACGCCTTTCGCCGCGTTGTCAATAATCCGCAAGTCTTGATCCATCAGCGACGGATTCGTGAGATGGTGGATATAGTTTCCATCTGTGAGCCCATCCCAAGCAAACCTGAATGCGTCACTGACGCCTCCGATGAAACCAGCAACCGTCATCGCAAAGCCGCCGGGACCCATTCCGGCGAATGTTTCTGCGGCCCGTGCCCGGAGGTTGCTGACATTTTGCCATGCTTCGCGCACGCCTGCCTTCGCGGAATTTGTGGCGGCGGCGATGGCGATGGGGTCGTCGAAGGCTTCATTAGCGTTGCGTCCCACGAGATCAGCCGCTAGGTCGGCGATGGCTTTTGTGTAGCCAGCGTTGATCGCATCTCGCTGGGCGGAACTGACGGCTGTGATGCCGCCGTTTTCTCGCAGCAGGGCGAATCCAGTTGCGGTCGTCGTGGCGAGGAGGCCGACACCGATGGACGCCACGTTGTACACATAAATCAGATCGACAACTCCGTTAGATGCCTCCTGTGCTGCATCGATCTTGGCGTCTGCATCGTCCTTGGCTGTGTTGGCCTCGTCGGTTGCACGGGTCTGGCTGGCCGAAACTGAGTCATGAACGGCATCAGCCTGATCTGCAGCGATATCTTTTGTGGCAGTTTTTTCCGCTGCGGCCTGATCGGCTACAGCTTGCAGGAAATGATCGATGGCGGAAAGCGTGAACGCTTCAGAAGCATCGGCTTCCGCGTCAGCCGCGATTTTTGCCGCTCCGACTGTGGTGTTCGCGTAAAGAGCCCACGCATTCATGCTGGCACTCGCGGCGGCAGCCGCTGCATTCGCGGCCGCATTCATGTATCCCTGCCACGCTGTCGCTACGGAAGTCGTCGCAGTCGCTTGAGTGCCAGACGTGAAAATGCCCACCGTCATCGTGGACCCGGATATTGCTGAGGCAGTACTTGCCGTCCATGCTACGGCAGCATTGATCACAGAAGACTTGTTTCCGGTTCCTACCACCTTAAATGCTTTTCTTTCGGGAAGCGAACAGCGTGAGCGGCTATGCGTCAATTTGCATGGCACCGGAAGAAATCGTGTGCTTTGGTGAGTCGTGCATTAATGCTGTCCGTCGGTGTTCGGTTGCTTTAGTTCGTCGATATTCTCGGAAGTCGGTTCGGCCCATTTGGGAAGTCCGCAGTGCATGCATTTCCTGGAAAATTGGTTTGTGACTATAAAATTTGTGAAGAACCGGCGATGACATTGCGGACATCGCCAGAGCGTCCAAGTCAACCCGAGCGCCCCCATTCCTCCCAGAAAAGCGATTGCAATGCAGGGAATTGCAAGTCTAAGAAACGACCAGTGCCAACGAGCAATCGCCAAGCCAGTTAAGGCAAGCAGCGCAGGCCCCAGTAAAACGACTCCCAGGAAACTCCATTGCACAAGTTTAAGTCGTCGCCAAGATTCCATGTTCACCTCAATGGCCAACACTTGTTTTCGGTTCCACCTTATAAAGTGCGCTGTCACCTTATAAAGTGCGTGAAATACTCTTGTTCACATTATCTGTATGTGTCATAGCATTTCTCGGATGATCTCTTCAATTACTTCTCGAATCGCTTCAATCATACGTCAAAGTGCACGGCACTGGCTGTCCGTAGCTGTGCTGCCAGCACCGGATGTGCTGCCTTTCCCGTATTTTAATCTTTAAGTATTTTCCGGAGATTCCGGTCGCTCCTTTCCATATACGTCCCAAAGTAGGACGCGTCTCGCTGCAATGAGATGGTTCAAGCCATCGTTGAAGAATAAGAAAAGAGCTTTTGCGTCCTCACAAGCGGTTTCCGGAGTAGATACATCAATTCGATCTAGAAATTTCTTGACTTCTCTGAGCCCATCTGTCAGATGGAATTCGAAATCAAATTGCGCCGACTCGGAGTCAAGTATTTTCTTATCAGAATAGCTCTGCACAAACGCCTCGAACAGAATCGCAAAGTTTTCCTCTTGCATGTTTTACTCCCCTAGTTGTTCGAGCCAACGACCTATGTTCTCTGCCCATTCTTTACCAGTCTTCTTCCCCATGTGGCGCAGCACGTCATCTATCTGGCCAATCCAACCGCGAATTTCTCCCTTCCAGTGATTTACAGCACGAGCCCCCGGCTCATCTCGAATGAAATTTAAGTGTTCGTTGATCTTTTCTGCCAATCCTTCAACACGTTTGATTGCATCCGAGCGACTGAGAAAAATCAACGTTCCGAAGAGTCCTGTTGCCGTCAGAATTTCTGCCCCAGTGACGGTAATCAAAGTCGAGCCAGAAATTCCCCATCCAACTGCAGCAGTACCACCAGCACTGGGTATCAAAAGCGGGCCGAACGTGGGGATTGAAATGGCCGTTTCCCAAGCCGCGAATGCGCCCGCTGCATAGATTCCACCTGCCAAAGCGCCAGCACCCACACCGACGTGAGCAAAAACATTGGCGACGCCATACGCTCCGCCGTTGTCTTCAATCAAACCATCGACGTAACTGTCGAGGCTGTCAATTTGATGGAACGTGATAGCATTCCCCATCATCGCAAATCCATGACCGATCCCCGTCAAACCAGCCCAGCCGATGTCGCCGAATTCTTGCAGCCCACCAAACATTCCCGCAATCGTCATGCCCCAGCCGCCGGGACCCATTCCGGCGAATGTCTCAGCAGCCCGAGCCCGGAGGTTGCTGACATTTTGCCATGCTTCGCGCACGCCTGCCTTCGCGGAATTTGCAGCGGCGGCGATGGCGATGGGGTCGTCGAGGGCTTCATTGGCGTTGTGCCCGATGAGATCATCGGCAAGGGTTGCAATCGTTTGTGTGTAGCCAGCGTTGATCGCATCTCGCTGGGCGGAACTGACGGCTGTGATGCCGCCGTTTTCTCGCAGCAGTGCGAATCCAGTGGCGGTCGTCGTCGCAAGGAAGCCAACACCGATGGACGCCACGTTGTACACATAGATCAGATCGACAACTCCGTTGGACGCCTCCTGTGCCGCATCGATCTTGGCGTCTGCATCGTCCTTGGCTGTGTTGGCCTCGTCGGTTGCACGGGTCTGGCTGGCCGAAACTGAGTCATGAACGGCATCAGCCTGATCTGCAGCGATATCTTTTGTGGCAGTTTTTTCCGCTGCGGCCTGATCGGCTACAGCTTGCAGGAAATGATCGATGGCGGACAACGTGAACGCTTCAGAAGCATCGGCTTCCGCGTCAGCCGCGATTTTTGCCGCTCCGACTGTGGTGTTCGCGTAAAGAGCCCATGCATTCATGCTGGCATTTGCGGCGGCAGCCGCTGCATTCGCGGCGGCGTTCATGTATCCCTGCCATGCGGTCGCTACGGACGTCGTCGCCGTCGCTTGAGTGCCGGACGTGAAAATACCAACCGTCATCGTGGACCCGGATATTGCTGAGGTCGTACTTGCCGTCCATGCCACGGCGGCGTTCATGATAGAACTGACGTAGGTCACCTGTTCACCGATCATGGCGGAGGCAAATGTCAGATCTGCTGCGGACGAGGCTTTGGCCAATACAGTCGCTGCTCCCGCTGCCGAGACTGCGTACGTGCCTTCCGCATCGGCCATGGCGTTTGTCAGGACTTCATTCGCATCCGCCATCGAATTCGTTTTCGTGAGGCTGGCGTCGATTTGGCCATTTGTAAATGCAACGGCCGCATCGATCATGGCCAATGAGCGACCATGATTTGCGTCAGCTGTCGCTTTTCCGTGCACGGCTGAAGCATCGTTTGCGGCCTTGTCAAAGGTTTGTTTTGCTCCGGCTTTCGCGATTTCTGCGATGGCACGAAATCCTGCCATCGTAATCATGTAGGTGGCATTCTCCAACGCCAATGCGTGCAGATAATTTTCTTTCGATTCGACATCACGAAGTGCCTGATCTTTTCCAAATCCCGCGGCGGCGACAGCCAGTGCATTGTCCGCTGTATTGACGGCACGGTCGCGAGTTGTATCTGCACCTCGTTCGCTCGTGACGAACTGGACATTCGCCTGCCCACTGGCACCGGCAACGGCGACGCTGGCGAAGGCCACATCAATGGCGTACTGTTTGGCAGCGTTGTACAGAATCGACGCATCAGGCATCGTCATGGACATTGTCATCGCGTTCATCGACGACATCATTGACCAGTAATAGGCGGATTGGGCGGCATAATAGTCGTCGGCAGCCGCGTGTTCACTGGCAGCAAAGGCTGTGGACGCTCCCGCCATTGTTGTGCTTTGCGTTTGCTGAAAACCCGTGACGGCAGTGTTGTATGCGGCATTGGCTCCATTGACGGCGGACGTGCGACTTCCGTTCGGTCCCACCATGTCAGCGGAATTCTGTGCCTGCGAACTTTGCACGTTCGCTTGGTACGCAGCCAGCAATCCGGCCACGGCAGCCAGATGCGCCTGTGATATCGGGGCCATGCTGACGTTAAACGCCAACTCGGCTGCAGCGACTTGACTATCGTATTCTGTTTGAGCGCCCGCCATTGCAGCGGTGTAGATTTGGCTTGCCGCTTGAATCGCTGTGTTGAAGATGTCGTTGGCAGCTTGTTCTGCGGCGTCATAAACACCCTGAACGCCCGACATCGTGGAGTTGTATGCATTCGTTGCGACTTGCATCGATGTGGAATAAACACTGTTGGCCAGATCTAACGCATCGTCTCGGATGTCCCCAGCGCCGTTGATGGTTTGCGTATAACTGGCTTGTGCGGCTGCAATGTTGGTTTCGTGCTGCGCTGTGAATGTTGCCAGTTGCGTTTCGTATGTCGAGCCTGCACTGACGATCGCACTGTCAAACACAGAATCTGCTGCAGTGGTCAGGCTTTGAACGGCGGAGTCACTGGCCACTGCATCTGCGTCGAAAATCGAATCAGGATTTGCGGCAATCGCTGCATCGACGCCTGCTTGCGCGTTTGCAAGGGCCGCGTTGTAGATCCCCGCTGAACCCGTGGCGCTCGTGCCGGTAGTTGTTTGATAATCTACCCACGCGCCAGTCTCCGCAGATGTAAATCCCGTTGATGCAGATTGTACGGCATTGTCATAGACTGAATTTGCGGCTGATATCCCGGCGTCAAATTCTGCATTCGAATCCGAAATGGCGGCGTCAAAAGTTGCCATATGGTCGGCGATGGCTGAGTTCAGCGTGCTGACCAAACCATCGATTGCCGCATCATAAGTCGATGCCGATGCAGCGAGTTGCGTAGTTGTGATCGCGTCGCGGGCTGATATCTGTGCATCGAAAGTTCCCGAAACCAATGTCGCTCCATCAGTCAACGTCTGCTGATTCGCGGCACTACTTGTTGCTGCTGTGGCATTCACGCCAGCCATGTTGGTATCGAAAGTCGATGCAACACCGCTGATCGTCGTTTGCAGTGTCGCTGTTGTTGCCTGCATTGAGGCATCAAATGTGGCTCGATGCAAAACGGTCGCGTTAGCAAAATCTGATTGCAATCCCGCGTGGCTTGTTTGCCCGCTCGTTAGCGCCGAGTTGAATGCCGCCTGCGCGGCGGCCGCCACAGTGGTCGCCAACGCCGATTGTTCGCCGACATTGATTTGGCTGTTTGCCGGATTTGCGGTGAGCATGACTCGTTCTTCAAGTCGCTCCAGACACGCCACATGCCCCCCCACACGCAGTTTACTACTTCTTCTTTTGGACTTGGGATTCTGGAAGTGTCGCTGAACGTACGATTGAAGCGTGGCTGTAATCATGCTGAAACTCCTGAACGGGGAAACGTTGCATCACCGTCGCGAATGAAAACAGGCACAAATTCAGCCTTGAGTCATTCATCCTCAACACACTTCGGAAACTGTCACAACGTACATGCAGGATGTCAAGCTGTACAATGGTAGGGATGTCCTACCTCTCTGATAATTGCTGCAATACACTGAAACCGCGTCGCATGCGTAGCCGAAGCTCCGCACGCATATGAGGAGCTTTCGTTTTGTCTCAGATCAATGCGCAACATCTGCGAAGTGGGATTCCACTTCAGCATCGTCGTCGCCTTCTTTCATCGAAAGTCCTTTGGCGAACCATGGATAGATCGCTGGGACCACGAGTGATGTCAGCAATGTTGACGTGATGAGTCCTCCAATCACAACCGACGCCAGTGGACGCTGCATTTCGGCACCGTCGCTGGTTGAAAGTGCCATCGGCAGGAATCCGAGACTTGCGACAAATGCAGTCATTAAGACAGGCCGCAGGCGGGACAACGCCGTTTCTCTTGTCGCTTCCGGCAGTGGCATGCGTTGTTTTCGAAGATGTTCGGCGGCACTGACCCAGACGAGACCGTTAAGTACTGCGACTCCGAACAACGCGATGAATCCGACACCGGCTGAAATACTGAAAGGCATGCCACGCATCTTGAGCGCAAAGATTCCTCCACTGGCGGCCATTGGAACGGCAAGATAGATCAGCAACGCCAGACGAGTGGATTTGAACGATGTATAGAGTAACAGGAAGATCATGAGCAACACGATCGGCGTGATCATGATCAGGCGGCGACTTGCCGACTGCAGGTTCTCAAAGTCTCCGCCCCAGCGAATTTCATAACCGGTGGGTACCGTCACATCTTTCGCGACTGCTCTTTGTGCGTCGGCCACAAACGTCGCCACATCGCTTCCGCGCACGTTGGCCGAAACGAATGTGCGGCGACGGTTGGATTCATGTTCCACACTGGGAGGCGTCTCTTCGATGCGAATATCTGCCAGCTCGTCCAGCGGAACTGGCTTGCCACCAGCTTCAGCCACTGGCAACTGCTTCAGTCGATCAATCTCTGATCGCCAGTCATCCGGAATTCGCACTCGAATCGGAAACCTCGCACGGCCTTCGAAAATGATTCCCACTTCGCGGCCACCAAGGGCTTCGACAACGTCCATGACCTGTTGAGCTTCGATGCCGTAGCGGGCCAGGGCTTGACGATCGGGAACGATGGTGACTGTCGTCAAATTTGCCTGGTAGTCCGCTTTAACATCCACGGCACCGGGGATTGTACGCAATGTTTTTTCGATATCCTTTGACAACCTGGCAAGAGTCTCCAGATCATCGCCATAGATCAACACGGCGACGTCCGCCTTGACACCCGCCACAAGTTCATCGACGCGCATTTCGATGGGTTGAGTAAACCCAAACGCCACGCCGGGGACTTTGGCGTTCAGTTTTTCTGACATCTCTTCGATCAACGCGTCGCGAGTCATTTCCGGTCGCCATTCATGCTGGTCCTTCAGCATAACCCACACGTCGGTCTGATGCACGCCCATTACGTCATTCGCAATTTCAGGCCGACCAGTCTTGCAGAAGACCGTTTTAACTTCCGGGAACTTGATGAGTTCTGATTCAATCTGCTGTGACATCCCGATCGCACCTTCCAGCGTCGCACTTGGCAGTCGCACGGCTTCGACCAGTAGGTCACCTTCTTCAAGTCGCGGCATAAATTCCGCACCAAGGCTCAAGCCCACAGGAATACTGATACCAAAAATTGCCACAGCGATCAGCGTCGTAATGACTGGATGAGCGATTGCTCGGGTCACGATTGGCGTGTAGAAGAATTTTATCCAGCGAATAATGAGCACGTCCTTGGCCGACATTTTCTTCGGCAACGCCAGCGACGCCATCGCCGGCATAAACGTCATCGAAAGCACCAGTGATCCGGCTAATGCAAACAGCACTGTGAGTGCCATCGGCCTGAACAGTTTTCCTTCGGTCCCTTCCAGCATCAGAATCGGAAGATACACAATGGAAATAATCAATTCGCCGAACATCGTCGGTTTTCGAACTTCGATGGCCGCGTCACGAATGACGTCGATCCGGTTTCTGCCCTTCGAATTGTGGGAAATGCGATGAATGCAGTTTTCTACCATGATCACGGATGAATCCACGATCAACCCAAAGTCGATCGCACCAAGGCTCATCAAGCTCGCTGTCACGCCGAATATCTGCATCATGCTGGTCGCAAATAACATCGAAAGCGGGATGGCCATGGCTGTAATCAAGCCCGCTCGAAAACTTCCCAGCATGACCAGCAACACCAGAATCACCAGGGCACCGCCTTCGAAGAGATTCTTGATGACGGTGTGCAGTGTACGTCCTATTAAAGCAGAACGGTCGTAAATGATTTCGAGTCTGACACCGTGCGGCAACGTCTTTTCAATCTCGGTGATGCGTTCCTGAACTCGCCCGACAACTTCGCGCGAATTTTCACCGATCAGCATCATCACCAATCCGGTCACCGCTTCGCCGCGAGCGTCGCGTGTGACGGCACCTTGACGCGTCATTGGTTCAATCGAAACGGAAGCGATGTCGCGAATCAGCAGCGGTGTGCCATCGGCTTCGCGGCGAATGACAATCTGTTCGATATCTTCGATATTCTGAATGAGCGCTTGTCCTCGAAGAAATCGCTGCTCGTCGTGATGAATGACATAACCGCCGCCGGTGGCCGCGTTGTTGGATTCGAGGGCGTTGAAGATCTGGGCGAACGTGAGTGAATAGCTGGATAGCAACGCCGGGTCGGGGCGGACTTCGAAAGTCTGATAAAATCCGCCATGGGTATTGATTTCAGTGACGCCGTTGACTTCCCGAAGTCGCGGTGCAACGTCCCATTCCAGAATAGTTCGCAGGGCCATGGGAGTGTAACCATCGCCGCGCACTTCAAACTGTAAAATTTCGCCAAGGGCTGTCGTGAGTGGTCCCATTTCCGGTGTGCCATAGCCGTTGGGGATTCTGGCGGCAGCGGCACTGAGTCGTTCCGCGACCAATTGCCTGGCGCGGTAGATGTCCGTGCCCTCCTCAAAGACAATTGTCACGACGGAGATACCAAATTTCGATACGCTGCGAAGTTCTTCGACGTCCGGCAGGCCACCCATGGTGACTTCGACGGGTTGAGTCACGTAGCGTTCGACTTCCACCGGCGACAGGGAACCCGCATCTGTAATGACAGTCACCTGCACATTTGTCATGTCAGGCACAGCGTCGATCGGCAGATGCAGAGCCGCGTTCAGTCCAGCGGCCGCCATCAAAGCAGTACCGGTCAGAACCAGAAAGCGATTTTCAAGTGTGAGTTTTATGAGTTGTGCGAGCATGGGATATTTTTGTTTTTTGAATTTAGATTTAAGACGCGAAATTTGAGATTTGAAAATCTAAACTCAAAATTCGAAATTCGAAATTCGGTTCGATCACTCTTCACCCTCAAGCAGCATTTCGCTCTTCAAATAAAACCCGCCACGAGATACGACTTGTTGGTCGGCATGCAGGCCTGAAATGACTTCAACTTTTCCGTTGACGTGCAGCCCTGGAATAAAGTCAACGCGGCGAAAGGTGTCATTGCCGTCTGGAGTGAAGACAAACGTGTGACCATCGTGTTCCAACACGCTCGATTCAGGAACTGTCAAAGCATCGCGTGATTCGGCGAGCGGCACGACAACGCGGACAAACATTCCGGGTCTCAATTGACCGTTGGCGTTGTCAATGACCGCGATTAGCGGGATGGCGTTTGTTGTTGGGTCAACTTCACGACCGACAAAATGAACCCGAGCGATCAGAGGTTTTGCGTCCGGCGTCGCAGGTTCCACCACGATCTCATCACCCGTCTTCAGAATCAACGCGCTCCATTCACGTTCGCGAAGATCTGCCGCCACCCACAACGTGACAGTGTCTGCTAACGTCAGCAGCCCATCGCCTGCGGCGACTCGTTCACTGGGGGAAAAATTGCGGCGTTCGATTGTGCCGGCGAATGGTGCACGCATTTGAACACGCGACAGCGATTCTGGATTTGTAGTTTCGGTTGTCTTTCCATCAGCGGCCTTGTTCTCGGAAACTGGTGATGTTGGAGTTTCATCCGCGTCGCTGTGTCCGAGCAGCGAGAGAACCGACTGACGACTGATGCGAAGGCGACGTTCAGCATCCTCAACGGCGACTTCTGCGTGACGGCGACTTACCGTGGTCGTATATGTCAGGCTTTCCAGCGCAGTGAGCAGAGCAGCTTCTGCATTGTCGCGACCGTTGGTGCGCTCTGCGATGATTCGCCCCGGAACAACGCCGCTGTTCACGCTGTCGCGAGCCGCACTGACCAGCGATTCTGCCAGCAGCAGATCGGAGTACGCTGACAACAGTTGCACGCGATTTTTGCCCAGCGTCACATTCTTGAATTCCTGTTTAATGCTTTCGACGGGCTTGCGATCACGAATTGCCGTCGAGAGTTTGGCAAGGCCGTCGCAGATGTCCTGTTCCCAGTCGCGACTATCGGCAGCAAGTTTCAATTCCGCAGCGCGCTGCAACACGTCGGCTCGAGCACTACCGACTTCGGGGCTGCTGATTTCGATCAATACGTCGCCAGCCTGGACCTGGTCGCCAGGATTTACGTGAACGGCCGTGACGATGCCTCCAGTCGCTGAGCGAACTTCGACATGGCGTCGATCGTCGTATTTCAACCGGCCGGGAACCTTGCTTTCCGGACGTACTTGAGTCAGTTCGACGTCAGCCAACTCAATACCGGCGGCTTTGAGCTTGTCTGGTGTGAGTTGCACATGCGATGCTTTTTCACCGTTGTCGGTGGCACCGGAATTCTCCGCAACGACTTCGGTCGCTGCGGAATCTGCCATAGAAAAATAACGCTGCCATCCCAGGAACCCGGCAGTGGCGGAAACGACGACAAGCACACCGACGAATATTCTTGATTTCATGATCCTGAATCCCTGTGAAAGTCTGCGGCTCAAAGCCAACTGGCTGAGCACTCGCAATGCAATCTTCGCCGACATTCGGCGGTACACAGAGACCGGGTTTTAGACCAGGCAAACGCCTGTTACGGCAGACAGAGGCAGCTCGCTGAGCAACGTCTCAAGAAATGCGCATGGTGTATTGAAGCCACGCGATGGCAATAGGCCTTCGTCATTGATACAGACGAAGCACGGTGCGGTCAACGCATTCAATTCCAACTGCAATGAGGCCGCTGCAGTGATTTCGCAAGAACCAGCGGCCGCTGCACAAGCAAACAAAGGCAGTTCTGGCGTGATCTCATCCCGCGACGGGCATTTTTCGCCAGTCACATCTTCCGGAAATCCCAGGTGCCAGTGCAGACCGATAATTTCAACGACCTGCTGGCCGTTGTGAAACTCCTGAGCGTGTCGAGTCTGCAGCTCTGCACCTTTGACAGCGTCATGATCGTGCAACACCGGCACCGGCCCACGCCAGGCGCAGACGCAGATCAACAGGCAAAGAACCTGCTGAAGAGTGCGGTGTTTGTTCACGAATTCTGACACCAGGAACCTCTTTACACTCGAAATCTTCTGTCCGCTTTTATCGCTGGCAAAGTTACGGCACCTGAAATCATGCTTTGTCTTGCAGCGAAAGGCAAGAGACACTTCAGAATAACCAAGGCTAAGCCTGAATGTGGCTATGCCAAACCCATGGTTTGCGGCTCACCGCAATAGATTTAAACCCATACACGCAATCTGCGTAAGAGGTTGATTCCCTCTGGTTTGTCAGGCGGGCATGCGAAAAGACTCAAGATCCGTTAACTCTGTATCGGAGTCATTTCCGACGCAGGCCTGAATTGGCGTTCGGTTAATCTCTGTCCGCACTCCGGATGCCAGTAAATTGGTGCCATCTCGCTCGAATCCTCGGATTGTGGACGTTCTCTGACTTCCTGGTCCGAATTCAATTGTTTGAGTAGTTTTTCGGCTTCGCTTTTTGAAAGCCCGCCAGCAATGAAAGAATAGGACAGTGATAGATTCTTCTTTTGAGCCTGCTTCTGTATTGCACGCAGTTCCGGGCTGTTAAACGGAATCGGATTCGGCCGTGAACCATTTTTCCCTATAGAACGAAATAGCAGGACGCCTCGGTCGTAACATTCGTAGACGAAATACATACAGGGTCCTAACATTCTCGAATAATCAGACGCGACCGCAATAAATATTCTTCGCGTTTCACCCCATCATGTCGTGGCTGATATGTTGATTGAACTACGTTGTTTCGAAATCTGACTACGCAACGATTTTACTACACGGTGTGGCCGAATGCACTGGTTTTGCGGATTGTGACGATTGGAAAGCTATAAGCCGCGCAGATACGCGTCCAAATCTGCCAGATCGCTGGGCTGAGTGCCCTTTAACAGACCTGCGGGCATCAGTGAATTGCGTTGCTGAACTTTGTTTTCCATGTCAGCCGCTTCGATACGATAAGTTTTGTGTTCCGCATCACGCAGCAGGACTCCATCGACGGATTCATAAACAATCAAGCCCGTATAGACTTTGCCGGTCTTGGTTTCTATGGACGTCGTCTGATAACGTGGCGAGATATCGCGATTCGGTTCCACGATTGCCGCAAACAAGTCGTTGCGAGTGAATCGTTTTGTGACACCTTTGAGGTCCGGTCCCAATGCCTGCCTGCCACCATGGCAACGAGCACAGGCAAGGCGTTCGAAAAGACGACCGCCATTTTCGGCATTCCCGGCGTCCCAGTTCACGGCGTCAAGGCTGGCAAGAATTTTCTGGGCAACATCAGATGTTTGCGGCGGTCGGTAATCGGGATAGCGCTGTTCGAGAAACGATTGCCACAGATTCATTGCTTCCGGCTGCACGCGATAACCTTCTTCGCCGAATGCAAACAACTGAGATTGCGACGTATTATTCTGCAGCAATCGCATGGCTGTCTCGCGAAGCTGAAACTCGCGCTTGTCATTGATTAAACGTCGTGCCGCAGCCAGCAGTTGAAATTGTTCGGCCGCTTCGTTGCTGCGTGGTAATTTGACAAGAGCTTTCAGGCAGGCTTCGACCGCATTCAATTGAGTCGATTCCAGTCCGGAAAGCAGGATCTCGCGATCTTCTTTTGTGGCTCGATCCGCGATCGTAATCAGGACCGCGTCGCGAACGGAAAGGTTGTCCAGTTGTTTCCGAAGCAATTCCATGTGTTCCGGCAGTTTTGATTCGCTCATCGTAAACACGACATCGTTTGACCATTTGTAGTCTGGATCAGCGTCGATGGTTTTGACGATGCCTTCGATCGCTTTCGGAATCGACCCTTGAGGAACCTGCGTCAAAAACACTACGTGACCAGGTTCGCCAAAACCAGGCTGTTCAGCGAGCAGCGTCGGCATCGCTGGATCGACTTTGCACAATGCCTGATAAAGTTCGCCGATGCGGTCGTCCCAGTTCGTGTCCTGTTTCAGGCTGTACTTGCGAATCTTGATGTCGATTCCAATCAACGCTTTTGCCGTTGTGACACTTTCTTCATGAGAACGTTCAATCGCAAACTGACTAATGGCTGCCAGTCGATGGATATCGTCTGATGGAAGCGTGGAATCCGTAATGCTCGCCAGCAGCCGGGAAAACAGATCTCGATTGAACGGGGCCGTCATGGCGATCAGGCGAATCAATTCATGATCCAGTTTCGGATCACCAGATGGAAAAGCCGCTGCCACTTTTGTCATGATCGGATTGAGTTCGCGTTCGATGGATGACAACGACAACGCTGGCGCATAGCCGTCGAACATCACAGGTCGATTTTTGATCGGTCCCACATCACCCAACGTCATCTGCAGAATTCTTGCTGCGTCGTAACGGTCCTGGGCAGATGAAGCGGCTGAAGTCAGGATGTTGGCCGCGACAACGGCCGAAGGAGCACTTTGCAGCGACGACCGCAGGCAACGGCCCATATGAAACCACATCAGTGCGCGAGGATTGGTCGCGAGGGCTTTCGCCAATGCGTTGCGATTTTCGTCAGTCATACGTGGTATCAACAGCGCGGCAGACAGTCGCACCTGGCGATCGTCGGACGCCAGAGCTTTAGCAATCTGCGAGCCCGTCAACACAAATGAGGAGCTTGACGTTGCGGATGCCAGTGCTTCCAATGCAAAGCGTTGCACGAAAGGATCTTCATCGACAATCAACTTCCGCAGGATTTCAGTATCCGGGGAATCAGGACGACTGCGACCAACGGCCCACGCTGTTCGGGCTCGGACGAGAGCTGATCCGGTCAGCGTAAGTTTTTCCGCCGTCGCACGGTCCAGTCCGCCGTACATTTCGACAAGGATCTCGATCGCCCGCATCCGTTCGGGGACGCGACGCGCTTCCATCATCGCTGCCTGTCGAAAAACATCGACGCCAAGTGACTTCGCCAGCGGAACCCACATCGCACGCGACCAACTGCTGTTCGGTTGTGGCGCAGCAAGAACTTCGTTCAGTTTTTGAGTCGCCGCATCGGTTCGGATTGTGGATGGCGGAGTTGACGGTTCATCGCAGACGATGCGAAAGACACTGCCGCGAGTTCCACGGCCACCGACACAGACAAACACACTGCCGTCCGGAGCAACTTCGATGTCAGTCGGAGCGAACCCAAACTGATCACGCCCTTCGGCAAAGACGAAGCCATCTTTCTTCCAGCCCGCGCCTTCCTTAGTCAGCGGGACAGCCAGAATCCGCCCCAGCGTCCAGTCCAGCGTCAGCACCGCACCATGGTATTGCACCGGAAATTTATGATGCTGATAGCACGTGACTCCCGTTGGTGAACCGCGGCCGAATGTTGCCAGCACCGGAGGCATGTCGGGATAGCCGCCCGGCCTTTTAAGCCCGGCCGTGACATAGCCTGCGTTCGACAGTGGCAAGACGTGAAACACCTGAGTCGGCAGATACCACGGCAAAGAAATATCGCGTTCATCGTCGCTGTCAAAGGTGAAGAAATCGCCAGCTCCGTTGAATGTAAAGTCATAGGCGTTGCGAAACCCATCGCTGACAATTTCGCCCCCCGACAGATCGGGCTTCAATCGCAGCAAAGTTCCGGACACCGGATTCCTGATCGGTGACGTTGGAGCGGTTGCATAAGAAGCCGTGACGCCTGCAAAGTTTCCGGCCATCACGTACCACCAACCGTCCGGTCCTCTCTGGATCGAATGCACATGATGTTCGCCGCCCGCGGAGATTTTCAAGAATACCTGCGGCGGTCCGTCAGCAATGTCGTCTTGATTATCGTCGCGAAAAATCTGCAATCCCTGATCACCGGAACACAACAAACTGGAGCCAAGAAAGAACATCCCCTGCGAACCTGTGGCGGGTTTATCTGTAAATTGTTTAAAGGCATCTGCGTAACCATCGTTGTCGCTGTCGATCAGAATTCGCACGTAGCCTGGTCCGGAGACAACAACACGGCCTTTGGCATCGATGGTCATCGAATGGACGTCGTGAGTCAGATCGTCGTCAGCATAGAGTTCAACGTGAAACCCATCGGGGACTGCAATCCCGCTGACGATGCCCTTCGCTCGCTCATCAGCGTGCAACGTACCTGACGACATCACAACTATAGCTGCCACACCAGCAATCACGGCCAACCGCTGTCGCAGGCGAAGCTTATTCCCTGAGACCACGACCGCCATGAAACTCGTCAAGTCATTTCGACGCATCTGCAAATCACTCCTTCAATTCTTTTTCGCGCAACTGTGGCCCGCGATTCAGCGTTGTGATTTGTCACAAATCCGTTTCGAGTCGCCCGGCTCGCCAGTGTGTGGATCTAATCCGCCCTGGATTCCACGTTTTGGCGAACGTGGCGACGAAGACCGCCAAACCACGTGGCCAAGCATGATAGTAGATCAAGCCGTTTGATTGCATCCCCAGCATAAAATATTCACAACCCGACGCGTCAGTGAGGGATAGCGTTTCTTCAGTTCTACTGTCGTAGTCGCGAATCCCTCGCTGACGCGTCGGGTTGTGATAATTCCCCGTATTTTCGACCACTTCATCACCCCATAATTCGCAGAACGCAACCTCAAAATGAACGCCTCGGGTTCTTAAAATGATCAAATCAATAACCCGCAAGCGCATAGCACGTCAGAAAATCGAAGATCCAGCCGGAGAACGGCGGCTAAAATGCGTTTTCAGGAGAATGGAGTCAAATGCTAGTCTTCGAACACCGCGACTCTGCAGGCAAATACCGCTAAGATTCGCACATTGCAGACATTCGTCCAAAGATCGTCGTCCCGGCAAACGTCAACAACGATGGACACGCAGAGAACATCATGGCCACTGAACCGTTAAATCTTGAATCACAGATCTCAGAAGTCGAACGCATTCGCACCAAATGCATCGCCGCTCGGGATACAGTGAACGCCATCCGCCAGCGAATCAGGGAACTCGCAGATCACCAGGCCGACCAGACGTCGTCAATCCACGAACGCCACGAATCAGAGCTTCGTGAACAACTGGATCGAACCGCTCATGAATCGCGCGATCGACTTGCTCAATCTGAACAGGACATCTGCAGCGTACGCGAAGCAGCCAGTGACACTCGCGAGCAAAAGCTGGCTCACCTTGAGGCCGAGTTCAGGGACGATGTGTCGTCGATTCGTCAAAAGTTGCAGAGTGAGTTATGGGTTCTGCAATCTGTCTGTGACGAATCGAATGAAGACACTCCGGTGCGCGAAGCGGAACGCGAAAATGAAGTGTATCAGACGCATAAAAGATTTGCAGAACAGCAGATTAACGATTTGGACGCACGTGTTCAGTTCACAGAAAAATATCTTGAACATTGCCACGCGGGCATGGAGGCAACTCTGCCGGCGGTTAACGTCCAGATCAAAGGTCGTGACGCCAGTCGCGCGCTGGCGATGGAACAGGTCGATCTTGCCATGGCGTCGGCTGGCGCGATTGATCGTCAGAATCTGCCGCAATGGATTTGTGGCGTCAGGATCTTGGGGTTGTCGCTGCTGCTCTTTCTTGTCGTCGCTTCCGTTGCGACGGGTCTTCGCGCGGACTTGCGATTGTTTCTCAATCCTGATCTGCAGAAACCAGACTGGCAGTGGCTGGGTGTGTCGTGCCTCATCGGTGCAGCGATTGCCGTGTTGTTTGGGACTGTGGTGCTGATGCTTGTTCAATCGCGACTGCGAGCCGGCTTTGAAGACGTGCTGCAACATGCGGCGAATGCCAAAGCGGCCATTGATTACTGGACTCAACGCAGCGAACACGAGTTGAAGAAAATTGATGCAGCGGCGGAAACATGGAAAGTCGCCATGTTGCAACATCGTGATCAAAACTCGGGCAAGCTGCAAAACGCCTCTGACGGCCAAATCGCACAACGCACCGAAGCTTACGATGCACAGCTCGCGAAGTATGAAAAACAGTTTCTGGATCAGATCGCTGCCAGTGAGGCTGATTATGCACGACAACAGGCGGCCGTCGAAAACTGGCGAGGACAAGAGATCGCTCGAATTCATACGACTCTGAAGTCGCAACATGATCAGGCACTCACGGCGCTGATTGCTCGCAGCGCTGCCGAAGGACAGAAGCTGCAGGCTGACGAAACCGCGATGATCGGTTATTGGAGGGCCGATGTTTCGGTGGCTCGCGAGCTGGCACGCAGCAGTCGTGAACGCGTCGCCACGTTTCCACGCTGGTCAAAGATGCGAGGTGCGAACTGGCAAGTGCCGACGAAACTGCCCATATGTTTGCCGATCGGTGATTTGCTGGCGACGTTGCCGACTCCGCCGCAGATTGAGGGACAGGAGCCGGACGCAAATCTGTGCCTTGAATTTCCGGGCATCCTGAATTTCCCCCGCGACACATCCATTGCCGTGGAACACGATGCGGCAGGACGTGAGCCAGCTCTTGAATTTGTGCGTTCAATTCTATTGCGGTTGCTCACCAGCATCATGCCCGGCCGTGTACAGTTCACGCTGATTGATCCCGTAGGACTCGGTCAAAGTTTTTCCGCTTTGATGCATCTGGCCGACTTCGACGAATTGTTGATCAGCAATCGCATCTGGACCGATGCCACTCAAATTCGCGACCGTCTGCAAAAGGTCACCGAGCACATGGAGAGCGTTTTTCAGACATATCTTCGCAGCGAATTTGAAACGATCGAAGACTACAACGCTGCTGCAGGTGAAGTTGCAGAACCCTATCATTTCGTTGTCGTTGCAGGATTCCCGGCGGCGTTTACGGAAGAGGCCGCTCGGCATTTAACAAGCATCCTCACCAGCGGTCCGCGTTGTGGAGTGCATGCGATTGTGGCCTGGTCGCCAAATCAGCCAATGCCACGTTCGTTTGATGTCAATGACCTGCACGAAGGCTGTACCGAGTTTATGGTCAAAGGCGGACACGTCGTGCCAAAGCTGGCATTGTCAGCAGGTACGGAATTTGAATCATTCACGCCGCCGGATTCCGCGGACTACGTGAGTCTGGTGCGTGCCGTGGGTGAACAATCCAAGCACGCGCGACGCGTTGAAGTGTCGTTTGCTCGCATCGCCCCAAAGCCCGTGGCGATCTGGAGTCAAAATTCTGCCGAGGGCCTGGACGTTCCCATCGGTCGCGCTGGGGCGGCTCGATTGCAGTTTATGCGCTTGGGGCGCGGCACAAGTCAGCACGTTCTGGTCGCCGGAAAAACGGGTTCTGGCAAATCAACGCTGCTGCATATTCTGATCACGAATTTAGCTTTGTACTACAGTCCTGAGGAAATTCAGTTCTATCTGATCGACTTCAAGAAGGGCGTTGAATTTCGCACATACGCGGCCAATAAACTGCCACACGCGCGAGTCGTCGCGATTGAAAGTGATCGGGAGTTTGGTTTGAGCGTTCTCGAACGACTGGACGAAGTGCTGCAGGAACGTGGCGAGTTGTTTCGTATTCGCGGCGTGCAGGATGTGCCTTCGTTTCGTCGCCAGTTTCCCAAAGAACGCATGCCGCGTTTGCTGCTGCTGATCGATGAGTTTCAGGAATTCTTCACGACCGAAGACCGCGTATCGTCACGAGCGTCATTGCTGCTGGACCGCCTGATTCGCCAGGGTCGAGCGTTCGGCATTCACGTGTTGCTGGGTTCGCAGACGCTGGGTGGAGCGTACTCGCTGGCGCGCAGCACGATGGGACAAGTCGGCGTACGCATCGCGTTGCAGTGTAGCGAAAGCGATGCGCATTTGATTCTGAGCGAAGAGAACTCAGCCGCTCGCTTACTGACACGCCCGGGTGAAGCAATCTATAACGACGCCAACGGCATGGTGGAAGGTAATCATCCGTTTCAGATCGCATGGCTGGATGAAGCTCAACGCGAATCGATGATTCACGCAATGATCCAGCGTCCTGATTATCACAGCAGTTCTGAAAATCGAATGATCGTCTTTGAAGGGAATGTAGCTCCCAGCATGGTGCTTTGCAGTCCTTTGAACGCATGGCTTTCCAGTACACCGGACGCGACGCGACACTTCGTCGATACGCTGCCCGCATGGATCGGCGAACCTGTCTCAATCGCCGCGCCGATGTGTATTGAATTTCGTCGGTCAGGTGGTCAAAACGTTTTGATCGTTGGTCAGGAAGGAGATTTGGCCGACACAATTCTGGCATCAACCATCGTCAGTTGGTCGGTCGGATCTGCAGGCGAATCAGATCATCGCACGTCACGAATGACGCTGATTCACGACGGCCGTGATCGCGCGTCGCAGACTCGTTTTGCCGAGACATTCACGCCTGACATCGCGGCGCGATTTCGTTTGGCGGAAGCAAAAGAAGCCGATGCTGTCGTCGCGGAATTCTGGCAGGAGATGACGACTCGCGAAAACGGTGACGCTCCGCCGGACAATCCGGAACTGATTCTGGCGATCCGCAACATTGGTCAGTTTCGTTCGCTGCGACGTGATGAAGATGATTACGGGATGTCTGGTTTTGGTGCGGCCAAAGAAGCGACTTCCGCATCGATGCTGGGCGATTTGATTCGCAAAGGTCCGCTGGTGGGCATTCATATCATCATTTGGTCAGACACATTCAGCAACGCCATGCGTTGGTTATCGAATTCGCTGTTGCGTGAGTTCGACAATCGCATTGCGTTCCGTTTGAATCAAACCGATTCGGCGAGCCTGATTGACACACCGGTGGCCGCATCTCTCAGTCAGGGGCGAGCGATTCTGTACCGCGATCAAACCGGCTCCGCTGATCGTTTTCGTCCGTTCGACTGGCCAACACAGGAATGGCTGCAGTCGGTTACAGGCCGGAACGGCGTACCGGCGAGAAAGCCGGATGTTGATATTGATGAACTAAAGATTGAATGACACACAGCACCCAGCAGCGTCAATTTGCCGGAGTTTGAATGCGTCTGTTGAGAACATCCGGAATTTCGTCGGGATCGACAAGAATTGAGTTTTCATTCTGACGATGCGTGATAAAGTACCGGCGTAACTGATTTCGGATTCGCCTTATTTGTGTGGACATTGTTTCACCGGGCGTCGATCTGATCGGCGAAGCATTCGGTCTCCAGTTGGTTTATACCGACGGACGACTGCCAGTTCCTATCACTCTTGAAGACGCTGTTTCATTGCGTCCTCCTGAATTCGGTCCTGGGAATGTTTCTTAACTAACCCCAGGATAAAGAATGAATTTCGGAGACTTCGGGCTCGCTGAGCCCATTGTGCGCGCTATTTCCAAAGAAGGCTATTCGGTCGCTACACCAATTCAGGCTCAGTCAATTCCAGTCGTGCTCGAAGGGCACGATGTGATCGGGATTGCTCAGACTGGTACCGGTAAAACTGCGGCGTTTGCACTGCCAATTATCCATCAGCTTGTGACTTCTAAAACGCGACGTGATGCCGGAGTTCGTCCGGTTCAGGTTTTGATTTTGGCTAGCACGCGCGAATTGGCGATTCAGATTAACGAGAGCTTTAAGAATTACGGAGCGTTTGCTTCTATTCGAGCCACGACTATTTATGGTGGTGTTGGCCAGCAGCCTCAGGTTCGAGCATTGCGACAGGGCGTGGATGTTGTTGTTGCAACTCCGGGTCGCCTGATGGACTTGATTCAGCAGAAGCTGATCAGTCTTGCCGACGTTCACACACTGGTGCTGGACGAAGCGGACCGTATGTTGGACATGGGTTTCTTTCCAGCGATTCGCCGGATTTTGAAGTACGTGCCGACAAAGCGTCAGACATTGATGTTTTCGGCGACGATGAAGCCGGAAATTCGTGAGTTGGCTGGTTCTATTCTGCACAACCCGGTTAGTATTTCGATTGAACCAAAGCAGAAGACGACAGAACTTGTCGAACAAAGCGTATGCTTTGTTCCACAGAAGCAGAAGACTCGCCTGCTGATCGAACTGATCACCCGCGCAAATCCGTCTCGAGCGATCGTCTTCAGTCGGACGAAACATGGCGCGGATCGCATCGTGCGTCACATGGTGGCTGCGGGCTTTCAGGCCGAAGCGATTCATGCGAACAAAAGTCAGAACAAGCGTCAGCGAATTCTGGAACAATTCAAAAGCACGGCTCCTCCGATTCTTGTTGCCACCGACATTGCGGCTCGCGGAATTGATGTGGACGGCGTATCGCACGTGTTTATTCACGACATGCCGACCGAAGAAGAAACTTATGTGCACCGTATCGGCCGATCTGGTCGAGCAGGTGCGACGGGTGTTTCTATTGCATTGTGCGATCCGGATGAACGCCGAATGCTGCGAAGCATTGAGAAATTGATCGGCATGTCGATTCCAGTGCAGGAAGTTGAGGGTTTCGATTTCTCAGCGGCTTTGGATTCAACTGATACTGAGCGACCTGATCGCCCGCAACGCCGTGGACGTCAGGCTTCACCGCTCAGCCCAAACGCAGCAGGCCGTGGACGAAGTCGTGAAGGTCAGGAGCGTGGCCCGGCAACTGGCGGTCGTGAAGCTACTCGAAGCAGTGACAACTATTCAGTCCATCGTCGATTTGAAAAACCAGCCCGCACTGAACCGGGGCGTGACGGAGGTCGCAGTGCAGAACGACGAGGTAGCGCCGGTCCTGGCGGGCCAAGTCGAGGCAACGCTGTGGGGCGTCGTGATGATGTTTCAGTAGGTCGCCGCCCTGAGGGATCAGCTCCGCGGTCACAGCCTGCTCAGTCTCGTCCGCAAGGCAATCCGCGACCACAGAACAATGCACGGCCATCGTCCGAACCCAGGACCGGCAGACCGGGTCCTGCACGGAGCGACGATTTTTTTGGTGATGGATTATTCGTTGAGGGATCGGCGGAGAAATCAGGATCAGAGCAAGGACCTGCACGACGTCGCCGCAAGCGACCGACGCGGACAAACACGTAACACTGCACTACCCGTCGCCGGTCGATATCTGAGTCGATTTGACCGTAGCTCAGCTCACTTGAGCTCAGATTGCGACTAAGGGTTTGGATGGGCGGGCACAACGATCTGATCGATCGTTGGCCTACCTCGCGGCTCTGTTTTCCATTCGTACACATTCAGATTCCTGGTTGCCAGTCGCAGCCTCAATAAGAAGTTGAAACCAAAATGTTGTTCACCGATCCAAATTCAGAAACTCCCGCAACTCAGCCTGTTGAAAACTCTTTTGCCAACGAGATGGCACCGGTCGAAATGACCGCCGAGGCTGCCGTTGTTGAGATCGAATCCAGTGTTGCTGTTGCAGCACCAGTTGTTGTTCCGCCTGCAATGGTCGTCGCTACGCCGATTGTTGTTGAAATACCAGTCGCGGTTCAACCTGCAATGGTCGTCGAAGTGCCAGTCGCTGTTGAAGTGCCAGTCGCTGTTGAAGTGCCAGTTGCTGTTCAGCCTGCAATGGTCGTTGAAGTGCCAGTCGCTGCTCAGCCTGCAATGGTCGTCGAAGTGCCAGTCGCTGTTGAAGTGCCAGTCGCTGCTCAGCCTGCAATGGTCGTTGAAGTGCCAGTCGCTGTTGAAGTGCCAGTTGCTGTTCAGCCTGCAATGGTCGTTGAAGTGCCAGTCGCTGTTGAAGTGCC
>Ga0209284_10002292_pt1 | contig 26549 bp, 25 predicted proteins | sample FRY03_FD_187211 | JGI IMG/M metagenome (GOLD analysis project Ga0209284, IMG submission 187211) | Freshwater microbial communities from Lake Fryxell liftoff mats and glacier meltwater in Antarctica - FRY-03 (SPAdes) (version 2) | ecosystem: Environmental > Aquatic > Freshwater > Ice > Glacier...
AAGCTTGAAACTTGCGGTAAATTTTCTTCTTGTCATTTTGCTAAGGTAATTGATGCAATCTTACCTTAACTCACTGTCCAATTATTTATAGCACATCCATAAGCATATATTGAAGTATCAAGTATGTTGCCTTCGTAATTCTTTAGTTTCATACTTCCCATGGAAGTAAAAACACCAATTGTAAGAAATTTTTCATCCCCCTTAGCTATAAAATCAAACGAAACTTCAATCCATGCATTGGTATCACAAAAAAAGACACTAGTATCGCTTTGAAACTGAGGTTTCTGTTGAATTAACGAATCCATTGGAATATTTAGTTCTTGTTCTGTAAATAAAGCACCTATGGAGTTTATGCATGTTAATAACGGATTGTTTAAATAAAAAACCATAGTATATAAACTTCCTTCATTAAGTGTTTTTTTTAAGGGTGTTTGAATGTATTCTGAATATGCTTGACTAGAATCTGAGTTTTGAGTATATGCAATAAATGCATATGCAACACCATCTTTAGCATACATATTCCCATATCCATTTTGTGGTACGCTAAAATAATATTGATTTAGTGTGAAATCAAAATCAGTGCTGCAAGCATTCAAATAATCTGGGCTAGCCAAAGTAGGGGAATTCCAAAATTTACTTGCATTAATGTTATAACCACTTGCAAAACTTGGGCACCAATTGTATTCCTCAAAACTTCCATTGGGCACCAAATTCTCTTGTGCACTTCCTGAAGTAAAACAAAATAAAAAACTTAAAAATAAAAAAACAGGTTTAATCCCCAGCGTTTGGCTGAGACTGAACAATTTTTGAAAATTTTGCTTGTTCAGCATTTGATAAGATTTTGTTTTTAAAAGTAATAAATTCTTGCTGTCGAACAAGGCCAAAAGATACTTCTGTTGGGAAAACGTGTTGTTTCTGTCTACTTTACTTTAACGAAACAGCAGAGGTGATAGTTGGCTTTATTGGTCACAAAATATAGTTTTAGATTATTGAAAGTTAGTTAAATAATTGAGCAATCAGCATATCGGTTGATTTGTGAATGACCAAAATGGAATACCAGAAAACAATAGGGATGCGCATAAAAGAGCTCCGGTTGCAAAAAGGTATTTCTCAAAGACAATTGGCACTTTCATCAGGAAAAGATCCACAAAGTTTAGAACGAGTTGAAAACGGAAAGTCTTGTCCCACCGTTTTTTATTTGAACGAAATTTGTAAAACATTGGATATTTCGATTAAGGATTTCTTTGATTTCTCGATAAAATTTGAAAGTGAATAAGCAACAGAAACATCGATTTTGCTCACTGATGGAATTTTGTAATCTAATTTTATCCATGCTCCATACTCCATCAGTCCGTAGGACGGTCCATACTCCATCAGCGAAGCGGTCCAAACTCCATTTTTTTCCTATGCTAGCATAATATTAAAATATTATTTATAACTTAGTACTTCAAAACAATTAGCAATAAATGGATAACGAAAAACATATTTTAGTGGATCATGTACTGAGGCAACTTTGGCATAAAATCTCCCGCATGTACAACCAAAAAGCGGCACATAGTAATATCACGAGTTCAATAGGATTCATCCTAATGATCATTGACATTGATGGAACGCCGAGTACGCAACTTGGACCAAGAATGGGAATGGAGCCCACTAGTTTGTCTCGAACCTTAAAAACCATGGAGAATGCGGGCTACATAAGACGGCAGTTTGACGATATTGATAAAAGAAAGGTTTTAATATTTTTAACAGAATCCGGGATAGAAAAGCGCAGAGAAACTCGAGAAGTTATTGTAAATTTCAATGAGAAATTATTGGATAAAATCCCAAAGGGAAAATTGAAAGTTTACTTTGAGGTTATTGAAAAAATAGAACAGATCGCCGACCAAGAACTCGGAGAAATGATAAAATACGAAAGCAAAAAATATGAAAAAGTACATTAGAAAAGTAGCGATTTTGGGATCCGGAGTAATGGGTTCACGAATAGCATGTCATTTCGCAAACATTGGATGTGAAGTGTTGTTGTTGGATATCGTCCCGAAAGAAAAAAATGAAGTGGAAACAGCGAAGAATATTCCTGCTGAAAGCAAAGGATTCAGGAATAGAATCGTGAATGACGCTTTGCAATTCGCATTGAAGAGCAATCCTTCTCCAATTTATAAGAAAGAGTTTGCTACGCGAATTACAACTGGAAATTTTGAAGACGACATGTCTAAAATTGCAGACTGTGATTGGATCATGGAAGTTGTTGTTGAGCGTCTAGATATTAAAAAAATTATTTTCGACCAAGTTGAAAAATTTAGAAAACCAGGAACGATAATTTCTTCAAATACTTCTGGTATTCCAATTCACTTGATGTTGGAAGGAAGAAGCGATGATTTTCTAGCTAATTTCTGTGGAACTCACTTTTTCAACCCGCCGAGATATTTACCTTTATTGGAAATCATTCCAACACCAAAATCAGATCCTGCAGTTATCGATTTCTTAATGGATTATGGAAGTCGTTACCTTGGAAAGAAAACGGTATTGTGTAAAGATACGCCTGCGTTCATTGCGAATAGAGTAGGTGTTTATGCAATTATGGCGCTTTTCCACGCGGTCAAAGAAATGGACTTGACCGTAGAGGAAGTTGATAAATTGACAGGCCCAGTTTTAGGTCGTCCAAAATCGGCGACGTTTAGAACTTGTGATGTTGTTGGTCTAGATACCTTGGTTCATGTAGCCAATGGATTGAAAGAAAATTGTCCGAACGACGAGCAGAAAGGATTGTTTGTTCTTCCAGATTACATCTCAAAAATGTCGGAGAACAATTGGTTGGGTTCTAAAACAGGACAAGGTTTTTACAAAAAAGTAAAAGCAGCCGATGGATCAAGCGAAATTTTAGTGTTGGATTTGAAAACGATGGAATATCGTTCGCAAACAAAAGCAAAATTTGCAACACTTGAAATGACTAAATCGATTGATGATCTTAAACAACGGACCAAAATGTTGGTGCAAGGTCAAGATAAAGCGGGAGAGTTTTACCGAAAATTGTTTGGCGGACTTTTTGCTTATGTTGCCAATCGTTTACCAGAAATTACAGACGAATTATATAAAATCGACGATGCTTTGAGGGCAGGTTTCGGATGGGAATTAGGTCCGTTTGAAACTTGGGATATTGTAGGTTTAGAGGAAGGAATGAAGTGGTTGGAACAAGATGGAGGAAAAGCTGCGGCTTGGGTTCATGACATGAAATCCAAAGGTTTTACGACTTTCTATAAAACAGAAGGTGGTTCTAAAATGTATTTTGATCAAAATTCTGGAACTTATAAAGTAATTCCAGGAACAGAAAACTTAGTCATCTTAGATGCACTTCGCGATGATAATACTGTTTGGAAAAATAGCGACACAACAATCGTTCACCTTGGCGACGGAATCTTAAATTTAGAATTCCACACAAAAATGAATACGATTGGCGGTGGAGTTATCGAAGGAATTAACAAAGCAATAGATTTAGCTGAAAACGAATATAGTGGTTTGATTATTTCCAATACAGGTCAGAATTTCTCTGCCGGAGCAAATGTCGCTATGATTTTCATGATGGCTATCGAGCAAGATTATGACGAATTAAATTTTGCGGTAAAAGCATTCCAAGATACCATGATGCGGGTTCGTTATTCTAATGTTCCTGTAATCGTAGCGCCACATAATATGGCGCTTGGCGGTGGATGTGAAATTTCTATGCATGCAGATAAAGTCGTTGCGCACGCAGAATTGTACATGGGATTAGTAGAATTTGGCGTTGGAATCATCCCAGGTGGTGGTGGATCAAAAGAATTTGCAAAGCGTTTTTCAGATGAGCTAAACGAAGGCGATATCAAAATCAATTTATTACGCGAAAAATTCTTAACCATTGGTCAAGCGAAAGTTTCTACTTCAGCGTATGAAGCGTTTGAGCTAGGTTACCTAAGAGAAGGAATTGATGAGGTAGTTGTTAGTCGCGAATATCAATTGGCAAGAGCAAAAGCAGCTTGTGTTGAAATGGTTGAAGTGGGTTACATCGCTCCAAAACGCGAAAAGAATGTTACGGTTGTAGGTCAAGAAGGATTGGGAATTGTATACGTTGGTGCGGACACGATGCTTTCTGGAAAATACATGTCAGAACACGACCGTTTGATTTCAGAGAAATTAGGCATGGTGCTTTGTGGAGGTGACTTGAGTGAAAATACAGTCGTTTCAGAACAATATCTATTGGATTTGGAACGTAAAACTTTCATCGAATTGTGCACTGAAAAGAAAACACTCGAGCGAATGGAAAGCTTAGTGAAATACGGAAAAATATTGAGGAATTAGTAGTAATAAGAATAGAGATTTTAGTTAGAAGATATTTAGACAGAAGACTGAATAAAGTCTAATGTCTTTTATCTGACGTCTTTTGTCTGAAAAGAGAATTTGGACAATTAAAAAAATAGTACCATGGAAAACAAAGCATATATAATTAAAGGATTCAGAACAGCTGTTGGTAAAGCTGGAAAAGGAGGTTTTCGATTTTATAGACCAGACGATTTAGCGGCAGATGTTATCAAACATATCATGAAAGTTACGCCTGAGTTGGATAAAAACCGAATTGATGACGTAATCGTTGGAAACGCAACTCCAGAAGCTGAGCAAGGTCTAAATGTTGGACGTATGATTTCGCTAATGGGATTGGATACGGATAAAGTTCCAGGAATGACAGTGAATAGATATTGTTCTTCTGGATTGGAAACGATTGCAATCGCTCAAGCAAAAATCGAAGCGGGAATGGCAGAATGTATTATTGCGGGTGGCGCAGAATCGATGTCAACAATGGCAATGGGCGGTTGGAGAATTGTTCCCAACCCAAAAGTTGCCAAGGAACATCCAAATTGGTATTGGGGAATGGGTTTAACTGCAGAAGCGGTTGCTGAACAATATGGTGTTTCACGTGAAGATCAAGATGCGTTCGCTGTTCGTTCTCATGAAAAAGCTATTGACGCTATTAAAAATCGTCGATTCAAGGATGATATCGTTCCAGTTGAAGTGGAAGAAGTTTATTTGGACGAAAATGAAAAACGCCAAGTTCGAAAATACATTGTTGATACAGATGAAGGACCAAGACCAAGCACAGTAGAAGCCTTAGGAAAATTAAGACCTGTTTTTGCAAACGGCGGATCTGTTACAGCTGGAAATTCTTCTCAAACGTCAGACGGTGCAGCATTCGTTTTGGTGATGTCTGAAAAAATGATGAAGGAATTGGGATTAGAACCAATGGCACGTTTGCTTTCATATAAAGTTGTTGGTGTTGAACCAAGAATTATGGGAATCGGACCGGTACAAGCAATTCCAGCGGCAATCGAAATGGCTGGTTTGAAAATGGAGGATATTTCTCTATTCGAATTGAACGAGGCATTTGCTTCTCAATCGTTGGCAGTTATTCGCGAAACGGGCATTAATCCAGATTTGGTGAATGTCAATGGTGGCGCATTAGCACTTGGACATCCATTGGGTTGTACAGGAGCGAAATTGTCTGTTCAGATATTGAATGAATTGAAAAGAAGAAATCAGAAATACGGAGTTGTTACTATGTGTGTGGGAACAGGGCAGGGTGCTGCTGGTGTTTTTGAACGGTTTTAATTTCGAGGCAACAAATAGAATTTTATAGTTTGAAAAGACCTTGTTTGCAAATTTGCGAATAAGGTCTTTTTTTTGGAATGATAAAATAGGTAGTGTGGAATTTGACAATTCTCCAATTTGTCAATTGGCCAATTGCCCAACAAGGTTTTATATTGTTGAAAAGCTAAATCTCCATCATGTCCTCAAATTCAAATTTATCCTATCTTGTCACTTCATAAAAGCACAATAATGAAACAACCTTTAGTTCACCCCAAAAACGACCCTAACGATAAAGACCTAAACGATCTCGTGCTTTTCTACAACGAAACCTTAGGATTTTGCCCAAATAGCGTGCAAACCATGCATCATCGTCCGCGAATTGCTTATGCATTTATTGAAATGAACAAAGCCGTAATGGAAAATCATGGTCGGGTGACAAGTGCCTTAAAAAGACTAATTGGATATATTTCAAGTCATGCGGCAGGTTGTCGCTATTGTCAAGCACACACGATTCGTGCAGCGGAGCGTTATGGAGCAGAACAAGAACAAATAGAAAATATTTGGTCGTACAGAACGCATACCGCCTTTTCAGAAGCCGAAAGAGCAGCTTTGGATTTCTCATTAGCAGCTTCTCAAATTCCAAATGGAGTAGATGACGCAATTGCTGAACGTATGCGTGAACATTGGAACGAAGGCGAAATTGTTGAAATTCTGGGCGTTGTAGCTTTGTTTGGGTATTTAAACCGATGGAATGATTCCATGGGAACTCAAATGGAAGGTCCAGCTGTGGAAAGTGGTGAACAATTGCTGAAAAGTGACGGTTGGGAGGTAGGAAAACATAAATATTAATTCGAATGTGAAATTTCGGACGAATTTAGAGGTTCAATTTGCTAAACGGATTCCCCTAAATGCGAAATCATCCTTATCTTTGACAAAAATCGTATTAAAATGGCAACTCTTGTTTCTAAAGAACAAAGCAATAAATTGAAAACCGATAAGAAAACATTTCTCGAAGCATTTCGATTGATGTGTACAGCAAAAACATTAGCGGAAAAGTACGAAGCAAACAAGGAAATTACGTCCAAGTATGTGCATGCAACTTCCCGCGGACACGAAGCTATTCAATTGGCTTGTGGAATGCAGTTGTTGCCACAAGATTGGGTTGCTCCGTATTATCGTGACGATAGTATTTTGTTGGGAATTGGAATGACGCCTTACGATTTAATGTTGCAAGTTTTTGCTAAAAAAGATGATCCATTTTCCGGAGGAAGAACCTATTATGCTCACCCTTCTTTAAAAGACGACGATAAACCAAAAATTCCTCATCAATCCTCTGCGACGGGTATGCAAGCCATTCCTACAACAGGAGTTGCAATGGGAATTCAATACAAAGAATTACAAGGAATAGCCGACGATTTTGGGGATAAAAAACCAGTTGTCGTTTGTTCACTTGGTGATGCTTCATGCACGGAAGGTGAAGTTTCTGAAGCTTTGCAAATGGCGGCTTTGAAACAATATCCTATCGTTTATTTAATACAAGACAACGGTTGGGATATTTCCGCAAAAGCTACTGAGACTCGCGCCCAAGACATGACGGAATACATGCGTGGATTTAATGGAATTGAAGTTAGAACCATTGATGGAACTGATTTCGATTTGAGCTACCAAACCATGAAAGAGGTATTCGATATCGTTCGAAAAGAACGTAGACCTTTCTTAGTTCATGCAAAAGTTCCACTTTTAGGTCACCACACTTCGGGCGTTCGAAAAGAATGGTACCGTGATGATTTAGAAGAAGCGGCAACGCATGATCCTTATCCAAAATTAAAAACAGCATTAAATTCTTTAGGAATTGATGATAGTGATTTGGAAAAAATAGAAAAAGCGATTGCCTACGAAGTTGATGAAGCATACGACAAAGCCTTAAATTCACCTGACCCTGAACCGGCTGATGTATTAAATCATATTTTCGCTCCAACTCCTATTACAGAAGAAAAAGGGGAACGTGAACCAAAAGGGAAAAAGAAAACTGTAATGGTGGATAGCGCCTTATTTGCTGTTCGCGAATTGATGGAAAAACATCCTGAAGCTTTACTTTATGGTCAAGATGTGGGTGGACGATTAGGTGGAGTTTTCCGTGAAGCTGCAACTTTGGCTCAAAAATTTGGCGATGATCGTGTTTTCAATACGCCCATTCAAGAAGCATATATCATTGGTTCCACAGTTGGAATGTCCGCTGTAGGATTGAAACCTATCGTTGAAGTTCAGTTCGCCGATTACATTTGGCCAGGGTTGAATCAATTGTTTACGGAAGTTTCAAGAAGTTATTATTTGTCCAACGGAAAATGGCCAGTAAGCTGTATCATTCGTGTTCCGATTGGTGCTTATGGTTCCGGTGGACCTTACCATTCTTCTTCTGTAGAATCTGTTTTAACGAACATTCGCGGAATTAAAGTTGCGTATCCTTCAACGGGTGCAGATTTGAAAGGATTGATGAAGTCAGCTTTTTACGATCCAAATCCAGTAGTAATGTTGGAGCACAAAGGTTTATATTGGTCTAAAATCGCAGGAACGGAAGGCGCAATGTCTATCGAACCAGATGAAGATTATGTCATTCCTTTTGGAAAAGGTAGAGTGGTACAAACAGCTGAACAATCTTGCATTGACAAAGGTGCAACTTGTGCAATTATCACATACGGAATGGGCGTTTACTGGGCTATTGAAGCTGCGAAAAGTTTCCCTTGTCAAGTAGAAATTATTGATTTAAGAACCTTGAATCCTTTGGATCATGAAATGATGAACGAAGTGGCACAACGTCATGGAAAGGTTCTTTTTGTGACTGAAGAATCTACAGAATGTAATTTCACTTTAGGATTGGCTGGACGTTTACAACGCGATAATTTCAAATATTTAGATGCTCCAATCGCTATCGTTGGTTCCATTGATACACCTGCTATTCCATTGAATAGTGTTCTAGAATTTACCTTGTTGCCAAATGCTGACAAGGTAAAAACCGCTATTGGGGATTTGTTGGGGTATTAAATTTATATGCTTATCGATACTTGACTGTAATCAACTCCAAGCTAATGCGCCTTAGGATTGCGAATAATTACCTAAATGGTTCTAAATCTCAACACTTTTTTTTCTGAAACATTAAGAAAGTTAAGATGTTAAGAGTTTTTGTGCCTTTGCTTCTTAGAAAATTTAGTGACGCAAACGTCAGCATTAAGTCAGCAGTTTTCAACTTAATATACAGATTCCGTCCTCCATGTTCTTTAACACCTGCGCATCAAAAAATCTTAATTCCCTCAATGTTTCAAAATCAATAAAAAAATCCTTTTAAATCATACAGAATCTGCGTCATCCGCGTGCCTTTAAAAAATCCCGCTCATCACTAAATCCATAAAATCCCGGTTTTGCTTCTATATCGAGTTCTACTTTAGCATGTTCAATTCAAGATTAAATGAACAACACAAAGCGGATAAGTAATGTAGGGTGATTCAATTTTAAAAGGCAATCTGTTGTAATTTTATAACAAATTGTTGCCCTATGAAGTTTTCTCAAGACCAAACCTTAGCTCAATTAGCTGATTTTCTTGGATGTACCTATGTTGGTGATCCTGATCATGTTATTTCTGGAATTAACGAAATTCACCGAGTAGTACCTGGTGATTTAGTATTTGTCGATCATCCGAAATACTATAAGAAGGCCTTGGATAGCGCGGCAACAACGGTTTTAATCGATCAAGAAGTAGATTGTCCTGAAGGAAAAGGCTTATTGGTTACCAAAACTCCTTTCGACGATTTTAATAAAATCACTAGAAAATTCAAACCATTCCAACCGCAAACCAGTTCTATAACAGGAGAAAATCCTCAAATAGATGAAAGCGCGATGATTTATCCAAATGCTTTCATTGGCAATAATGTGAAAATTGGAAAGAATGTCGTAATTCACTCGGGCGCAGTAATTATGGACGATACGATTATCGATGATGATTGTATAGTTGGTCCAAATACGGTTATTGGTCACTACGCTTTTTACTACAAGAAAAAACCAACTGGTTTTGAACGTCTTCACTCATGTGGTCGTGTGCACTTACATAAGAACGTTGAAATTGGCGCGCTCTGCACAATTGACGCGGGTGTTACATCAACGACGGTAATCGGAGAGGGAACAAAAATTGACAATCAAGTTCAAGTTGGACACGATACGATTATTGGTAAAAATTGCCTTTTTGCAGCAAATGTTGGTGTTGCAGGCTGTGTGCAAATAGGTGACAATGTTACTCTTTGGGGACAAGTTGGTTGCGCAAGTGATATAACGATTGCAGATGGCGTAACAGTTTATGCGCAGTCTGGAATCGGTAAAGATTTGGAAGCCGGGAAAACATACTTCGGCAGTCCTTGCATTGAAGCAAAAGCAAAATTCAGAGAAATGGCAGCTATTCGCCGTTTACCAGAGATTATCGAGAAATTATAACATGACCGAACGCGAACGAAAGATATTGGAGGATGAATTAAAAGTCAAAGATTTTAAACTAAATTCTTTACTTGACATCACCAATGCGATTAGTTTGAATGAAGATATTTCCACAATAACTCGAATTTTCGAATTTATTTTACACGAGCAGCTAGGTTTAGAAAAGTTTCTTTTGTTTAATAAACAAGAGGAGTGGAATTGTATTCTGAAAGTAGGCTATCGTCCTAAAATGAAGGGATTTGATGTTGCGGCTGAATTAGGCCGATTTAAGGATATTACCGTTATTGAATCTTCGCCTTCTAATCTATTAAAGGATTTCGATGTTGTCGTTCCTGTTTTTCAGAATGATGAGGTACTCGCTTATTTGTTGGTTGGAAGTCTGAGTGTGCATAAATTGAAAGTCTCAGAGCATTTGCTTAACATGAGTTTTATTCAAACTTTAGCGAATATTGTTGTGGTCGCAATTGAGAATAAACGGATGGCGAAAAATCGTGTCGTACAAGAGCGTATTCGAAAAGAGCTTGAAGTGGCAACCGAAATGCAAAAATTGCTTTTTCCAGAAGATTTACCCTCGGATAAAAAAATGGACATTTCAGCCAAATATTTACCAAGACACGAGGTCGGTGGAGACTACTACGATTTTATTCCAATTGAAGAAAATGAATATATTATTTGTATAGGTGATGTTTCGGGCAAAGGAATTGGAGCGGCAATGCTAATGGCGAATTTCCAAGCGACGATTCGCACATTATATCATTATCAGCGCTTCGATTTAGAATTTTTAATTGAAGAATTGAATAAAAAAGTGATGAAAAGTGCTAAAGGGGAAAAATTCATCACCTTCTTTTTGGCGCATTACAAGTCAGACACGAGAACCCTTACTTACGTTAATGCTGGCCATAACCACCCGATTTTAACGAATGGTAAAAAAGCGAAATTTCTCGATAAAGGTACGATTGGTTTGGGCATGATGGATGAACTGCCATTCTTGCATATTGGAGAAGAAATTTTACCTCCTAATGCCACGCTTGTCCTTTACACCGACGGCGTAGTTGAACTTGAAAATGACAAGGACGAACAATTTGGCTTGGAAAAAATCGAAAAAATCGTTCATACTTATTATCCGCTTGGAATGGAAGATTTGAATACCTTCATTTTTTCTAAGCTGGATGAGTGGCGCGGTGAATTGGATTATGTTGACGATACAGCGATATTCAGTTGTCGATTTTTCTAAATAAAAAGCTGAATCTATTTCTAGTATTCTATCCCAGTTTTTATATTTTAATTCAATAGCGTCCTAAATAAATCAAAAATGGGATAATCCAGTCATAGTTGTAATTCGATTTTTGTTAACAAGCGCGACCTAACGGATGTTTTTGTTTTGTCTAATCCTCTTGAACCTTGAATGTTCTAATTTTGAAATTATGTCAAAAAACAAAGTTATATTTGTCGTGAGTGGAAGTCTTATGCTACATAAATTAAAGAAAAAGAAATGATACTTTGCCAGTGCAGTATTAAACGAAAATAAAAGTACTAGCTAGAAATTAAACTATAAACATGAAAAACCAATTACTTATTCTTTCCGCAATTCTCTTAGGCGGAATTTCCTTTGCTCAGCAAGGAGACGGCGGAGCTCCGAAAGGGCAAAAGGTCAGTGCTGATTTTAAAACAATGGACACGCGTTCTTTTACACAGCCAGACATTCAAGCTTTACAAGCTGAAGATGCCTTGGTTGACGGAACAGGAACTGCACCTTGGCGTTTTGGATTCAATAATTATACAACATTAGGATTGAACAATGCTGGTAAATGGTACGATCTGCCAAATGGCGATAAACTTTGGCTGCTTAAAGTGACTTGTGAAAATGCTTTAACGGTGAATCTAACGTTCAAGGATATGGAAATCACAGAAGGTAACGAATTGTATGTTTACAATCCAGACAAGTCATTTATTCTTGGGAAATTTAGTGCTTATCATACTTACGAAGGGGTATTAGGAACTGAATTAGTTCCTGGTAATACCGCTATTGTAGAATACTATGTTCCGCAAGCAAATACTGATAAAATTGGAAATATAACTATTGGTACTGTTACTCATGGTTATAGAACAGCAAATGAATTCATAGAAAAAGCTTTTGGAAGTTCTGGAGCTTGTAATATGAATGTGAATTGCACAGATGGAGCAGCATGGACTGAACAACGCAACGGTGCAGTAATGTTAGTTTCTGGAAGTTCTGGTTTTTGCTCGGGCTCGTTGATTAATAACACTTTGAATGATGGTAAACCATATGTATTAACAGCGAACCATTGCTACAGCAATCCAGCATCATGGATTTTCCGTTTTAACTGGCAGTCGGCTGCATGTGCGAATGGCTCGAATCCTACGTTTGTTTCCTTGTCTGGAGCTGTATTGCGCTCTCGTAGAACACCTTCTGATTTTTGTTTAGTTGAAATAACGGGTGCATTGGTTGGTGGAACAGTTCCAGCTTCTTATACTCCATATTTTTCAGGATGGGACAATAGCGGTGTCATACCAACTTCTTCAGTTTCCATTCATCATCCTTCTGGAGATATTAAAAAAATATCTTTCGATGATGCAGCACCATCTATATCGCAGTCAATGGGTTCAACTGAAGCAAACTCTACATGGACTGTTGAATGGGATCGAAATACGACAACGGAAGGTGGTTCCTCAGGCTCACCACTTTTTGATCAAAATCATAGAATTATTGGCCAGTTGTGGGGTGGAGGTGCTTCTTGTTCTAACTTATCTTCTCCAGATTTTTATGGACGCGTTTCAAGTTCTTGGAATCCTGTTAGCAGTAATTCAACAAATCAATTGAAGTTTTGGTTAGATCCAAACACTGTAGGGAATCAATTTATCGATGGTTATGATCCATCTGGAGCCGTTCCTTTTGTAAATGATGCCGGTTTAGCAAATCCGCAAGGGGTATCGGGAACGTTCTGTGGAGCTATAGTTTCTCCACAAATTACGATTTCAAATGGGGGAACAACGACTTTGACGTCTGCAACAATTACTTATGGTGTAGATGGAAATTATAATAATTCATATTCTTGGACTGGATCTTTGGCGCAATACCAAACGGCTTCTATCACATTGTCGAACCTGACGTTGGCTGCAGGTAATCACACGTTCAATGCACAGGTAACAAATCCAAATGGATCAATGGATGAAAATTTAGGTAATAATTTAGTTGCCTCAGCATTGACTATCGTTATAAACGGACAAACTGTAATCTTAAATTTAGATTTAGATTGTTTCGCATCTGAAACGTCATGGGAATTGTTAGACGGAACAAATACAGTCTTGTATTCAGAGTCTGGTTATTCAGACGATACACAGGGATTTATTGCACGCAATTTCTGTTTACCTTATGGATGCTATTCTTTCAAAATCATGGATTCATATGGTGATGGTTTAACAAACTGTTCAACAGGAAATGGTGGAAATGGAAGTTATAACATTACATACAACAGCGTAATCGTTGCAGACTTGTTAGAAGCAAATGCTGATTTTGGAACACTAGATATTAAAAACTTTTGTATTAACGATGTTAGTGGGTTAGATGAAGTAAATTTTGCACGTTCAATTAGCATATATCCGAATCCAGCAAATGAATCAGTTACTGTTTTTGCTAATGGAGTGGATATTACGAAAATTGAATTGATGAATATCGCAGGACAAGTAATTACTGCTGTAAATGGAACTTCATCAACTACGAAATTGAATGTTTCAGAAGTTGCTGCAGGTGTTTATTTAGTAAAAATATACACTGCTACAGGTTCAGCTACAAAGCAATTGATTATTAAGTAATTGGCTAATCTAAAATATACCGAATGGAACTCTCTCTTCGGGATATTTGCAGAACCTATTCCTTTTGAACAAGATTGGTTGGTTGATTTAATTGTAATCTCAATGATATAACATGAGAATAAAGTGCTACGGATGCATCACCTATATCGGTGAAGGCGTAATCTAGGCTAAATCCTTTTATATTCATGCCTAGTCCAATGGTGGGCTGAAAATTTAATTTTTTAACTTCATTGAAGCCCGTAACATATTGAAAATTCGTTAAACCACCTCTTACTGAAACAAAAGTTTTATAATTTAGTGAGAATCCAAAATGAGGATCAAATGAAACACGATTTGTGCGTATTAGAGTATTACGCTTGCCATCCGTAGTCATATCTAGATCTATTTCCATTCCTAAATTCAAACCTTTCTTGCTTAGTTCAAATTGTCGATAACCACCTAACATTAGTCGTGGCAATGTAAGTTCTAAACCGTTTTCCGGCAATTCATTACCCGTATTTAAGAAAACTTCTTTAGTGGCATTGTCTAGAGTGAACATCCATGCATTGAACGTAGATGTTGCATCTCGCAATACCACTCCATATTTCCATTTGTTATTTCTAGAATATTGTAACCCTGCATCCAAACCAAAACCCCAAGATTTTGCAAAATCACCAATTTTACGATGAATTAATTTAAAATTCCCTCCGGCTGACAAACCTTCAATTTTAAGTTTTCGAGCATAGGAAAATAAAAACCCATAATCTGCTGCAGTAAAAACTGAAATCTTATCGTAGTCTATATTTCCTTCATTATCAAAAAGCTGTGTTGTATTTCGGATGTCATCAACAGCGAATCGAATAGCGGAGAAACCGATGGTGCTTCTGTCGTCAATAGAATGCGCCAATCCAAGAAAATCATATTTCGCTATTCCCGCAAAATATTCGTTGTGCATAAGAGAAACTTCTAGCCATTTATCAACTTTGGTTAAACCTGCTGGATTCCAATAACCTGAATTTACATTGCCAGTATTGGCGATTACAGCATTTCCAACCCCTAATGCTTCAGCACCCACCCCGATGTTTAAAAATTCGTTTGAATATTTTGGAGATAGACTTCCTTGGGCTAAACTGTAGTCCCAACTGAAAATTGATACGAAGAGTAAAAAAGCGGAAAAAATAACTTTCATAGAATGTAAAATCTTGTCATGTAAACGACAAATGAACTATTAAATTGTATTAATCGTCTTAGGCAACTTTAATTTATGTGTAAATTTAAATTTTTTTACTTTATTTCGCAGCATGAATAGACGCGTTTCACTTTTTAATATTCCTAATATTATTACGGCTTGTAACATGCTTTCTGGCATTTTGGCTATTCTATTTGTTTTTCTTGGTCGATTGGATTGGGCCCCTTGGTTTGTTTTTCTCGGGGCAATCTTCGACTGGTTGGATGGATTTACAGCTAGGATGCTAAAACAGTTTTCTGAATTAGGAAAACAATTAGATTCTCTTGCGGATATGATTACGTTTGGTTTGGCACCTGGTGTTTTTATGATGGCTGTTTTAATAGTTGCGATTGATCTTGGAAATCCTATTCAGTCAACAAATTTTAATGATTATGCTGCTTACTGCATGAGTAATTGGAAGAACGCTTTGCTTCATGATCCATCGAATATTTTTGAGGGATATTATTTGTGGCTGCCTTTTGTTGCCCTGTTTATTCCAGTTTTTTCATTGTTTCGTTTGGCAAAGTTTAATATTGACACGAGACAAAGTGACTCTTTTCTGGGCTTGCCAACACCGGCTAATACTTTGTTCTTTACTACTTTTGTCTTAGCATTATCATTTTATTTTACAAAGGATGGATATCCAAATTACTTTGTAACTATATTATTTGACCCCATCTTTCTTTCAATAATTATTTTGCTAATGTCCTACGCCTTGGTTACGGAAGTACCTCTATTTGCGCTAAAATTAAAATCATTCAAGTGGAGTGGAAATCAAATCAGATATATATTTATTCTACTTTCTATCATATTAATTCTTTCAACAGGGGTTTGGTCTATTGCATTAATTGTATTTTTGTACTTGGTTTTATCAATTTTTGTCAATCAAGGCCAAACGAATAAAAAAATATAGCATGAAATTCAAAGCAGAAATAGATGTAATGCCGTTAGAGGCGCTTTTGGACCCGCAAGGAAAAGCAGTAACAAGTAGTATGAAAAATATCGGATTGCCAGAAATTTCTGGCGTTCGAATTGGTCGTCATGTACAATTATTTGTTGAAGCCGCGGATGAAAATGAAGCTGATACAAAAGTGCAAGAAGCTTGTAAAAAACTATTAGCTAACGCCATAATGGAAAGTTATACTTATTCAATAGAAAAAGGGTAACATTAATTTTGTACCTTAGAGGACAACACTATAGGGTTTTTTACGATTAATTAATAAAACTAAAAAATTAAATTGTATGTCTGAAAATCAAATTCTCCCAGAAGCACCGAAAAAAAATAACGGTGGATTTATTGCCGCTATCCTTTTGTTGCTATTAGGACTTGGTGTTATGGCTTATTTGTGGTCTCAAAAGAACAGTCAGTTGAATGACTGCTCAAATGAAACTGCAACTTTGCGAGCTGACATGGATGGCATGAATCAGATGATGGAAGGTTACGTTGGAAACATGTCAAATGACCTGAGAAAAGATTTTCAAAGTATGCTTGAAACATACGATGCTTTGATTGAGAAAGATAAAACGAAAGCAGATAGTCTGAATCTTCAAAAAGAGAAAATTCAAGGTTTAATGAATGAGCTTTCTCAAAATAAAAGAATGTCTGCGTCACAATTATTTCAACTGCGTAAAGAAAATGAAACATTACGCGGCATCATGAAAAGTTATGTGATGCAAATTGACTCGTTGAATACTTTAAATTTGCAATTGGAATCTAATCTTCAAACGACAACAACAAAATTATCGACAACAACAAGCGAGAGAGATCAATACAAGCAAGATGCTGAATCAAGTGCTGAACAAGTTAAAAAAGGTTCAAAACTGCAAGTATTTGGCTTCTCAAGTGCTGGTCTTAGAATGAAATTAAATAACACAACTGAGGAGACGAATAGAGCTAGAAATACAGTTCAAATACGCTCAAGTTTTACAATTTCAGAGAATCCAATCGCGTCAGCTGGAAAGAAATCTGTTTATATGCAGATTGTTGATCCAACAGGGAAAACATTACAAGTTAAATCATCTAATGTCGTTCAGACGGATGGGGGAGCAATCGCTTATTCAGATAAAAAAGATGTTGACTATAACAACGAACGAGTTGATATGTCGATATTCTATGATTTAAGTGGCGCAGATGCTGCAAAAGGAAATTATAAAGTTAAAATATATATTGACGGCCAATTAGCTGGAACAGATAGTTTTACGCTTAAATAAGATTTTAGTTAACAGAACGGATACTTCTCCCCTTGAATCTAGTGTTCTTTCAAGGTTTATTCGTGTTTCTCCTTAAAAAATGACTAGCGCTCAGAACACCGCTTTGTCCACATTTAGTTATATGACAAATATATTTATAGCGAATCTTGACTGGGAAATTAGTTCCGAGGATTTGAAAGCTACCTTTTCTGCTTTTGGAGTAGTTACTTATGCCCACGTGGTATTTGATAAAGAGACGAAAAAATCCAAAGGTTTTGGATACGTAGAAATGGAAAGCGCTGATGAAGCAATCGCCGCTATTCAAGCATTAAAAGGATTAGAGGTAAATGGCCGTGCTTTAGATGTGAAGATAGCTTCGCCAAAAGAAAATCGCCCCGCGTTAAAGCCAACGATACCAGCAAAAAAATCGTTTTCAAAAGATAATCGTTTTCAAAAACCTCAGCCTTCTGCTTCAAAGAGACCAAGAATCTCTTCCAACCCTGAAAGAGAGCGTTTTTCTAACAAACTAGAAAACAAAAAAGAAGATTAATTTTCAAAAAAAGTTTTTATGTCTAATGCTATTCATCAAGGTCATGTAATTTCTAAAATCGATGATAATGGAATTGCGCACATCGAATTTGGACATCCATTAAGTAATTCTCTGCCAGGTAAGATTTTGAACTTATTGGCAGATACGATTACCAAAATGGGGAAAAATGACAAAGTCAAAGTGATTATATTGTCCTCTGCAGGAGAAAAGGCATTTTGTGCTGGTGCTAGTTTCGATGAGTTGATTTCAATAGATAATTTGGAAACTGGTAAAATTTTCTTCTCGGGATTCGCAAATGTTATTAATGCATGCCGCAAATGCCCGAAGTTTATTATTGGACGAATCCATGGTAAAGCTGTTGGTGGTGGAGTAGGCGTTGCATCAGTGGTTGACTATTGTTATGCAACGCGTTATGCGGACATAAAACTTTCTGAATTAGCAGTTGGTATCGGACCGTTTGTTGTTGGTCCTGCTGTGGAAAGAAAGATTGGCTTATCGGCGATGAGTCAGTTGACAATCAACGCGACTGAATGGCGTTCGGCTGAATGGGCAATGAAAAAAGGATTGTATGCTGACGTATTTGATACATCTGCTGAAATGGATGAGGAAATTAATGTTTTGGCAAATCGATTGGCTTCTAGTAATCCAGAGGCGATGCGTATGTTGAAAGAAGTTTTCTGGCAAGGAACGGAGCATTGGGATAAAATGTTAGCGGATCGTGCAGCAATGAGCGGGGAGCTTGTATTAAGTGACTTTACTCGTAATGCTATCAATAAATTCAAAGGGAAATAATTAAAAAGTTCACTTTTACAGTTGACTTTTTTGTCAAAAATGGAACTCCTAAAAACAAGTATTATTAGCGATATTAGATTATTGATAATAATTTTAAAAAAGGCTTGTTAATAAAAGTAAGAAATCATATCTTTGCACCCCCAATTTAGGGGAATTGTCTTATTTAAAAATAAAAGATTGTGGATACATTAAGTTACAAAACCCGATCTACGAATAAAGAAACTGCTGATAAGCAGTGGTTTATCGTAGACGCTGAAGGCCAAGCTCTTGGTCGTTTAGCAAGCAAGGTGGCGAAAGTTATCCGTGGAAAACACAAGGTTAACTTTACCCCACATGCAGATTGTGGTGACTACGTAATTGTAATCAATGCCGAAAAAGTCTCTTTTTCAGGTACAAAATTGGTTGACAAGGAGTATGTTCGCTACACAGGCTACCCAGGAGGTCAAAAAACGACAACTGCGGAGCAAATGTTGAGAAAACATCCTACACGTTTAATTGAAAAAGCGGTGAAAGGGATGCTACCTAAAAACACTTTAGGTAGAGAACTATTTAGAAACCTTAAGGTATATACAGGTACTGAGCACAAACAAGAAGCTCAGAAACCATCTGTACTTGACCTAAATACATTCAATTAAGATGGAAATAATCAACACACTAGGAAGAAGAAAAACTTCAGTAGCGCGCGTTTACATGAAAAAAGGTAAAGGCGTTGTGACTGTAAATAAAAAGGACTATACAGTAATGTTTCCAATTTCTGTTTTACAGGCGAAAATTAATCAACCATTTCAATTAACGGATACGGTTGGTCAATACGATGTAACTGTAAATGTAGTTGGAGGAGGAATTAATGGACAAGCTGAAGCAATTCGTTTGGGTATTTCTCGTGCACTTGTGAAAGTGTCAGAAGAGAATAAACCATTATTGAAAGCAGAAGGTTTGATGACGCGTGACCCAAGAATGGTTGAACGTAAGAAACCAGGTCAGCCGAAAGCACGTAAAAAATTCCAATTCTCAAAACGTTAATCACCCGTTATTTTGGCGGTTGTTTAGTATCCAAGTCCGGAGTACTCTCAGTTTTACTGACCCTTCGCGATTGAATTTACTAACGCCTGCCTGTTGAAGAGACAGTGCAGACAGGGAACGTAAACAATTTTAAAAAGAAAAAAATGTCAAAAGTATCATTTGAAAAGTTATTAGAAGCAGGTGTCCATTTCGGTCACTTGAAAAGAAAATGGAATCCGGCAATGGCGCCCTATATCTTTGAAGAAAAAAAAGGTATCCATATCATTGATTTAAATAAGACAATCGCGCACTTAGAAACAGCTAGTGCGGCAATGAAACAAATCGCCAAATCTGGAAAGAAAATTCTTTTCGTTGCAACTAAAAAACAAGCTAAAGATTTAGTAGCAGAAAGAGTAAAGGAATTAAACATGCCATTCGTGACCGAAAGATGGTCAGGTGGGATGTTGACAAACTTTCAAACAACTCGTAAGTCCATTCGTAAAATGTCGTCAATCGACAAAATGCAAACGGATGGAACATGGGAAACATTGAACAAAAGAGAACGTTTGTTTAAAACTCGTCAAAGAGAAAAATTAGAGAAAAACTTTGGATCAATTGCCGACATGACTCGTCAGCCAGCGGCTGTATTCCTAGTTGATATCGTAAAAGAGCATATCGCTTTGAACGAAGCAAAACGCTTGAACATTCCAGTTTTTGCAATGGTAGATACCAACTCTGACCCACGTCAAGTTGATTTCCCTATTCCAGCGAATGACGATGCAACAAAATCTATCTCTATAATTTTGGATTCAATCTGTGAATCTATCAAAGAAGGATTAGAAGAAAGAAAAGCAGGTGGTGGCTCAGATAAAGATGCTGAAGGATCAGAAGATGCTCCAAAAGCAGCGCGGACAACTCGTGCCCGTAAAGGGAAAACTGCGGAAGCAGTAGAAGTTGCAGCTCCACAAGCAAAAACAGTAGAAGCTGCGCCAGTAGTAGAAGTTACTCCAGTAGCAGAAGCTACGCCAGTAGTAGAATCTGCTCCAGCAGAAGATGCAAAGCCAGCTAAAAAAATAGCTGAGAAAAAAGAAACGACAGAAGAATAATTAACAAAAGAAATAAGAAGAGCTATGGCAATCACAGCATCTGATGTAAATAAATTGCGCCAGCAAACTGGTGCAGGAATGATGGACTGTAAAAACGCATTGGTTGAGGCTGATGGAGATTTTGAAGCAGCTGTCGATGTCCTTCGTAAAAAAGGACAAAAAATTGCAGCTAAAAGAGGTGAAAATGACGCTAAAGAAGGTGTTATTTTCGCTGAAGTAACTAACGGTGGTAAAACTGGTGTTGCTTTAAAATTGAACTGTGAGACGGATTTCGTTGCAAAGAACGATACCTTCCGTAATTTCGTTGATTCTCTTTTGAAAGTGGCATTGGCTAAAATACCAGCCACAGTTGAAGAGTTGAAAGCGCTACCGTACAATGATAAATTGTCTGTCGATGAAAAAATAACTGAGCAAATTGGTGTTATCGGAGAGAAATTAGATTTGTCAGGTTACGAAGTGGTAAATGCAGCAAAAGTTGTTGTTTACAATCATCCAGGAAATCAATTGGCAACTATCGTAGCTTTGAATCTTGATTCAAGTGCTGCTGAAGATGCAGGAAAACAAGTTGCTATGCAAGTTGCAGCTATGAACCCAATCGCTTTGAATAAAGATGGTGTTGATGCTAGAACTATCGAGCGTGAATTGGAAGTTGGTAAAGAATTGGCTATCCAAGAAGGTAAACCAGCAGAAATGGCTGACAAAATCGCTCAAGGTCGTCTAGGTAAATTCTTTAAAGAAAATACGTTGATGAGCCAAGATTTTGTTCGTGACAATAAAATGACAGTAGAGCAATTCTTAACAAGTACAGAAGCAGGATTGACTGTAACTGATTTTAGAAGAATTTCTTTAAGCTGAGAAATAAATTAACTTTTAAAAGACCGTTAGTCCTTGTGATTATCGGTCTTTTTTTTGTCCCATCCGTTTGTTATGGACATTGTAAAATATGGTTATATCACATAATTTTAAATTTATTTTAGCTCTTTGCTTGTATTTAAAATGAATCCATTGAAAAAAAACCAAAGGAATCTCTTTTTGGAATGAAAAGAGTGTGTTCAATTTTCTTATCTTTGGCACGCTTCAAATAGCTCTGGCAAAACATGAAATATAAGAGAATATTACTTAAACTAAGCGGTGAATCCTTAATGGGGAACCAGCAGTTTGGAATCGACAATGAAAGATTAAGTTCGTATGCCCAACAAATTAAAGAGATCCATCAGTTGGGTGTCGAGATTGCCATTGTAATTGGCGGGGGTAATATTTTCAGAGGTGTTCAGGCAGAAGAAGGAGGAATGGATCGCACCCATGGTGATTATATGGGTATGTTGGCAACCATGATAAACTCAATGGCTTTACAAGCGGCACTTGAGTCTGCTGGAGTCAATACTAGACTTCAGTCTGCTATTGAGATGAAAGAGATAGCTGAGCCTTTTGTACGTCGTCGGGCAATGCGCCACCTTGAAAAAGGACGTGTGGTTATTTTTGGTGCCGGGACGGGTAATCCATATTTCACTACTGATTCTGCAGCTTCCTTAAGAGCAATAGAGATAGATGCAGATGTTATTTTGAAAGGTACACGTGTAGATGGGATTTATACAGCAGATCCATTAAAAGATTCAACGGCAACAAAATATGATATGATTAGTTTTGATGATGCGTATAGCAAAGGTCTGAAAATAATGGATATGACTGCGTTCACGCTTTGTAAAGAAAATAATTTACCTATTATAGTATTCGATATGGATACACCTGGAAAATTGAAGAAGCTAATGGATGGCGAACAAATTGGCACGATTGTGTGTAATTAATTGTTGAATTTGAAAATTTGATATGATAGAAGAATTACAAATGATTTATGATGAGTTCAAGGATTCGAATAGCAAATCTATGGAGCGATTGGAAATGGACTTAACAAAAATTAGAGCAGGTAAAGCTTCACCTGGAATGTTGACTGGTGTAATGGTTGACTATTATGGAATGCCAACTCCCCTTCAACAAATTGCAACTTCAAATACAATGGACGCAAGAACTATAACTGTTCAACCGTTTGAAAAAACTATGCTTGATGAAATCGCGAAAGGGATTATCAATGCTAATTTAGGGTTTGCACCTCAAAGTAATGGCGAAATACTGATAATAAACGTCCCTGCATTGACGGAGGAACGTCGACGTGAATTAGCAAAAAAAGCCAAAGCTGAATGTGAAAATATGAAGGTTGCGATTCGTAATCACCGTAAAGATGCTCTTGACATGGTAAAGGACCTTAAAAATGAGGGGCTTTCTGAGGATTTAGCGAAAGATGCAGAAAGCGAAATTCAAAATATTACGAACACCTTCGTCAAATTAATTGACGATCTTCTTGAGCTTAAGGAGAAAGATATTATGACAATATAAATCAACTGGCTTCTTTTTGCTCTCTGGTTTTGGCAAACAGGTCGACCAGCTCCATAACCCACGGCTATTGTTGTTTTTGGAAATTAGTGTTGCGTTTGGGACTAGTCAAAATTATAATTTTAAAGATAAATTCCCCTCAAGCTCGACAACCACTCTCAATTCATTTACGCCAATGTGAATGTTAGAAAATTTAAGTTTTGATAGTTTTCCAGATAAATAAACATATTGATTTTTTTGATATTCAATAGGATTGTTTATTTGTACTTCAATTTCTTTTCTGGTCAACTCTAGTTGGTCGGTTAGATTATATTTTGCTTTAGCTCTGAAGGATTCAGTTAGTTTTTTGTCAAATAGCCATTTCGCAGATTTTAAAACTGCGTCGCGTGATCGAATGTCGAACGTTAAATCCGGGAAACTTATTTCTTGCGTTTGTGTATCATAAGTTGGGGTACCAAGAAGGTAGAGCGTTCCGCGTTTACTGCCTTTAAAATCAACTTTAAAAAGTAGTTTGGTCCCTACTGGTCCGATAACAGTGGCTTGTGAGATAATGATTTGTTTGTTTTTGAAAGGAATCGTTATTCCAGAAATTTCGTTTCGTAATATGCTATTGATACTATCGTATGAAACTAAAGTCAATAAGGGTAAATTGAAGTTTTCTTTACCAGATATTTTTGATAAAAAGGGCAGACTTGGTTTTATTCTAATCAAGGTGTCTGATGAAAAAACTGGACTTAACTCCATGTTCACCATTAGATTTACTTTTTGTTTATCAAATGTAATAGGTTCAATTTCGATGGCTCTTGGTTGAAAATATAGATAACCTAAACCAGGTACAACAATAGCTTCTTGCATTGCTTTCCAAGCTTCTGAAACGGGTGACAATAAATCAATTTTCTCGATTTGATCGTCTATTTCACGTTCCATTTCTTTTAAATAGTCACTCATTTCTTTTTCAATCAATTTGGAAGCGTCATATCGGAAAAAAGTCAATTCGCAAGGATTAAGCGGCTTTACACTTTTTAATATTGTTTTGCTTTTTAAACTGTAATTAGAGGCTATAGATAAATCACTTTCGAAGTCAATTTCAATTTTTCTTAGTGGCTCTCCAACACCACAACTTACATAAATTCTGGGCGTGAGACAAAATGGATCGGAATCAAAAACGGAAGAACACTGCGCACAATAATTTGCTCTGATATTGTATTCTCCTTCAATTTTATATGCTAAAGTTTTTTTTGAACCGTTAAAATTAATTGGTTGGCGAATAAAATAGTATTGAAATGAAACGCCATCACATTGTTCTTGCTTCCCTCTAAATGTTTTAGGAATGGATTCTTCAGCTAATTCGAAGTAAGGTGCTAAATTAATTTCTAACGGAATTTTAACAGTGCCTTTTATTTCTGGAATGACCATTGGTGTTTCTGCCGTAATATTTGGTTGTTGCGGGACAATACTGCCGCAAGAACTAGTAAATATCGAAAGTGATAAAAGGATTAGAACAAGGATGTATATTCTCATGACTGCAAATGTAATTATTCCAATTTTCTAAAAAAAATACCTGATTTTTAAACTATTTATTTTTCATTAATACGGAGAATTTATACTAGTTTTGAAAGTCAATCTCATCATTGAAAACTTAAATAACAATGGAAGAATTATTATTGAACATAGGATTTTCGCATACTTTGTCGAAACTTACTCCTTATTTGATGTCTGTTTTAGTGGGCATATTGTTAATGAGGCAAACATTGAATTCAAGTTTTTTTAAATATAAAATTGCAAAATGGACAATTGCGATTTTGTTATTGCTTGTGCCTTTTGTGGCATATTTTTCAGTGAATCCGATTTATGAATCCGATTTTAGTCAAAATGGTAAAGAAATGAAAATACGAAATGCTAAAACAACTGAAATGGGAGAAGGTTTGCTGGTATTATCAATACCAGGGTGTCCCTATTGTTTTGAAAGTATTCCGTCATTAAAGCAACTGAAAAAAAGAAATCCCAAATTAAATATCACATTTGTTGTAACGGGTGCAGATGACAAATCTGTTATGAAGGATTATCTTAAAGAGGTGAATGGTGCTTTTAAAGTTGAATTAATGCCCAATTCAAATGCATTGGTTGGTGAAACAGGAGGTTTATTTCCAGCTTTTGTATTGGTTAAAAATGGAACGGCAAATTATGTTTGGACGAATGATCAGTTCGGAGTTCGCGCAAAAGACAGGTTGGAAACTTGGAAAGAAACACGAATAAAATAGTTTAAATGAAAAAGACTTTGAAAATCAATTCAAAGCCTTTTTGGTATTAAATCGATAATTAAATTCTATTTGTCAATCCCTGAAGTACTTTGTTGAAAGTAACACTAGGTCGCATTGCTGCTGAAGTTAGAGCGTCATTAGGATGGTAATATCCACCAATGTCCATTTTTTTCGTTTGAACTTCATTCAATTCTTTTACAATGGTTTTTTCATTGGCTACTAATTCTTTTGCCACTTGTTCAAATTGTGCTTTCAGTTCCATATCTGTCGTTTGATTGGCCAGTGCTTCTGACCAATACATGGCCAGATAGAAATGACTTCCCCGGTTATCCAATTCCCCAGCCTTTCTAGATGGCGATTTGTCTTCGTCTAAGAAACGACCTGTTGCCTCATCTAAAGTTGCTCCTAAAATGGCTGCTTTTTTGTTCCCAGTCGTTTCACATAAATGGTCAAACGAAGCGGCTAGCGCAAGAAATTCGCCTAAACTATCCCAACGTAAATGATTTTCTTTTAGAAATTGTTCAACGTGTTTCGGTGCAGAACCACCTGCTCCAGTTTCGAATAAACCACCACCGTTCATCAAAGGAACGATAGACAACATTTTAGCACTTGTGCCCAATTCTAGGATAGGAAAAAGATCTGTCAAATAATCGCGCAACACATTTCCTGATACAGAGATTGTATCTTTTCCATCTTTCACTCTTCTCAAAGTCGCTACCGTCGCCTTTTCAGGAGAGAGTATACTAATATCTAAGCCTTTTGTATCGCTATCTTTTAAATATAGGTTTACTTTTTTGATTAATTGAGCATCGTGAGCTCTGTTTTCATCTAACCAGAAAATTGCCGGCATTCCCGAAAGCCGCGCACGAGAAACGGCCAATTTTACCCAATCTTTAATGGGCTCGTCTTTTGCTTGACACATTCTGTAAATATCTCCGGCTTCAACTTGATGCGACATTAAAATTGAGCCATTTTCAGCTATTACATTTACAGTTCCATTTTCTTTCACTTGGAAAGTTTTATCATGAGAACCATATTCTTCCGCAGCTTGCGCCATTAATCCAACATTGGGAACAGTTCCCATAGTTCTCGGGTCAAATGCGCCATTTTCTCTACAGAAATCTATT
>Ga0209284_10002295_pt1 | contig 26536 bp, 17 predicted proteins | sample FRY03_FD_187211 | JGI IMG/M metagenome (GOLD analysis project Ga0209284, IMG submission 187211) | Freshwater microbial communities from Lake Fryxell liftoff mats and glacier meltwater in Antarctica - FRY-03 (SPAdes) (version 2) | ecosystem: Environmental > Aquatic > Freshwater > Ice > Glacier...
GGCGGTATGAAAAATCTTGATCATCGGTGAGTCGCACTCGACATGTGAAGATTTGAAACGTGGCGGAACGTCGGACAGGGATTCTGCTGGAAGAGTAACCTGACACATCTTGGCAACTTCGTCTCATCTTTTCACGTCTGCCCCATTGATTTCGCCGTGTTTCTTCGTCGTTCGTTTCTGACAATATGCCGCTGCCTGAGGGTATTTTTCTTTGCGAAAAGCTGTTCGGTGTCAGCATCAGGAATAGCGATGGCCGTGACGTCCTGGTACGTTTCATCGAGGGGAACAGCATGCTGTGGAGGACTTAGGCTGCATCCCGTCAGTCAGCTACTGGCTGAGTGAAATGCCGATTATTCCTTGGATGGGACCGTGATCAAGGCTGGAAAGCTCGATCGAAGACATTGCCGAATCTGATGACGAAACGGTAATGAACAAGAAACACGAAGCAGCAAAAAGATCCTAAAACGCTCTCTCCCTGAACGGTCGATATGCGATGAACTGTTTGAAATTTCAACAAGATCAGAATGCTGGTCCCATGAAACAGTTTTTGAAAACTCTTCTTCAATTTTTCCTGATCCACGAACTGTTCTTCAACACTGCGATTCGATGCCCGTGGTGTAGGAAGATCGTGCATTTGAAAATCCATCGTGGCAACCGCGACGATCGTTATCATTGCTCTTACTGCAGCAAATACTTCTCAGTGGATTGGGTTGACAACAGCGTCACACAACTTGCTGAACACGTCCAAACTCCTCCCCGACCACCTGCTCGTAAGAACAAGGGGTGTAACAAGTGTGGTTTCACATGGCACTCTCAGGAATCCGCCAAGTCTGCGAAGTGTCCGAAGTGTAAAGCCCGTGACGTTCGTTCCATCAGAGAGATTGACGTCCAGTACTCCAGTCCGCAGTCTGTGACCGACTATGGACTCGCTGACCTTGGGGGAAAATCAGCGAAAGACCTTGTGGGGAAATCGGTTAATGTCTGGACATGCAGCGAATGCGGCCAGAACATTCTGCGGGAGACATCCACGGGTCCGCCAAAAGTCTGCCCGCACTGTGGGAAAGCGTAGTGACTCGGCCTGCGGATCGCGAAAGAAAGAATCGCCTCCGACGTTCCATCTGAATCGAGTTTGCTATTCTTACAGCAGTGCTTCAGAATCTGTTTGCACTCCATCGTTCCTGTTTCCCTGTAGTCGAAGACGATTCTCTACCATTTGATTTGTTGTCCAATACCAGGAGTTTCAAATGCACACAAAACGGATGGTGATCCTGATCCTTCTGGCGTCAGCGAGCAGTCTCTTTGGCAGTGACAAATCACCGAGTCAAATTCTGAATGGCAAGCCCGCAGCCACCATTAACGGATCGAGTCGTTATTACAACAACGTTGGGGCATTTGCTGGTCGGAGCACGTCATCCGGAAACACAAGTCGGCTCTATGACAGTCAGGGGCGGCAAGCAGGGCGTGTCGATTCTTCAAAAACGTCGGCTCGACAATATGGTCCCAACGGGGCGAATTCCGGACGCACGACAAATTCGAACAACACAACTCGTTTTTACGATTCGAAAGGCTCGTTCAGTGGCCGAGCTGCCATCTCGGGTGGGACAACGCGTTTCTATGATTCCCGAGGAGCGTTTTCCGGGCGAGCTGAAACGTCCGGCGGAACGACCCGTTATTACGACTCCCACGGCAGGCTCGCAGGCAGTAAGCGATGACGCTTCACAGGTTTTCTTAGGCTCAGAGCGCACGACGCAACGGTACCGCCAACTAGGCTGCAGAGCGAATCCACGCAATCACGACGGTACCACGGTTGTTCTTAATGAGATGAATTGATCAGGGAATGAAGGCACTGACTGTCACGGTACTTTGCTTGAGGTCCGCGTAACCCAGTTGACTGAGTAAACGTGTTGACACTCCTCGCAGAGATAGCGGTCATCTTCTTCGCCGTCCCGGATATCCAGAGTGTATGCAGTGCCGCACCATGCACACGGCACTTCCGTCGCAATGAACTGATCATAAAAGACGAATTGCTGAAACAGATTGTCGCCAAATGGATTGTCCATGTGCTGAGCCCTTTTAATCTGGATTTGGCTGAGGGGATTTCGTGCATGACGTGTTGCCAGGCACCGAAGAAACTGAATGAAGCGACGTGCGTTGTTTTGGCACAGCACCAGGCAAACAACTCCGGAAAAGCGTTGTCGAACGCAAGTCGACTCCTCGATTTCTTCATTCCCTGCACCCTTTGTCTCGAAACATGCTTTGCAATTGGACGAAGGAAAAATGGTTCACAATCTGGAATGTTTTACCCTACCTGGACAATAAGTTATCAAAGCAAGGAGTCTACACTTGATCACGACGGGTTGGGAAGAGTCTGTTGGACGCAGGGCGGCGGTTTAAAGATAGTACAGTTTTGGAAAAGCCGGCGTTTCATGACAACATTCATCCATACCGCGGACTGGCAACTCGGAAAACCGTTCGCGCGAGTCGAGGAATTCAGCAAGCGGGCCAGATTGCAGCAGGAACGTATTTCCGTGCTGCACCGGATTGCAGAGCATGTGACGGCATACGATGCCGCCTTCGTCCTGGTTGCTGGGGATCTTTTTGATTCAACCACGGTAACTCGCAGTGTTGTCAGTGAAGCCTGCAGTGCGATCGGGAGGATGGGAGTTCCGGTCTATGTCATTCCCGGAAATCATGACCACGGTGGCCCCGGCGGAATCTGGGAGCAGACGTTTTTCAATCAGGAACGCAAACAACTGGCCCAAAACCTGACCGTTCTTCTTTCCGCTGAGCCAATTGCGACTGAGCATGCCTTGCTTTTTCCATGTCCATTATTGCGTCGTCATGAATCCACGGACACGACCGCATGGCTGCGTAAGATTGAACCTGACGAATTGGAACAGTTCGGAAGCAAACCTCGAATCGTTGTAGCTCACGGTAGTATCCAGGGTTTCGGGAGTATTGATGAGGATGACGACTCTGGCAGCAATTCCGTCAACCAGATCGATCTTTCACGCATTCCTTCAGGTGTCTTTGATTACGTGGCGCTTGGAGACTGGCACGGAACAAAACAGGTTGCGGACAACGCATGGTACTCGGGCACACCGGAACAGGATCGCTTTCCCAAAGGCGATTCCAACCGCCCCGGGAATATTCTCGTCGTTCAGTCCGCTCGAGGAGTTCCTCCTGTTGTCTCCGAGGTGAAAACGGCAAAGTTCGGCTGGCATAACGAGACCTTCCGTTTTTCAGAGGACAGCTCTGTCGAATTATTCCAGCAAAACATTGCCCAGGTCATTGAAAACCGTGTGGGCGAAGATCTTTTGAGGCTTGAATTCAGCGGCTCATTGGGGCTTAAAGCCCTAGGTCAACTCGAAGCAATTCAGGAGTCTTTGAAGTCCCGGTTGCTGCGATTGAAATTGTCCGGCGGTGTCAGGACGGCTCCCACTGCGGCGGAGATCGACTCACTAACGATGCGAGGCGATGACCCGGTGATCGCTGCGGTGGCCAAGGCCCTGTTGCTATCGGCTCAAGGCGATTCTGAAGAGGCCCAGATCGCTCGCTTAGCGCTTCGGGAACTTTATACGGCATGCCATTCCGCATGAGATTTCCCGTGCCAACCAATTTCTCTCTTCTAAAGATCTCACGGTAAGACTTCGTGCGGCTTCAGCCGCACTTCTATCGGCAGCGATCAGGATCCACCCCATGCATATCCATTCCGTTGTTGTCAGAAACTACAGAGTTCATCGCGAACTGGTTATCGCCTTTGATCGAAGGCTGACTTTAATCGGAGGGCCGAATGAAGGCGGCAAAAGCACTCTTGCCGAGGCCATTCATCGTGGATTGTTTCTGAAGTCCAAAGTGACTGGCGAAGCATTGAGTCCGATGAAATCCAACGTGGGTGACGGGGCGCCTGAAGTTGAGGTGGTGTTTCAGAAGAATAATGACGTCTATCGTGTTCATAAGAAATTCAGTGGAACAAATGGCACCACTCGATTGTCACAAGTGAACGGAAAAACGTGGCAGGGAGACGAGGCAGAATCACGATTGGCCGACATACTGGGAGTCGAGCAAGTTGGCGGCGGTCGCGGGATTGGTGAGCGAGTTGGGCAGCAGTGGGCTCATCTTTGGGTTTGGCAAGGACAGTCAGGCGCGGATCCCTCCGCGCACGCCACAGCTCAGCGGGAGTCATTACTGTCAAGATTGCAAAGCGGCGATTCCGTGATCATGCAGTCGGAACTGGACAGTAAAGTGGCCCGAATCTTTATGGACGCCGTAACAGCAGAGTTTTCAGCAAAGAGAGAGCCTAAAGCAAACAGCCCCCTCCGTAAAGCAAAGCAGGATTTCGACGACGCAAAACGTGAAGTCGAAGATACGGAAGTTCTATGCAGAAAACTTCAAAACGCTGCAGATGAATTCCGGCGTGCCAGTCAACAGTGGACGGCCGCAGATGCACAGATTAAGTCGCTGAAGTCTGACCTCTCCATTGTGAATGCGAATCTGGAACGGGCGACGAAGCTTGGCGAAAGCGTTCAGAATCTGCATTCCCTGATTACTAATCAAGAACAAGGGATTCGCGAACTGAAGACGGCGGAACATGATATTGACGAGGCGGGACGAGATCTGAAAAAGGTTCAGGACGCATTGAAGCCGGCGAGATCCAAAGAGATCGATCTGATCGCAGCGGAGAAAGATTCAGTCGAAGCATACAGGCAGTCTGATCAGAAATACGGGGAGGCCTGTGAGACGGCAAATCAGGCCCTCGGAGAATTTGAACTGGCTATGGCTGTTCAAAATCGCTTTCGTGTCTCGGCCGATCTGTGTGCTCGCATCGAGGATCAGACAGCAACGGAACAGATTCGCGGTAAAATTTCAAAATTTGAAGCGAAGCTTTATGCACTGCCTGCCATTTCCGACGTGCAGATTCGCCGCCTGCGCACCCTATCGCAGAAACGAGGTGAGTCCGATGCAACACTGAAGGCGATTGCCACCGGAATCGAACTTCTCGTTGCCGACCAAAGCGTACTTGTGGGAAACAAGGAGCTGCAGTCAGGTTCACCGCTCGTAATCACGGAAGTAACAGAGATCTGTATTGGCAGTGGTGTTCGTCTGCTGGTCCGGCCTGGCGGCGGGGATGGCGTGACCACGGCGCAGCGGAGGCTGCACGACGTTGAGATGGAGACCCAGCAGGAACTTACTGCAATAGGAGTCACCTCGTTGCCAGAGGCCGAAGTGATCTTCACAGATCGGCAGGAGTTATCTCAGCAGATCGAAAGTGGTAAAGCAGAGCTCCGATCATGGAATGCAGACACTCTTTCCAAAAGAATTGAAACTCTGGAAATGGAGCAGAAACAGTATGCGGAAGACATTGAGCGTCGAAAACGGATCCTAAACATTGATTTCGATGTTCCACAAACAACCGATGATGTGGCTGCGTTCATTGCTCAATGTCAGGAAGCTCGGGAGCAGTCGGAAGCGAAAGTTGAACGGTTGAAGATAGTGCGAAATCTGGCCGACGAAAAACGCAGCGAAGCTCGCGACAGTGTGAATGACTACAGGCGAGAACTAAAGCGGCTCGGGGACAAAGAAACATCGCTCGAAGGAAAGCTGCAGGGTCTAATCCAGGCAAGTGGCGATGCTGAAAAGCGAAAAGCACAGCTCGGCGAGTTGGAAAGAACAAAGGGCGCGGCAGCGAAAGAATTTGATGAGCTGGAATCAGCACTCAGGGAACTTGAGCCGGAAGAACTTGGCAGAAAAATGAAGCGGCTGGAGAGAGCCCTGGAGGGACAGCAAGCGGCCAAAACAACGATGGGAGAGACGCAGGCTGTGGCCAGGAGCATTCTGCAGAGTCAAGGAGTGACGGATCCCCAGGAACAGTTGGCATCTGCCAAAGCAAAACTTGCGGCAGAGGAGGAACGCCTTCAAACTGAAGAAAGGCAAGGTAAAGCGAAGCTTCTGCTAAGTGATCTCTTTCAGGCCGAGCAGCAAAAGCACTCCGCAAAATTCACGACGCCCCTGATTACGAAGATCGCCGACTATTTGAGACCGGTGTTTGGTCGGTCGATTGATGTTCAGCTGAATAACGAAAACCTCAAGTTTACCGGGTTGGGCCTGAATCGTCGTGACAACGATCAGGGGGCAGTAGATTTCGATTCGTTAAGCGCCGGAGCCCGAGAGCAGATGGCCGCCGCGGTGCGATTGGCGATTGCTGAGTTACTCGCCGAGGAATCGGATGGTTGCCTTCCAATCGTGTTTGACGACGCGTTTGCCTATTCGGATCCAGACCGCGTCGAAGCACTTCAAGCGATGCTGGATTTGGCAGCCAACCGCGGTTTGCAGGTCATTGTCCTGACCTGCAGCCCCCGGGATTATTACCGCCTTGGTGCCAGTGAAGTAACATTGAGTCCAAAGACAACTTCGTCGGGCGCTGGTTTGAGCAATGCGCCGATGCAGCGGAGTTCAGCCGCACCGTTGGTTCTCGAGTCGAGACAACCGGAGGTTTCGCCGAGATCGGCATCGCGCAATGACAGACCGGTTCCCGAATATCAGTCACCGGCGAAACATGGTGCCGCCGTTGATCCAACCGACACTCCATCAGAAATTGTCGGAGTTGATCCAGTCGAGATGACGCGGATTGTCGATAAAATCGAAAGACACCCAATTGCTCTCTAAAACACTTATCGGCAGTCGGACCCGGTGGGCGCTTGTGGCTGGTTTTCAAATTGTGCTTGATTCTTTCAAACTCTTGCGCAGCCATCATTCAGCAGACCGAAAACAGCGACGACCGCGTTGGCCAGCGGTGCTCCGGCAAGTCAGGAATTCTCTTCCTCGCCGGGACTTGAATCGGGTGGACTCTTCCTCTTTTTGTCCTTTGGATCATCGCCTGAACGTCCACCGTTTTTCAGACGGAAGCTGCGACCAGTCATCTCCACCACTTCAGCGGCCTGCAGGAAGCGATCAAGAATGGCTGTCGCTGCCGGTACGTCGCCGATGAGTTTGCCCCAGTCTTCCAGCGGTCTGTTCGAGGTCATCAGAGTGCTCTTCAATTCATGCCGACGCATGATGATTTCGAAGAGATACTCACCCGATTTCTTCGGCAGATGCTTCATACCCATGTCATCCAGAATTAGCAGGTCAGGCTTCAGATAACGAGCCATCGCCTTCTCGTGGCCATCGAAAGCTTCGTCATGCAGCAGATCGCGGACAGCGTCGAAGATGCTGCGATAAAAGACGGTGACTCCTGAGCGAATCAGTTCACGTCCGATCGCCTGCGCCAGATGACTTTTTCCCACACCGGGAGGTCCGACTAAAAGCACATCACGATGCTGACGCACAAACTCCCCGGACGCCAGATCGAAGAACAATTTTCGACGGATCGTGCGATTGAAATCCCAGTCGAATTCATCCAGTGTCTTCTGATCTCGGAAACACGCGAGGCGAGTTCGACGTTCGACTTGTCGATCATCACGCACGGACATCTCATCCTGAAGAATCAACTCAAGGAATTCGGCATGAGTCAATCGGTTGGAAGTCGCCTCCTGCAGACGCACTTCCAGACTGTTCATCAGCCCGGATAAACGCAGTTCCTTCAGCATGTGTAACAGCGTACTTTTCATCAGTGACGATCCTTTCTGAACTGGGACAGGGATTCGAGCGAATAGTCGCTCAGGGGACGAATCACGGGATGCTCTTTGAGAAAATCAAACTGCTTCTGTTGCTGCTGAATTTCGCCTCTTCGCTTCAACAAGGTGCGAATGGTGCGAAGCCGCAATGCGCCGTAAGACATCGCTGTCTCGCAGGCAGCGTTGAGTTGGATCGCATCATGCTTTGACGCCAGAGCTTTCAGCCCCTGCAGCACGCGGATGCCTTCCACTCCGCGGGCCTGCAACATGGCTTCCGACCAGTCTTTTACCGCGTTTCCCACGATTGCCAGCTCTTTGAGCAGCACGTTTGCGCCACGTTCGATACACGACACTCGCTTCTTAGGAATGTGATTTGAATCCGTGCGGAATTTTCCCGGCTCGGTGCGTGCATGGACGGCGACCTGCTCCCACTTCTCATTAAAAAGTCGCACGAGCCGACTGTCCCAGCGGACCCAGACATCTCGTCCGATGAACTCGGGCGGCCCGGAGTAATACGACTTCGCAACTTCAATGTGTCCATCACGATTGACGCTTCGTCGCCCTTCGTGAAAAAACGGAAACCGCTCCACGGGTAACGCCACCAAAGCCGGTCGTTCAAGGTCTTCAAAACGCTGTCGCACCTGCTGCTTTGTGGTGCCGTGCAGACGCGTGTCGGCGACTCGATCTTCCCATTCGAGAAGATGCTTGTTCTCGGCGTCGAGGCTGGCAAACTCATGACCTTTCAGGCCGTTGTTCTTGACGTACTTCACGCCCGCTTCAACCTTGCCTTTGTGCTCGGGCGTATAAGGCTTCGTCGGAAGAATCACAGTGCCGTAATGCTGAGCAAACGATTGCAGTTTCGGATGGATCTCCGGGTCGTACCAGTCCGCCTGTTTCACGGCCGCTTTGAGGTTGTCGATAACGAGTGTCTTCGGTGTTCCGCCAAAGTACCGAAACGAGTTTTCAAGAGCGCCAAGGAAGGCTTCTGTGTTTTGATGAAAAACGGCTTCGCTATAGGCCTTTCGAGAGTGACTCAGCACAATGCGGAACACCCAGCTGCGACGTCGCTTGTTCTTGCCCGTGGCCGCGTCAGTCGTCGTGATCCACGCTCCGGTGCCGAAGTCTACTTGAGCTTCTTCGCCGGCAGCGACTTCCATGCGTCGGACAAGCTGTGGTGTCTTCTGTTGCAGCTTCGCCACATACCGCCGCACGCTGTGGTACTTTGCCTTGAAACCATGCTCTTCAAAGAGGTCCTGCCAGATCCGCTGGGCGGTGAGTCCCTGCTCGAGCTTGCGAAGGACCTCATCGCGCCACGGCTCACACTCACTGCGAGAACCGGCTGACGGTTCATCGCCGCCAGTGGTCGATGACGAGCCGACAGCGATGCCGGCCACGCTCGCTTCAGAGTCGCTTGCTGCGACTTGACGACCGTCCTGAAACCCGGTGGGCGCTTCCCACATCGGTGGCTGGTTTTGAATTTGAGACAAAGTTTTTGCAACCGTGCCTCGGTCGACTCCCAGCGCCTTCGAAATCGCCCGATTCGATTTCCCTGTCGCCGCAAGTGCCTGTATCGCCTGTGTTTGTGCCATTGATAGCCGATTCGACATGCTCGCCTCCTGTCCACGGAAAAAAATCCCGTCAACAGTCTGCACTGCATCTCTCAACTCTCAAAATGGCTGGTTTTGAAGCGCCTCCGACTGGCTGGTTCTAAGCGCCCACTGACACACAAAGAAGGGAAGAGCATGCACCGCCAATGAAGGCAAGGCGTGTGGAACCTGCGGCGGCTAGACCTTAAAAACTCCAATCAATTTGCAACAAACCCCTGACGCTCTCAAACCAATACACTCAACCGGATTTCAGCTGCACGGTTTGCGATTGAAACGCAACAGACAAACTCACGCCGCAAAGATGCTGATGATGTTCAGTTTGGCCGGGCATGCACATCCGCGACGCGAATGCAGCGTTTAATCTCTTGGTGGAACCGTTAGTGGTGCTCCATTCGCTCAGGACGAATAGGTGAGCACAGAGGAGTCTTCTGAAGAAATCGTCGAAGAAGGCATTAGGAGGTGCTGAACACTCGACACATTGCTGACGCAGTACGGAGTGCGTGTAACACCGTGACGCCATGACAATCATCATGCATCAGAGTTCAAGGGCATTCTCTGCAATTCCAGAGTCGAATGGAGACCGGCGTGCAAAATGGACCCAATTCCCGAGTACCCCTGCCCCTGCACTATCCTCGACCGCCCACCGGCATCTAAGGACTTACAACCGATCGCAAGAAGCGAGGGGTCAAGGGCACTCGGTTGTTGTTAGCTGCGGTACTGCGGTACTGCTGAAGACTAAATCACCCCACTAAATCAAAACGCGGGTGCATGAGATTCGCGCAAATCAAAACTCATTGAGGCATTGAGACGCGTGGGGCCAAATAGCCTCGCTGTAAAGCACATCCAGATAAAAAGGTAGAGGAGGATTCCGACTGTCAGCAAAAGCTCCGTCGAGGCTCGATGGGGCGTGTACGCAAACACAATGACGGCAGTTCTCACTACCACGGCAGGGAGCCAAACCAAAATGCTCATCATACGACACCGCTATTAGGCCAAATCCAGATCGAAAGGTACGCCCTGCGTGTTGCCTGCTTTCTGCTTGTGACCTCTCCGACAGGAGCTCCTGCGGTACCATGGTGGTGCTTCGTCTGACGGCGACCATACCTGCTGCTTTACAGCCCGTCAATGGGCGTTGTGCCAAATCCGGAAGAGATTATATTCGCCGCATTGCCTGTAGTCGCGCTCCCGCTGGATTACCGCAATTCTGGGTGACGTTTAGCTGGTTCGACATAGAGCATCTTTGGTTATTAATAACCGTCGGCTCTTCAGATGAGTCATCATACAGCAGTTCTACACAGCTTAAATCGAGCCGTCTAAGTTGATTTGTAAGGCATTGAGAGCTGGGAAAAGACTTCAGAGCCTCAACCACTGACGCTTTTGAACCGCTGTTGCAGCCGTCGTTCGTGGAACCGTTCATGGTGACGACCTTTCATAGCCGGAATGCGCGACTAGAAGGAGAAAGACACATCGATTCGTGGCGTGTGATAAATCAGGTTTCCAAATCGTCTCCCTGCCGGAGTCTGAATGAACTGCAAACAGCGATCGCCCAGAGCAATTCCGCCGTCTAAATCAAAGTCGACGCAACGCGCCGCTGTCATCAGATAGCCGCCCGGAATCAGCTGAGCCCGGCCAGTGCCATGATCCGCAGTCTCGATCGTGACAGTCGCATTAACTACTTCGTTCTGTTTTGCAACAGTTAACATAGGAACTCCGATCAGTCTGTAGAATCGTCATTAATCAATTTGAGCCGGCGGACCCTTGGGCGTCATTCGGTGTTTCTGTCGGTCTGTTATGATCTCGGGATTTGGGTGTTTTCTCCGTGCAGATCGAGAATTGCATCAAGAGATCGGTGGGTCGAAGAGTTTGTGAATTGTGTCGAAGCGGGTTCCACATCAGGTGGATGTATTTGTTAAACATCCGCCCGGCACGAAGGTTTGTTGTCCTGAATGCTCTGAGTCGTTGCCCTGTTACGACCTCACCTCAAAATAGCAGTCGCGGCATCTTGACAGTTGTCAGTTCCATACGGACTTGCATGCGAGTATTCCGCGATTTCAGTGCCCTCAGTACGGCGTGAAACAGATTCAGGTGCCGTAGGCCGAGAAAGACAGTCGTTTCACAAGTCTCTTTGAGCGGTTCGAGATTCAGATTCTCCCTGGCCACCCAAAAACGTTAAAGGTGCGATGATCTCATGCGAATGAATGGGATCAGACTTGGTCCATTGTGGAGCGTGCAGTGGCTCTTGATTCTCGACTGGGCGTACCTCCCGAACAAACTCCCGATGACAGGCAATTGCTGGAATCCAGGGTTACCCTGCCACTGCCACTGCCACTGTCGGTGGAATGGCAGAATCTAATCGCCGTGTTGCCTCTTCAATCATCCCGGGTGGGCAGCAGTGATAACCCATTTTCCACATGGGGTCCGACATTTCGAAAAAAAACGTGCGAAAGTGTCGCTCAATGGTTTTCGGAGTGAGTTCATCGAGTCGTTTAATATCCATTGGAAGCTTCTTTGGGCCGGTCCCATCACCTGCTTGCAACGCTGCGATCGTATCTAACAGATGCTTGCAGCTTGAGAAGACGGATCCGGTCCTGCTGAAGTACAGTTTCATAATCTCCTGAACCACTTCCGTGGAGGGTCGATCCCTCGTCATCTCTGCGGCATAAATGAGCAGACGGAAGTGGCGGCTGTTCGATGTGTGATCTAACGCCTCAATGACCAAGGTGCTGCACAACTGTTCGCGGCGCATTACTTGCGACAATGGGTACAGATGAGCGAGAACCTCGCTGTGGCCATGCCTGCCAGCCGTGAATAGAACCTTGAGAAAGCATTCTGCGGCATCCGGCGACGGCTCGCTGAGCTGCGATATCGCTGGGAGGATTCCCCGAACTCGCTTGCGAACAACGGTCGACGAGTCATGGGAATCCAGCACCTCCTGCAGACGTAGCTGGAAACCGTGACCGGTCGCAATCAACGCTGCCTCCGAGGCTTCTACGACTGGAGATGCGCGTCCTTCAAGGCCGCTCATCATGATCTCAAAAGCCTCTTCGCGTTGTATTTCCTCGTACCTCGTTTTCAACATGGTCGATAGCCCCTCCTCTCGCAGCCGCAGAGCCTCCATCTCTCTGTGACTGCGATCCTCTGCACTGGAACGCCTTGCCATCACCGAACCTAACCTTTCTGCTCAAGAACCAGGGAAATCATCTGCTGAGCTTCGACTCGCGAGGCCTGCATCTGCCCGATCAATGACCGCACGACCGACAGTTCACGGGCGGATTCGCGAACACGCTGAAAGCCTCTGCGGGTCACGCGGCCGTTCTGGGCACTGACGGCCTTACCAGCCACGCTCCGCGGCCCCGTTGAGTGCAGCCATGGTTGGTGCTTCTGAATCGCTGTAAGGATTTTTTGGCAGCCGTCTGCCGTTAATCCCTGACGTTTTTGCTGGTTTAGCCTTCCTGCATTCACTCGGCGAGGGTTTGGCGTCGACAGACTCGATGGGTTCTCGTTGTTCATTGTTGTTTTCCGGATCAGCCTCAGGAACGTAGTTACTACTCAGTTTGGTGTCCTTCTTTTTTTTCGCAGCCTGCTCAATCTGCTCAGCGGGCGACAGAACACCAACCTGCCGCTGGACGTAGGCTCCAACCTGCATCGGTACCTGCTGAAGCTCCCGAAACGCAAGCATCGACTTGCGCATCTCTGCCTGTAGCTTCGTTGCGGCCGACGTGTACGCCAGCGACGCCTCAGGAGTCCGGCCCTGGCTACTGGACATGTGGAGTTGAGCGATTCGGTGAAATGAGATCAGGATCTGCTGCAGCAACATCTTTAAAAGCGGGTCGCTACAAGTCCCACAGTCGCTCGAAACACCTGCGATGTAAGCTGCCGTCACGTTGATGTCACCCACATCCCCCAGACCTCTGGCGAGAATCATCTGCATATATGACGCAGGGCCCCCTCGCTCGATTCTATCTACTAACTGAGCCATGCTCACGTTTGGCGTGTCCTCTGCTTCATGCGGTTCCGGATCACGTTCAGGCTCTGAAGAGCTAGTTGGTGGCGGTGTGAAGAAAAATGGCGGAGTGAGGGGCCGCTTGATGCCAGCGGCCCTTAACACATCCGCAACATCGTTAGAAACCACAGGATCGCAGGCGTCGAAGCTCTCCGAGGTCTGTTGAGCGTGATTCCTAAAACCATTTCGAATATCGGACGTTTCCATACAGTGACTCCAGACGTGGATGTAGGCGAACAACAAAAGAGTGTCGGCACTGTCCAAACAGATGTACCGACATACAGGGCGATAATATAAGCTTCAGAAACTATTTTCGAAAGGAAATTTGCCAACAAATGTAATTCATTGCAACAAAGTCTCGTAATATGAACAGAGTCGGGTGTTTCACATCCGATGTACGCTGTCAGGTTCTGCTCAGGCGAATTAGAGGAGTGGTTATTAATAACCATACTTCAGGGGTGACTGAATGGTGATGATTCCTCGTCGATAAGACGCAGTGACAAAGCCTGGCATTCTCGGAAACTTCCACGTGTGGTTAGCTGCCTGAGGAAGGAGACTCATCTGTAGAGGCTGTGACGCAGGCAAAAGGTAAGCGATGTGCTTCATTGAGATCTATTGTGCTCCAGTCCGCACTTATCATTCTGGTTCAGGAAGGCATTGCTCTTCAGGTCACATGCGGCTACCTTCCAGACGACGCTCTTAGTCTGCAGTCTTCGTGTCTGGGGCGTTGGGGTCACCTGGGCCTTGCACGATGGGTCGCTTTTAGATGGCTGTCTGCTGTGAGAGGGGTTCATTACTGAGTTCCCGCATCTCCATCCAGCGAACTTTTGCATCTTGAAAATCTGTTTCGACGAGTGCATCAAAATGCTGTTCGATGGCTGCATACAACTTCGGTTGATTCTTCTTCGCAGCGATGCACGCGTCCGCTTTTTTTTCTACGATCTTCTTGATGGTTTCTGTCTGGCAGCCCATCGCGTCAATCGTCACCATTCCGCCTGAAACATCAATTAAATCCAGCATTTTCGGGATCGCGGTGATCTCGTTACCCCCAAAAGACTAACACCGCGCGTCGACAACAACCTGACCCAGGCTGATGTGATTCAACGTGGCCCATGCGCTCACCATGTGAATGGCCGATTTGCTGTTCGTCGCGACGTAACTGCGACGCACGGATACGTCGGTTCGCCTCGCCGAGGATCGGTTAGATTTTCAAAGTGAACTCGCACATCTGTCGGGCTTCCAGTCGCGATCATCTGCTGTCTCCATAAGCCGCGTCTTTGTGCTGATTTGATGACGTCAAATCTAAGCTCGCTGGCTGCTTACCAAAGTATCACAGATTACCTAGTGTGGCGCAATCTTCGTGGTATCCTAGAAACGCACTGTCTATACCCTTCCCGGGCTACACAGAGCGATTTTCGAAAAACATCGAAAATGCTGGAGATTCTCCAGCGCACCACGGAAAAAGCCTTTGGTTGAAAACATAGCCGGAGCTTCCGGAGATTAGTATACATTAACGGTGAGGGTTAGTGTTCGGGGTAGTATTCCGGCAGTGAAGGGTATGAAACCGGTAACGGGAAGGGTATACCGAGGGTGATGTTAGCGTAGAAACACGGATATCAGGATAAGTAACCCTCGATATGGGCACCGTAAACGTTTTTGAGTTTGTTCTAAGTCGATCGGGGCGGATTTTGGAATTCTCGTCGTTTGCCGGGGAGTGGTGAATTGGTGCTGTAAAGGGTTCCGTCCCTGAGGCTTAGCTTAGTAGGCGGCACTTCTAACTGTCGCCGAACACCATTGAGAACGACGACTGCTGGCGGATGAGCGACGAGTCTCAGCGGCTGTGGGATGCGGCGACAGACCCTGTTTGGGAGATTGCCGAACTGTGTGAGGATTCACCGCTTGAGTTCGCCGCGATGAAACGGAGGCTGGTAGGACTGCCCTAGAAGTAGAAGGTCTTTGGGAAGGCTACCATCCTGTTGCACAGCCTGAGCGACACCAACGGTTTCAGCAGAGGCAGAAAGAGTTCATCTGGAAACTGCCTCACAGCATCACTCCCGAGGGCTACTGCAGAAAGTTCTGCATCTTGTTCGGTGGAGTTGGCAGACTCCCTCTGGGGAAGCGCCTGCTTCGTCGCGTGGATTGGCTCGATTGTGATCGAACTGGAATCATTACTTTCCGGCCGTCTCACAGAGGGCCTTCCCGTAGTCTTCGTGACCGGACCCCGCAAGATGCGTCGTTTTTGGGATCTTGCCAACTGCTGATATGAAGACCAATACAGCTCCCTCATTTTTCACACGTATCTGCTTCTATATCTCTCGATATCAGATGCCTCGCTGTGGCGGGTTCTACCCGCAATCCCGGCATTCTGATTTGGCTGCAGCGGATGTCGAATGACTGAAGGGAGGAGAGAGGCGGTACTTGAGTCAAAGACTTGGCCGGAACTGACAAGCTCCTTGCACGGTTATATGCGGGCACAGCACCTTTCCATGCTTTCTATTGTTTGAAACCATTGAGTGAGAGATGGTTTTGCCCGGATTGAGTCGTCCAGCCATTAAAAGGGCGATCCAGAGTCGTCCCGACAGGAACAGATTTCCTGCAGGGAACGCTCTGGATCGCCACGAAGAGGACAAGAGGAGCTTGATACAGGTCAATCGCCTATGCTTGTGGAGGTTGGTTCCCAGGGTATCAGCCTGCCGTCTGCGTCGAGAACCTTTACTGCATCTTTGTACCATCGGCGGCTTGCGCTGTACTTCACATCGACCAAGACGTCTGGCACAACCTCTCGCATACCATCGATCATATGACGTCGGATTGATTCCGCTTGATGAGTAAGATCTGAGCCTTCTGGCACCTCAACGAGAATCTCGTCATGGATGAAATTCACAATTCGAAAGCCTGCCCGCCACAGCCGCCAGAGAGCGAGCTTGGCCCCATCGGCCGCCAAGCCCTGAAAAATGGTGTTATGACGAGCGCAGTAACTCGCCCCGGCCCGCAGGCGGCCCGTGAGCGTAAAGCAACCCTGAAGTGAGGCAAGTTGCGAGACCTCTCTCTCGAGTTCCTTGGACGGTTGTCGCTGACGAACGGCAACCTTGGATCTTTCACTCAGACGTTCCGATATGCCCTCCAGGCGAGTCCAGAAGTACTCGATCAACTCCCTGGCGTAGTCTTCACCAGATCCGTTCTTCTTCGGCACGGCTTCCAGCATCGTCTTCCGGGCCATCCACCCCAGTTTCTCATCCGGCTGGCCTGTTCCTGCGTCGCTATGATATCCCTCACCTCGATGCTGCCGGAGCGTCTGTGAGGATAACCCCAAAAATATCGCAAGGTTCAACCCCAGCGATTCCTTCAGGAGAAATCTCTGCATCTCTGGGAATGAATTGAACCACGACGCCGTGAGGCTACTCAAGTCGTCGTCAGTTAACTCGATTCCATAGCTGCTTTTTGCATACTTTCGCAGTCCGTCCTTTCCCATGCCACCGGGCATGCCGTAATTGACCGCCTTGGCCTTGGATCGATCCTCTTGTGTCACTTCATCTATCTCTTTGCCTGTTATGCTGGCTGCAACCAACTTATGAAGGTCCTTCTTGGAATTGATAGCTTCTGCCATCTGTGATGGAAGTCCGAACTGGGTCATAACACCCTGTGATAGCGTGACCATTTCAATCATGACATAGTCTGCGATGATGAAGATATTGCCGCGGGAGGGAACAAAAAAGGAACGCACCCTATTGTCTCGTGGGACGTTCTGGGCGTTTATTGCACCGTATGACGAAGTTCGGCCTGTAACCAGCAATGGCTCGAAACTCGGGTGGATGTGTCGGGAGTTTGTCTTTAGCAGAACTCTCGAGAGCAACGAGTCAATAGCGGCGAATTTCAGATAATAGCCAATAAATGGATCCATCCACTCAAACTCCCGAAGCAAGTTCTCCTGGGTGGCGATCTCGCCCGCCCTCGTTTTCGCGAAGGAGACGCCGTGGCTGTTCCTCTCAATAGATCTCAGAATTGCCTGCAACGCCCTGCCGCAACCTTTGAGACCAGGCATATAGCCGCGAAGTTTTAGTGATTCTCGCAGTTCCTTCGCGGTGGCCTGCAACTGATCTGTTAGTTGATTCCGTCGTTTAATATCCAGCGTTAGGCCGTTGGCCGTGATCTCTCGCAATACGACTGCACCCTTGAGTTGGATATGGTGGGTCTGAACGCCCCACAACTCGCACTGTCGGGCAAGCCACTGAGGCGATACGTAGCCCCAAGCTGTACTCTCTCCGAATATTTTGGGGGCAAGCCGTTGATTGAGTCTATCAGTCACGTGCCAGGTGGCAATTGCAGCTCTACCAACGTATTCGAGGTATGCAGGCTCTATATCTCCCACTGGGCGGTTGAGCCACTGGCCGAAGCTGGTCCGCACCATGCGTTTACTAGAATCTTTTACATCCTGTGGCAGAACCACACCGAGATACTCTGCTGCACAGTGAGTTATTGTGGATTTCCCTCCCTCCCTCGCTGTGTGCCCTTCCCCCGCGAGAGCCAACAGGCGATGAAGTAGTTGGACGTCCCAGATGCGATCCTGATCGACCCAGGTATAGACGTCCATTGTCTTCACCAGCTTGCAAAGCACAGCCAGCTGAAACGGGACGTCGTGCATTAAGATCTGACAGCTACAATGGGTACGGAAAAACTCATTCACGCACTCTCGCGTGACATAGAACCCTTTCTGCCCGTCGTACGCGGCGCCAATGACGTATGGCGGAAGAATCCAAGGAGTTTCGTTATCCATAACGGAAGTTGCAGAATCAAACGAGAAGAAGGCTTGAAAAACCTGCCCCAACTCGGGTTTCCACAGCGTAAAGTTGCAACAAAACGTATCCAGACATATCTGCATGAGTATTTCTCCAAAGTATTTGAGTCTGATGAACCTCGAGGAACAGGAGGTTCACCTACAGTAAAGCCAACGATAGTCACACTTTATGTTGCGGGCGGCGACTGGTGAGCCCGGTTCAGGAAACAATGTGTGATAAGACGAGAGTTCATTAATGCAGGTGCAACTTACTCTATTAGCTATAGATATGAAAAGAGGTTAATCAGGTTCACCACAAGGCTGCAAACCCCACAACAGCAAGAGCTTAGGAGTCTGCAACCTCATAGATAACCTAGATACAACAGGTTCACCTCATCTTGAGGTTCACCCGAATCAACTTCACCTCGAGTCACTGCCTGCCTAAATCTCAGGCTGGTCTAGCCGCCGGCCCATTAGTCTCCGACAGATTGATTACTGGAACGACGCAACGAGGTGACAAGTCTGGCGAGAGACTTGGAGGGCTCAGGCTTGGTCCAGCTGTCGAAGTTTCCCCATCAGCGTCCGGGATCAGCTCAAAGTAATAATATTTCTTATTGCCGCGACACTCACGCTTTCGAAATATGGTAGTTCCTGGCGTACTCTGTCCGAGACCGGTCGCAGAGCGAATCATCACCAGAGATCTAGTCTCTTTGAATTTCGACAAATAGCCGCCAATTATGTTCGATATCGACCCAGGCTTCGCGGCCAGTAGCTTCGCTTTCATTATCCCCGCTGCCAGAAACAATTCATACATGCCACTTGCTGTCACGCCAAGCTCAAGTGTCGTGTTCTCGAGCACTCCAGCCGAAGACATCACGACCAAAGCATGGTTCCCCTGCACCCGTCGTAAAACAGCTTGCTGTGCCAGCGAGTCGAAGTCTTCAGCATCAGTATTGAACTCAGCAGTCGCTTCGTCCAGATTTGACAGGAATACGTCCAGACCGTTGGCTTGCAGAATGCCCCCAATTGTGCGAGCCCACTCACGGAGACGATGGTTGTGCTGGCTGCGTTGCTCTCCTTCGGATCTCCAGTGGGCGATCATCCCAAAAAGCGCGGCCAACAATTCGTTTCGATTATCTGTTGCGAACTTGACAAGGTCGTCATGCGTAGTCGATCTGGACTTCGGATCCCCTTCATGATAAAAACGAATTGGGCAAGATCGCGACATCATGTCGCCATTAAGCCGCGTATTGTTCATCGTGAGAAACCAGACGAGATCGTTCGGTCTTTCGTATGTTGTCGATGTCTGCAACACCCGTATGTTCACGACGACTGCGGTGCAATGCGCTTCAATCGTAGTATTGCAAATTTCGCCCCCCGGGTCTCTCGCATTGTCGAATACGACGATCGAGGCCCAGGTTTTTCGAAGCGTAGAACAGAGGCTCTTCTCCAATTCAGCCTCATCAGATCTATACCTGATGACTTTCGGTTCGGTACCATCCAGCAGAACACCCACGAGTCTGGCGAATAGTGTCTTGCCGACGCTGGGCTGATTGCCATCCAGTACAAATAACGGTTTACCGGTCGTGATGAATCGCGATGCCAACAGGCCAGTGAGCAAAGCCCCAACAGCATTTGCCAAATCACCTTCGGTGCGGAAGCAGAAGTCCCGAAGCAACTCACGCAAGATGGGCGGCAATCGATCGATCAGCGGCCCGCTTCTCGTCACTTGGCAGGGCACTTCGGCATCGATTCGGCCTCCGTGTATTAGATACCCTACGTCTTTATGCCAGCCCGATTGGCGAAGTAGAAAGTCGGCATCAAAAACTGGACGACGAGAATACAGAGTGATTTGTGGCAAAGCCTCTTGGGCCGCATCATTACAGATGACTACTTGCAGAATATCGACGGGCACCGAAAACTCGGTGTTCTTGTTTGTATTCTCATTTGTTCTCTGACAGATGACAATATTCGCCAGGCGTGACGCTGCCACTTTAATGTTCGTTCCATCGCCGCTTAGGGCTTCTAGCTTTCCTATTCCCGAGCGTGAATCCAAGACAATTCTACCTTCGTATAGATAGACACGCCCGCTTTCGAGTAGAATGTCTGTTAGCTTCGCAATTACATTTGCAATCGGTACAAAACATACCCCTTGACGATCCACGCCCGTTAATATTGCTGTCTGCTGAGCTCTGGGGTGTAGGGCGCGCTCAGCTAACTGACACCCGTCACGCCTCCTTTTTGCTAATGCTTGGCCCGGGGTAAGGCGTTGATTACTTGACATCATCGATCTCCTTGTTGTTAATTTCGACGGTTGTACACATTACACTGTCCAGTAGCTCCGAGAGCTCGACTGTTCCGCACTTATAGCATTTGCCCTTTTGGTCCATCGCTGATAGTTTTGATCCCGGCAACATGCAGATTGGACATGGTGTGACCTTTTCCTGGCCGGATAGAACGCGCAGGACGGTCTTAAAGGGCGAACGTTCCATGTCTGTATAGAGCTTCAACACCTCTTCTTGTGTGACGGGGCTACCAGTCGCCAGCAGTTTTACAGTTGCGCCGTTCCTTGAGTTGATAGATCCAATGGGCCTGGTTGATGCAGTGATGTGTGGCGCATTTGGATCGGAGGGTAACGCGGTTTGGACGGTTTGTGTGATACCCGTCCAGCGTTCTCGCAGACCGTCTGTGTCGAACTGTGGTGGATCCTGGAGCCACAATATCGCGTGTAGGCCAGTCCCACTTGCACGCACTTCGAGTTTTTGGAGCACAGGGTCTCTGCTCATCCATTTGCTTGCGACGCTATAATAGTACGCGTCTGGGTCGAGGGGAGCGTGCGGTGTTAATGATGAAACTTTTATGTATTTCGGGTCGAGGTCAAACAGTATTCCTGTTTGCTTGTAGATTTGATCTGCGTTGAGTTGGATTTCCCTAAAAGTGCCGATACTCCCCGCATTGAACAGTTGTTGTCGGCTGTCCCCTTCTGGAAAACATGGTTTTGTCGTGTCTCCGGTAACGGATGGATCCGCGGTGTTGCCGTGTGGCGACGCTGATGTTTGCATTTGAGATCCTGTGGTGCTGATATCGCCCCACTAGCCATCATCAGCTAGTGGGGCTCTGCTATGCTGTGGTGATGCGGAGACCCGATGTTTCCGCTATCCGATTTTGTTTTTGTTGTGCAGCCCACATGCTGATGTGGGCGAGGACGAGGGAAGGCAGAGGAGCAAGTTGTGTTGTTGCCCGCACCTGCAGGCGAAACTGGTCGGGGGCGGTCTCGGATGACTGGGCAGTAGTATTCTCCTTGGGAGTGTTGTGGGTGAGGTGTGACATTGGGTCATGGTTTTCTATTCCTCTCCTCATTCGACGGTACTTTGAACCCTCTGAGTTGCTCTTGCGCAGCGTGGTTGCGTCGCTGCGTTTCGTCGCTAGCGGCCATTGGCTGCTCCGGCAGCGACAGCCATTCTTCCAGGTCCGACCGAATGACGAACCTTCGTCCCCCGATCAACCTGGACGGCAGCCGCCGGCCCCGGACGCCTGACGTCATCCATCGATGTATCGTGCTGATGTGCAGCCTGAGCTGCCGTGCTACATCGCGGGGCGAGATCATCGCATCGCGAATATCGTCAAACACTCTCGAACTCCTATGTAGTCTGCGAACAACATCGAACAGACGCATATCAGAGTCTGGATGACGCAAATCGGCGATATCATTGCGTGCAAATCCGCTGTGAATCATTTGTGAAGCTCGTTGTGAATTTCTCTATGGCGGTGTGAATTTTCGAGGCGGTGTGAATTTCTCTAAGGCGATGTGAACAGAGATCCGCGGGTGTGAATTCACGGCAAGGTTTGCGTGTGGATCGTGCCGGAACTGGTTCGTAGCAACTGCACTCTGCTCATCGACTAGTCGAGATGACGCGGATCGCGGACAGATGGAACGGGGCTAATTGTGCTCCGCACCAGGCGTAGTGTCATAGAACCCGTCTGATCCTTTCTATTCCATCGCAGCTGCTCAATAATCGTGTAGAAAGCGGGTCTGAGCAGGGGGCATTTCAGGTGGCGACGACGATCAGAGGGGATCAAATGTCCAATTGCAAAAATCAACTGCATGAAACTGGCTGAAGTAGAACGAGTCAGTCTTCCAGGAATGATTAAAGGGCACCAAGGCAAGGCGAAGACGCAGCATTTAAGGTTCAGGGTGCCGATGTGATGCTGATGTGCGACGAGAGTGAAAACGGGCCAGGTTGGCTGGATTAGCCAATTGACGAGGCGTTCGAGACCACGCACGAGTCGTTCGCTCGAGAATTGGCGAAAGTGGGCGGTATTGAATGGTCCATTGTCACTGCTGAACAGAGAAGGAACGAGTGATTCCGCCAACACCTCCAGTGCTTGATGGCGACAAGGGATCCCTGTCTCACCAGCATCGCGGGCTCCACGCCGATCAACGGCCTGTCACGATAGACGCTGCAACTGTTTGCTGATTAGTTCATGACACTGGTGGTGGTGGATTCGATCTCGGGAGACACGGTGGGTCGAACTCTTAAAATACGAACTGAAGCCCCGGTTGACACTGATGTGGTGCATTCCTCCGGAAAAGGACGCGGCGTTTGTGGCGGCCATGGGAAACGTCCTGACCGTTTATCATCGCCCATACGACTGGCTCCTTCCTTTCATCAATATGGGCGAGCAGCCGGTGCAATTGACGTCTCATTCGCATCCTCCACATCCAATGAGTCCCGGCGACTCAGAAAGGTCAATTACGAATACGTTCGCGAAGGCGTCTTCAATGTGTTTATCGAATCACAGTCGAGCTGGCGTGAGTTGCATGTCAGCAAGAAAAAAAAGGCGATCGAGTGGGCCCTTTATGTTCAGCCGCTTGTTGATCTTCCCCGGGATACGCCACGCGATGTTGAATGGGGTTCTTACGTGTCATCGAAATTGCCTCAGCATCCGAGCCTGTCGGTTTCGGATTTGATTTCGCATGGAGTTGAATCATGGGGTCGTGGCGGATTTCGTTAACGGATGATGGACAGCAGCAGGTTCTTGAAGGTAGCGTGAGTTTCATCCGTCGGCCTCTGTGAGACGACGCTTGCAAGTCACTGGCCGCTGCACGCAGCGCTGACACTTGAGATGGCAGCAAAGATTGCCAGGGAGGCACAACAATCAAGTTTTGGCACGCGTTGTTCGACATTATCGCAACGGCGATGCAACTGCTTTGCTGAAATCCGGGCGAGATTGCAACCCGACGAGTGACTGGCTGAGCAATGAGAGCCTGATCCGCGAGTCGTTGGAGTTCAGCAGCCAGTGCGAACAATCGCGGAAGTCTGCCAGCGACTCCAGAATCTCACGGGCATCAGACACCAGCCATTTTACGTGCGGAATTCTCTAAAACGCATCGGCTTGAAACGGCAACACCAACTATCAGTGCAACCAAGAAATAACTGGACTCGCTCGTGACCTCGGGAGCCGTTGAGGTTTCTGCCGTTGCCTCCGCCCCAGCTGAACGTGATTGAACACCTCCGGAAGTTCGTTAAACGCCACTCCATGTAAGGCCGTTATCTCCCTGCCTACGCCAGTTTCAACCTCGCTATCGAACAGACATCGAATCAGACTCACCTGTCACGCCGAAGACGTTGCAAAAAACTCATGACTTTCAGTGTCAGCAGTTCGGAAGCGTGTCACTGATGGACGCATGAGGTTAAAAATCACTACGGCATCTTTGAGTCCCCCTCCCTTTCAAGCATCACTCGTATCGCTCTCAGGTGGTTTTAACAGATCCCGATTGAAGGAAAAGTAGGCTTTCCGCCGCTTCATTTCACGACGGATGAGCCTCTCGCCCTCCAAAGGAAACGCCTTGCTGAGTGCTTCTCCTACCATGGACATCATGGTGCGTACATTGACTTGTGACACCTTTTTTTGTTTTTTTAATACTTCACTGCGAGATCTTGCTTCGCTCAACGCAGCCAGTAGTTCTCCATATGACATAGGTTCTTTAGCGTTCCACAACAGCGTAAGCAACGGCACGGAGGCTGTCGCAATCTCAATTTCAACACCATCAATCGCCACTCCAGAATCCGTCTCCCGAAAACGTAGTCCATCGTCGTCTTGAAGACGCTCTGGGGTCCCATGATCGTCGTTTGCCGATGACTCGTTAGAGCTACAGGCATCGATGCCTGTCAATTGACAAGGGGTCAAAGCTTCCAAAGAATCGTTTGACGCTGGTGTCTCCAAACCTTCCGGGTTGTCATTGGTCCGGCGAAAAGCCATTTGGTCAACATCATCTCTGGGCACTATGGAACTGTGAGGTTCGGAGCGGGTGTCTGTGGGCAATAGAGATGATTGCTGCAGCCCGTCTGAGAGACGTTTCAGGACCGTATTACGTAAAATTGCAAGATCCCTATCCAGTTCATCCACGTTAAGGAAACCCACCCTCATATTAATCAATAATGGCTGGAGACAGTAACATCTCTCAAGCAAAGAGATGAGTTGGGGAGCGAGTTCGTTCACACGTCTTCGCTCCCGTTCCAAAGGGTCACAAACGCTCCATTCGTCAAGCTCGGCAGGTATTGGGAATGTCATCTTACAAAACACGAAGAAGGGTTGAAGCTCATCCGGGAGATGATGCTCCAACTCCGAAAACCGTGCAATCACCGCAGAAAGCAGCCGGGTTGCTGTTTGTCGAATGATCATTGAATATTGCTGCCACTCAGAACCGCCCCAGTCTGCGGATAACCCACGCCTTAGTATTTCCGAGTTGTTCCATTCGCAGGTTGGAACAGTGCCATTTCGGAGGAACCCGTATAGCTCAACTTGAAAATCTCCAAGCGAGTCAACCGTCTCCGTGGCATGTCTTCGAAAACTGTCCGAATCAGACTGCGCCGCGAGTCGGGGGATCAAGTCCTGAAGTTCTGTAGCCCTTCTCCGAAGTGTGGCAGATGCTACAGCTCGATCCTCGTCGCTGAGCATGTATAGAATGTTTTCAAGACGCTGCTGTAGATCGAATATCCCGTAAGCGACTGCGAAAACTGTGTGTTGCTGTTGGATGTTCATGTGACATCAATCTCTACTACGAATAATCGACATCAGATTTTGGCAGCACTCACCCGGATTTTCGGGCGATGTCCACAATAAGTGACAGATTCTTCTCCGCATAGACATCCACAATGTTGGTTCGGGCATGCCCCAAACCAAGCTGCGCTGCTTCAACACCATAATCTCGGCGGATGTTGGTCGCAAACGAGTGTCGCAACTGGTACGGCGACCATTTCTGGATCACTTCCGCTGCTGGGTCTGCTTTCATTCGTTCTCGATTGGATCGGGTGACACCATATTCAATCGCCCGACGATAGCTGTCAGGGCTGTACTGATTTCCCTTGGGGCGTTTGCTCTTTTTCGCCAGAGCTTGTTGTTTCCGTTTCGCTCTCGCTCGAAGTTCGCAGGGATAGACGGGAGTCTTGCGGTTCCGGACAATCGCCCGGCGTTCGTGTCGGTATTCGTCAGCCTCAGCCGGCGAGAACAGAAAGGCGTCTTCTGGCCGATTCAAGAACGGCGAAATCAATACTTGAGCCTGTGGTCCGAGCGGAATTGTCCTTTGATGACCTCGCCATCGGCCTTTGTGCGACAAAGGTGTGTAGATCCATACGTCGGCACTGGCGTCGACGTCGGATGGGCGCATTCCGATCACCTCTCCCGGTCGCATTCCAGTGAGCAGTTGCAGTTGAATCATGGCGGCTATCTGCGGCGTGACGTACGGCAAAGTCAGCTCGATGACGGTCTGATCAACGGGTTTGACCGGTTCAGACTCGCGGGCTGCAGTTCGGCCATATTTCAAGCCGCTAACCGTCCTGAGTGCCTCATGGACAGTCGGCGAAATCAGCTCTTCGCTGACAGCCCATTTGAAAACCCGCTTGAGTCTTCCAATGCGTTTGTTCGTCTCCGTCCGGCAGAGGCCTTGTGTGACGAGGTGCTCCCGTACAGCTTTGAGTTTGAGCGGGCCAAAGTCATTGGCCAGAGTGTCACCGTAGAGCGTGTTCAGGGGACCAACTGCATCCACCATTCCACGAAATTCTTTGGTCGGCTGGCCCTCGGTCGAATAATACGACTCTGCGAAGCGGAGGTAGGCAACAAGCAATTCGGAGACGAGCGGCCCTTTGCCACCGAGAATCTCGACAGGAACCGGAATTCCCCCGGGTAAAGCTGCCTCTGCCAAGATGCGGGCATACTTCTGTCGGCTTTCTGCAGACCCGAACTTCCCCAAGTAAACATGCCGACCACTCACAATGGTACGAGCTTGGCCTGACGGCTTGTGCAGGCGATACGATGGGACCGATGACTTTTGTGGCATGACTTAGCTCCAGAAAAGAGGCGGCGACAGCAAAAGTGGTAGTACTACCACTTTTGGTCTTCCTTTCCGGCCACTCTGTCAGTGTTCGACAGGTAAGCTAAGTCCAGCCTTTGGCAGGGTTTACAACAAATGCACTCGAATGGGCTCGAACCATTAACCTTCGGTTCCGTAGTTCAGGGGTATACTGTCCATTGT
>Ga0209284_10002300_pt1 | contig 26499 bp, 19 predicted proteins | sample FRY03_FD_187211 | JGI IMG/M metagenome (GOLD analysis project Ga0209284, IMG submission 187211) | Freshwater microbial communities from Lake Fryxell liftoff mats and glacier meltwater in Antarctica - FRY-03 (SPAdes) (version 2) | ecosystem: Environmental > Aquatic > Freshwater > Ice > Glacier...
AGAATCGCCAAAACGCACCCGGCTCCCCTTCTTACGTCTTCGGCCTGCTCCGGAACGCGGTCCCCAAGCCCAAAAATCCGAAAATCGTTCAGCCAAAATGGCTTTCCGAATAGGGTCATGCTATTGGCGGGTGGAGACCGAGAGGCGGAAGAAATGCCGTTCTGCCCCGGGAGGGAGGTCGATTTGCCACGTTTCGGTGATCCGGCCGGATGGTCCGGGTAGCGCATTGACGAGGGTCGCTGATGAATCATCTTCGTTGTTCCAGATCACGAGGTCCGGTGAAGTTTGGATGCTATAGACCACGTCGTCTGCGGTCAGAGCTTTGACGAGGGAGTATTGGGCTGTGTTGGTGCCGAGGAGCGGGTGCCGGAAGATGTTTTCGTTGGCATCGCTGGGATCGGCATCGGAGGTCCCCAGAGCATATTCGAGAAATGCGCACAGGCCATCGCCGTCGAGGTCGGCGTTGGGATTTCCGACGAAGGTGACCGTGTCGCTGGAACCCGGATTGCCGTCGGGGTGGCGACTCGATCGCCAGTTCATTGCCAGACCATGGTCGGGGTTGAATTCTGGCGCGATCAGCACCAGGCTTGGACCGTCTCCATCGGGAGCGGTCGGCCAGGAGAGAATGTCGCTATAAGTGAAGCGGCGAATGTCGGCGCCCAGCGCGTCGGAAAGCACGATCTCCTCGCCGCCGTTGGAGAGCTTGTTGGTGTCGCCGATGCCGTAGTATTCGCCCGCCACCAGCGAGGCACCCGCTCCGGGGTGGCGGCTCAGGAAGGCGGCGCGGTCGCGGGCCAACACCACACGCTCGCCGGGGGCGAGCGTGATCGAGGGCAGAGAAAAATTGATGCCAGTCGTGAAGGCGCAACCAGTGAGGTAGACGGAGGCGGCCCCGATGTTCATCAGCTCGATGAACTCGAAGAGGTCGTCGTCGAACCCGGCCGCGATCTCAGCCGCAGTCGGATCAGCGGGGTGATACATGACTTCGGAGATCGCGAGATTCTGTGCGGAGGCAGGCTCAGCCAGGGTGGTGTTCTCGATGGAGATGGTTCCGGTGCCGACGACCGTCCCCGAGAAATCCACCGCCTCCAGAGTGTAGTCGTGCAAGCCCGGGTCGACCGGCAGGGTCACTTCCCAGGAATCGCTGTCGAGCCAGGTCAGGTCCAGCGGAACGGTCGTCCCGGCGAGGCGGATCTCTCGGATATTTACCCAGCCATCGCCCTCGACCTGGGCTTGGCTCGTGCCCACCACCAAGGGGCTGGGCGTGGTGATGGCAAAGCTCACCGGGGCGATCTGGAAGTCGATTTGGGAAAGGACGTTGTTGGAGCGGTCGGTGACGAAGGTGAGGTCGTCGCTCCAGCTCTGGCCCGGATCGAGGGCCGCCAGGTGGCTCGTCCAGGTCGCCATGTAGCCGGGATTGAAGGTTGTCGCGATCATGTTCTGCAGGTGGCCGAGGTAGATCCGCAGGCGCCCGGGATCGCCCGTCAGTTTGGAACATTCCGAGTTCGCGAAGATCGACCGGCTCGTAATGAACCCGAAATCCATGTCGTGGGGTAGGAACATCACGCGCCCGTCCGGATGCGCGTAGTACTGGGCGTTGTGACCTGATCCAGCGGCAGCGTTGTCACCCGCACCCGAGAGCACGGCGTAGGCCATGCCGCGCAACCAGCCGTCGACGTCAACAACCTCCTCGAGCCCGCTCTCGAAGGCCGCTCCGCTCTGGCTGAACTTCTTGTTGTAGGCGATGATGGGTGCGAAATCGTCCTCCTCCCGATTGCTCTTCTTCAGGAAGAACCAGCGGTAGAATTCCTTCGAATCACCGAGATTGCTGACTGAGACACCATTAACTCCATCAGGCAGGGGAAGCTTGTAACCGTTGGCATCAGCGGTATTTGGCGAATAGATAAACTCGTATTTGTAGACGTTCCCTTCCGATCCGTTCTCGAACTGCGAGTCGAGAAAGACGTCGTCGTAGCGGGCCATCTGCAGAACCGCCGAGCTGCTGAGACTCTCCTTCGGGGCGATGATCCTGATGTAGTCGTGATAACGGCTGAGCACTCCGCCGGTGTTGGCGATCATGATGTCTATGAGGAGCTCGCGCTGCCTTGACCCAGCTGTCTTGCGGGCCACCACCATGGAACGGTGGATGCCCCGGTAGAGGTCGTCACGCCCGAAGCGCATGTTGTATCCCACGAAGCTGTCGCTGGGGCGCCCGCGTTCGCTGGCCTGGAGCCGCACTTTCATGTCGTAGTAGATCTCCTCCTCGCGATCGATGACGGTCCCGCCCATCCAGTCGTTGCTCATCACCTTGATCGGTGTGTGCATGAAATCGCGGTCGGCGTTGGTGGTGACGATGCGGAAGTTGTGCTGACCGGTGGTGGACGCCAGTCCGTCGTCGACCTTGTAGAGGGCGCGCGACTCGGGGCCGGTGGCGGGAAACCACGAGGTGGCACCAAGCCCATCCGTGGCCTCGAGGTAGAATTGCACCACCGCTGCGGCCGACTGCCCGGGAATGGTTCCCTGGTAGCTGCCGGCGGCGGCGGCGCCCATCGTGGTGGATTGAAAGGCTCCTCCGTTCACCGAATAAAACAAGCCGACCGAAGCGACGTTGTCCGGGTCAGCCACCCGCGCCGTCACCGTCACCGCCTCCCCTGCGGCGGGAACCGCTGGGGCATGGATCGTCTCGGTGATCGACGGGCCGAGGTTGGGCTCGGCCCGCGAGTTCGCCGCCGAGGGCGTGCCGGTGTGTTCCGCCCGATCGATCATTGTGACGTGAGGCAGGCGGTTGAAGTAGAGCCGCTTGTGGAGCTGGTTGGAGCCGCTCACCCAGCGGGCGCGAAACGAGATGCGGTAGGTTTGGCCGTTCACCACCGAGCTGAGAAGGGTGGTCTCGACCTGGTTGTGCATGTGCCCGGTCGCCCCGGTGGCCACCAGGCGGAGCACCTGATTTCCGGGTGCATCGGGATCATCAATGATCTCGCTGTGGCGGTGATTGCCCCGCAAGCGCCAGCCGGTCGCGCCGTTGCTGAAGTCTCCGTTGCCGACCTTGTGAGTCGAACCATTTTCGAGGACCGTGATGTCATCGATGAGAATCTCACCGGTGTCGAGGAGCCCCAAGTTGACCTCGCTCCACTTCGAATCCGGCCCGCGGCTCGCCGCGGCAATCCCCTCGTAGATGTAGGTCTGCCAGATTCCTTGCCCGCTCTCATCGCTCGCGGCCCAGGACTCGCCCACGGCATTGTCGGCATCGAGATCGCGCAATTCGAGGCTCGACCCGCCGCCGTCCGGGGCTTGCGGCCACCGCCCGCTGTCGAAGTAGCGGACCTCGTCGGCAGGATTCTTGTTCCCATCGCGCAGGAGAAGGCGTTCGCCCTTGCGGGAGAGACTTCCGCCGAACTCGCCCAACAGGCGGGCGGAGGGAAAGGCCGCCGCGAAGGCCGCGGCATCGCGCGCGAGGCAGGCGTGCTCCCCAACCGCGAGGGTCGTGCCGGACGGAAAGGTGAAGCTGATCCCATCACTGAACTCCCATCCATCCAGGGCAACCGGGGCCGCGCTTCGATTAGCGATCTCGATCCACTGGTTATCCGAGTTCACGACGGCAACCGAGGATCCGGGCGGGGCCGGAAGGGCAGGGGGATTGTACATGATCTCGCTGATGACGACCTCGTCGCGGAAACTGAACGTGTTCGAGCCATCGGGCGTGGCAACATTCGGATACTGCCAGGCTCCGCCGCGCTGTTCCGATCGTCCGCGCAACCTTGCCGTCAACTCACGGGCGTCGAGCACGGCCGATTCCGTAGCATTGAACAGAAACAGCTTCTCGCCCTGCGCCGGGCGGAAGCCGAGCTCCGCCTCAGTCAGCACCAAGAATGCGCCGGACGCGAGTTCCCCCGGCGGCAGCACATGACGCCGGAGCGGATCGGCGCCCGCTGTGAGCACCATGCCACCGAGCTCCACTCCGGCGTCTCCCGCATTCACCAGCTCGACCCAGAACGGATCCTCGGCGGCTAGGGGCAATTCGTTGATCCGGATCGGGACCGAGGCGACCGATGTCGCAGTCATCGTGAAAAACCACGTCTCGTCATCGAGAATCCCCGTGAAGGGAGTTCCCGAGCTGGCTTCGATCGCGGTGCCATCGATCTGGATGGCGTAATCCTTACTCGCTTCGAGGTCGGTCGCCGGGTTGATGGTGAGGATCGCTCCAGAGATCGACACCTGGGGGGCACCCACTGGAATGGCGGTCTGCGATGCGTCGCTCAGGTTCTTGATGGTGATGTTTCCAGTGCCGACAACGATTGCTCGATCAAAAGTCGCCACCAGGTTGGCATCGAGTGCGACCGAGCCAGCGTCGGGGGCAGGATTCAGAGTCACGACCGCAGGCTCGGAGCTCTGCCTTTGCACGATGAGCCCGCTGGTGCCGCCGATCCAGTCCGTTCCTGGAGAATGTCGGTAGAACAGGCTGTCGCCGGCACCGACCGAACCCAAGAGCGTCGCACTTGAATTCGCGAAATTACCGGTATTCTTCACCGGTTCATCTCCGACTGCCCCAACCCAAATGGTGCCTTCCTGGTTGGCATCACTGGTTCGGCCTGCGAAGACCGAGACGTTATAGTTGCCTGCGTCCAGATTCTTGAACTCGAAGAGAATGGAACCTAAGTTGGCTGGGCTGTCCCCCCAGACGTAGTCATTATTCGCTTCGAGCGGAACGGTGACCCCGTTCACGGTCGTCGCACCGGCACCACTTGGGTTGTTATTCCCCAGGATACCTGTAATCGACAGCCTCACATCATTGTCGATACCGCCCTGGTCCGTGACGGCAGCATCCGTAACGTCCGAGGAGAACACGTTCCAAGCGGTCGCCGATCCGGCGTCGTTGGACAGGTCGATGAGAAATTGCCCGACCGGTGGATTGGGTTCCCCGCCGCCACCGCCGCCGGGTTCCGGGGTGCCCGTCGGAAAGTTCTCGCTACCCGGAGTTCCACCCACATGCGCGGACGCGCTCCAATTTTGTGGCGGCTGGTTGGCGGTGTAGGGGCGGCGCTTGGCGAGGGTCGCACCGGAGCCGTCGGCCGCGTCGGGCCAGCGGCCTCCGTCACCGAAGTCCAGCTCGTCCATCAGGCGCTCGCTCTGATTGTAGAGCCGCAGTCGCTCGCCGCCGTTGTCGATGCTGCCGCTGAACGGCCCGAGCTGCCCCGCGCTTGGGCTCTTGGCGATCACGAGGTAGCCGCCCGGCTCGATGATCGTCCCGTCCGGGATGGTGTAACCGATCCCGTCGATCCGCCAGCTGGAGACATCGCTGATGACCCCCATCTGGTTGAACAACTCGATCCACTCGCCGGATTCGTCGGTGCCGTCGGGATTGTATTGCACTTCGTTGAAAACGACCACCACATCTGGCGAAGCGCGGACGGCTCCGACGAAGCAGAAGAGCGTTGCAGAGATAATGGCGGCGAGGGCGAGAGGGGAGTGTGGCTCCATGGTTTTTGGAAGTAGTGAGATCCTTGCCTCGAACGGGGCGGCAAAAAAGAACTAACCCATTCTTTTCTCGATTAGCTCGGCGAACGAAAATGAAATACGATACCCCTTTCTGGTTTCATTGAGGTGGCCTAAATCTAGGTGCGCGCTCGCACAAGCGTGACTGGTTTGGGTACCCTCACCGTTGGCTGCCAAGCCAGGCCCGGGGCATGACCGCGCCGAGAACCGCCGTCCGGCCAGTGTCATTGTCTTCCCATCATGAATCAGCAATTTGAAACCATCGTGATCGGCTGCGGGGGCATCAACCCCCTTTTCCTCGCCCTCCGATCCGGCCCAACGGCTGGCTCAGGGGCCTCCCTCCAAAAGCAAATTCCTAGCAGCTGCTGCCTCCAACCCTCCCGTGGGCGTCATTGAATAACTTTTAATAACACCCAGCATACCGCTTCACTCAAACGCCCTCATTCAACATCAGAACGCAACCTTGAATACAAATACGGCAAGCAATGCGTAAGCCCATGCGTCTACAGCCGCATTCGGGGAACGAAAAACATGATGAGATATCGCTGCTATAGGTGAAGTTACAGCCCACTGGACCATCGCCACGCCTAGCACGAAAGCCATATTTTCATGAGCATCTCCTACTAGAATTACAGCTAAAATCGCACTCCAGATCAGCGTACGAGGCCAGCTAAACTTCGGCAGAAACCGTTCACCACAGCTTGCACATATTACATCCTGAGACAGTAGATCTCCCTGATATTGAACGACTACCTTCGCTTTGCACTGTGGGCATTTGACCTTGGCCTTCATGCCTAGTCCTTTCAAAGACTGTCCGTAAGTCAAGAATTTGGTCGGAACATTGTTTGTTTCTCCTCGGCCCTTGCAACGGGTGGCTTTGACCTCCAATGAGTTAAGGGTCGGAGCGCAGACGGTGAGACGGTGGCTGTACGAGCGCGAATCGAAGACGCACAACAAGGCAACGCTGGCAATCGCTGCTGCTGCTAGGAATTTGCTTTTGGAGGGAGGCCCCTGGAGCAGCCGTGGGGCCGGACCGGAGGGCGGGGAAATGGGGGTTGTCAGGAAGTCTGAAGGGGACAAATTTCAAAACCTCCGCGATCACGGTGTCTCCAGCGGACGGCTTGCATCCGCCACCCGAAATCGTGTATGACTTGCGCACATAGCCAAATACTTCTCCCACGCCCGCCCCAGCGCTTCCTTGGAAACCCCCTGCCTATACACTCACACCGCGCAGCGGAACCGAAACACCCGCTGCCAAGCGCCACTCTTTCATCAAAAATCCAAAATCCAAAATTCAAAATCGCGAAGCACCTCAAGGCTCCCCTTCGCATTTGCGCCCGTGCCACCACTGTAGTATACCCTTTTTCAGCCGGAAGACATGGTAAAGGATGCCATCGACGACCAGACTCAGATTCTCATCCTTGAACGGTTTGATCCCATACATCCGCCGGAGCGCTCTAGGCTCTGCCGCTTGCCTTTGCATCCGAAGGACGTTCTTCATGTCGGTCTTACCGAGGCTGCTCTGGCTGATGCTTTCCCCGTGAATCCGGAAGTCGGCAAGAATCTTCGGGAAATGGACGAAGTGTTTTCCAAGATGGGCCAACCGGGCGTAATATTCCCCATCCATGCAGTAGCCGAAATCATCGTCCAGCAAATGGCCTTCGGCGATCGTTGTTTCCCTTCGGTAGAAGCACGCGGTCGATCCAATGTAACAGCCCTGTTGCACCAGGATGCGGAAGTCGAAAGGGATGGCGGGCATGCGCCGGGTGAACTTGCCATCGCCATCCACATAATCCCAGCCGCCGTGGATCACATCCGCCTCCGGATGTTGCTCCGCGAACGCCTTCACCGCCGCCAGCGCTCCGGACTTGAGGCGGTCGTCCGCGTTGAGCCACATCACCCATTTCCCCTGTGCCTTCCTGAAGCCCTTGTTGATCCCGTCTGTCATCCCCTTGTCCGGTTCCCGAAAGAATCTGGCATGGGGAAAGCTGGCCACCACTTCTGCGGTGTTGTCCTTCGAGCAGGCATCCATCACCAGATGCTCCAGGGTCACCCCTTCCTGGGAAGCCACGCTCCCCAGGCATTCCCCGATGAAGCGCCCGTAATTGTAACTGGCGGTTATGATTGTGAAATCCATTTTAGGTAAAAGCTGTAAATCTGAAACGCTGAAAGTCGGAGGTCAGTGTCACCGCGGGACGGCTTCGCCGTAGATCTTGACCATGCGGTCGAACTTTTCTTCCCAGGGGAAACACTCGTTGGCGCGCTTGGCTGCTGCGGAGCCCATCCGTGCCCTCCTTTCCGGGTCGCTTGCCATGCGTAAGATTGCCGCTGCCAGCCCATTGATGGTATCGCTGATCGAACCGGGAGGGATCCGTTCGGCGCCGCTTTCGTCGGTGATATCCCCGACTCCTTGGTGGGCGATACAGATCACGGGTAGGCCGTGCGCCATCGCCTCTAGGTTCACGCCGCCCGAGGTGTCCCGCACGCTGGTGAAAAGAAACGCGTCGGCTTCCTGGAAATTCTTCATCAACCTCTCCCTTGGAACAGCGCCATGGAATTTCACCTGCTTCGCTATCCCCAGTTCTTCAGTCATGGAAACCAGTCTGTCCCTGTCCGGGCCACTGCCGAAAATATCGAACGAAAAATCGCAGCCGTCCTGTTTGGAAGTCAGAGCCAACGCACGCAGCGAGATTTCGATTCCTTTCCGCCGTTCGAGCTGTCCGGCATAGATCAAGCGGAGGCTTCCCGATTGCCTTGGCTGTCTGATGAAATTTGTTATCTCTGGAGCGCCGGTATCGAGCATCACCTCGCGAACCGGAATCCCCTGACTTTCGAGCAGTTTCCGCGTCTCTGAATTAGCCGGGACAATAGCCGCCGCTCCGAGAAGTAACCGGCGTAACCATGGAAGCCGGGTCGAATTCCTTAGAACCCTGTTCCTGAACCCCTGTATCCTGGCCTTGTCTCCAAAGAGCGGAAGATATCGCTCGTCCACTAGCGGGGCTCCTACTGGGCCAACGATGAACCTAGCGGTCTTCAGTTTCCAGAAACCGGGACAAAGGAGCGTGCAAAAGGTAAGGTGATGCACGATATCCGACTCTTCCGCCTCCTGGGCGAACCGCTTCGCGACCGCCCATTGCCAGATCATATAGTAGCCAAGAGTAGGAAGTAGCCCACGCTTTTTTGCCCAGAGGAACGGCCTCGCTAGATCATAGTAAAGGAAATGCACCTTTCTTAGATCGGCTTCCTCGGGCATGGCCGCGATCGCCCGCCCAATCACCTCCCGATTGCCTTCCCGTGTGAGGACGGTCAACTCTACACGATCCGCCAAACCATTTGCCCATCGCCAGCCGACGCCAGGTTCACTTCCTTTGTCAGGCTCACAGTCATAGGCGGAAAGAAGGGTTTTCATACGTTCAGACGACATTCGTTTCACTGTGTCGCCGGCGTGAAATTAGCTTTTTCAGAATACCGCGCCCCACCTTATCGGCGACCTCTTCAGGTGCACGTTCGGCCGGAATAGTCACATACCGGCCACCGCTAGCTGCAAGTTTGCGTAAAATTCCGCGCTGCCGCTCTAGTTCTTCGAGGGTGAGCTCCGGCTTGCGGGCGTGACAGATATCAGGCGGGATATCGAGGATAAACGTGATGTCCGGCTTCGGCAGGAAAACGCGTAGAAAGCGCGCTAGCCGGAGTGAGGCATTCGCCAGGCGGTAGCGTTTCGGGTCAACGATGATGTCGTCGAAATCCCTGTCGAAGATGATCAGAGTGGTCTCAATTGCTGCTAGGAATTTGCTTTTGGAGGGAGGCCCCTGGAGCAGCCGTGGGGCCGGACCGGAGGGCGGGGAAATGGGGGTTGCTAGTTGCCCGATGCGGATGTCATTCGTGATGTCACGATGGGTCGGAAGAGGTTCCAAGTGCGCGAGGCGGAGCATACGACGCGTGCCGTCGTCAAAGAGCACTTTTACGGACCAGGTGCCGTCCTGCTCTCGCGGAGTATCGCTGACGATGCTGCCCGCCCGCTCGGGAGCCCCGACAACCCTGACTCTCATGCTTTCGTTTGCATCTTCGGGATTCATCGGAGGAGTAGGGAAAGTTAGAAGGTTAGAGGTTTTTGGCTAATCGCTTTACGCTTGATCATTACGGAGGCGGCCGGCTAGAATTCGGGCCACTTCGGAGTCTTCGATCCATTCGTTCATGCCTTCGGCGTTGCCGAGGGCGGCGAGCCATTCGAGGAGGCCGATGAAGCGTTCGCCGATTGAGCCATAGCCGGTCCGGCCGCAAACAACAGGGTCATGCCGAGTTTCAACCCGAGATTTCCGAGGCTGTTCCGATTGGGGAAGTATGTGTTCATGCTTTGACTGATGTTTCTGTGAAAGGCTGATGATTCGAAATCCGAATTCCCTCTGAAATCCACTGATTAAAGACTCTGTGTTATAGATTCTTAACATTCGGCCGGAACCCGCGGCAAGCAGGATCTAACTAAAATCCCGGTAACGCTGCGGGCGGATTCTTTCTGTTCTAGGTCGGCAAGCCATTACCTCTCCCACCCCGCTCGCACAAGCTCGTCCACGCCAACCGCGAACCCGGCATGATTTCCGACCGCCGATTCGTCCTAGCCTGAATGTTCCACCCACATCCTGGACGAAGCCAATTGATCACACGTCACTAGCAGGGCGGGCTGGCCAGCAAGAACCTCGGGACGGCCCTCTCGCAGACCGGGCGGCTCGGCCTATCTTGGCACCTCCTTCGGCATCTGGATCGACCCCGAGCGTCCCGACTTCAAGCAGGAAGTGCGGATCGAATTAAACGGCTACGCGGCACAAATCGTCCAGGAACGTCGCTGGCACCCGAGCCAACAAGTGACCGCGCTCAACGCGACCGGCAGCCGAGTGGAAGTGCGCTTCGAGATCGGGCGTCTTGAGGAAATGGTGCGCTGGACCCTGAGCTGGGGCAGCCAGGCGAAAGTCCAGGAACCGAAGGAACTGCGTGACCAGGTCCGCGCCGAAGCTGCGAAGATCCAAGAAGGCTGAAGGTCGACAAATCTCCCAAGGGCAACTCGCAAACCCTCACGAAAAGCGAAGACACCTCATTCCTGTTCCACCTCCCGGAACCTGCCCGCCCAAAGGATCGCCACAATGCCGTGATGAACTCCTTGATTGGAATCATGGTGGCACCTCCAGGGGTGGGACAAACACGGACCCACCGCATCGGAAAATTCACGGAATCATGACCAGCCCTTGTTTGAAGGAGGTTCGGCGGGCATGGCGAGGCCGATGCCATGCCCACCTAGGGGGATTCTATTTCTTCCCTTCTTCTTCCTCAACGAGGGTGTCCATCGGTTTGTGAAGATCCGGGTTTTCCTCCATATTCATCGAGGCTTCACGCATCGCCCGAACCTTGCGGGAGAAGGCTTTCGAGCTGCTATAAACACCCTTGGCCGAGAATTGCGACCGCCCCGCCATCTCACGGGCAATGCCCATCCGGGCGGCGGTGGCGATGGCGTCCTCGTTGGCTCCGAGGAACAGAAACTCCCACTGGTAGCTCTTCCGCTGGTGCCTGATCATCTGATTGATCGCTTCGAAGGTAAAGCGCGTGGAAGCGTTCTCATAGCCATCCGTGAAGATCGCGACGATGACCTTGCCCGGGCGCTCATTCTCGGGTAAGGTCGCGAGCTGCGCGCCCAAGTTCTCAACGGTGATTCCGATGGCATCGAGAAGCGCGGTGGTTCCCCCAGTCACATAGGTCTCCGTCGTCAGCGCCCTGACCTCATCCAGGCGGGTTCGATTGTATGGGTTCTGGAATCCATCGTCGAAAAGCAGGAGCGAAAGGTTCGCATCACCGGGGATATTAAGCTGCTCTTGGAGGAACTCATTGAAGCCGGTAATGGCGGCTTCAATCATGGGTGTCATCGAACCGGAGCGATCAAGGACGTAGGCGATTTCAGTGAGGTTGGTATTCATATTGTTTTAGGTTGGGTTTGAATCAGCACCCTAAAACCAAGGGTAGGACAAAAGCTGTCCCATCGATTCATCAGCCCAGAAAAACCTGAAATTTCCTGCAACTTCCTCAAATTTCTGTGGGTCACCCCATTCTTGTCCTTCCTCCCCATGATAAAAATCCTCAGTATCCGGAATTCATCCATGCGTCAGCTTTCCAAATCCAAGATCATTTCCTTCCGCCAGTGTCCGAAACGTCTCTGGCTGGAACTCCATCGCCCGGAACTCCGCGACGACTCCGGCAGCGAGATCGTCTTCGCTATCGGGAACCAAGTCGGGGACGTTGCCCGGCAGATTTATGATACAAACGGAAATGGCAAGCTGATCGACGTCAATGAGCTGATCAAGCGTCAATCGATCACCGGCGAACCCTGGTTCGATGCCGAAGGAGCCGCCGCCGATCTAGCACCCCACACAGGCACTGCGTATTTCCTCGATTTCGAAACCATCAGCTTCGGCGTCCCCATCTGGAAAGGCACCCGCCCCTACCAGCAACTCCCCTTCCAGTTCAGCCTCCACATCGTTGCGCTAGGCGGAAAAATCGAGCACCGGGAATTCCTCGACATCTCGGGAGATGACCCCGGCGAAGCCTTCTCCCGCGCCTTGATCGAGCACTGCCGCACGGAAGGCCCGATCTTCGTCTACAACGCAGGATTTGAGAACGGAGTCATGCGCGGGCTCGCCGTCCGCTTCCCCGCTCTCTCCCCTGCCCTTCTCGCGATCGTGGACCGGGTCGTGGACCTCCTGCCCATTGCGAGAAAGCGCTACTACCACCCGAACCAGCACGGGACCTGGAGCCTCAAAGCCGTCCTCCCGGCAGCCTGCCCTGACCTCACCTACGAATCCCTCGATGGCGTAAAGGACGGCCAGGCCGCCCAAGGGGCCTTCCTCGAAGCCATGGCCCCGGAAACAACACCGGAGCGAAAAAAAGAAACTTGACGCCCTCTCCTTTCATCAATATCAAATTCTAATAAATGTTCACTGATAATTATCTCGAGTTCCTGATCCTCGCCGGGGTTATTTTAATCTTCGCCGATTTCTTCTTCCAAACCGACCTCCTCATCATCCTCGGTCTCGGTTGCTTCGCCTTCGCCCTCACCTCCCTCACCGGACTCCCCACACTTTATCTGATCATCGCGCTGATCGGCCTCTGGCTGGGCTTCATCGCCCTCTACTACCTCTTCTTTAAGTCACTCCTTGGCAGGTTCTCAAACGAAGTCCTCGCCCCGGATATCCTAAACTCTGACCCCATGGATCGCTACATCGGCCATCCCGCCACCGTCGAAGTCATCGAAGGCCGCCACATGATCCGCCTCGATAACGAACTGGTAACCTACGATTCAGAAACGCCCCTCTCCCACGGCGACCCAGTTATGATCACCGCCATGACCAACGGTCGCCCCACCGTCGACCGTCGGCCATCCTAAACAGACCGGGCTAGAAAATCAAATTCTCACTAATACTTACTACAATCAAATGAACATCGTCTACAACGTCCCCCAAAACCACGTCGTCATCATCGAGCGCTTCGGCAAATACTCCCGCACCCAGCGCGCCGGCATCAACTTCCGCATCCCCTTACTTGAGACCATTCGCACCGTCGATATTGAAGGATCTAACTGGAGCGACTTCGCGAACAAAGGAGGGATCTTCATCGAACTCGCCGAACAAACCCTTGAGACCCCCGCCCGCGAGTGCCTCACCAAAGACAACACCAACGTCACCGTAGACGCCGTCCTCTCCTTCCGCATCGTCGACCCTGTCAAGGCCGTCTACGAAGTTGACCAACTCGAACTTGCCATTACCAACGCCAGCCTCAACGCCCTCCGTGGCATCATCGGGAGCATGGAACTCGATGCCGCCGTCTCCCGTCGCCAGGACATGAACGACGCCGTCGCCGCCCAACTTGCCGATGTCGGCCGCAAATGGGGCATCCAGTTCATCCGGGCCGAAGTCCAACAATTCCGCGCCGACGAGAAAACTCTCGATATCATGCGCCAACAGCTTGATGCCGAGCGCCGCAAGCGCGCCGCCATCGCCGAAGCCGAGGGTAAGGCCAAAGCCGCCGTCACCATCGCCACCGCCGAAGCCGAAGCCGCCCAAATCAGAGCCCGAGGCCAAGCCGCGGCCCTCGAAATCATCGCTGCTGCCGATGCCATCTATGCCCGCAGTCTCACCGACGCCCTCGGAGCGCGCGGAGCCGAAGTCATGATCGCCCAGAAATACATCGACGGCTTCGAAGTCATCTCAAGAAATCCCGCTGAAAAAGTCTATCTCCCGTCGAACTTCAACGGCATCATCTCCGTCGGGGGCGACGCATAGCCTTCACCCCACTGGAGACCGCATGCTCGCCATCACCTCAACAGCGCTAGGATCCTCTCCGGAAGTGTTCCAAAAGCGTCGCATCCTCATCGGTGCCGACCCCCGCAACGACTACGTCCTGTGCGAAGTCGGCATCTCTGACTTCCATCTCCAAATCCACCAAGGCCGCCGACTCCGTGTCCTCTCCACCTGCCATCAACCCATCGAGGTCGATGGAAAGGACACCCTCAGCATCCACCCCGCCCTCCCTTGCCGGATTAAAATCGGCAATACCACCCTCCACCTCACCGATTCCCGTCTTCCTGCCGTTTTAGAACGCAGCGACAGGCCTAGTGAGCCTATCGCCAGCATAGATCGTCGCCCTCAACCCCCACCCCGGCCCAAATCACCCCCACCTTTACCGGATCCACGCCAGGAATCCCTCCCTCCCCCGCTACCCCAGGCGACTCCCATCGCGGAGAAAGCCCACACCTCGTGGAGCCTCCGTAAAAAACTCATCGCCCTCGTCGGCATCATCCTCTTGCTGAACACCTTGGCCCGCATCGGTGATGACACCGACCGGTCGACACCCCCGGAAGCGATTACCACCGCACCCCGGGCTCACCAGTTCGACCCCCGTGAATCAGTGAGACCCGTGAGGCCAGACCCAACCTCTCCTCCCGCCACCCCGGTAGCCAGCCCGAGAGATTCTCTCGCCCAACTCAAAAAGGCCGCCACCTTTAAAAAGACCTTAACCCGACTCTTCGAAGATCAAGTAAGTCCTGAATACGAGATCTACTTCTGCCACCATTGTGGCGAACTCCGGCGCCAGCTTTCAACCTCACGGGATGATCAGAACTTTGAGGTCATGGCGATCCTTCCCGTCCATGCTCTTTCCCCCTCACAATTCACCCTCCAGGAAATCACAACCACTAAGGGATCTTTATGGCACCTTGCCATTCCCGCCTCCCCCCTCGAACTAATTCACAGGACGAAACTGAGCCATCAGGAGGCCGCCTGGACCGAGATAAATCGTGACGTCGGTCAATATCTCACCATCCAAGCCACCAGCCGGAAAGCCGGTATCGACATCGCCCGGGCCCTTCAGCTTCTGGCCACCGCCTACGGAATGCCCACCCCAGATCAGCTCTCCTTTCCTGACCCCACAGACCAGGACTTCATTGTCGAAGGCCTCCTTCAAAGCATTGCCAAACCTTCGTCGCAAGACCTCCACCCCAAGCCGCCCCCTGAACCTAAAATCACAACCACCCCACCTCTGGTCGAAGCAGCCCTCACCCCCGAAGAAGAACTCACCCAGTTCATCATCGCCTTCTATAAATCCAACAACACCGAAAACCCTGCTCCAACCGCCCGGAAATTCCTTGCCGACAGCGTCGACTACTACGGTGAGCGCCTGTCCTATCGTGAAATTGATTCCGACCAGCAGACCTACTTCGAGAAATGGCCAACGCGTGAATACCAAATCACCTCACTCGGCATCAAACTCTCATTTAACAGGAGTCGCACCACTGTCACCGCCCTCACCGACTTCCGAATCCTTCTCTCCTCCCGCGCAAGCTCCCTACAAGGCCGACGCCAAGGCACCCTCAAAATCGACATCTCCGGAAATAACCCGCAGATCATTGCCATCACTTCCGAGGCCATCGGAAAGGACATCATCCAGTAAGGAACCGCGAACTCTAAAATCCATGTTCAGACCATTACAAATTTCCAATCAAACTCCCGGAGCAATCTTCTTACACAGCATGCCGGGGCGCTATGAGGATCTCCCCAATGTCTTTGCGGAGATTCAGGAAAGACAGATCAAGCTGATCGTCTCCCTGACACCGCTCGCTGAGATCCAGAAAAAATCACCGACCTACGCAAAGGCGATCGAAGCAAACGCGCTACCCTGTGAGCGAAAACTGTTTCCCATCCCTGATTTCCAAATCCCAACCGATGCGCAGGCCTTCCCAAAATTTGTCGAGGAAGTCGCGGATCACGTCAGATCCGGTGATCGAATCCTCATCCACTGCGCAGGAGGAATCGGCCGCACCGGAACCTTTGCCGTTTGCCTGCTGAAAGCATTAGGACTGCAACTTAATGATGCCATGAAATACGTGAGCACCGGGGGAAGCGGACCGGAAACAACTCTCCAGGAACGCTTCGTCGCAGAGTTCCTACCCAGCAGCACAACGCCTGTCATCTGAAGATCACCCCAGCCTCGCACTCGCCCTCGGGCTCTCCGATCTCGCTGGCAGCGACACCCGCATCGAAAGCCTCTTCATCGACGAAGGCTTCGGCACCCTCGACACCGCCCTCGCCGCCTTGGAAAACCTAAAAAGGACCCACCGCACCATCGGAACTATCTCCCATTCACCGCGCTCTTTATTCTTCAAACATCAGCCTGCACCACTCTGAAAATCCTTCACACCGCCGACTGGCACCTTGGCCAAAATTTCTACGAGCGCGACCGTCTTGCAGAGCAGGGCCAATTCCTCGACTTCCTCCTCACGCAGATCGAGCAACAGGCGATCGACCTGCTCATCATCGCCGGCGATATCTTCGACACTGCCAATCCACCCCGGGCAGCCGAGCAGCTCTACTACAAGTTCCTCACTCGACTCTACCAGCTGAAGCATTGCGAAGCCGTGATCATTGGTGGCAATCACGACTCCGCTCCCCATCTCGATGCCCCGCGCAGCGTGCTCTCGAACCTCAACATTCACGTCGTCGGAAGTATCCCCGACTCTCCCGAACGCGCAATCATCCGCTTTGAGCGCAACGGCAAACGGCTCTGCGTCGCCGCCATCCCCTTCCTGCGTGACCGCGATGTCCGCCGTGCCATCGAGGGCGAAAGCTTTGATGCAATGGAAGCCCGCACCAAAGCCGGCATCGTGCAGACCTACCGTATCCTCGCCGATCTCTGCATCACGAATCAACAGCCCAACGAAGTCTTCATCGCAACCGGCCATCTCACCGCCGTCGGCGGTCGGCTCTCCGACAGTGAGCGCTCCATTCACATTGGCAATCTAGGCAGTATCAGCGCCGAGCAATTCCCAACCGAGTTCGACTACGTCGCCCTCGGCCACCTGCATCACCCTCAAGCCGTCGGCCACAGCGATCACATTCGCTACTCCGGCAGCCCCATCCCACTCAGTTTCTCAGAGTCTTCCGAAAAAGAAATCCGCCTCCTCACCATCGAAGACGACCATCGGCTCTCACAGCAATCGATCGCAGTTCCCTTAGCCCGCCGCCTGCTACGTCTCGAAGGCAGTGCCGACACCGTCCTCTCTGATCTCTCCAAACTCACGGTAGCCGAAGGCGAGCTCTCGCCCTGGATCGAAGTCACCCTCACCGAAGGCGAGATCAGCCCGATGATCAACGACCAGATACGCGAAGCCGCAGCGGCCAATCACACCGTCGTGCTGAAAGTCGGACGCAGACTCAGCGTCGAGCAGATGGGCTCCCTCCCCACGGACTCCGACAAAGCGATCAGCGAATGGGAGCCACTCGCCGTCTTCGAACAAAGGATCGATGGCTACGACGGCGACATTCCCACCGACACCTTAAAGCAGTGCTTCACCGCAGTGCTCCACGCAGTCCAGGAGGAGGACGCACCATGAAAATTCTCAAAATCACCTTCCAAAATCTCAACTCGCTCAAAGGCGAGCACAGCATTGACCTCGAAAACGGACTTCTCGGGGAAGCGGGCATTTTCGCCATCACCGGCCCCACCGGCGCGGGTAAGAGCACCATCCTTGATGCCATCACCCTCGCCCTCTTCGGCAAAGCCGCCCGCTACGAGAAAGAAGCCAACCCGGGCGAGATGATGACCCGCGGCACCGGCGAGTGCTCAGCCGAAGTCTTATTCGAATGCAGCTCAGGTCGCTATACCTCGAAATGGACCCGTGCCCGTGCTCGTAAAAAGCCAGACGGTAAACTGCAAAATCCCAAGCGCGAAGTCGCCAAAGCCGATTCCGGCGAGATCCTCGCCGAACAGCTCAAAGAAGCCGACCTCTTGATCGAGTCCCTCACCGGGCTCGACTACCACCGCTTCCTACGCTCCGTCCTCCTCGCACAAGGCCGCTTCAAAGAGTTCCTCGATGCCGGTGACAACGAGCGCGGCGAGCTTCTCGAAAAAATCACGGGCACCGAGATCTACTCCCGCATCAGCCAGAAGGCTTTCGAGATCGCAAGTTCACATGACAAGAACATTCGAGCAGCCCACCAACGACTCGACGGCGTCGAACTACGGACCGAAGAAGCCCTCACCGCACTCAAAGAGGAACAATCCTCCAAAGAATCCGCAGTCAAGACGCTCAAGACTCAACTCGGCGCACTCCAAGCGAAACTCCAGCGCTTCAACAGTCATCGCGGCCTGAGCGAGACACTCAGCCAGTCCACTGCGCAGTTGCGCACATCGCAAGCGACCGACCAGGCATTCGCCCCCGCCCGCACCCAACTCACCCAGCACGAAGCGACCCAGCCCTTCCAAGCCGCGCTCATCGAACTCGACAGCCAGCGCCGCCATCACCGCACCGGCGTAGAGACCATCACAGAGCTCACTCAAACCACGAAACACGCGCAAACCGCAGCCGCTCACCAACTCTCCGCCACCACCCGGCAGGTAAGCACCACGCTGCAGGCCAAAGCGACCGAAATCGAATCCACCGAAGCCCTTCGTCTCAAGACAGAGGCCGAGGCCCAAACCATCAAAACTTGGCTGACCGACAACGAGGCCGACCTCGCCATCGAATCGCGACTCCCTAAAATCCGCGCACTGGGTGAATCAGTCCGTCTGGCCGACAAGGAACTCAAACGGCTACAAAAAGAGCAAGTCACCCTGACCAGCGATCAGCACAAAAACGAGCAATCACTGGCCGAAAAAAAGGCCTCAGTCGAAGCCGCACAGCAAGCTCTCTCCAAGGCAAAGAACTTGTCCAAAAAGGCCACCGAAGAATTCACCCAAGCGTCGGGGAACAAAACAATCGACGACTGGCGCACGCTGGCCAAAGAACAGACCCTGGCCGATGGTGCCGCCAAGGCCCTCAGCACGCAGCGCACGCTCTGGACCAAAGCTCAATCAGCACTTGCAGCACTGAACGAACAACGCCCTCCCCTGATCGAGAAACTCGCCACCGCCAAGCAGACCCGAGACACACAAGAGGCCACCGTGGTAAAAGAAACCGCCATCCTCGAAGACAAACAAAAGATCTACGAGCAAGCACGCCTGATCGCGACGCTGGAGGACCACCGCGCCGCCCTCAAACCCGAACACGAATGCCCGCTCTGCGGATCACTGGAGCATCCCTACGCCGACCATTTGGAATCTGATGAAGCTGCCGAAAAGCTAGCGTTGCAGGCACAGAAGCAAGTGATTGCCGAGGCAACTAAAGCACAGAAGCAAGCCGTCGAAACCTTCAATCGAATCGATGAACAGCTCAAGTCCCTCGACCAAAGCATCGCTCGGGCCACCCGAGATCTCGACGAGCAGGCCAAGACCTTGACCCTCGATGCCAACGTCGCCGCTTACACCGAGGCCATCACAAACGACGACGCCTTTACCGCATGGCGGGAAACACGACAGCAGCAGCGAAGCACCACCGAGGCGAAGTTAGAGGCCCTGACAAAACTCGATCGCGACCGCCAAACCACCAAGGACAACTTCAGCAAACTCGATACCGCTCACCAAGTATCCACCGCACAACTCCAAGGATTCGAGCAAAAGAAGGCCGAGCTCACCACAAAGGACCAGTCTCTGAAACTAGCACAGACGAGCACCCAGCAAGCCATCGAAACACAGCTCGCAGATTTCAATCAACAACTAGGCGACCGACTCTCCCCCGCGCAGACTCCTGCCGAGACACAGTCCCACACCCAGACACTCGAACAAAAGCTACTTCACTATAAAACACAGATCGAGACGAAGGACAAACAGCAGCGCACCCTCCTCGAACTCGCCACCACCCTCAAAGAACTCCACCAAGCTCAGGACCGCCTCGCCGAAGAGCGGAAACATTGGCAAGGCGAGCTGGAACCCTTTGTCGCTCTCCTCGCGACAGACAGCCCCGCAGAGCGAACCATCTCCGGGAACGAATCGCAGCGCCGCCATGATTGCCAAGCCGTAATCAAGATCGCCCAGCAGTCCGTGCAGACCTTGGACCAGAAGAAGAAAGACATAGCCCTCCTCGCCCTACAAATTCAAGCCGCCACCGAGGCACTCCAAGCACGCCTCAGCGGGTCGGCATTCGAATCCCTTGAAGCACTCGCAGCCGCACGCCTGCCGGATACACGCTTTGCCGAATTAAACGCGCAGAAGAACGCGCTCAAAACAGAGCACGACAAACTCGATGGCCGGATCACTCAAACCAAGGAAGCACTCAAGAAACTCGAAGCCGAAGGTCTCATCACCGCAGACGAAGCCGCCGCCCTCAAGATCGCGCACCGCGAGCAAGATGAGCAAGTCGGCATTCACAACAAACGCCTCGGCGAGATCACGCTCCTGATCGAGCAAGACAGCGAGGCCCGCGCCTCCCAAGCCGCACAACTCCAGGCCATCCAAGCACTCGAAAAAGAGGCCCGTCCCTGGATCGAACTCTCCGCCATGATCGGGTCCGCCCAGGGCGACAAATTCTCAAAATTCGCGCAAGGCCTCACCCTCGCCCAGCTCTTACAACTGGCCAACCGGCACCTCCTCCAACTCAACGATCGCTATGTCATCCAGCGCACCCCGGAATCCGAACTCAGCCTCCAGATCCTCGACCGCTACCAGGCCGACGCGATCCGCCCCACCCGCAGCCTCTCCGGCGGTGAATCCTTCCTAGTCAGCCTCGCTCTCGCTCTCGGACTCTCCGATCTCGCTGGCAGCGACACCCGCATCGAAAGCCTCTTCATCGACGAAGGCTTCGGCACCCTCGACACCGATACCCTCGACACCGCCCTCGCCGCCTTAGAAAACCTCCGCATGTCCAATCGAACCATCGGCATCATCTCCCACGTCGACGCCCTAAAACAGCGCATCAGCGCCCAAATCCGCGTCGAGAAAGGCAGCAACGGTTACGGGACACTACAAATCATCAATGGAGCCTAATTCTCCGTCTCACCGTTCCGATTTCACGAAGCGGTCAACAGAACCTCTCTATCCAGATCGGGCTAAGATCTAAGATGTATCCAGGCCTGTAGCTTTGTGAAAACTGTGCACACCGCTACGCGCGCGGGAGTGGCATGAGATCCGTAAAACGATTCGAGCCGCGTGGACAATCCCGGAAAAACTCCACGATGGGCTTACTGCGATTTTAGCCTTGCTGCAGTTCAAAAAGCTTCTGCGCCTGCTGGTATTCAGATGAGATGTCGAAGCCCAGATCAAGTGACGGCTCAAACATTTTGAAGCCCACGTATTCGATACAGAAGAGATGTAATCCCGAGAAATTTCCGGTCAAACTCTTCAAGGTGTATTTTTGACTTGGAGCATTCACGTCCAGCCCACTCATGCCAAGGACCGCAATCTCCATGCTGATCTTCTTAACCTCATCAATGGACATTCCTTTGAAACGTTCCATCGCCCCAACACAATACATCACAGCATCTGGTCGATCTTGGCTCGCTTCTCGAAATGAACTTTCAGAGAGTCGCGAGAGACCCTCCTTAGCCAGATCATTGAACTGTCCGTAGGGTGCCAGACTGAGAACCGTGCGATAGGCCCCGTCTGCATCATCTCGCCTGGACAACTCCTCATAAGCCGCCCCCAGCCCAAGCCAGACTTGGACGTCAGAAGGTATTAACTGGGAAGCTCTTTCAAGTATCTGCGCTCCCTCCGCAATAGTGCTTTCCTTCTAGCAAAGAACCGCACCCAAATTTTTGAGGGCGTATGGATTTCCATCCTCCATAGAAAGGGCATTTCTCAAGGCCTTAACCGCCTTCTCCCCACTCCCGTTGCGCTTGTGGGCAACGCCATAGGCTACCCACGCATTGGCGTTGTCTGAGGCTTCTGCAACCACCTCTTTTAAAATGGTAATTGCCTCCTTGAGTTCGCCAAGGTCACTCAAAACCATTCCAAGGTTTAGGCGGGTAGAAATCGATCTGTCCCCTCCCGCAATGGCAAGTCGGAGAAGCAATGCTCCGGTCCTAACATCACCGGAATTGACGCTATCCAGAGCACTCTCGGCCAGTCCTCCCACCGGCTGAGGTTCAGACCACCGAACAATAATCTCCTTGGTGGTCACACGAATGTCCCAAGATCCAAGCGACGGTAGCAATTCGTTCTCAAAATACGCTGTGATGGCGGCAACCTGATCCGACTCGTCGAGTTTCTCAAAATTGGGAATCTCCAACAACTCGGTGTCAAAGTCTGCGATGGCTAAAGTAACTTGGTTCAGGAATTCAGGCATTTGCGGACTGTTGATTAAAAGTGAAATACGGAACGAGTGAAAGTAATTTTGCCCACCCCTTGATCAAATCCTGATCGCACTCCGGCGCTTTGGAAATTTGTTCCCAACACGACACCAGCTTGTCTGCCCGATCTCCATAGCCTGCCGCTTTGTAGGCCAGCCCATATCGGGCATCATTGAGACGCGACGACCAAATTTTGGCGTAGGCGGCGTTCATCGATAGGTTGGCATTCAAAATCTTTCCTGGAAACATCTTCCGAATATCCGGAGAAAGTGCCTGTTGGTTTACTTTCAACTGACTTTTCACCGATGCCTTTTGTTCGTCTTCGAACTCTGGACACTCTTCAATAATCCACTGATCCACCCTGTCACCAACGCTGATTGACCTCAGTTGAATGATCAGTGAATCCACCAATTGCTTTGCCAGTGCTGATGGAAATTGCTGGAGACCCAGCTCAACGACAGCTTTCTCAAAATGAATTGGCTCAGAAACAACGTCAAAACGGCTTTCAACGGGGCACCGAAGATTACGAATGATGAAGCCAAGTTGAAACGCGATCACGTAGTTCACCCCGACAGCGTCGGGACGATACGTGAGGGTGTGGAAAAGAGCCTGACCGCGAGCGATTGAGACTGTCGCAAGGGTCTTCAGAGACCGATCATCCCGAACAACAAGGGGTAAGCCCGAGGTGTCTTCTACTTCGGAAATAATTTTCTTTATTGAGGCTGGTAAATTCACAGGTTCCTATCGGCAGCCACCCTTAACAGCCACCCCAACAAAAACAAACCTCTTTACCGCTGGGAACGCGTTCAGTGAACACCTTTGCCACTCTTCCTCTGGATCAAGGTGGGCGGCATGAACTCCAGATTTGGCAAGTCGGTTAGAAAAACATGCCAGCATTTTTCCAGTGATATGATTGCTGCCTCAAAACCAGCCCTTGCCAGAAAAAACAATTCACTTCATTTTCGACATCTTAGAACAACAGATGCTCACCAGCCACCAAGCCAAATACTTTGCGCACTCGCTCACCAATCATGACGCCGAAGGCATTGGAAGGCTCTCTCAGTCGCTCTTCGACGCCCAAGTCGATCTGAACCCACATCAGATCGAAGCCGCTCTCTTCGCCCTCCAGTCGCCGCTTTCCAAAGGCGTCATTCTCGCCGACGAAGTCGGTTTGGGAAAAACTATCGAGGCCGGAATCATCTTCTGCCAACTTTGGGCGGAGAAAAAACGTCGCCTCATCATCATTTGTCCGGCCTCCATTCGCAAACAATGGTCCATCGAACTTAAGGAGAAATTCAACCTCCCTTCCACCGTCTTTGACGCCAAGGAATACAACAAGCGACGAAAAGCAGGAAATCCCCGCCCTTTCGACTCCAGGGAAATCATCATTTGCTCCTATCCCTTCGCCAATCGGCACAAAGAAGAGATTCGTAGCATCCCTTTCGACCTCGCTGCCATCGACGAGGCCCACAAACTCAAGAACTGCTACCGCCCCAGCAACAAGATGGGCAAAGGTATCCGTTGGGCACTCGAAGAAAGAAAAAAGATCCTCCTTACGGCCACTCCACTTCAAAACTCGCTCCTCGAAATCTACGGCCTCTCCACCCTCATCGACGAAAACATCTTCGGCGACGTTAACGCATTCCGCTCTCAATTCATGCGCATGGGAGGCGATGTCGATCTGCTCCGTAACCGCCTCCTTCATTTTTGCAAACGCACCCTCCGCAAGGACGTCACCGAATACATCAACTACACCGACCGCAAGGCCCTCACCCAGCCCTTCCAGCCCACCGACGAGGAACAAGCCTTCTACGACGACGTCTCCGCCTTCATCCAGCGCGAAGACCTCTATTCCATCCCTCAGCAGAGAAGGCACCTCATCGTTCTCATCCTCCGCAAGCTCCTCGCTTCTTCGTCAGAGGCCATCATCGCCACCCTCCAGACCTTACTTCGTCGGCTTTTCGATATCCGCGATGGCAAGGCGGACCACGTCAACCTCGTCGATGACCTTCTCATCGATGATGACTTCGACCCCGAACTCCTCGACGAGTTTCTCGATGAGGCCGAAGAGCAATCAGCCAACCAGAACGACTCTCAGCTCCCAGAAGTTAGTATCTCCGCCCTTCTCGAAGAAATCCAAGACCTCGAAAAGATCATCAATCAAGGTCTCCGCATTGGTATCGAAACCAAGACCCAGGCCCTCACCTCTGCCTTGGAAGTCGGCTTCCTGAAAATGCACGAAACCGGCGCAGCCGAACGCGCCCTGGTCTTCACCGAATCCCGCCGCACCCAAGATGCCCTCAAACTCTACCTCGAAGAGAACGGCTACCGTGGAAAAGTCATCATCTTCAATGGCTCCAACAACTCCCCAGAAAGCAAAGCCATCTACGAACAATGGCTCGTCACTAATGCTGGCAATGGTAAGTCCTCCGGCTCACGCCCCATCGACATTCGCACCGCTCTCATCGAGCACTTCCGCGACCACGGAACCATCCTCATCGCCACTGAAGCCGCAGCCGAGGGAGTGAATATGCAGTTCTGTTCTCTCGTCATCAATTTCGACCTCCCCTGGAATCCCCAGCGCGTCGAGCAACGAATCGGACGCTGCCACCGCTACGGGCAGAAGCACGACGTCGTCGTCATCAACTTCATCAACTCCCGCAACGCAGCCGACCAACGTGTCCACCAACTCCTCACCGAGAAGTTCCGCCTCTTCGACTCTGTCTTCGGTGCCTCCGATGAAGTTCTTGGAGCGATCGAGAGTGGTGTCGATTTTGAAAAGCGTGTCCTGAAAATTTACCAAACATGTCGAAACCCCGAGCAAATCGAAGCCGCTTTCAATCAACTCCAGGACGAACTCAAGGACAGCATCGATGCCCGCCTTGCCGACACCGAGAAAAAGCTCCTCGATCACTTCGATGAAGACGTCCACCAACGCCTCAAGATGGACCTCGCCGAGGCCCACCTGCGCCTCGACAAGCTCGCCCGCCAATTCTGGCTTCTCAGCAAATACGTTATCTCAGATCAGGCCGACTGGTACGACGACGACCTCACCTTCCTTCTCAAGACCAGTCCCACCTCGGAAGCACCCCGAGGACACTACCATCTCATCAGCAAGAATCCCTCGGGAGCTTCATTGAGCACCGAGGGCTACCTCTACCGCCTTTCCCACCCACTCGGAGAACACGTCATCGAGGAGGGCAAAGCCTGCCCCACTCCGCCCGCCAGCCTCATCTTCGACACCGTGGCCCACCCCACCAAGCTCACCCTTATCGAGCAACTCCGTGGCACCACAGGCTACCTCCGCCTTATTCACCTCACCATCCAGAGCTATGAGGAGGAAAACTACCTCCTATTCTCCGCACACACCACAGACGGCAAGACCCTCGATCAGGAGACCTGCGAGAAACTCCTCACCGTCCTCGCTTCTGTCGATGACACCGCACCCTCTTTGCCTTCGTCACACCTCGACCGCCTCACCGCCGATTCCACCCGCCATCGTGATGCCACTATCGCCTCCTCTTTGGTGCGCAACAACTGCCACTTCCAAAAAGCAGCCGAGAATATCGAACGCTGGGCCGCAGACATGATCCTCGCCGCCGAGCTGGCAATCAAGGACACCAAAGCCCAACTCGACTTCCTCCGCCGCCAAAGCCGCCTCGCTCCCACGCTCGAAGAGCAAAAGAACATCCATGAGGAAATGCAGAAGCTCGAACACCAAAAAAACAGGCAACGCCGCGAGATCTTTGACCGAGAGGATGAAATCAGCGAGAAACGCGATCGCCTCATTGAGGAACTCGAACAACGTCTTTCCAGTAAAACAAGCTCCACAGAATTGTTCACCATCCGCTTTTCCATCCGTTAAAAAACTGCTCCATGACCGTAGACAAACCCTCACTCTCCACTCTCCCTCAGAAAATTTCGTCTTGCGGAGAAACGCCCACTTCGCTTTCTTTCGCTCAGCATACCCGCCGCGCCTCTGACCGTCTCTGGACGACTACGCGAATTACGGCGGGTTTTTGCTACCCGGACTCAGTGGAGTAAGAACTTCTTCGCTTCCAACACCATCAAAACAACCATTCCCTTCAGATCATGGCCAAAGACGAAAAAGAACTCTCCATCCGCGATGAAATGAGCGAATTCCTCCTCTACACCAGCCCCGACGGCAAGGTGAAAGTCGAGGTCCTCCTCGCAGGGCGATCAAGTTTGGGAAAACAGGATGGATTCGCGATAATTCTGGTCGAGGGCTGCTTCGCGCCGCTTGAAGGGAAGGCTCCCTTTGCGCGTTTGATCGGTTTTAAGAATGTTTAAAACC
>Ga0209284_10002305_pt1 | contig 26469 bp, 20 predicted proteins | sample FRY03_FD_187211 | JGI IMG/M metagenome (GOLD analysis project Ga0209284, IMG submission 187211) | Freshwater microbial communities from Lake Fryxell liftoff mats and glacier meltwater in Antarctica - FRY-03 (SPAdes) (version 2) | ecosystem: Environmental > Aquatic > Freshwater > Ice > Glacier...
CTGCAATCTGCGTGACCATTGGCGGAGGAGCGATCCGGCGTGACACAGCAGACGTCCCCGCAATTGGCAAGATGCCATGCAGAACCGCATGTCGAGAGGATCGCGTACGCTGCTGTCAGGAGCGTTAGCGCAAATTGTCGGACGGAGCCGCGCATGCAGCTTTCTCATGTAAACGAAGAGAGAAGGAGCGGCCGACCAGTCGCTTTGAGTCATTCTCCAAGTACTACGACCCAGGTCAAGCAGTTCGTTGGCAATTCTTTGAAAAACAGAGCGTGTTCCTTCTTCTGACGAGAGAAGCCAGAAGATAGATGGCCATTGGCAAGATCACACAAGTTATCGGAACGACTGCGAACAGCAGAAAGAGACTGCCTGCGATCGCCTTCACAATCGGATACCGCTAACGAGTGACAAATATTTTTGACGCTTCGATGATCAATGTGTCTTCGTCGGAAAACTGTCCGGTCCCTTCGATGACCAGCAAATCGAAATCTTTGACGTCGAACAGTTGACGGGCATCCACATCAATCAACTTTCCGTTCTTGTCATTCCACTCCACCCGCGCGATGACGCTCTTGATGTCACGTTTGCAAAATGGACAGTCGTGAGGATTGTGCGATTCATCTCCGTCGTGCCCTGTTGCATCTGTCACAATAAAAGCGGCTTTTCCATCGGCGAATGGCGGAATGTCGCCGGCATTGATTCGCGCGCGGATTGCAAAGGGAGTATCCTTTGTGAGCTTACCGGACTTCAGATCACTTCGAATATCCGGCACCGGCCGCTCATTGCCAGGAGCCTTCTCCACCACAAACTGCTGCCGCAACTCCACAACCCGAGGGTCCAGACTCTCGCCACAACCAGCCAGCAAAATGCTGAATAAACAAAACAATCTCATTCGATGACTCCTTACTCGCTCTTAGGCTCGGGCGTAATTTCAGATTCTGCTGCAGGCGCAGGTGTTGCTTCAACCGGTGGATCAGTTGCACTTGTTTCGTCTGGGACGGTGTTCGTCGCTGGTGCCTCAACAGCGGCGCTCTCGATACCACAGGCCTGAGACAGCGTGATCAGTGTTGCATCAATGGTTGCGGATTCTTCGCTGTATGTGGAGCCTTCCTGACCATGCATCGTCTTATCGACTCTGCCAAACGCATCCATCAGAGAGTTGACGGCCTTCTCAATGGCTGCCTGATTCTTGGCACTGACTTTTTCCTTCTTTGCCAGCTCAGGCATGGCTTCCAGCACATGCCCGACTTCGTGCAATGGATCATGCGCAGCGTCCTGATCGTTTTTCGCAAAGCCATCACGAATGGTGTCGCGCATTGATGTCAGTTGTGAAATAGCTTCTTTCAACGATTCTGGGCCATGATGGTGACCGTGGTCGTCATGGCTGTGCGCATGTTCGGCGGAAGAAGCGGCAGTGTCGGTTTTGGACGATTCAGTACACCCACTGCCGACCAACAGGGAGAAACCAAAGACCAGTGACCATAAGTTACGCAAAGAACACATCGAAAAGTTCCTCATAGAAAACAGATTTAGATCAACCGGACAGATTTCAGGTTTCAGATTTGAAATCTTCAATTTCAGATCGCGAAGTTTAGTGTTTATGCTCGGGTGCCCCGATCGCGACGATTGCCCCCGGAGTTCCACCCACAACGGCTTTTGCTCGAACGACCAGATCCTGCAGGGACATGACCCAAATTGTACCATCGCCTGGATTGGTGAAGCAGGCCGTTCGTCCTTCAGAATCGAAGCTTACCGAATGATGACCGTGATGCCCATCGACCTTGCTGGCTGGCACAGGAATTGTCTTTGCAATAGCTGCATCAGAGAAATTGCGATCACCGTTCGGATCGAGATCCACAATTGTCAGCTGTTCCTGAAGTTCGCCTTCCTGCTTGTCCTGAAAGAGAAAGGCATAGCGTTTGCCACCAGACGCCAGCACGACTTCCGGCGTTGTCAGCGAAAGGCCGTCCGCGACATTGATGGGAAGTTTGACAACCGTCGGCTGAGCCGCTTTGGCATCCAGCAGACACAGCGTTGACTTTTCGCCTCCACCACCCGTTGTGAACAGCACCCAGTTACGATGATTGACGAACGCTCCCGTGCGATTCGGCTTCTCAGCGCCTTCTTCTTTGCCAAGTGAAACATGATTGACAACGACGGTCTCCGCCGACTTCGTCAATGATGTGTCCGCATCAACCCAGCAAATGCCATCCGCAGGCGCGAAGAACACTTTGCCCGAATTGGCGGTTGCTCCGTGAATCACACCCGTGGGCAGCTTGAATGAATAGGCAATTTTGTCACCACTGGTCTTCTTCAGGTTCACCACATCGACTCGTCCCATGTTGGGCCCGCCACCATCGATCCAGGTGGAATAGCATACGGTGTTGTCCACTGCTGCCATCGTGATGTGATTACCACCGCCGGCGCAGAAGGTTCCACATTCCTGAGCGGGCTTGGCGATCATGTCTTTTGGATCCATGTGAGTGAATCCATTTTTCTTGTCGTTGGCCATGTAAAAATGACCGTTGTAGAGATACAGATGCGCTGGATTGCCCTGATCCGTATCGAGCCGACTGGTCTTTGTCGATGGCGAAGACACGAATTTCCAATGTGAATGATCTCCATGCGGCTCTTCTCGAACGCCGGTGTCAACAACGACCCAGCCGCTCTGAAATTTTCCATCATCGTTATCACGCACGCCGACGAGCAGATGCCCAGCCGCATGTTCCATCTGCACAAGATCCTGCTTTTCCACATCGAGCTTAGGAAAGCCTTTCACAGGTGATGCCGAGACGATCCAATTTGCTCCACCATGGACCTCGCCCCACATCAATGTGTCCTTGTCGCGATCCTGCCAAAGTACTCTGGCAATTCGCGGCCCACGATCGTCGGCCTGTGCGACGGATGAAAGCAGCATCGATCCCAAAGACAATGCGACGACTGTATTTCCAAGCTTGCTCAAGATCATGAACTTATTCATATTAACTTCCTGTGAGAGTTACCTTAATCATATAAAAAATATCACATTACAAATGGATTACCACTGCCTTCAGATATCTGAAAACTTCCATCTTCAAAATGAATACACGACCACGCTGTCGCATCGTCTGAGCCACGGAGCCAATAGAAACGGCGGACTTCGGTTCCCGCGACATACATCGTTGGCGGTCCTTCGAAGTCCGTGCTTCCCTGGTAGTCCGAGTGGATTTCAAAAAACTTTGTGAGTGCTTCCTCATCCATCTTTTCCATCGCAGAAGTCAAGACCCACGTTTCTCCGGCATTGCTAAATGTTTGCGGTGGAACAATTTTCGAAGCTTCGACCAGTTTCGAGCCTGTACCACCGCAGCCAGCGAACAAAAGCCCATACAATAAGACAGTCAGCAGTTTTGAACCAGACATGTTGCACGTGCCCTGAGATGAATTTGAGATTTGAGATATTGAGCAAGACATCGCGCTATTCTCCACGTACACAAAACACTCGTGTACCAGTCCGGATGATGAACGCTCCGTCAGCGGCCGCGACGCCATAGACGATCGGATCGCGTGCCAGGGCCTGCGAGCCCTCACGACGTTTCCGAAAGCTCTCTTCCATCGCCTTCATTTCTTCTGCATCAATGGCGTTGTCCTTGTTCAGATCCACGCGAGGCAGCATCTCCTTGAAGTCGGCGGGTAGCTCGTCAGCCGAGATAACTCCGTCGCCGTTGGCATCGCTTTTCAGCAGCATGGCCATCATTCCGCCACCTCGGCCACCCGATGGTGGCCCACCTGTCGATGGTGGCCCATCTGTTGATGGTGGCCCATCTGTTGATGGTGGCCCATCTGTTGATGGTGGCCCATCTGTTGATGGTCGGCCGGAAGTCGGCTCAGTCGAAGAACCATTCTTTGTGTTCTCTGTTGAAGCGACATTGCCGGGCTTTTCACCGTGACCATGACCACCCTGAGTTTCCTTGTACGTTTCCGGAATCGGTGCATCCTTGGGATCCCACAACAGGTTTGTAGCGACGTTTACGAAAGTGGGGCCGCTCTTGATCACCTGTGTTGTGCCATCTTTTCCAAAGAAGAAGATGTTGTCCCCAGCCACAATCGGCGTTGCCCAGCATGTGGTTCCCAAGCGTTCGGTGTAGTGCGTTTCCCCGGTCGTGCTGTCGATGCAGAATAGCACACCGACGCTGTTGAGATAGTACGCGCAGTTGCGATCCACGACCGGGCTGGCATAATCGCAGACGGCTTTCGAAGCACGCCACACAACTTCATGTTTACCATCGACTGTAGTGTCCAGCTTTAGGCACAGGTTCGACTGAGCGGCTGCTTGAGTCGAGCCAAACTCTGGTATTCTCGCGCCCACAAAGAGGTAAGGCCCAACAGCCGTGGGCGATGGAACGGAGTTGCCAGACAGTCCGCCCACAGTCCACAATTGTTTTCCATCGGCCGGGTCATAGCCATCCACGGTGCCACCGGAACTGACAACGATCAGTTCCTTCCCGTCGTGCTCCACAACAATCGGCGATGTCCATGAGCTGCCTGATGGCCGATCCGACTTCCAAAGGTCTTTGCCAGTCGCTTTCTCTATCGCCACGAGGTAAGACGGTCCTTTGTGCTCGATATTGATGATCACCAGTTCCTTCGTTTGAGTCGGTGAACTGCCAAGTCCATGATTGTTCTCAAACGCACCGTACTCGGTCGTCAGACTGCGTTTCCATTTTTCTGACCCATCATGATTGAGTCCCACGACGTCGCCGCCCTCAAAGAATGCGTAGACGCCATTCTCGTCGGCCATCGGAGTTGGGGCACTCCGCGCGGCCATATAATTGGAGGCCGATTTGGTTGACGCTTCCAACTCATAAGACCAGATCTGTTCGCCCGTTTTCAGATCAAGACAAATCACCGCGCATTGATCCTTCATCGGTCCAACTACGGCGGTCAGAAACACTCGCGAATTGAACACGACTGGGGATGACTGCCCGTAACCGGGCAACTCCTTCTGCCATGCGATCCCCTTTTCAGGGGACCATGTCACAGGCAGTGAGGAGGCGGAAGTCGACGATCCGCCATTCCGAAATTCCGGCCAGTTGCTGCCAGAGTTTTCTCCACCCAGAGCGAAGCTCAGGGGGAGTAACAAGAGTGCAAGACTGATAAAACGCATGATCAAAGTCCTGGAAATTGTGTTGGAAAGAAGCCCGACCTGACGTCAGGTCGGGCAGAACTGCCGACAGCTCAAAACTCGCCGAGTACCAGTCCGTCGGCTCGTGAGAAGATCGCTCGAAACGTGTTCAGATCGACGTTCTCCGACACAAATCTCACGCTGCCATCACACAGGGATAGCTGAGCGCCACCGACGTGCAGACTGCGAGGACCGGAGACGACTTCGCCGTGGTTGCCGAAGTCGGGGTTCTTTGAGTTCGGTGGGTAATAGCCCTGAACCAACGTATGAATCCCCAGAGAAGAAATCCATGCCCCTGCCCGTCTGCCATCGAAGTTCGTCGATGCTGTGGTCTCCATCTCTTCTGCAGTCGGAGCACACGGGGGGCCGCCGATGCTCACTCGCTTCATCTGACGTTGAGGATCGACGAGTGTTGTTGTGGCCGCCTGCCGATTTCCAAAGAGTGTCTCGGCCATGAACACGGTGTTACTTGTTCCATCGGTGATATCACGGAACTTCGTGCTCGAACCGCTCCAAAACAGGCCGTCGTTTATCCTGGAGCAATAATTCCGCTGAACTCCCGCGCCTCCGTTGACGAGATAGTTTCCGCCAGCCCAGGCGAATCCGAAACCGTCAGTGCTCATCGGATTGCCGGAATCACTCGGGCACATCAATATCGGTATCCTCGCTGACGCGACTGCTGCCACAGCAGGATTCACCTGCGGATTCCACGGCAGTCCGATCGTCAATGGCCTGGTGAAGTCGATCAAAGCGTGCAGATTCCCCTGCTCATAAAACGGCAACAGTTGGGCCTGAGCCGAATAGCCGTACAGCGACGCCTGGGCTTGCAATGGAAAAGAGTTGTGGACATCGGCGTAATTGTGAGCGGCCAAAGCCAGTTGCTTTAAGTTGTTCTTGCACTGAGTTCTTCGAGCTGCCTCCCGAGCCTGCTGTACGGCGGGCAAAAGCAGTGCGATGAGAATGGCGATGATGGCGATGACCACCAGCAGTTCGATCAGTGTAAAGCCCGAATGTTTACGAGAATGAGTCTTCATAGATTTGTTTCCAGAGATATTGAGTTGTCAGTTAAAAACAGCAATAGAACGGCTGCACACGGACAGCTCAAGCGCTTGCGGCGCAGCCTTTCAGTGTTGTGTGGGGCTGGTCTTGCGCCTGTGATTTTTGCCCGTCATGTTTTGCACGGAACAGGCATGCAATGATCCCAGAGCCAGCAACCCGAACGCGATCACGTTGGGTTCACAGTCACAAAGCGCAGCAGTCGCAACCCGCAGCAGTATCAACCCGCAGATGGACGCGATTGATTTCGGTTTTTAGTTCCGCCTTCAGGCAGCAGGCGGAGCGCGGCACTTGAGAGGGAGACAGAATCCAAGCAATGGATCTGCACATGCGGGCGTTTCAATGACGGCGGTTTGCTCGGCAATTTTCGGAAGCTCAATCAGAGCTGCCAGGACTCGCGGAGCGGAAATCGCCTGACAAATCGCACAGTTTGAGCAATCGTGAGGCTTCGAATCGGACGGCGACTGTTCACCGTGATCCTGACCGGAACTGCAATCGTTCGCAGCGTGACGATGCGACTCATGTGAGTGATGATGGTGACAGCACGTTGTTTCGGAATGTTGCTCACCGACAGTTGTGCAGCAAGATCCATCAACAACGGTATGCAGCCACGGCGCACCCGACGGAAGTAGAAGCTGCCAAAGAATCAGCAGCCATGTGAATTTTTGAGTGCGATGCTGAAGCATGCTCTCTGGGCCATGGAGGATGGATATCGAAAACTCCGAGCCCGACCAGTACTCGTTAATGTAACAGAGCGTACGTCATTTCACAGATCATACGCAAAAAGAATTTTGAAGATTCCTGTTTGTCCAAGGCTTCACCCGCCTCAACTCGAAGCGGCGCCTGTTGCTTTCTTGCCGCATAGCCCTTGACGAGCCCCATCCCGATTAAGGCCGGGGCCATCACAACGCAGACCGGACACCAACCTGATTCCATGGCATACGAGCCAGGATCATTGCCATGCCACAGGTGTCGGTAATCCCGGCAAACATCAACCCGGCTCCGACAAAAGCAGACAGGCCCGCAAAGTAGGGATGGATGGCAATGGCAAGTACACCACCCGTCAGCGAAAGACATCCTGCGGCAATGCGAACCTGCCGCTCCAGAGAAATGGCCTTCTTGCCGCGAACCACCGGACAGCCTGCCTGTTCCCAGGCCAACGTGCCACCTTCGACGTTCACGATATTCGTGCAACCCGCCACTGCGAATTTTTCACAGGCCGTCTTACCCCGGCTGCCTGAGCGACAGATCACATACAGTGGAGCACTCGTCGGATGCTCTGCCAACACGGCTCCACAATCCAAACTTTCCAGTGGCGTATTCCTCGCCACCGTCGCGTGGACTTCGCGAAACTCAGCCGGAGTTCGAACGTCGATCAGATGAATCTGTTCGCCCGTCTGAACGCGGTCGTAAAGTTGCTTTGCAGAGATTACAGAAATGCTCATCAACCTGCTCCTTCAAAAATTGAAATATCGAAATATCGTTACGTGTCGATCTATTTGGCCCCAGGAAGGCCAGGAGTTCACTGGTCTGTGTTATTTCGCTGAAGGCGAAACGCCGAACCTTGCTTCGATGCAACCGAGGATCTGCTTCAGATGGGGCTCAGCGACACGGTAAAACACCTGACGCCCGTCTTTTTCGCTCGTCAGAAAACCGCATCGCTGCATCAAACGCAGATGCTCTGACGCCATCGCACTCGGCAAACCACATGCTTCCGCGAGTTCGCCGACGGAAAATTCCCCCTGCAGCAGCATCTGCACCATGCGCAACCGATGCGGATGAGCCAAGGTCCGCAGACATTCTGCGGCCTCACCCAGCGCTTCCAGTTCGGTCAGTTTTAACTTTGATGTCGCCATGTTTGGTTTGCCTCTACGCCAAATATATCGGAACATCGCGATATGTCAATTGAATGTTTTCAGATTTTTGCCAGAGACGCCAATCGAACTGTTCAATTCTCTCGTGGTCATGTCGGATCTCAAGGTACAGGAGAGTTGTGGGTGCAGGGCAACGTAGATCATTGATTCCTCACTTCAGAAATAACAATCGATTGCCTTCCTCACACCCGAGGTACGTCAGCCTTTCCAGCCTGACTCACAGAACAACAGGTCCGGCTGGAAAGCCTGACGTACTTTGTTTCGAGACGAACCCTGAGCACGTGTCGGACGCTACGCTTCAGGTCGGCGGCGGTCGAGTTCTCCGAAGACTTCGCTCAGCGATATCTGCAGACCGGGCAGGATATCACCGCCACTCAGCGTTGCGTGTTCGTCAAACAGGTCGTACTTCGTGATATCGGTATACACCGCCACCGTGCGTTCACTGAGGTCGACCATCCACACCTGCCGCACACCAGCGTGGAAGTATTCCCGACGCTTGCGAGACATCTCGGCATACGTATTCCCTGCGCTCAAGACTTCAATCGCCAGGTCTGGCACGATTTCCGGAACGGCATCCTGAGGCACCGTGCCGTTAGGAAGACGATGCCATGAAATGAAGGCCACGTCCGGCCCGCGCACCTGCGACTTCAGAATTCTCATAAAGCCATCCGGGCCGGAGACCAGGCCCAGATTCTGAGACCTCGAGAATTCACTCAGCAGTTGACAAAGCACGACAGCAATCAGCGATTCTCTCCACCCCATGGCCTTCTCCACCAGCGTTGCATCGACAAGTTCAAACATGCCACCTTGCCCGTTGAGCCGCTGCAAATCGTCGATAGTGGCCGTGCCGGGCTGAGGGTCCATGCGAATGCGTTCGAGGGGAATTCCGCCCAGATCGTTGAGGATGTCAGAAAACGTTTCCGCCACAGCCGGGTTGGTACTCATGGATGCCGCCTTTGTTGATTCCGCCTGTTGAGTGATCGAATGGAGATCAGTGTCAATCACAATGTATCATTCGTCCGCTGCATAGTCGTTCTGAGCTGTTTCATGTCTATCCTATTCGTAAACTGCGGCAGCGGCAACGAGAGCTTGCCCACTATGTGTGGAAGTTGCCGAGTCTCATACAATCGGTGTCGGAGACTGTTCCTGAGCGAGATTGGACATTCAATGCCCCCGCGCATTCTTCACAAGTTCGCGAAATGTCTGTCGCACGGACTTGTGAAGGAATCGGGCGAACGAACTGTCCAGCTCGCGAACAGCGATCAGTTCAACGACGTCCGCGAGATCTTTGTGCATCCGACGCGCATCTCCGCCACCACAGGCGATCTTGATTTCAATGAGCTTTCACAGCCGCAGGACCGTCAGATTCTCAACGGTTTCGACATTCAGCTCGCCTTCAGGTTCTGGCAACGAGAATTCCGCATCCTTGCCCGCTCGATCACCTGAATACAGGAATTGAACGGGAATGCCGCTCGCCGACCGGAATTCAGCCTCCTGTTCATGCCACGACAGCCCCACGTTTTCCAATGCAGCGCGAACAGCGCTGGAGTCCGTTCGGCGGATGATTGGATCGAGGTCAACTGTGTTTCGCTGATATCCGTGCAGTCAAACGGCGACCCCCCGCAAACAGAATACGGAATCTGCGGTTCCGCCAATGCGTGGTGGCACTGCATGGCCACCTGCCACAGGTTTTCGTTTCCAAGCATGATGTAGGTCTGTTGTCCGGTCGACATGAATGGTGCCTCGATGCGCGTTGCATTCTACTTCAATCGGAGTCGAATCAGCAAATCGTTCAACGCTGCGCCACCGCTTGCGTTTTCAGGAAGTCGGCTTTGCTCGAACGCTTGCTCAAGTTCCACCCGCAGTCGTTCGTACTCCCGTTCGTGGAACACAAGGTCGGCCTGATCGAGTGTTCCTTTCTCAGTGCCGCTGACTTTGCGTTCGATCAATTCAGGAATATAGGGCAGGTTGAAAGTCTCATTCAACACAGCAAGGTTGGCTTCAATTTCACCGGCACGCATCAAATGAATGCCGGTGAGCAATACCCGGTAGACGTACAGCAACGGCTTGACTCGTGGTGGCCCTGTATCGACGGAATGACAGTCCTTTTGAAACAGCTTCCATTGAGTGGCTGCGAAACCGAGATAATGGTGGGCATGATATTTCGTCAGACACGTTGGTGCGATGGCCTTGAGTTCTTCATGTTCCGGCGTCGTGTGGACGATCAGCGGTGACAGCACTTGTTCCATGACGTAGCCGTTCTTCTTGAGCATCAGCCCGAAGAACTTCCTGGCGTCATGTGTCACAAGATCGATTTCCATACCGTCATAGATGCCGGACTTTTCAATGGTCTCACGCCCTTCTTTAAGTCCGACGATTTCTTCCAGAGGCAGCAAATGTATGCCTCGCAAATCGAAGTCCGAATCCGGCGATGGGAAACCGTACAGGTGCGCTCCGCTGATTGTGGCAAATACCAGTGGGTAGGGATGGTCGTTGATCTGTTGGTGTAATCGGGGGTCAATGTTCATGGCAACTCGGCTCCAATTGCGGCATGGCGTGCTTTGAGGAGCCAGGCGTTTGCCTTCTCGTAATCAGGGCGTTCCGGTAAACGTGTCTCATTCAGGGCTTTATCAAATTCACGGTGTAGGCTGAGTCGCCATTTTTCCGTCTCTTCCCATGGCATGTCACCTCGCTTGATGGCCAAGAGTTGTTCTCGCTGGTCGTCAACTCGAACCGGGACGAATCCTTCTCGCAGGACGCTGATGCCGGAGATCAACAGCCGAATCAGGTGCATGGCATGCTTCCACTTCACCTGTCCCTGATTGCGGATATCGGCCTGCATCTTCTTGAACTGCGACATGACGTACCCGTTGTAGGTCTGATAGACCAGACGGGAGAGAAAGATGTCCCGCATACCGAGCAGTTCCTCGGCCAGCGGAGTCGCCTTCTCGACCAGTGGAGAGTAAAGACACTCCAGCACATTCGGGTTCGCTTTTAATGCAAGAACGATGAACTTCTGAATCTCCCAGTACGATTCCTGCGTCTCGTAACATTCGAGTTGCTCAGGAACTCCATAGAGTGACCAGTGCAAGTCGGCAGGTGGCAAATAAAATCCACGGCGGTCGATGTCAGATGCGTCATCCGCCAGACCGTATGCCTGCGACCCAATGATGCACTGGAAAATCACCCGCTCGAACATCTCGCTTCCTTGAGTCGAGATACTGGTGTCGCCAATGGCTCCTTCCTTGAACTTGGCCAGTGTCGTTAATTCACTGGACTTCATGGCTTCCTCAACGCCATCAGGAAAGCGAATACGATAAGAATGGTCCAGATCTCCGGGTGCTTTCACGACAACCCCCACCGCTCCACGAGGATGCAGCGTGCGACCGTTCTGGCCAACGACATCCTTGAGCGTCACGACCTGCGTGCCAGTGGAGAACAGTTGAAGATGTGAGGAGGCTGGACGAGGCATTCAATTTTCCGGCAGGTGGCCATGGACGCATTGGCGGTCATAATAGACAGCGATCAAACGATACGGTAGCGACAGGTTAGAGTTGTCGATCACCTCGCAACAGCAACTCGACCGCCCGACCCAGCATTTGCCCAATGCTCGATTCGATGCTCAGCCAACGAACAGACGTCACAAACCATGTCGTAAGGTAAACGGCCAGTTCCGGTTTTGGGCGGAATTTCCAGCCATATTTTACGGACAGCGCGGGCACGTCTTTCTCTCGCACATACAACAGCGATCGCAGCGGCAATGCGATGACTCCCCCACTGCGGATGCACGCCCGCGCCTTCGACATGCCGTCCGAATCGCTGCGTTGGCGAATTATTTGTGAATACTCAGTACGTCAACTCCAGCCCTACAGTCGCTCCGTGAAACAGTACGCTGTCGTTGTTGTTGAGGCCGGATTGATTGATCAGACTCGTGGCCGGGAACTGGCCGGGGGCGGTGGCGACGCCGCTGAGGCCGAGTACTTGATAGCCGCCTCGCAAGGCAAGGTTTCGCCAGATGCGTCTGGAACCTGTGATGCCAAACTCCCCAACTGTGGCCAGACTCGTTGATTGACCGTTGGCTGTAAACGTCGCCGCGGGTGCGGAAAAGTTTGTCAGCGAAGTGTCTTGCGATGACTGATTTGCATAGAGCCCGGCTTTGCCATAAAGCTGAACACAACCGTCACAGCTCGAAAACAAATCGAAAGCGGCTCCTGCCTGCAAACCAAATAAGTTGTTCGTCGCAGCAACGTTGTAATGAATATCGCCGACGCCTGGACCATTGACAAGTTGCGTGTTCAACTGCTCATTGTATTGCAAGTATCGAAAACCGCCGATCCATGTCACGCGAGGGCCCGCTCGGTGCCGCAGGTTCATCTCTGCATTCAGCAGACTCAACGAATACTGACTGCTAATGTCGCGTCGTCCTGTAATAAACGTCGGAGGATTCGTGTTGATTACCAACGGGCTGCCGTTCAATGGCAAGGTCTGACGGTCGTTCCAGTTGTCGATTCCAAAGTAACGCAATTCGAGATCGTTGTTCGAACCAAACAACCGGTGCCGAATCAAACTGGCATCAACCCCCGTGCCCCAGCCGGGGTTGAAGCCATGGGCGTTGAGGCCACTGCCCGCAATCGCCGGATTTGAAATCAACGACTGGTTGTCAGGTCGCTGGCGGTGCAGAAAAATCGCCCCTGCACGAAACGTCCACTGTCGACACGGGTCGCAGCAGTAGTTGTAACACTGAGGCTGACATTGCGGTGCGAAATTTGGTTCACAAAACTCCTGTTGTGAATTTAAAACGTCATCCGCAGTTGCCGGCGCTTCAAAACAGGGCTCGTCAGGTGAGGAATAACGGGACTGTGAAACAACCGATGTCATCGCACGCTGCGAGTGATGCGGAGAAGCGAATCTCGCACTGGATGCAAAACGAGTTGCAGCGGCAGAAGGCAGGGTTCGCTGAGCATGGGAGACAGCGGCTGTCATGCTGAGTGCGTAGGCAAAAACCAGTATTCGCCAAGTTGACGGAAGTTGCATTCGAGACGTCCCTTCTAAGCAAGTTCTGGCGACGTCGCAAAAAAAATCCACAGTCTTTTTGTCGCTCAACCAGGCGTGGAATCCTCCACCTGCTGCTCTGAATCGGCTCAAACGACCATTACGGTCGAGCAAAAATTGCCGACGCGTCGCTGCAAGTCGCAATTCATGCCGAACGAGCTGCATGAACGGAATACAAGGACTGCACCTTTTCAACAGTCCGTCGCAGTTGCAACGCCCAGGAAATTAGTGCGGTGAGGGCCATCACGAAAACCGCAGTGCGCCCGCTGAAAGTGACAACATTTTCGGCGTCGGCAGCAAAGTGTGATAGCTTCAATACGTTGGACCTTCAGAGCAAAAAACCAGGACGATTTTTGCCAGTTTCGTGATTCACAACTCAGGATCGCCATGTTTCAATTCAACGCACCAAGCCGTATCTCTGCAACAATTGCACGCATCAAGTCAGCATGTCTGATCGATCGAACCTTGCTGCAGCGACGCAGTTCAAAACGGTCTCACCGTGTCGTCTCCTCTGAGGCCCTCGAAACGCGAGCACTTCTGGCGGTCACGCCAGTCGTCGCGATTAGCGCCCCGGATGATGCGTTCATCGGGTCGAATGTGAACCTGACGGTTTCCTTCGACAATACAGGTTCTGGAAGCGAAACCGGGTATGGCCCGATCATCGATGTTGTGTTGCCGGTCAACGGCATTGATGGCGGAGCATCGCCGGATGGATTGAATACGACAGGTCCGGCGACTTATCTCGGCACGCCGATTACGACAATCGAACTGACCTTCCCGAATGGCGGCGGCGGCACGGGTTCAGTCAATCATCCGTTCTTTAAAGACAGTGCGGGAAATCCGCTGGTTGTCACGGGTAACACCGGTGATAAGCTGGTTGTGATGCAATTGCCGTTCGGGTCATTTACTCCCGATCAACCTGCAGCGGCAGTTAACTTGCCATTGACGATGTCGAATCTTGCCGACCTGAACGCGCCGTTGACGATTCGGACGCGATCAGGATTTCAGTATGGAACCGATCCGCTGGACAACCCTGCCAGCGATCCGTCGCTTGTGAGTGACTCACCAACAAACAGCAGCACGTGGTCGACGACGCAGGCCGTCAATCCGATTTTAACGCGACTCACGAAGCAGAACCTCGCCCCGGAAAGCGAAACTGCAACCGGCCCGAATTTTCCGCGTCAGTACGAAATCGTTGTTGAGATTGCTCAAGGCCAAACCATCACGAACTTTGACGTGACGGACTTGCTGCCTCCGGAGATCGTGTATCTGGGCGATGGAACCGTGAATGTGTCGCCGTCGTTGTCGCCGAGTATCATTAGCTCGCCACTGACGAGCGGACCTCAGAGTTCGCCGAATAATAACCTGACAGTGCGAATACCAACCGTGACAGGTGCAGCGGGTAACACTGGCTTCACGATGACGTTTGGCTATTACGTGAATCAGTTCAACGCCAGCTCTGTGCCGGTGATCAATGCCTCCACGGCCAACGATACTCAGACTCTCAACACCGCCGTTGCTATTGGTGACTGGAATCCGCTTGACCCACGCGATGCCGGTGCCAAACAATGCTGTTGCGCGGGAGACTCTCGCCGGGCCGGACGATATTCTTGAGAACAAGGCAATCGCCGTTCAGAAGTCCGTTGCGATCATCTCAGATACCGGCGCGGCGGGAGCGACTCCCGGTGACGTGCTGGAATACGTGCTTGAGTTTCAGGTGAGCGACTACTTCGCATTCCGTGACGTGTTCCTGAACGATCTGTTGTCTGACGGTCAGCGAATTGATGACTCATTCACGCCGCGCATGTTTGTGCAGGAACACGGTGACACCAGCGCGCTGTCGCCGTTTGCGCTGGCGAACTTTACGATCGCCGACAACTTCACGGGGTTGACGGATGCCGGCGCAGCAGCCGGTTCAGGTCCATCGCATATCGTAGATGCCGGAGTCGCAGCGGGGTCTCAGCAGGCGCGGTTCCGGATTTCTAATGAACTTATCAGTCGCGGTGGTGGATTTGGCGACGGCCAGCTTGTTGGTGGTGCCATTCCGAATGGCGGCACAGGTGGCCCTGCACCGGCTTCTGCCGCACCGCTGCCGTTTGGTGGCACGATCGGGCGGATCGTATATCGCACGGTGATTCAAGACAATTTCAGTGACAATTTCCCATCGGGTGACCAGTCGGTTGATATCGGCGACGTGCTGACCAATACAGCAGTCATTGATGGAGCGGTTCTGGCTGTCGGCAATCTGGCGCCGAACGGAAATCGCGAGGACGACAATACGGCCGCACAAATTGCGATCACACGCGGCACGCTATTAAAGCAGGTTTACGCGATTAACGGCAACACGTCGTTCGCATCGCCGATTCATGTGGCTCCTGGTGATACGGTGACCTATCGCTTGCTGTTTGATCTACCGACAAGTGACATCGAAGGACTGGGCTTTGTTGACTATCTGCCATTGCCTGTGTTCGCTTCGACGGAAGTTGGCGGTGCGTTCAATACGGCCGTGAGCGCCGCTGTGCCAGCAGCAGGAACAGCGAAGTTTGGTCCGACCGATACGTTTTATGCGAACTCAGTGGCGGTCCTGGGTGGCACTGGATTGATTCCGACGATCAGTTCGAACGGACCTGCGAACTCACTGCAATTCATGTACGGCGATTTTGATGACCCTGCAAACAGTCCTTCACAGATCGATATTCTTTTCACCGTCACAGTCAGTGATGATCCATTTGCCGACGGCCTGTTTCTGACCAATCAGGTTCGACAGGTGGAAACGTCAACGAACGCGGGAAATGCTTTCAACGACGCGATCGTCCAAATCGGTCTTGGCGAACCGGATTTGAACGTTCGCAAGGGAGTTGTCGGCAGCAACTCCGGCGGCACATTTTCGCCGGGAGATGTCGGGCCATTTGGATTCGGAACGCCTGGCACGGGCGATAACAACGCGGCAACGGCTGAGTTTTCCGGCACGATCAACTCGACAAACCTTGCCGCGACGCCGATCAACAGCAATTTGTCGGGCATTGATGCGGGCGATATCGTGCGATTCGCTGTGGTCGTGGAAAATACGGGCAGCAGCCGCCTCGGTGCGTTCGACGTGGCCTTGCGCGACACGATACCGGCGGGATTTCTGGTACCGGGTAGCGGTCTACAGTTGAGCGTCACTGATGGGACCGGGGCAGCGTTGCCGTTCACAGATCTTGGTGGTGGATTGTTCGGCAGCGGCTTGATGCTCAATGATCCTGGTGCGACGGCTGCAACCCCCGACGGCAGTGACGGCGGTGCGCTTGATGCGTTCAATGCCACAAGCGGTCGTAACATCGTGATTGTGACGTATGACCTGGTGCTGGCGAGCACCGTTTCGCCGAACAGTAATCTCACGAACACAGCGACACTGATCAGTTATGCTGGTGCGGAAGGTGCAGCCAATCATATTCCGGGCGGACTAACCGACACCGCCGTTGTGACTGTGGCTCAGCCGATCGTTGACAAAGTCATCACGACGACGAATCAGGCTCACACGACCGGCGTAAATGTAGCCATCGGCGAAATCGTGACGTACACCGTCACGGTCACAGTGCCGGAAGGTCAGTCTGCTGCGACACAGCTTGTGGATACTCTCGACGCGGGCCTTGGCTTCGTGGATATTGTCAGCATCACGCCGTCTTCCGGTGCGCTGACTTCCAGCGCGGGCTCCTATGTGGCAATCGCTTCGGCAGCGACGTTTGGAGCGGTCGGTGCCGGTGCCGTAAATGCCGGGCGACGGATGACGGTCAATTTCGGTACGCTGACGAACAGTGACACGAACAACGCAACGGCAGAAACACTGACGATCGTGTATCGTGTTGCAGTACTGAACACTGCTGCAAACGTGCGAGGTGCTGGAAGGAACAATAGCGCGGCGTGGAACTGGACGGGTGGATCTGTTGTCGATGCGGCTCCGAATGTCGTAATCGTCGAACCGACACTGGATATCGTGAAGACCATGAGCCCCGCTTCTGCCGACGCAGGTGACACCGTTACGATCACGCTGGTGCTCCAGCACGCCGCAAGCAGTAATGCACACGCCTTTGAAGTCAACCTGCAGGACATTCTTCCAGCAGGGCTGACGTATGTTGGCGGCAGTTTGCTGCACACGGCTGGTGCCGCACCGACAACCGGGCCGACGGAATCCGGTGGGACGATCACCGCAAGCTGGGCGACGTTTCCGCTGGGAACGACATCGACGCTGACATTACAGGCGACGCTCCCTGGCAGCGTGATTCCTGGCACGACGATCACCAACACTGCCACAAGCACATGGACTGGTTTGCCGACCGATGTCACAGCAACTCAAAGTACGCTCAACACGCTGGCAGTGGAACGCACGGGCAATCCTGCGGACACGGGCGGAGCGGCCAATACCTACACCGATCCCGGTGTGGCAAGTGTCAACGTCACATCGCCAGTTCCAGTGAAGTCGATTGTCAGCACGTCCGAAGCCCACACAGCGATCGGGTCTGGCACTGTGATTGATCCGACGCGAGTCGCTGTCGGAGAAATCATTCGTTATCGCCTGCAAACGACGTTGCCTGAAGGTACGTCACCGAACCAACGGCTGATTGACATTCTGCCAAACGGTCTGTCGCTGCTGGATCTGTCCCAGGTGCGAGTTTCATTCACGGCCGATTCAGACATCACCGAAGCGGGTGACCTGACCGGTGCAGACAACGACGCGGTGGCACCATCGTTTGTGTTGCCAGCCGGAAGAATTTCACAGGTTGGCCAGACGATCACGTTTGATCTTGGCACACTGGTGAATAACGACAGCGACGCTGGCACGGAATTCATCACGCTGGAATTTAACGTACTGGTCACGAATGCGCTGGTGAATCAAAACTCTGTCCAGCGTTCGAACAACTTTACAGTTCAGGTGAATGGCTCCAATGTCGCAACGTCAAACAGCGTTGTGTCACAGGTTGTGGAACCGGCGATCACGAACGTCACAAAATCTGTCACGACGTTTTCGACCGGCAGCGTGACCTATCAAGTCACATATTCTAACACCGGCACTGCGAGTGTCAATTCGGCGACTCAATCGGCCGCGATTCCAAACACCGCCGCAGTGACTTACACCAGTCTTCCCGGCGGCGGCACGGCCATCAACGCAACTGGCTCGACGACACCAGTAAACAGCGAACGCACAGGAGCCGATGGTCCCGGCGGCGCGCTGAATGATTACGCAAACAACGGCTCTGCATCGCTCGGCGCGTTGGGTGATCGCGTGTGGTACGACGTCGATGCGGATGCAACGCAGGATGCCGGCGAACCGGGCATCGTTGGTGTCACTATGACGTTGACGTGGTTCGGGCCAAACGGCATTCTGGGCGGCGGTGATGACGTGACGGTCAATCAGGTGACCGGAACCAACGGCAGCTATCAATTCGTTGGTCTGCCGGCGGGCAACTACCGCGTCGTGGCGAACACGGCCGATCTTCCTGCGGGCATGGCTCAGACTTTCGACTTCAGCGGATCGCAGTCTGATAGCACGTCAAATCGAACACTCACTGGCGGACAGATCGCGACCGACCAGGACTTTGGCTATCGCGGCACAGGTTCCATCGGCGACACGGTGTGGTACGACATCGACAGCAGCGGGACTCAGAACGGCACGGAACCCGGCATCCCTGGCGTGACCGTGACTTTGAACATTGACTTTGATCGCGATGGCACGACCGATGTTGTTTTGACTCGCGTGACGAACCAAACAGGTCAGTACTTGTTCCCGAATCTGCCGTTCGCCGACTACACCGTTGTGACGACGCAACCAGGCGGCACGAATCAGACTTTCGATGCCAGCGGCTCCCAGATCGACAATACTTCGGCACTCACATTGCCAGCCGGTGCGAACAATCTGCTGCAGGACTTTGGTTATGTCGGCACCGGTTCGATTGGCGATCGCGTGTGGTATGACCAGGACGCAGACGGTGTTCAGGACGCTGCCGAACCAGGCTTTGCTGGCGTCACTGTGTTGCTTGATATCGACTTCAATCAGGACGGCACCGTTGATCATACGCTGACAACAACAACGAGCCTGACCGGAAACTATCTGTTCCCGAACCTGCCTGTGGGATCGTACTCTGTTCGTATTCCGACTATTCCATCCGGCACGGCTCAGACATTTGACAACGATGGCACGGGCACTGCTAACCAATCATCGCTGGTGCTTGGGTCTGGCCAGAACAATCTACTTCAGGATTTCGGTTACCGAGGAACCGGTTCGATCGGTGATCGAGTTTGGTTTGATGCAGACCAGGACGATACACAGGATGCTGGCGAACCAGGATTCGTGGGCGTGCCTGTCGCTCTGGATATCGATCTGAACGGCGACAGCATCATCGACATGACGCTGAATACCGTCACCGGTGCTAACGGAGCGTATCTGTTCAGCAATTTGCCTGCTGGCAACTATTCAGTTCGCGTGACTCAGCCGAGCGGCACGAATCAGACATTCGATAACAGCGGTTCGCAGATCGACAACACCTCGACGCTGGTTCTGGCCGCAGGGGCGAACAATCTGATCCAGGATTTCGGTTACGTCGGGACTGGTTCCATCGGCGACACTGTGTTCTATGATATTAACGGTGACGGCGTCATGAACGGTCTCGACGTCGGCATTCCGGGAGTCAACGTTGCGCTGAGTGTCGATTTGAATGGCGACGGGACTGCGGACTACACAGCCAGCGCGACCACGAACGCGACGGGACAGTATTCATTCGGATCACTGCCGCCCGGCACTTACACGGTCACTGTGACGCAGCCATCTGGGACGACACAAACATACGACGCCAGCGGTGCGCTCGACAACAGCTCGACGCATGTTCTTGCGGCCGGAGAAAACAACGTCCTGCAGGACTTTGGATATCGCGGCACTGGTTCTATCAGTGATCGAGTCTGGTTTGACGCAGATGCAGACGGCGTTCAGGATGCTGGTGAACCGGGCTTCATTGGTGTGCCTGTGGCACTTGATGTTGATCTGAACGGCGACGGCACTTTCGAAGTCACGCTGACTACGACGACCGTTGCCAACGGAGCCTATAGCTTCAACAATCTGCCTGCTGGAAACTATCGAATCCGCGTTACTACGCCGCCGGTCGGCACAGCGCAGACTTACGATCTGGATGGAACTCTGAACAATCAGTCGATCGAAGTTCTGACGGCAGGCGAAGTTAATAACACTCACGACTTCGGATATCGCGGAACAGGTTCCATTGGCGACCGAGTCTGGTTTGATGCTGATACTGACGGTATTCAGGACGTGGGGGAATCAGGCATTCCTAATGTCCCCATCACGCTGGATCTGGATCTGAACGGCGACGGTGTGACCGACTATACGACGACACAAAATACGGTGGGATCTGCCGGAAGCTACCTCTTCACAAACCTCCCGCCGGGTGCCTACACAATTACGGCGACACAACCTGTCGGGACCGCGCAGACCTTCGATGCAAGCGGATCGCAAGTCGACAATCGCTCAAATCTGACACTCACCGCCGGCCAGAATAACCTGGCTCAGGATGTCGGTTACCAAGGTGTCGGCACTGGCACAATCGGTGATTTGATTTGGCTCGATCGCAACGGCAACGGAACACAAGACGCAGATGAACCGGGTCTGGCAAATGTCACAGTGACACTGCAGCTCGACGTCAACGGAGATGGCACACCTGACTACACGGAAATCCAGACGACCAACGCTTCCGGAGGCTATCTATTCATAGATTTGATTCCGGGGGCTTACACGATCATCGTTACGCCTCCGCTCAACATGACTCAAACGGCCGACCCGGATGCGGCGCTCAATAATCGGTCGCAGGTCACTCTGGCCGCTGGCGTCAACAATTTGACGCAGGACTTTGGCTATCGAGGCGCTGGTACGATTGGCGACTTGATCTACCGCGACCAGAACGGCAGCGGGACGCTCGACGCCGGAGATACGGGTATCAATAATGTGACGGTCAATCTGAGCGGCGACATCGACGGCGACGGCATCGCTGAAACATTCACAACGTCTACCAACAGTGCGGGAGCTTATTCGTTCACAGGTCTGCCGGTCACAACTCCAACCGGTTCAGCGATTCTGTATACCGTGTCGATACTTTCGGCGTCACTGCCCATCACCGTCACACCGTTCATTGATCCTGACAGCACTGCGGACAACCAGTCAACGGTGACATTGACACCAGCTTCGCCGATTAACAATACGCTTGACTTTGGTTACGTGGAACTGGTCGATCTGGCCATCACCAAGACGAATACGGATTCGACAAATGTCCGTCTTCCGAATGAACCAGTCACCTACCGCATCGTTGTCACAAATGCTGGTCCCGGCCCAGCCGTCAACGCACGTGTGATCGACAATTTTCCAACTCAGATTGTGTCTGCGTCGTGGGTTGCCACAGGTTCCAGCGGCACAGTCTTCAGTGCGACGGGCACTGGCAATATGAACGACACGGTGTTCATTCCAGTCAATGGTACGATCACGTACATCGTGACCACGACCCTTAACGGCACGTTCCTTGGCAACTTAACAAACACGGCCAGCGTCACCACCGTGCAGATCGATACGAATCCACTCAACAATTCTTCGACCAACGTGACGCAAATTGCACCGATCGTCGTGACCGCAATGACGCCACCAGTCGCAGGCCAGCGTACGACATTCCGAGCTCGCGGCCAGGGTCTTCACACTGCTCTTGTGCCGTTTGCCATCAGTACAACACTGGGGACGTCGGTCGTCAACGGCGTTACACTCGGGCTCTCCAATCCGATCATCATCGGCGTCGGCGTTCAATGCAGCGGCGGAGCTGTCGAAGCATCCTACGTTCTGCCAGCATCATGGGCCGGGAGAACTGTCTATGTGCAGGGCATTCGCGCCGACGGAAGTCGCACGGCGTGGAGCGCAGCGGTCGCCACAGAAATTGATACACCCGTTCAATTGATTACGACAAGCGGCTCGTCACCTTCTCAACAGCCGACAATCGCATGGGCCGCACTCACTGGGGCAGCGCGATACGACATCTGGGTTAATAACCTGACGACCGGTGCAGCGTCGGTGATACGAAATACGAACGTGACATCAACATCGTTTACACCTTCAACTCCATTGAACTTTGGTACGTATCGCATGTGGGTGCGTGGCATTGACTCAACGGGGAATGCCGGTGCATGGTCGAATTTGTTGCAACTGACGGTCACGCCTGCACCGATACTTGCTGGTCCGGCGGCAGTGACGGTCGATTCGACACCGACGTTTGACTGGAGCGATGTGCTGGGAGCCAACCGATATGATCTGTGGGTTAACAACCTCACAACCGGTGCCAATCAAGTGATTCGCCAAACCGCGCTCAGCGTGTCGCAGTTCACTCCAACGTTAAATCTTCCAAAAGGCGATTACAGGTGGTGGGTGCGCGCGATCTCAACATCGACAACTGGCCCGGTAACGGGAGCATGGTCTGATACTGGCGTATTCACGATCGGTGGAGCACCGACATTGCTGACGCCCGGCTCTACAACCAGCGACACAACTCCAACATTCACATGGACGGCAGTCCAGGGTGCCGCCAGCTATCAATTCTGGGTGGACCGCATTGGAATTCAAAATGCCATCATCAATCAATCGGGCATCACCGGTACGACTTACACACCGACGACAGCGCTGCCGCTCAGCAACTATCGCGTGTGGCTGCGAGCGTTCGGAACCGACGGCACGATCGGTAACTGGGCCGCAGTGGGTGATTTTTCAATTGCATCCAGTGATATCAATCCCTTCGATGGCACGTTACCTGAATCGGAACTTTTAATTACGCTGAATCAGTTGAACGAAGAAATACTGACGTCGTTTGAGGCTAAGCCAGCAGTCGTGGAAAGCACGCCAGCGGCTGACCAATCGATCGCGGAGATGCGTCTGACGGAACCGTTGGTTTCAGCGATGAGCAGCGATGCGGGGCGGCGATTAACCTTCAGTCCTGGCACGAATCTCACGCCGCCGACAATTGAAAAACCAGAATGTGATGCGCTGGAAGATCTGGCGAGTCTTGACTATCTCTTGTCCCAGATGGACTTCGCAGCAATGTAGCCATCATACTTGACTCTTTTTGTGCTCTCGCGTTTGTTGTCACACCCTACACATTGCGTCTCGTGAATAGTTGGTCGACCGTGGCGGTTTCGGTCAAATCAATGCGAATCCTCAATGCAGCCGCTATGATCCCGCCCGGTTGAAGCAAGCACTCCGATTTGTAAAGGTTGCGCTCGAGACCGACAAGTCCAAAACTGAACTCAGAAAACAGCGGAGAATCATGTTATGAAAATCGTGCTATGCACTCTTCTCTCTGTGACAAGTATCATCGCTCACGCACAAGATCCGGAACCGGACTGGAAGCTCGAAGGCAACGCGTCTTGGCAGGCACGAGATTCTCAGGCGGAATACGTCTTTCGCGATCAGCTCTGGATCATGGGTGGCTGGTTTCAGTCGTTTGAGGCACCGCCCCGCGATGTATGGTCTTCCGCAGATGGCAAGGAATGGAAACAGGTCGCAAGTAACGCGCCCTGGCTGCACAGCGATCTACCGATGAACATCACGTTTCAGGACAAAATGTGGATCATGGGGGGATGGTACAACGGGCGATTGCCAGGATATTCGGCGAGTAACCAGGTGTGGTCATCGGTCGATGGCGTGGAATGGCAGCAAGTCACCGCAGCCGCAGGATGGACACCGCGACTTGCTGCAGGCCTGGTGGAATTTCACGGACGTTTGTGGATACTTGGAGGCACGGAGAATTATTACTTCGGCGACGAGAAAAGCCTGAAGAACGATGTGTGGTCCTCTGCCGACGGCAAAGAATGGAATCTCGAAACGGCCAACGCTGGCTGGTCACCGCGCGCCTATCATCAGGCAGTTGTGCTCAACGGCAGGATCTATCTTTTCGGCGGCGGCAACTATGTACCTGACTACCACGCAAAGAACGATGTGTGGTCATCGAGCGATGGTGTGAACTGGATTCGTGAAACTGAAGCCGCACCATGGTCGCCGCGTTTATGGTTTTCGGCGGCCGTGTATCGGGATCGCATGTGGGTGCTCGGTGGCTGGTCGAACAACCCTTCAAAGAACTGGGGTGATGTATGGCATTCGAAGGACGGAAAGACGTGGGAACAATTGCAGACGAAGACGACCTGGAAGGAACGCCATGAACATTCGGTCTTTGTTTTCAAAGACAAACTCTGGATTGCCGGAGGCCATGCGCAGCCGTTGTCGAACGAAGTGTGGTCCCTTCACCTGCCCGCTGACTGGAAGCCTTAAACCCAACCCTGTGAAGGTTGCAAATTAAGTTGAAATATGGCGTTCTGTTCTAGTGTCATTGCCTACGCCAGCGATCAGTTCGCTGAAGTCGCCGATACTCCGTGTTTCCTCACTTTCAAAGCACGAGGTCATTGAAGGCAAGAAGATTGACGGTAAGAAGATTTAGCGTAAGCAAAAGGATAATCAAAAGCTGCTACTTTAACAGATAAGTAATCAGACAAAGATCGTCGGCGAAACGGTCGAGTCGCTCAATCGGCAGATTGAGGATTCCTACAAAAATAAACTTTACTAAAGCGAACGCCTCTGGAGCCTCTTACTCTGCACGCTGGTTGGCGAACTGAATGGCAAACAGGTCCGCGTCTTTCAAGACGCAGCGCAGGCAGACGGACCAGCCATTGAGTGCAGACAGTGTCGGTGAGTTCTTCCAGGTGACGACTCGGTCGATCTCGTTGCCGATTTGTTCCTGACAGTCGGCAAGCGTGAAGCCGGGAAGCGGCTGGCCGTCGAGTGATTGCAGTTCAAAACGGAGTCCTCCAGCAGCGGAGGTCGCGAAGTTGATGTGCAATTCCGAGCCGCTGAATACGAACGGCTTCGTGAGCAGTTCGCCTTCCGCTGCTCCGGCACGGATCGACGCGAAGCCGTCAAGCCGCAGGCTGTAGCGGCGCAGGTGCGCGGTCGGCTGGGCGTAATCATGATTGACGTAGAGCGACATCTCGGTAAGTCCCGTCTGCACGATATTCAGCGCGGGATAGTTGGTGCGCGAGACCCAGTTCTGCGGGCCGATCCCCGGCTTGATGTAGCCTTCCAGAAATGTGCGGTCGTAAACGCCACCGCCGCGCGAGGTCATCAGGACCGAGTCGGACGTATCCTTGAAAAAATCCGAGTCGATATTGATCGCTTTCGCTTGAGCCTCGTTCAGCACTTGCCGCCCCTCAAAGAAGCGCGCCGCGTTGGCGATATAAATGTGCGGAGCGCGGAAATAGGGCGAGGTTTGATTCGTATAAAGATGCTCGGCCGGCGCGGGCTGCGGACCGGAAATACCATCATCGTGAACCTGCTGCATCAGCACTGCGGGAGACCACGTCGTAAAATCGAGACTCGTGGACCGAGCAATCCGCCGCAGACCGTCCCAGACGCGGAAGTAGCAGACGTAGGTTTGCTCAGACTCCGACCAGAACACCAGGTTTTGCGAGTCGAACAAATGAATGTGTTTGAACGGCATATCGCGAGATGAAAGGATCGGCTCGTCGCCCAATTTTTGCCAATGAAGTCCGTCCGCCGATACGAACGCAAACAGTTCCTTTCCCGTGCCGCCGACCGCTTTGAAACGCTGCTCTGTGGCAACGCCGGGCTTCATATCAAGCATCGGGCAGAAGTTGTGTGTCACCGGAGCGGCATTCGCCAGCACGATGTTGTTTTCTTTGCTCCCATTGAACTCGAACAATCCCAGCCGGGGCTTCGTCCAGGTCCGCCCGTCCTGTGATTCGGCCAGACAAGTCCTCTCATGCTCGCTGCCGTCGAGCCCGAGTTCCGAGATGCCGCGGTAGTAGGCAAGGAACCGTTCGCCATCTTTGAGGATCGTTGTGTAGCCGCCATGCGGACCTTCCCACGGTTGGTCAAGCTGGATCACGACTCCTTCATCGCGCGGCTCATGCAACTGCAGCCGGACGTTCGTCAGTCGTTCAATCAAGTAGCGATCAACGAACAATTCTCGCTGTGAACCGATCGGCAACGGATCGTCCGCGAGCGTGGCATGGCTTGACGAGCAAACGATCGCCTGGATCGCGACAAAGATCAGTGATTTCATGAAAGCAATTCTCCTGTTTTCCACGAGACTCAGGGGACGCAGTGTGCCGGGATAAAACCGGTTTGGAATAGAGAATGCAAGTATCTCACGGCCCCGGCAGAGGTTGTGTCGGCCCATCCGGGCCTAAACGCAAAGTGCCTGACTCTCATAAAGTTTTCGGTCACTATACGAGTTCAACGAATAC
>Ga0209284_10002308_pt1 | contig 26449 bp, 23 predicted proteins | sample FRY03_FD_187211 | JGI IMG/M metagenome (GOLD analysis project Ga0209284, IMG submission 187211) | Freshwater microbial communities from Lake Fryxell liftoff mats and glacier meltwater in Antarctica - FRY-03 (SPAdes) (version 2) | ecosystem: Environmental > Aquatic > Freshwater > Ice > Glacier...
ATAAACAAGCAAAAAAGCTTTCTTTACAGGGATCTTCAGTTTATGAAATAAGGTATTGGCTGTGCAGGACTCATCATATTTGCAGTTTTGGCACCTTCTGTAATACCAAGTCCGCCCTTTAATTGCAGTGGTGTGTTTGCATCGATAGCAACAAAAGCCATTACCCCACTTTAACTGGCAAAGAAAATCAAGGCATTTTGTGTCAGTATCAAATGACTCGTTGAACGCGAGCAATTTACTTTTCATTTTCATAATATTCAGTTTTTCAGAACAAAGAAAATGAAGCAATCCGCCCAGTGAACAAGGCTATGCGAATTAAGTAGAAAATCTAAGGGAATCCCAAAACCTAGTGGCATCACCCCCTCCTCACACCCCTCCAAAACCCCCATTCCCTCCACCACTCACCAAATCAACATCCCCCACCTCCAACCATATCCGTGTAAAAACGCTATACAACTTAGCCCAAATCAAAAAAGAGATTTATACAAAAAATAATACCAATTATAATTTGAGTCTGAGCAAACTACATATCCTTTCCTCCCAAGACAACTTTCGAAATAGCGAAGACAGAACCATGCCTAAATCTTGTCTATAATCGTTTACCAATAAGAATAGAAACTTACTATCTCTTAGAGGCTTGTAGTATAAATTATATAGGGCTACCCCTTTAAGTCGCATTGTATTTAATTGATTTATAAGTGGCTGGCGTGTGAGCGGTCATTCTGTTTAACAGCTTTTCGAGAATTGTAGTTCTAAAATTTAAGCGATTGCACCTATAGAAATATTCTTGAATGTACTGATTTATATAGCTTTCATGGCAATATAAGTGTACTCCTCTTGTTTTAACCCCCTAATGAATCGGACAAGACAAGGCTTAAATTTGTATAGTCATGTCAGAAGAAAGAAAGACCAAAGTCCACAGGACGAAAGAAGAGAAATTGAAAATTCTCAAAGATGGCGCCCTTTCGGGTGTTGCCGCTACATGTAAGAAGTATGGTATCTATGAGGCCAGCTATTATCAGTGGAAGAAGAAGTACGATGAGATGGGTGATGCTGGTCTGCACCATGGGATGACCAAGGAACATTTAAAAGAGATCAAGCGCTTACAGAAGGAGAATCAACAATTAAGGGACTTGTTGATTAAAGAGCAACTTGAGTCCCAAATGAAGGGTGAACTTTTGAAAAAAAAGTATGCGCAGGCGAACGTAAGGAGGTCGTGAATTACTACATCTCCAGAGGATTAACACGCAACAAATGTCTAGAATTGGCTGAGATGACCAAACATCAGTACTACTATAAGCCTATAAATTCGAGGAGTCGTGGGCGCCCTCTAAGCACGCATACCGGGCGATTGACTGAAGGTGTCAATCAGAAGGTACCAAACGAATTGGTCGAAAAGGAAATGCTAAAGATCGATCAAAATCCTGATCTGAAATGTGGAGCCATTCGTATGACAGCGCAACTTCAATTAAGTGGCTTTATCATCAATCATAAGAAGGTAGCCGGAATGATGAAGCGACTGAATATCACAGGAAAGAATAAAAGGAAGTCGAAGAACAGGAACAAGAAATACGTACAATACAGAGTGCTAAATCCAACAGAACCATTAAGCCATTTGCAGATGGATATTAAGTCACATTGGCTTGTAAAAGAGCGGTGTCAAGCATATACCGTAAGCGTTATTGATACTTTTACCAGGGAGGTCCTTGACCGTTTCACTGGATACTCTGTTCGGGCTGTAGAAATGCGGCAGCTATGGGAAACAATCATCCATCCACATCTTGAGCCAGCAGGTCGTGCCAGCTCGGACATCGCCCTTGTTGTCATTAGCGACAATGGACCGCAGTTTATAGCTGAAATTTTGAAAGAGTTCTTTGAAAGAAACAAAATCGACCAACAATTTACACATCCATACACCCCTGAGGAGAATGGTGCGTATTTCGGAGTATCCATGCCAATATGAGTGCTTCAGTAGAGAGGGAACACTTTAATCTTGAGTCATTGCAAGCACGATTGAAAGCCTTTTATTACAACTACAATCAAAACCGAACGCACACATCTACAAAAGCTCTGCCTCCGATTTTATTCAGAAAGGCTTGGGAACAGCATCTTGTCCTAACATGTTACGACCAAAAGAAGCCGGTGAAAATCAAATTACGCAAACCACTATATGAAATACCCGGAATACTGAGTCAGAGGGAGCTTCTTGCAAAAATAAGTCGCGCAAAGCGCAACCATATAAAAGAAAAAGCGGAGAAATGACTTCCTCCGCTTACAACGTCAGAACACCCGTAAACACGTCGTCATCGGTCGCTTCTTGCGTTACAAAAGAGGTCACAATTTTGTATTAAATTTGCTCAACAGCGAAATTGTCCGAATAATAGGGGGTCAAGCCAAGGCACAAAGGAACCTCAAAATCAGTGGCACAATTACGGACTAGCATTCATAATAATTCTCAGTATGATATTTTAATCGCTAGAAACCGGAATAAAAAAGAAAACCCCGACTCAAAGTCAGGGTTTTCAAAATCAAATCAGATAATAACGGCTTATCTTCAGTTTAAAATCATGTTAATTCTTCCTGAAGAAGTTTTACATGCCCTTGAGCTATAGGCTTTGCTGTACCCGATTATATTTGATATAGCATTTTCGCTTGGTGATTCACCTTTTAAAAGGCTCATCCATTGCTCATTTTTACTGGTGAATTCCGCCAGGTCGTCAAGTGTAAAGTGATCCATAGGCCCTCCGATAATTTTTTTGAGTTACAATAAAGTAACGCAAGCCTTTTTCCGAAATTGTATGGAAGCAATAATTTAAGACAAACTTAATATCATTTCTTTTTGCTCTACCAGTTTACGCATATTGATGAGCGCATACCTCATTCTGCCAAGTGCGGTATTGATGCTCACATCACAGGTATCAGCAATTTCTTTGAAGCTCATATTATAGTAGTGACGCATAATCACCACCTCCCTTTGTTCTGAAGGCAAGTAATCAATCAATTTGCGTACATCAGACATCACCTGATCGTAGACAGACTTCTCTTCTACATTCATATCGTCATGACTGATTGTTGCGAAAACATCATGGTCTTCATCACTCCGCACGGTCGGCATTTTCTTGTTACGACGGAAATAGTCGATTACCAAATTGTGCGCAATACGCATAATCCATGGCAGAAACTTACCTTCTTCATTATAGCGACCGTTTTTAAGGGTCTGAATTGCTTTGATGAATGTATCCTGAAAAATATCTTCCGCAGCCTCCCTGTCTTTTACCATATAAAAAACCTTGGTAAAAACCTGATTTTTGTGACGTAATAGGAGAATTTCGAAAGCTTGGTCTGATCCGTCAATATATTGACGCAACAATTCCTGATCGGATAATTGAGATTTACGCATAACCCTTCCTCTTTTAAATGAGACAATTTGCCTTACTTGCTTTAACTTAAGAGTAGAATTATACTATACGCGATCGGTTTTTGTGGTTTAGGCTTGTAATGAACAACGGGACAAACACTTTTGTAGTATGTGTGTCATTTCAAGACATTCAAATATACAAAAAAATCTTCACGCAAGCCTTTTACGTAATTTTGTATCGTTAAAATTTCTTAAACACCTTTCATGAACACTACCAAAGACCCTCGACACTCTATTATTATTGAAGGTGCAAGGGTGCATAATCTCAGAAATGTTAATGTTACCATTCCACGCAATAAACTGGTTGTTATCACCGGCCTTTCTGGATCAGGTAAGTCATCATTGGCTTTTGATACCTTATATGCTGAAGGACAAAGAAGATATGTTGAAAGCCTCTCTTCCTACGCACGTCAATTTCTTGGTCGTCTAGACAAACCAGAAGTTGATTCCATAAGAGGAATCTCCCCTGCCATCGCCATAGAGCAAAAAGTAGTTACGCGCAACGCCAGATCCACTGTTGGTACCTCTACCGAAATTTACGATTACCTCAAATTACTCTTCGCCAGAGCCGGACAAACATTTAGTCCAATTTCTGGTGACCAAGTAAAGCGGCATCAAACAGTTGATGTGCTCAACGCTGTTAAAAAATGGGCTGAAGAAACCCGATTTTTTATTTTAGCTCCTATTAAAGAGCGTGCAGATCGCAATTTAGTCAAACATCTGGAAGTGCTTGGACAACAAGGCTATAGTAGGATCATGAAGGGCGATGAAGTTTTGCGTATTGAAGAAGGAATCGTGAAAAAACTGACGTACAAACATAATGTTTTCATCGTAATCGACAGACTCTCAGTGAAACAAGAGGATAGCGATTTTGATGCTCGCTTGAGCGATTCAGTTGAAAGTGCTTTTTTTGAAGGTCATGGTGAATGCACTATTAAACAAGCTGAAGGACAGCAGAAATCGCTTCAGTTCTCCAGTCGATTTGAGTTGGATGGAATAGAATTCGAAGAACCAAGCGTTAATTTCTTTTCATTCAACAATCCCGTTGGCGCTTGCAAAACCTGTGAAGGATTTGGTTCGGTGATTGGAATTGATGAAGACCTCATTATTCCGGATAAAAGTCTTTCCGTATTCCAAAACGCTGTAGCACCTTGGAAAGGTGAGAAAATGAGCGAGTGGAGAGACGAACTCATTAAAAATGCTTCCGCTAATAAGTTCCCAATTCATCGTCCCTATTTCCAACTAACAACTGAACAACATAATCAGCTTTGGAATGGTGCCAAAGGCTTTTTGGGAATCAATCAGTTTTTCGAATACTTAGAAGAGAAATCTTACAAAATTCAATACCGGGTAATGATGAGCCGGTATCGAGGAAAAACGATTTGTCCGGATTGTAGAGGAACTCGTCTTCGCAAAGATGCCAATTACGTATTAATAGGTGGTAAATCGATTACTGATCTGGTTCTCGCTCCCGTTTCTGAACTGCGTGCATTTTTTGATCAACTGAAAATGGATGCGCATCGGGAAAAAATTGCTCGCCGACTATTGATCGAAATCAAAAACAGATTGAGCTATCTCGATGAAGTGGGATTGGGCTATCTCACGCTTAATCGCCTCAGCAATTCTCTTTCAGGAGGGGAATCTCAACGCATCAATCTGGCTACCTCTTTGGGCAGCAGTTTGGTTGGTTCCATGTACATATTGGATGAACCTAGCATCGGTCTGCATCCACGAGATACTTTGCGACTTATTGGTGTACTGCGTTCATTGCAAAAGCTAGGCAACACAGTGATTGTTGTTGAACATGATGAAGAAATCATGAAGGCCGCTGATCACATTATCGATTTAGGTCCTCTTGCTGGCAGTCATGGTGGGAAAATAGTTTTCGAAGGCACTTTTGATGAATTGCCTTTGGATGGAGAAAGTCTTACTGCACAATACCTCAAAGGTTCTATGGAATTGAAAGTTCCCAAAACCCGAAGAGCCTGGAAAGATAAAATTGAACTAAAGGGAGTAAGACAACATAATCTGAAAAACATTGATGTAGAAATTCCTTTGCGGGTGCTCACTGCCGTAACAGGAGTAAGTGGAAGCGGTAAATCTACCCTAGTAAGTGATGTATTATATCCAGCGTTGCGCAGACAATTGCGGGAATTCTCCGATAAATTGGCACAATTTGATAGCATCGGCGGCGATGTAAAATCAATCAAAGCTGTAGAGTTTGTTGATCAAAATCCAATCGGAAAATCATCACGATCCAATCCGGTGACCTATGTAAAGGCTTTTGATGAAATTAGAACCTTGTTCTCTGAATTGCCACTATCTAAATCTAGACTGTACAAGCCTTCTCATTTTTCATTTAACGTTTCAGGAGGCCGATGCGATAATTGTGAAGGAGAAGGCGAAGTGACCATAGAAATGCAATTTATGGCCGATATCAAATTACAATGTGAAGTATGCAAAGGCAAAAGGTTCAGGGATGAAATACTGGAAATAGAATATAGAGGTAAGAACATTTTCGATATTTTGGAACTTACGGTGGAAGATGCCTTGGTATTTTTTGAATCAGATAAAAAGTTAGGGGCAAATAAAAAGCTGATTGAAAAGTTAAATCCGCTTAGAGATGTGGGTTTGGGATATGTGAAACTAGGACAATCGTCCAGCACTTTGAGCGGAGGTGAAGCACAGCGAATTAAACTCGCTAGCTTTCTCTCCAAAGGTGGCAAACAGGAACATACCCTGTTTATTTTTGACGAACCTACAACTGGACTTCATTTTCATGATGTAAATAAATTGCTGGACTCCTTTAATGCATTGATTTTAAAAGGTCATAGTATTTTGGTAATCGAACATGATATGGACGTGATAAAATGTGCCGATTGGGTTATTGATTTAGGCCCGGAAGGTGGCGATGAAGGCGGATATCTTGTATTTGCCGGAACTCCTGAAAACTTAGCCAAGCAGGAAAAGTCGTACACTGGGCGTTATCTTAAAACAAAACTCAAAAAATGAAAATCAGTCTTATTGGATTAGTAGCGCTCTTTGTATTGAGCATAAGTTTTGAAAGTTGCGGACAGAAAACTCAATCTGCTCAAACGGATAAAAGTTCCCAAGTTCAGGATTCTGTCATTTCTGACGATGCATGGAAGCTAAAACTGACTCATGAGCAGTATTATGTTTTGCGTCAAAAAGGAACCGAAAGAGCATTTACCGGTCAATATTGGGATCATCATGAAAAAGGTAATTATAATTGTGCCGGCTGCAAAACTCCCCTATTCAGTTCAGTAAGCAAATTTGATTCAGGTACCGGTTGGCCAAGCTATTACGAGCCACTAAATGATACCTGTGTTGTGAAAATAAAGGACGATACTCAGGGAATGAGTCGTATAGAAGTGATTTGCAATCGCTGTGGTGGGCATTTAGGCCATGTTTTTGACGATGGTCCTGCCCCAACAGGATTGCGTTACTGCATCAACTCGATATCATTGCAGTTCGAGCCTTTGATCGAAAAATAGCAATCCCAAAAAAAAGGCTGTCTCCGAGAGGAAACAGCCTTTAAAATATCGTTGTTTAGAAATTATTCTCCGCAAGTAAAGTTCACGTCTTTAACTTCCCAAGTTTCCCATTCAGCTTTAGTATCTGCTGTACTTGGCTTAGTAACGGTGCGACCTTGAAGATTCACGATTCCGGTGATTACCCCTTCAGAAGTAAATTGTCCGATAAGGATCTTTTTAGCAGCACCTGCCTTTGATTGCTGTTGATCAGGAGTTACATACCAAGCTCCGTCAGTAGTTTCCAGGTTTCCACCTGTTTCAAATGCGTCAAAACTAATTAAGAAAGAGTTTACTGCATTTTGGTAATTATCGGCATAACCAATGGTAACCCAGCTATCATATTTCAATTCTGGCTTTTCATTCACTGTGCGACGAACAACGCTATTTGCCATTGCACCACCATAAGCACTTTGAAAAAATGGTTTGGTAGAAGTGATGCTTAGTTTATTGTCTTTGAAGCCATAAACCGCAGTAAGGTAATCGAATGAGTTCTTCACTTGAACATAAATGCGGTAAGTTTTCCCAGGAACTGTGCCTTGGTTATCAACTTCTTCAACTAATAACCCGTCAAACTGTGCAAATGCTCCAAAGCTGCTGAGCAAAAGTGCGAGGGTAAGGAATTTCTTCATGATTGTATTTGGTTTTGCAGTTGCTTAACAAAGATACTGCCAATTATTATTTAGAACGTTCGATTTTTTTTCTAGGGATGATACGCTTTCCACCAAGACTGCGATTAACAAAGCCTTTTCCACCTCGTTGAATATGGTAACCAAGACTAACTTCGTGAGTGTGTGGACTAAAACTTTTGGCGTCAGAAGTAGTAATATCGTAGCCATAACCAAAAACAAAACTATTGTATTCGATACCGGTAATAAGCACCACGGCATCCTTATGACGATATGAAATTCCTCCCCAGATGCTTTCCATATAAATTGCGCGGAAGTTCACATCAAACTGAACAGGAGTTACACCTGTAAGTTTTGCCATTGCACTTGGTTGGATAGACCATTCATCACTTGCAAAATAAACATAACTACCCATTAATATATAGTGACGGATATTTTTGTTTTCGTATGCCCCTGCATTGGTTTGTACATTCAATTTACTTTGCATTAATTGAGGCACGGCAAATCCAAAATAATACTGCTCACCAAAGACTAACATTCCAAAACTCGCATCAAAATTGAATTGGGATTCTATGTTTCCCTGAAGCGCGATATCGTTCGGATCGTAATAAACCAAGGAGTCATTATTAAACTTAAACTGACCCAAAACACCTGAAAGTCCGAATGAAATTTGATCTTCATTGGTCAGATCAACCTTGTAAGCTCCAGTTAATTCTACCCCAGTTCTTTTAATTGCTCCTCCTGTATTGTCATTAAAGAAAATACCCCCAACACCAATGTTATTAGGCAGTGCAGTATGCGCACTCAATGTTGCAGTTGTTGGAGCTCCGTTAAATCCAGTCCATTGATTGCGATAAGAAGCTAAAATGGGGGAGTAATTTTTAGAACCTGCCACAGCAGGGTTAACCAGGTACGGATTGAACATAAACTGCGATCGTCGGCCAATCTGCTGAGCAGAAACAGCACATACAATCATCAACATTATGCCTGAAAATAATACTAGCTTTTTCATGATCTCTCGCGCTGTCTTATTAGTACTTAATGGTAACCGTTCCGGTAAGAGGATCTTCATTCGGATCAAAAGTGATTACATAATAGTAATCGGCAATTGGCAAATTTCCGTCGTCATAAGTACCGTCCCATGGAACAGGATATCCCATAGATTCAAAAAGCAATTGTCCCCATCGATTAAATACTTGAACTGTTGATTGAGGGTAATAATCTAAGCCACCTATTAGCCAGGTATCATTGGCGCCATCACCATTAGGCGTAAGAACTGTTGCAATATAGAAGCAACCAAAAGTTGGATCAATAGAAACCAAAGTATCAATGGTGCAGCCTATAGAATCAGTTACCGTTACCATGTAGCTCTCCACAGCCAAACCAACGGCAGTAGCAGTTGTTTGATTGTAAGGATCGTCCCACTGATAGTCAATTGGTGGATTTCCTCCAGAAACAGCTGCTGTAGCTGTACCATCATCCAAATCCCAACAAGAAACCGGAGAGGTAAAGATTTGAATTTCCATATCCGAAATAATTGCAGCTGTAATAAATATGGTATCATTGGCAAAGCAACCCGTTTCATCGTAGGCTGATACAGGGTATTCACCTTCCGGAAGATTGTTGAGATCAGCAGGATCTAGTCCATACAAATCAAGGGTAATTTCACCCGTGCCACCAACAGCAACAACTGCTGCGCTACCATCGGTCATACCTGTGCAAGTAACCGGATTTGCATTAATCAAAATCTGAAGAGGATCCGGCTCGTCAATCACAATTTCCAAGGTATCAGTGCAGCCATTTGCATCGGTAACAACAAGAACATTATCGCCAGCGCATAATTCATCGTTTTGTTGAAATGGATTATCATTCCACTCAAAATCATAAGGTCCCACTCCACCGCTCACTTCCACTTCTGCCTCGCCATCACAATTACCGCCACAGCCAACATCAACTGTTGAAGGTAATATAGAAATAAGTTCTGTTGGTTCGTCAATTACAACTGTTTCACTTATAGAACAGCCATTATCATCCGTAAGCACTACATCATAAGAGCCGGGGGCTAGATCAACAAACTGAGGTCCGCCTGCCTGTCCATTCACCGTTACGGTTAAAGGATTGGTTCCACCTGATGTGGTAGTAGTAATAGTTCCATTATCTGCATCAAAACAATTAACATCCTCAAAATCAACAACTAAAACAAGAGAGTTTGGCGAGAATATATTGAAATCGTCTGTAGTAATACAACCGGAATCATCCGTTACCACCACTGTATAAGCACCGCCGGTAAGACCAGTAAAATCACCATTGTTTTGTGGACCACCATTTACAGGGCCAGTAATTTCATAAGAATAACCAGGTACTCCTCCATTAGCCGTAATGCTTGCCGCAGCGTCATTATCTCCAGGACATGTTACATCCGTTACATCTATCACTAGAGTAATTTGACTAGGTTGAGAAATTGTAAAAGGCGTTGCAACTAAACAACCTTCACTGTCTGTTACTGTTACTGTGTAATTTCCGGCACAAAGAGAATTTGGATTGGCATTGCCCCAACTGGTGTTATATGGAGGCGTTCCTCCGCTAATAGAGACACTTGCATTACCGTCACACGCGCCAAAACAAGAAGCATTCTCAAATTCGAGATCAACTAACAATTCTGTAGGCTCCGTAAGTGTGAACTCAGCTTCCGCATCACAACCATTTCCATCAGTAATTGCTATGGTATAGTCGCCGGGACAGAGATTTTGAAGGTTTACATTAATGGAATTACCACCACTCAAATTTTGATTGAAACCCGGTCCAGTCACTGCCGCTGTGAGTCCAGCTGTTCCGCCGCTAATCGTTCCAGTTATGGCACCATCGCAAGCTCCAAAGCAATCTATATTGGCAGATTGCAGATTAACACTAATAGCAGATGGACATGCAATTTCTATTTCTGTGGCCACATCGCAATCGTTGGCATCAATTACCAGAATAGTATATGTACCGCAAGCGAGATTGTTAAAGTTAGTTTGATTTCCGACATTCACTCCGTTTTGAAATACGGTGTATGGAATCGTTCCGCCAGATATGGAAATTGAAAAACTACCAATTTGATCACCAAAACAAAGGTTATCACCGTTGAGCGTAACATTAATGCCCAAAGCAGTAGGCTCGGTAATGGTTATGGTGGAAGTAGTGCTAGTACAGCCTTGTGAATCAATAACTTCTACAAAATAATCGCCTGCAGGTAGATTTTCTATGGTTCCATCCAAATCAGTTTGAACTATGGTACCTGGATCAGACTCTTCGTAAACATTAAAGGTATATCCAGGGTTTCCTGCTCCACCAGGCAATGGTTCAACAAAAAAGGACCCATCATTTGACCCGTTACAAGTAGCATTATTAAGGAAATAAGCTTCCATAGCCAAAGGGCTAATTGTACATGGGTTGGTGCAGGATATACACTGATTAAAAATTTGCTCCTCGTTTGCGCCATTACCCAAAGGAAAAACCTGAAGATTAACACAAAAATTCAACACGCCATTAGTAGTAAACTGCCCAAGCAAAACTCTAAGATCTGCCCCGGCTAAACCATTGGAGTTACCATTCACTGTAAACCAAGCGCCATCTTGCATGCTAATGGTACCGCCGGCTCCAAAAGGAACCATTGGTGCTGGTGGTAGGGCATACGCTCCCAAAACGGCACCCCCCGGATCTGTATCGCAAGTTCTGCCAACTGTAATATAAGAGTCGTATTCTAAGGATGGAAAAAAACCATAAAATGCGCAACTGTTTGCATCTCCAGACTGACTGGGGGCGCCAAATGGACTATGCCAAAAATTACCGGTAGTTGAGATATTGATTTGATTTGGTAGCAATGCAAAAACCGCACTCATGAAATCAGTAGGGTTTTGCATTTGTACATAAACCCGGTATGTTACGTAACCTGCTGGAATATCAGCATACTCTATGCCATCATGTACGTGAAATATTTCACATACAAGTCCGTCGTAGGCAACCCATTGCGCCTTAGATTCCGTAATGTTCAGGATTAATCCCAAAAATAGCAGAATGCCGCATAAGACGGTGTTTATACTTTTGCTTTTGTAATATTTGCTCATACCTCAGAGGTAGGTTTTTTAGAATGTAAGGCTCTCCCCTATAAATTTGAAAGCCCGAAAATAGTTAATATTCCATTAATATATGCAAACAACTGTTCCCGATATTAAGCTCATCTTCGAAGACGAACACCTTTTGGCCTTCTCAAAACCTTCTGGATTGCTTGTTCATTCTACGAAAATGGACAAATACGAAACCCTCAATGCCGCAGATATTCTCCGCGACAGACTTGGATTTCGAATTTTCCCTCTTCACAGACTCGATAAAGGCACGTCGGGTCTGCTTCTATTTGCTAGACGCCTTGAGGGGGCTAAAACGTTGCATGCCATTTTTGAAAAAGAATCAACAAAAAAAGAATATTTGTGCATTTGCAGAGGTTGGACTCCTCAAAATGAAACCATAGACTACGCCATCCGCAATCCGGATAAACCTAAAGCAGAGCCAAAACAAGCGATTACTATTTATAAACGACTGAATACATGCGAATTAGACTTCCCAGTTAGTCGCTACCAAAGTACGAGGCTTTCACTGGTTGCGGCTTACCCCAAGACAGGCAGAACACACCAAATTCGGATGCATTTTGCACACATCAGACATTATATTGTAGGCGACAGAAGACATGGAGAACGACATATAAATCGACTGTTTGAAGAACAATTCGAATTACGAAGACTATTTTTGCACTCCCATCGCATTGAATTTTTGCATCCATTCACCAATGAAACGATTCGATTAAATGATGCTCCCGACCAAACTTGGAACAAAATATTGCAGAATACTGGATTGCTAAATGAACAAATTGAGACTTATCTGTCTGATTCTTATCGCCCTGACTTCCTGTAAGATTAATAGGCATTATAGACCATTGAGTTTTGAAGAAGCTGAAAAGCCTCAAGCTCCGGATTATAGCAATGTTGTGAATTGGGCTTCACTTCCCAAAATTAATGATCCGGCAGATCGGGTTCCGAGTAGCTCATTTACTAACAATCAACAGAATGCAGAGGTAGATGTGTTCTTTATCCACCCCACTACCTTCCTCAGTAAATCAGCAAATTGGAACGCATCATTGGATGATCAGGAAACCAATAATTGGACTGACAATGGCCCAATCCTTCATCAGGCAAGCGTTTTTAATGAAAGTTGTAAAATTTATGCACCAAGATACCGGCAGGCTCATCTTAAATCTTATTTCCATGCAGATGAAGGTGGATATCAAGCACTTGAACTAGCCTATACCGATGTAAAAGCAGCATTTGAATTTTATTTAGCTAATTACAATTCAAACCGGCCTTTTATTATAGCTTCTCACTCTCAAGGCACAAATCATGCTGTACGATTAATCCATGAATTTATTGAAAATCAAGCCCTTGAAAAACAATTGATCGCTGCCTATTTAGTCGGAATGCCGGTAATGAAAAATGAATTCAAGTCTATTAAACCGTGCATAATGCCAGAGCAAAATCAATGTTATTGCTCTTGGATGACTTACTCCAATGGCTTCAAACCCAAATTCTACAAAGAAGAATGGATGAATAACTTGGTAACCAATCCATTAACATTTAACGAAGTAAGTTCTGATTGGAGCAAATATGAGTTTCACCAAGGTATAGTGATGGGTTCATTTAAACTTAAATACGTATCTAAATTGAGCACAAAATGCAGTGATGGCATGTTACAGATTAAAAAGCCCAAAGTTTGGTACCGATTCCTCATTCGTACAAAGAACTGGCACAAAGCAGATTATAACCTTTTTTGGGTAAACATTCGTAATAATGTGAAATTGAGAGTTAGCACCATGCAAACTCAGAACACGAATTAAAGCAAATTAGGAATTAGAGATTTTTGTATCTTTAGTTCTCAAAATATCCAATCAAAACCTGTTAAATATGCGTATTTCTACTCTGTTGAGTGGTTTGGCACTGATTTTCAGTATTCAAGCCTTTGCACAAAATAATATCACCATTACTATTGAAACCGATTGTTGGGGAGGGGAAATCTCTTGGGGATTATTTAACTCCAACAATAACCAATTAGCCGGAGTTGGCCCAAATACCCTCGGCAATAATCAAACATTCAACACTCCTGTTAATCTTCCAAATGGCTGTTATGAATTTAGAATCAATGACAGTTTTGGAGATGGTTTAAATGGGCAAGCTTATGGTTGCGCCATTAATGGTGACTACTATATTACTGACGCTCAGAACAATATCTTAGCACAAATGACTGCCCCAAATGGAGATTTCGATTTTGGTGTAATTCATGCCTTTTGCGTTCCTTTTATTCAAGTTTTGGGTTGTACTGACCCTGCTGCTAATAACTATGATCCTGCCGCTAATACAGACGATGGATCTTGTTTTGGCGATCCACTTGTTGCTGATTTTAGTTATGATCTGAATGGAGGATGCTCTGGAACTACGGTAGATTTTAATGATTTAAGCAGCGGATATGTAGATGCTAATTCCTGGGCATGGACTTTTGATGGCGGAAATCCTGCTTCATCCAATATTCAGAATCCATCTGTTACTTATGCTAATGCAGGCGTTTATAATGCTAGCCTCATTGTGAGTAATGCACTTGGAGAAATGGCCGTTATGACTCATCAAATCACCATTGGCGAAGGAAATATTCTTGATATTCAGCTCATTGCTGATAATTATCCAAATGAAATATCATGGTTATTGACAGATCCATACGGCGTAACTGTTGCATCAGGTGGAAGCACCGGCACTACGCTTTGTATTGGTGAAGGCTGTTATATTTTTACCATTAATGACTCTTATGGTGATGGCATTTGTTGCGGTTATGGAATTGGCTCCTATACTCTGGTATTAAATGGAGAAGAAATAGCCACTGGAGGAAACTATGCCTATACCGAAAGTCAATATGTGAACTGTCCGGATGGCATCGATTGCAACAATACCATTGGTGCTCAAGAAGGTATAAACACCGCTCCTATTGGTGATGATTGGTTTACATACACTCCGGCAGAAAATGGACAGTACAGAATTTCTACTTGTGGTTTCACTAATTGTAATAGCACCATTTGGATGTATGACTATTGTAACATGTTGAATTTTGATGATACCAATGAGGCCACTTTGACCTACAATGATGATGCTTGTGGCTCACAAGCCGAACTAACACCTTATCTGGAAGGTGGACAGGAATATTACATTCGAGTTGGATCTATAGATGGTTCTTGTGATGGCAATCCTATGGATTTTGAAATTTCATACATGGGTGGTATTCCCGGATGTATGAATCCTGCTGCTTGTAACTACTTACCAATAGCTTCAGAACCTACTGAATGCTTCTTCATAGGTGATCCTGAATGTCCTGAATTTGGCCCTGATTTATTTGTTTTGGGTGATGTATTTTACAATTCTATGTACTTCACCACCTTAGAAAATCAGGATGCTTGCTATGTTAATGAGGGCTGTATGCAAGGTTTTGGTAACAGAGAAATTATTCGATTTACAACGCATATTAAAAACATCGGTACAGAAGATTACTTCATTGGAGCTCCAAATAATCAACCGGGCCAGTTTGAATGGGACGTTTGCCATAATCACTGGCACTATGAAGGATATGCAGAATACGTATTGTATGATGGAGATGGAAATGAAATGCCACAAATTGGTTTTAAAAACGGATTTTGTGTGCTTGATCTGGAATGTTCTGATGGTGGCATAGCCAAATACACTTGCGGAAATATGGGTGTTACTGCCGGTTGTGGTGATATATATTCCTCCGGATTGAGCTGTCAATGGGTAGATGTTACGGATGTTCCTGCCGGTGATTATACTCTCGTAATCCGCACCAATTGGGATTTTGCGGCAGATGCTAACGGAAGTTATGAATTGCGATATGACAATAACTGGGCGGCAGTTTGTGTAAGTTTTGATCGAGACGCAAACAATCAAATTACAAACTTTAGCAAAACACTTAATTGTCCAATAGTTCTTGACTGCGTTGGCGTTCCATTTGGAAATGCACAGCCTGACTGCGCAGCAAACTGTCCCGGCATTATTGTTCGTGGTGACCTCAATGCTTCCAACGATTTAGAATATGCCGATGCGGATCAATATTTATCTGAAATTTTAGGAAATGATGCTGTTGTTACGGATTGCACTGACATGAATAATGATGGCAGTATTACCGTCACTGATGCAGCTTTAGTTGCCGGTTGTGTATTCTTCGGTACTGATTATGTTGATGAATATGGAGTGCATAATCATTGTATTTTCAACGATGAAATAATGAACCCAAATCACAACGTGACTTTAAGTATTGCTGAAGTAAACACCGACGCAGGCTATGTGGATGTGCATATTTTAAATCCGGATAATGAAGTGGTGGCTTACGAATTCACCGTTAGTGGATTTACCATTTCTTCCGTACAAAATATTTACGATCCTTTGTTATTCGATGTGGTTCCGGCCGCATCATTAGGTGGAACAAGAGTTTTGGGATATTGTGATGATGATCAATTTTTACCTAAAAACTACTCCCCTGCTCCTTTTATTAGAATTTATTATTTGAATAATGCGGGGCCAGAGGCTTGTATAGCGAGTATTGTGGATTTTGTGAATGAAGATTATCATGAAGTAGTTACCACTATTGGAGGATGTTTGCCTTTTGTAATGAATACTTTAACGGATTTCAGTGCACATGACACTGATATTTGCGTTGGAGATCAGGTGAATTACAGTGATTTGAGCACGCATAATCCAAGTTCGTGGGAATGGAGTTTCCCAGGTGGCTCACCTGCATTCAGCAATGATCAGAATCCTAGTGTGGTGTACAATAATTCTGGAGTTTATGCTGTAACTCTTACCGCAGGAAATGGTATTGACAGCGACAGTGAAACAAAAGTTGATTACATCGTAGTAAGCACTCCTACACTCACTTTCTACGAAGATGCTGATGGGGATGGTTTTGGAAATGCTCTGGCATCAATATTAGCCTGCGCTCAAGATCTCGGATTTGTAAGCAATGCAGATGATTGTGATGACAGCAGAAATGACGTTTATCCAGAAGCCCCAGGAACTGCGCAAGATGTTGATAATGATTGCAATGGTATAGTAGAAGATGATGAAGTAGCTCTATGTTTGGGTGATCTCAATAATGACAATTTGATCAATGTTTCAGACTTATTGCTGCTCTTATCTGAGATTGGCTGTATAACGGAGTGTTTGTATGACCTCACGGGCGATGGCGTGGTGAATACGGCCGATCAGTTGATATTCCTTGCCAGTTACGGAACGATGTGTGACTAAGGCTCTTATCTAATAAATTTAAAGAAGGCTGTTTTCTGAGAATGCGGCCTTTTTTTTTGCGATTTGGTATTGACTTTAGAATCGTAAAAAGTTTCTCAGAGTATCCACAAACAGAGGATAGGCATTCAAGTTATTATGTCTTCCACCTGGAATGGTAACCATATCAACATTTTGATCTTTGGAAGCACAATGAAAGAGTTGTAAAGCGGAGCGATAAGGTACAATCCTGTCCTTGGTTCCATGTAAAATCAGTACAGGACAATTCACTTTAGAAATGAGCTGATCCGATCGAAAAGAATAGCGCAATAAAACTCGCATCGGTAAAAAGGGAAAATAGGTTTTAGCCACATCTAAAAGATGGAGAAAAGGTGTTTCGAGTACGAGACGATTTACCGGAAGTTTACTTGCCAAATTCACAGCAAATCCCGTTCCGAACGACCTTCCATAAACTATTACCGGCAATTGCGGAAAACGTTTTTGAATTTCACGACAACAATGAAAAGCATCATCATGCATTATTTTTTCTGATCGATTGCCTTTGCTATTGCCATATCCACGGTAATCCATGGCCAGCACATGAAAACCATAGCGGCTGATTTCTTCGGCCATAAATTTCCATCGACCGAGATTTCCGGTATTACCATGTAAATAGAAAACTATACCTCTGGGCTGTTCTGCAAAAAGCAGTAGAGCATGAATTTTACCTTGGTGTGGAGTGTCAAAAAAGATTTCTTCATGCGCGCAGGCCATATCCATAACTGGAGGATCTATGCGAAAACTTGGCACAAAAATAAATCGCTCCTGAACAAGAAATGCGAGCAAACAAATGAGGAGATAAAGAAAAAGCAGGAGAATGAATGAGATCAGCATTTCATCCCTTCCATTGTTCCAGATTGGTTTTCCGGAAAATTCTAAGGGTAAGCCAAGAGTAAGTTGCTAAAGCAACTAGCAATAGCCAAATATGTAAACTCCAATAGGCTATTGAATTTTGAGCGATGCCTTTGAAAGCACTGATGGGAAACAATATCGCCGTAAGCAGCGCAATCATAACGATCGAAGAAAGTAATGTCCTTGTATTTCGCAAAGGAAAATAAACATGTTTCCTCCAATTAGGAGAAGGATTTCCCCAGGATGAAATCTTGAAAAACTCCAAATAACCAATCTGGGCATAAAGAACGTGCTCAAAACGACTATCATCCTTTTTGAAAACTTCCTCATCCGCCATTATCCAAAATGGTCCGATCTGCATGTTTAGATTTTGCTCAAGATTTTTGACATCAACCAGCACTTTAGAAGGTATTTTGCCTGAAAATTCATTGAGCCGACGAAACTGAAAACGCCTTTCAACACATTTCTCCTTCAATCTGGAATATGTTGCAAGTGAAGGGTTTGACGGTCTGCAAAGAACATCAACTTTCCTGATTTTTATATTCAGTCGCATACGCTTCTCGAGATCGATTTCTCTACAATACTCTCCGTAAAGTTGATTGTAAACTTCTCTGAGAACTGATTCTGTTCCCTGTATTTCCAAGGGATTATCTGCACCTGAAGTGGACATGGCTAAAAGGCTAGAATTTTGGTTAAACGACTGGAAAGATAATCAATACATGAGTAAAATCAAAGCCATGCAAAGTATTTAACAAAAAGGCAAAATGGGAGAAGATAATGGATGACATTGTTATACAGGTTTGGGAGGTTCGGAGATATTGCTGCGGATTTTTAATAAACATTCTGGTTCATGCTTCTCAATATGCTAAGGCGTTTGATAAAACTCTTGAAGGTCTAGCCAAAATAGTATTGGAAACAATTTGTAATGATTGTTTGTGACATTTAAGAGATAAAAAAAATAATGCTTGCAACTGCCTTCGTAACTGCAAGCATAAATTTATTCTCTTGTCGGAAAATAGGGAAACCACCATCCTTGGAAGATTGTATCTGCAATTAAACTATGCTACTTCGGCAAGCATAGATTTACATTCTGCTGCACAATCGTTGCAAGCATCAGCACATTCCTTGCAATTGTGCATGTCTGCATGTTTTTCACATTCAGTTGCACAGGCAGTACAAGCGGCTTCACATTTTTTGCAAATTTCTTCCAAATTTGAAGCTCCTTCATTACTTGCTGTAATCAAGTCATTGCAAGCGTCTTTGCATGCTATACAAAGCTTTACAGAATTTTCCATTCCCGCTTTTCCTTTGTTTTCTGTTGCACAAGTTTCACAAGAATCAACACATTCTTCACATGCTGCAATGCAGCTTTCCATTATTTTATTATCCATTATCTATTGTTTTTAATTTGTAACTAAATCGTTACCAAGCAAAGATGAAGAGATGTGAACTTATGAGCATTACACAATTAGGGAAAGAAGTTGCGTAATTTACACATTTAATAAAAATAAATGTATTTTATACTTATTACTTTACTCTCGAATGCCCTGCCATACATTAGATGTTTCGCATTTTAGACTTGCAAGATGGTCAATTTCACAAATTATTTAAGGCTGCAATAATCCACATTAATGAACCTTTTCTAATTATTTTTTGAACTTGCCTCTCAATAAAAACAAAATAAATAGTACAACTACAAGTGGAATAATCCACATGCCCCAACCCATACCCCAAAAATTATTATGCATCATTTTATTTGTCTTTAATATTCAGCAATCAAACGACATAGTTATCCGATTTCTAAGTTGAAATTCGGCATAACACAAATTCCTCATTGTCATTAATACCTGATCGTCACTAATTATAAGACGAAGTGAACCACGATCGCTGCTTTGCTAGGCCCAATTGCGGCGGTTCTGCATTGAGAGCATAGGACAAATTACCTTTGACTTCCGATGCACATCCTCCGTAACCATGACATTAATACGTCAAGTCTATTTTATGATATTCAAATAATTCTTAATTTACTCTTTTTAGTGAAATAAACATGGCGTACTCATTTCTTATTGCCTTTGTCCACTTTGCTTATAGATTTTTCAATCGTATCAATATCATTCTTCATTTTGGTTTTGAAAGATTTCCAATCGGCCTTTCTCTCTACTTTATAAGCACTGATCACTTTCTTTAAGGATGAAATTTCATCTTTTAAGGTTCCCTTTTCTTTTGTTTTCATTGTGATTTGATATTAGTTGTTGGCAATATATTTAATTGGAATTACTTTTTCATGTTATCCATATCGCACATTCCTTGCACGGATTTCATCACATTAGGATTAGATTGCATGGAAGCCATCATCATTTTACATTTTGCAGAGTCCGCATTACACATTTCCATTGTTTTGCCCATCATCATTTTACACATGGATGAATCTTCTTTACACATGCTCATCATTTTGCTCATGTGCATAGCCTTCATGTTAGGATCGCTCATCATGTTGTTCATCATCATTTGTTTGCAACTATCATTTTTCATCATTTCATTCATCATCTCTGTCATGTATGGTTGTTGATGAGCCATAGCAAGCACAATCTCCTTTCGCTGTTGGTCGTTTTGTAGATATTGTTCAGTGCTTGGTTTAGAATTGCAGGAAACAAGAAAAGTTAATGTTGCTGCAAATAAGATTAAAAGTGCTGTTGGTTTTTTCATTTTTGTGGTTCTTGAATTAATATGTGCAAGGTGTGCACTTAAATGAGGAAAAGAATTACACAACTTTGACAATTACTTACATCATTCGCACATTATTTATCGGCAGATGCAAAGGGAAAAAAGCAAATGTTTCAAGGCTTAATGAGGGATAGCTCCGTATTCAGGACTTGCACTAAGCTGCGAAGTCGGCAGAACTTGCAGTGGCAGCGGATACGAGATGGCTGTGTCACAGAGCTCTTTTTGAAGCGATGTACAAAACACTATTTGCGCCAAATGCAGTATGGATAGTCCCGGTTCATCCAATAGAATACCCAGACTGCTGGGAACAAAGAAATTTGTTTTAAGCAGAAATAGAAAATGAGATCATTGGGAGTTTAAAATTGTTGTTACATGCAACATGCTTGTTCTCAATAGATTCAGTATACCCTCCTCCCCTCTTGCTACATTTTTTATGCTACAATTTAAATGTAGCATGAAAAATGTAGCATGGTTTGGCCCTCTATTGCAAATAAGGCTATTTGCCAAGCGCTTTAATATAAATTCGTACAAACTTGCACTTACTTCCTAATTCATTCAGATTGGCGGCTCCCTCGCAACATTCCATCGAAAATTAGACAAAAGCAATGTTGCAAAATCTAAAACAGAGCGTCATTTCTTTGCACTGAAATCGAAATGAAAGGCCAGAGCCTAGTAGATAGCCCTAAAATACTCAGCAAAATCCTTTAAAGAACAAATAAAATGATCATCTATTACCTGGCTCTGCTTGAATGAAGAGTTTCTACTCAAAGAAAAACGCTTACATAAATTCTGGCGCATTTGCAGAACAGTTTCGTGCAATAACGGTTTCTCTGCTTGCCTTTCTGCGGCAAGGAAAATTTGACTGTTAGGATTGCAATTATTGATTTATCTCAAAACAGCCAACATCCTCACAATAAATTTCGGTTATAAAACTTTCAATAATATTTTTATGCACTGAGAATGCTTTTACTAAATTCTGGCTTGATGTATTTCCGAGTCGTATCTATTCAATTTTTGGTGGCTGACCACTAAGATTCACCAAATCATAAAAGTCCGCATCTAAGGTTACAATATGGTAACCATTAGCTTTGGCTTATCTCCATATTTCTAGGTCAGACGCAAATTGCAGTTCAAAATCCTTTACGTGTCTTGCATCGGGAAATATATGTTCTCCACAGTTTCTATAGCCAGAACTCCTTCCTTACAGCTATCAACATCTGCGGCTTCTCCTACTTTTTCAATTACAGAACAAAGCGGTTCATCAATTTCATATTGAAGCATTGCTGTTGTGGCACTTGTATTACCTAAACATACATCTAGCCTATCGATCATTGCGGTTTCATAACCTTCCTTTGAAAGTTGATACGCCAGGAGTAATGCAGTAATACCTCCACCAACTATCAATACTTCGCACGGAATGCTATTTCGTAAAGAAAGGTATGAATTTAGTAATCCGTTTTTTAACAACCAAAACATTTCCTTGGAACGAAGTTTCTCAATGTAAATTCTATTTGCATAATCAAATTGTCAACACGATTCGGAATAAAAGCTTTGAAATAATGAATTAAAAAAACCGTGACAAGGCCCACCAAATTGATCAATTCAATATTAATAGTGGAGTGCGCTATCACGGTTTAATTAATTATTAGTTCGATATCCTAAACAACTTTACTGTTGATCTCTTTTTTGTTTGACCAGATCGTGAGACCTTTTTAAAACAGCTTTTTGTTTTTCAATCATTACTCTCAATTCACCTTGGAGGTCATCTTCTTCAAGGGCAGAATTGTAAGCAGTCTGAGCCGCGTCTTCACCATATTCGCATGTATTCAATAGTGCTTTACGGTCTTTACCCGTGAAGGTGGCTTTAATATCCATCCATACACGGTAGATTTTCCCAGGAGTTGTGGTGCTTTCCACCTTAGGTTCCTCGCCAAGTTTTCTGATTTCAATTGTAAGCGAAGAAGCAATCATCTTGCTTTCATCGGCCATAGCCTGAAATAGCATCTTCAAATCCGAATCTTTCGCTTCGTCTTTTGCTTTTTCATAGCCTTCTACTCTGTCGTTGTTAATCATCAGTAGATCATTCAACGTTTCTGAAACTTTTTCTTTCGTTTCCATAATAATTATTTGTTATTTAAAAATGTTAACTTGAATTCGACTTTAACTTTCTGGATCTAAGTAATCCAGAGAATTAATATCATAACTTTTATTGCATTCCGAAAAAACCTCCTTCATCCTGTCTACATTCACTTGTATTTCTGCGCCTTTTCAAATACAAACTTGCCATTTTTGACAATCCTTTTTTGCGATCATAGTCTTCCATCTTCTTTCAAAGATTTCTGTTTTCATCATTGCGCCATTGTGAATAATCCTCAGGCCAACAGCGCAATCGGAACTTATGCAAATACTTTGCTCAGGCATTTACTTAACGCAGTCATAATTTGTCGCTGCAGTTTCATGGTGCGCAATTACGTTTTGAAAATTTTTCATTTAGATGATTTTTTTGCCGATTTCCTTGTAGCACCTTCTTTTATCATTTCCGGCTTCAATATCACTTTTGTCCAACCTTTATCACGATTATCAAAATGCTTGTAAGCATCAGGCGCATCGTCTAAAGAAAGCTGGTGAGAAATAATCATTGACGGTGTTGCTTTGCCGGATGAAATTAATGTGCTTAGCTGGCGGTTGTATGATTTTACATTTGCCTGTCCTGTAGCAATGCTTTGACCTTTCATCCAAAAATTACCGAAATCAAAATCCATGTGACCTTTTTTCTGAAGTGTTTCTTTAGATTTTGGATCTTTGGGCACAAACACCCCAACCACACCAATTTTTCCTGTCGCTTTTACAGCCCTAACTAGTTCATTCATTGTAATGTTTGAATGCTCAACACCATGTTTATCACAACATTGATAGCCAACACATTCGCAACCCTTATCAGCTCCTATTCCATTTGTAAGATCAAGAATTTGCTCAACAGCAGAACCTTTTGAAAAATCAATCGGGATAGCACCAAATTTTTCTGCCAACTTTAGTCTGTCTTTATGATTGTCAACAACCATTATTTTGCTGGCTCCTTTAAGCGCAGCAGAATGAGCAGCCATCAAGCCAACCGGACCCGCACCGTAAATTGCAACGGAATCACCTGGTTGCACACATGCCAGTTCTGTGGCATGGTATCCTGTAGGAAAAATATCTGAGAGTAATACATAGTCGTTTTCCCTTTCTTCTGCATCCTCGGGCAAAACCAGGCAATTGAAGTCTGCAAAAGGTACACGCAAGTATTCTGCCTGCCCTCCTTCATAAGGACCCATTCCTGCAAAACCATAAGCAGCACCGGCAGTACCCGGATTCATTGTTAGACAAAAGCCGGTTAAGCCAGTTTCACAGTTCTTACAGCGCCCACATGCAATATTAAAGGGCATGCAAACCATATCTCCTACTTTAACATGAACTACCGCTCTGCCTGCCTCAATTACTTTTCCTAGGTTTTCATGACCGAATATTTTGCCTTTACCAAAATCTGTCCTCCCTTCGTACATGTGAAGGTCGGAACCACAAATACAAGTGGAGGTAATTTTCACCAATACATCTGTTCCTTCCTCTATTTTGGCATCCGGCATATCCTTTACGCTGACATCGAAAGGACCGTTATAAACTATTGCTTTCATTTATCCTGATTATTATGGTTTGAATTGCAATCTCAAACTAAGCATTTGGCAAGGATCGTTGTCAATGAAGTAAATTCTCACTGTTGTGCCTGTGTTATCTTTATTTAATTCGATATAATTCATAATATTTTTTATTTAATTGTTTGATAAGTTAATTCTATTTTCATCTTGCAATTGACTATTTTATTACGTTTGTTTATCTATGAATCATTTTAATTAGGATTACCAGTTTTTGTCTGATCTTTCTTTCGATTTTCCCTTTCCCAAAAGCGATGTTGCGCAATTGCTTTGATAAAATCTTTCGCAGACTTATCTATTATTACTCCTGCATCCTTGTTTTTGATACTAACAGAAGATTGGTTTAAGACATCAAGTCCTTCACCATTAGCAGCAATTGCTTTACAATGTTTATATGCTTCGTTTACAAAATGCATGGCATCAGGTTCGGCGATTAATTCGTTGGCACTTTTTGCACCAGATGGAATATAAACAGCATCAAATAATACGGACGCTGTAGTGAGAAAGCTCATGTCAACTTTTATTTCATTTCCCTGAGCTCCTTTGATAGTTCCCAATTTAGGTGCAATAATTTTTACTGTGGCTCCTGCGGCTTCAAGTGTCTTTTTCAATACAGTCAAAGAATCTTCATCTACTCCGTTTGCTGCAAGGATGGCAATACATCTTGTCTTGATTGAATTTTTAATGGTGTTAGCCATACTCAGCGCATCAGACTTTTCAATGCTCTGTTTCATTTTTATAGGCTCATAATTTTTTTGGACACCATCGGCCGGAACACTGTGATTGATCGGGTTCATAGGTTGTTTTGGGACCGGCATTCCTAAACCATCAGCAACTTTTGCTGCTAAAATTTTATCAACCTGTGTGAGTATGCCTAACATCCTTTCACGAATGGTATTGCTTTCCAATTTTCCTAACTCAAATGTGAGTGCATTGATGATGTGATTCTTTTCGTGATCTGCCTGACTGTTAAAAAATAAAGTTGCCTGACTGAAATGGTCAAAGAAACTCCTGCTGCGCCCACGGATTTTTTTTGCATCTACGCGTTCCTGAAAACTTGTAAAACCTCCATCAACTGCTTTGGCCTGAAACGGACAACCGTTGCTAATGGTGTTGGGTTGATAACTTGCTTTATCGCTATTGATAGTTTGCCGCATTTGGCCGTCACGCTGATTATTCATCACAGGTACAATAGGACGGTTAATAGGAATCTCGTGAAAGTTTGGGCTCCCTAATCTCGATAATTGTGTATCAGTATAAGAGAACAATCTTCCTTGCAGCAAAGGGTCGTTTGTAAAATCAATGCCCGGTACTAAATGCCCAGGATGAAAAGCAACTTGTTCTGTTTCAGCAAAGAAATTATCGGGGTTTCGGTTCAAGGTCATTTTACCGATTCGTTGCACGGGAATAATTTCTTCAGGAATTAACTTAGTGGGGTCGAGCAGATCAAATTCAAACTTGTGCTCGTCTTTTTCAGGAACTATTTGAACACCTAATTCCCATTCCGGAAACGCTCCACTTTCAATAGCTTCCCATAAATCTCTTCTATGAAAATCAGAGTCTTTGCCTGAAATGGTTTGTGCTTCATCCCATGCAACTGAATGGATTCCCAGCAAAGGTTTCCAGTGAAATTTAACGAAATGCGAAACTCCTTTTTCATTTATAAAACGGAATGTATGCACTCCGAAACCTTCCATCATTCTCAAACTTCGTGGAATAGCGCGGTCGCTCATTACCCACATGATCATGTGGGTACTTTCAGGCATCAATGAAATAAAATCCCAAAATGTATCATGGGCCGATGCCGCTTGTGGGATTTCATTATGAGGTTCTGGTTTTACCGCATGAACTAAATCGGGAAATTTTATTGCGTCTTGGATAAAGAATACCGGCATATTGTTGCCCACTAAATCATAGTTGCCCTCTTCTGTAGTATCCCTCCGCTAAAGCACGTCCAAAAATCACAAATTAATTTCTTTGATTGCAGCCATGAAGAAGACACTTTCATGGGACCAACACATTGAGCGTTGTAACTTAAGTAATCTGAGTAAAAAGGAGTATTGCGTTCAAAACGGTATTTCTTACGCGATGTTTTTTTATTACCGACGAAAGCAAAAGGAAACGATTTCATTAAGTGGCTTTCGGGAGATTAGACTTGCTCAGCATC
>Ga0209284_10002314_pt1 | contig 26380 bp, 18 predicted proteins | sample FRY03_FD_187211 | JGI IMG/M metagenome (GOLD analysis project Ga0209284, IMG submission 187211) | Freshwater microbial communities from Lake Fryxell liftoff mats and glacier meltwater in Antarctica - FRY-03 (SPAdes) (version 2) | ecosystem: Environmental > Aquatic > Freshwater > Ice > Glacier...
TCAGCATGGGACTGATGGTGGCATCCATTATTTTTCTGTCAACAGCGGCCACAAATCGGACGCCCGCAACAAGTCCAACGCCCGCAACAAGTCCAACGCCCGCAACAAGTCCAACGCCCGCAACAAGTCCAACGCCCGCAACAAATCCGGCAGCGGCCGTCGTTTCGGCAACGGCGATTCCGGGCTCTGATGACTGGGGGACGACCATTGGCGTCGCGTTGGCGATGATCTCCGGTTTGGGCTACGGAATCACGGGCGTCTACATTCGTAAAGCCGTCAGATCTCAAATGCCCGTTGCAGCAACCTTATTTTTGTTCAGTGCGGCAGGTTTCTTGGTGCTGTGTCCGTTGAGCCTGACTTTGCTTTCAGTGAGTACGATCGCTGCGACAACACCGCAGGAGTGGGCAACGATTGCAACGGCCGGGATTTTCAACGCGATCGGGTTCTTCGCCATCACTCACGCCATGCGTCACCTGACCATCAGCCGCACTAACGTTATCAATGCGTCTCAAAATGCTTTTTGTGCGATCGGAGCTGTGGTTGTGTTTGGCGAGACACTTTCTTCGTTCGGGATGCTGGGTATCGGCCTGACAATCGCAGGATTGCTGACGCTGGATCGAAAATAACCCCCGAGTGTCAGCGAAGGATGGAATTGCCCACAGGCAGCGGCAGTTTTTCCGGCAGACGCAAAATCCCCAGCATTTTCACGCCTCGAATTGATCTTGGCCTGTATTTCACAATCACGGTAAACTGCGCATCCTTCATGTTTCGTGTGAAAGCTGGCAGGACGCCAATGCGCTGGAAATGGATTTCGTTACTCATGCTGCTCGCGCTGACACAAGTTGGCTGCGTGCATCGTCGCGTCACGATCAATTCCTACCCATCCGGCGCGCTGGTGAAAGTTGACGGACAGGATATCGGCTACACGCCAGCTTCGTTCGACTTTACCTGGTATGGCACTCGCGAAGTGCAACTCCTGCGAGATGGCTACGAAACCCATACGGAGATGGTCGATATCAACGCTCCATGGTATCAAAAGTTTCCGCTCGATTTCGTCAGCGACAACTTTCTGGGTCGTCATATCACCGATCATCGTAAGTTCTCGTTTCAACTGGAACCGAAGCGAACGGATCAGTCCAGCAGCGTCATGCAACGCGCCGGTGCGCTCCGCAGCGAAGGCATGCACGGTCAATAGTGATGCGTTAAATGTTCCATGCCCCGCTTCATTGATGAAATTGCCGGAATTCGGTTTTTGATGAATCAATAAAGAAACGGTTTAACTCGTGGCTGCGAGGGGGCAACGCAATCTTTCCCGCCCGAAAGGCCAAAGTAGTTTGTGTTCCGGCCTGAAAGGCCCTGGCATGTCAGCGTTGGCAACGCCCCCTGTCCGCCGCGAGGAAAAGTAACTGTTCGGCCCGCAAATCCTGAAGTTGAGCATGGGTGCAGTCGCGTTTAATTGTGAAGATGGGAGGGCGAGACTCCTGCCGAGCCGTGTGTTTCCGCCGATCATCGGCTCGGCAGGAGCCTTGCCCTCCCGAGAATCAATGTTCAAGTCGCTACTACCGAAATACGACACTGCACCCGTTGAGCATCAAAAATCGGCTAACCATTGCACATTCTGCGGCCGCAACGTAACCTCGTAGCAGTCCAGCCCCGGTTTCTCGCGCTGGTTTCTATGAATATCAATGTGTTTGTAAATGAAGAGGTGTGTGATGAAGATTTCGGGAATGCTCCTGGCCATGCTGGTTCTTTCCGGAGTTGCGTTGGCTCAGGAAGAGTTGACGGACGCGGATAAAGCTTTGATCAAAGCCGTGCAGGATGCTGGTGGACAGGCAATGCCGTTGGCAAAAAACGACGCTCGCCTGTCCATCGCATTTCATCTGTCCGACAAAGAGATCACAGATGAAACTCTGGCTGTCGTCAAAGACGCGGCAAATGTTTACTCGCTGAACCTGCGTGGCACCAAGGTCACCGATGCTGGACTGGCCCAACTGACAGGGCTGACAGGTCTCGTCAAACTGCATCTCGAAAAGACGGCCGTCACGGATGCTGGACTGGCTCATCTATCTGGCCTGCCAGCACTGGAATATCTGAATGTGTATGAAACTAAAGTGACCGACGCTGGCTTGGCACATTTGGACAAACTGAAGACGCTGCGAAAGCTTTACGTGTGGCAGACGACGGTTTCTGAAGCTGGCCAGGAAACGCTAAAAACTGCGATCCCTGAGATCGAAATCGTGCCAGATTTCAAAAGGGACCGTGAACGTGTTGTTGTCGAAGCCGTACGAGCTGCCGAAGACGAAGCGAAGCACGTTGAAGAGCTGGCAGCAATGATCGAAGGTCAGGGTAAAACGATCGAAGAAGCAACCACTGCCTCGGAAGCTGCCGCAAAAGTTCAAACCGACACGCAGACCGCGCTGGATACTTCGAACAAAGCGCTGGAAGCTGCCAACGCCGCAAAGGTGGCCGCCGATAAGGCCGTGACCGATCTCAAGGCTGATCCAAATTCACCGCCCGATGCAGTCACTGCTGCTGAAGCCGCTGCTGCGGAATCTCAGAAGGCTGTGGAAACAGCAACTGCCGCTGTTGAACCTTTGAAAAAGCCAGCAGAAGAAGCGAAAGTAAAAGCAGACGAAGCCAAGAAGAAGGCCGACGAAGCGACCGCGAAGCTCGCTGAGTTGAAAACCAAATCCGAAGCAGCCATTAAGAAGGCGGCGGAACTGAAGACCAAGGCTGATGAACTGAGCAAGAAGTAAGCGACTGCATTGGCAATCCTTAAAACAAGGGTGGCCGGGGTTGGAGGGTGCCAGCCCGAAACCCCGGGGCTTCCTTCGCTGTGCTCAATCCGCCCCAGCCTGAACGCGTTTCTTCGCTCGTTCATGCAATTCCACTGGCACAAACTTCAGCAGCCGTTCAATCACAACGTCCGGCGTCACGCCCTGACTGGCGGCAGCAAACGTTGTCATAATTCGATGACGCAGGACTGGCTTCGCGATTGCTTTGACGTCTTCGGTCGTCACGTGAAAACGTCCCTGTAGCAACGCATACGCTCGAGCCCCAAGAATCAGATATTGTCCGGCTCGCGGACCGGCACCCCACGAAATCATTTCTTTCACAAAGGGCGGTGCTTCGCTTTCGCCTGGTCGAGTCGCCCGCACAAGATCCCGAGCGTACACGAAGATGTACTCCGCACACGGAACCCGCCGCACGACTTCCTGCAACGCCTGAATCTGGCGACCGGTCAGGATCGGCGTAAGTTCTGGTTTGTCGGTCCCCGTCGTTTGCTTCAGAATCCGCAATTCTTCCGCAGCGGTTGGATACTTCACAATGATATTGAACATAAATCGGTCGAGCTGTGCTTCCGGCAACGGATACGTACCTTCCTGCTCGATCGGATTCTGAGTCGCCAATGTGAAAAATGGATCTGGCAACGCATAGGTATGCGAACCCACCGTGCAGTGTCGTTCCTGCATGGCTTCCAGCAGAGCGGCCTGAGTCTTTGGCGGCGTACGGTTGATTTCGTCCGCCAGCAGCACATTGGTAAACAGCGGGCCTTGAATAAACTGAAACACGCGACGGCCGGTTTCCGGATCATCCTGCAGGACGTCGGTGCCGGTGATGTCCGACGGCATCAGGTCGGGTGTAAACTGAATACGTCGAAACGAAAGCTGCAAAATGCTGGCGATCGTGCTGCACAACAGCGTCTTGGCGAGTCCCGGAACGCCGACCAGCAAACAGTGTCCGCGACAAAACATGGCAATCAGCAGTTGATCGACCACTTCATCCTGGCCAATCACAACCTTGCTGATTTCCTGTCGCATCCGCTGATAGGCGGTCGTTAATCCTCGAATTGCCTGTTCTTCCAGTGCTGTGGGTGCAACTTGCGAACGATCGCTGGTATTCTGTTGATCAAATTCAGACATGGCAGAGCGGGTTTTGTCTTGAAATGGATTAAGTTTTCTAACAGTGGTAGAGAATTTGAACGCACATTTGAACGAAATGCGAGCGGTCTGCCATAAGATTCGCAACGACAGATAAAAAGCCGGAGCACCCCATGAGTGACGTCAAGTACCTGATCTTCGATATCGAAACCGTCGGCGACGGCGATCTGATTCGCAAAGTTCGCTATCCCAACGACGAACTCACACCACGCGAAGCCATCAGTCGCTACAGAAAACAACTGTTCGAGGAGACCGGAAAAGATGTGTTGCCGCTGACATTTGTTTTACCTGTCTCCATAGCGATTGCAAAAGTCGCCCCGGACTATCGGTTGCTCGAACTGACAGTTCTCGACAGCCCACACTTTCGTCCTCAGGAAATCGTGCGACGATTCTGGCAGGGTTGGCAACATTATCAACGGCCGACGCTGGTGACATTCAACGGACGCGGTTACGACGTCCCGGTGCTTGAAGTCGCTGCGTTTCGTTTTGGTATCAGCGTACCAGCGTGGTTCAATGTTGATTCACGCACATTTGAACAATCTCGAAATCGCTACAATCACGACGCGCACCTGGATCTTCAGGACTTACTCACCAACTTCGGCGCATTCCGTATGAACGGTGGCTTGAATCTGCTGGCTCACTTGATCGACAAGCCAGGCAAAGCGGGCATCGATGGTTCGCAGGTTCAGGATCTGTATCACGCAGGTCATGTCGATCGCATCAACGACTATTGTCGGTGCGATGTTCTGGATACCTATTTTGTCTTTCTTCGCAGCCGCGTGCTGCTTGGGAAAATGACATTGCAGGAAGAACAAACACTCACCGAGATCGCTCGTGACCTGTTGTCGGAGCAAGCCGACAACCATCCGGCGTACGAACACTATCTCGCGACATGGGACCAGCGATTGCAAGAACGAACGGATGTGATGCAGGCCATCGGCGTCGAACCCGCAGTTGAATCGACAGCCGCAGAAGGGGCGCCAGACCAAAAATTGCCAGGCTAGCGTTTTATCAAGTGTGGCGTGAAACCGCCGAAACGGTTTCGATGACGTGAGTCGCCCAGCGTGACAGTATTCCGCTGGCCATGTGCTCAAAAAGCTGCGCGAAATGAAGTGCGGGACATAGAACTTGCGGACTCCAGGTGCGTCGATCCGTGCGTGCGGCGTTCAAGCACTGCGTTTCGGCCCAATAGTGAAATTCTGTGTAACACATTGTTGGCATCTTCGCTTCGTTGATCATGGGAGTTACCCAACTGATTCAAACCGAAACAATTCGAAGGAGATTTTGCCATGATTCGTTACTCACACCAACTATTGCTGGCCGCTGTTCTTAGTGGATTTTCTGCAATGTCCGCTGGAACCGTTGATGCTGGTTGCCATGGACGTTCAGGTGGCTCATACGGTGGCTCACAGAGTTCAGGCCACAACTATTCGCAGTCGTCTTATCATTCACCTGTCTATTCGCGGCCGGTCTATCAGCCGCCCGTGTACTCCCAGCCATCGTATCCTCAACAGGTCTACTCGCAGCCGAGTTACCCACAATCGGGGTTTCCACAGCAGACCGCCTATCCTCAAAGCAGCTACGGCCAAACTCAGCCGCTTTATGGTCAGCAACCACAGCAATTGCCACAGGCTCAACAGGCACCGACGTTGCAGCCACTTCAGCAGACGCAGCAACTGGCTCCGCAACTGCCACAACAGACTCAGCTATCACAGGTGCAGGGCGGAAATGTTCAGTTGAATGTGTCGCAGACTGGACTTACTCAGACTGGATTTGCTCAGGCGGGTGCTCCGCAGAGTCTGAACCAGGCGAATTCTGCACCAACTCAAGTTCCGCTTCAGGCACCAACTTCAGCAAGTGCCCCAACAGTGGGCAATAGCGCACCGGTCAACGATGCGACACAATCGGCGCTCCTGGCTTTGGGTGGATTTGCTCCGCCACAGACCGCAACAACTCAAGCGGTCGCGCAGGCACCTCAAACGCAGCAACCGACGTTCACCGGAACGTGGACGGCGAATCTAAGCAACGGGGCTCGCGTTCAGTTGTTGCTGCAAGCGGACGGAAACTTCAACTGGACAGCCGTCAACAAGGACGGACAGTCAAGCTCGTTCCAAGGCACTTACAGCATGGACAATGGTTCTTTGTCGCTCAGCCGCAGCACTGACGGTCAGAAGCTGTCGGGCAGCCTGACAAGCAGCAGTGCCAACAACTTCAGCTTTAAGCTATCGGACGCCCAAGCCTCCAGCCTGGATTTTGTGCGAGGCTGATTTCTGTTACTCACTCACTTCCTCAGACAGCAAGCGAGCCACGGGGACGGCTCGCTTGCTGTCGTTTGTTTGCTACAATCAAAAGTTCTGATATCGCCCAAATCACATTGTCCCAGTTTCAGAACGGAACACGAGATGCCTGCATCATCCCTGCGTTCGTGCGTGTTGACTTTTATTGCCGTGCCGTTTCTTTGTCTACTGGCGGCATCGCAAGTCTTTGCACAAGATGTCACCCTCAAAGCGAATGACACACTACACTGGTATCGCGGAAACATGCATACGCATACTCTGTGGAGCGATGGCGACGATTATCCGGAAATGGTTGCGGCATGGTATCGAGATCAGGGTTATCAGTTTCTTGTTTACACAGACCACAATACTCTGCATAACCATGAACGATGGATCGACATTGAAAAGAACAAAGGCGGCCAGAAGGCATTCGATAAGCTGACGGCGGCATTTCCAGCAGACTGGGTGGAGACACGGGAACACAACGATCGGAAGCAAGTTCGCCTCAAGGAATTCGATGCGGTCTACAACCGCATGGCGAAGGCTCAGGAATTCATTCTGATTCAAGGTGAAGAAATTACTGACAGCTACAAGCGTCGTCCGATTCACATGTGCGTGACGAACACGAGCGAGCTACTGCCGCCTACGGGAGGTGACAGCGTTGTTGATGTCATCCAACGCAATATGGATGCCGCCATTTCCCGTCGCGAGCGATCCGGAGAAGCGACGCTTGTTCACCTGAATCATCCGAACTTTGGATACGCTGTGACGGCCGAACAACTGATGCAGGTCGTGGGTGAAAACTATTTCGAAGTCTACAACGGTCATCCCTCCGTAAATAATGACGGCGACTTGCTGCACGCTTCAACGTCACGTCAATGGGACATTATCAACACGTGGCGACTGGCGAAGCTGAACCTGCCCGTGATGTTTGGGCTTGCCACCGACGATACTCATGATTACTTTCAAACCCAGCCGCACACAGGTTCGCAACCGGGGCGCGGCTGGGTCATGGTGCTGACCGACACACTCAAGCCTGAGGCTCTGGTCAAAGCATTGGAGGCGGGGCGGTTCTATTCGTCTTCAGGTGTCACACTCAATGAAATTCAACACACTTCGGCAGGGCTAAAAGTCAGCGTTGCTGCCGAGCCTGATGTTTCGTATCGCATCGATTTCATCGGTACGCGAACGCCATTCGACGACACAAACACGCCCGCCTCAGATGATCCTGAACAAGCGGAGGTGCTGACGCGAGTTTACAGCAGCGATGTTGGAAAAGTACTTAAATCCGTCGAAGGCACCGAAGGCAGTTACGAGTTTGATGGAACGGAGTTGTATGTTCGGGCGCTGATCACGTCGTCACGGCTTCATCCGAATTCACCTCAGATTGGTGGTTTCGAACAGGCTTGGATTCAGCCGGTTGTGCCCGCTCTCTCTCAGAAGCCGATACCGTAGGCATTGGAATATCGTCCTCGTTCCAGGGCTCCAGCCTTGGAACGCCATGCGCTGGAGGCTCCCGCCTCCCGTATTTCGCTGGCGGCAGGTGCCGTCTCCTCATTAATCCTAATCTTGCTCATAATCCTAATCGGCTGGCGGAGTTCGATTATGATTAAGATCATAATTAGGATTAAGATTGTGAATGGCAAGTCCCGATGAGCCTCCCGCGCATTCCGTTTTAGGGCTGGAGCCTTGAAACATTGGAACAAGGACAATGCCGTAATCAATCGAATATACCTCAACAGAAACAGTCGGAACTAACAATTCAATGCGACGACTTACGAATGCACTGGCAATTCAATTTGGTTCATACGCCATCATTGTCACAGTTGTTGTAACCGCTGGCCTGTCGCAAGTTTCGGCCGACGAAGACGACACGTCGCCGGGGCTTCATGGGACAGTATCTGGCGGCGAGAATTCGGTCACTCGAACTGATCATCGATTGAATTTCGACTGGACCGATTCACAAATTGAAAGTCGTGTCGCAGATGTTCAGTCAGTTCGATGGTCGGGGAACTTGCTTGTTCGAACCGGTGGTCGGCACACGTTTCATGCCCAGATTTCAGGCGCGGTGAAAATCCTTGTTGATAACGTCGAGGTACTGGCAGTACACGGAGCAAACGTCTTTCGTTCCGGTGAGTCTGTTGATCTGTCGGCGGGCGACCATCAGATACAGGTCGAATTCGAAACGAATCTCCAGCAACCGGACGCGAAACCACCTTCCGATTTCAAGCTGCAGCTCTTCTGGTCGTCGCCGGATTTCACTCTGGAACCAATTCCCGCTGATGCGTTGACGCATGTCCCGGAACACTCCAACGCCATCGCCAGCACAATCGTCGCGCGGCAGGGACGGGCACTTGTCGATGCCATGCGTTGCGCTGCGTGTCATACCGGGCTGGATGAATTGCAAACGCTGAAGGCTCCTGATCTGCAACGCCTGCGCGGTTTGACCAGTGATACCGACATCGTGCGCAGATTGGCGCATCCAGAAACCATGGGTGCGTGGAACTCAATGCCAGACTTCAATTTTTCAGAAGCGGAAGCACAAGATGTGGCGGCATTTTTGCTGCAGGTATCAGAAGCCAAAGACTTACCAAAAGACAAGATCGCATCATTCAAGGATGGTGACGTTGATGCGGGACAAAAGCTCTTGCTGACAACGGGCTGTGTGGCGTGTCATGCGATGGCTCAAATGCCGGCAGGCTTCGAACCTCAGGCCGCTCCGTATCACGGCCCTGATTTGACCAACGTGAAAGATCGGCGTGATGTGGGATGGCTGGTGACATGGCTGAAGTCGCCAAAGTCGATCAATCCTCAACATCGTATGCCAGTATTCGCACTCACAGAAGATGAACAAAGGCAGATCGTGGCGGCGCTGAGTCAACAAACGACGAATCATACGGCGTCGCCTCCCGCAACTGGGCCGGAAAAGATCGACACGGATGCATCCGCTATCGCACGAGGCCGAGAATTGGTGATCAAAGCCAACTGCTCATCGTGTCACAAGATTTCCGGGATCGAATCCACCAAAGCCAGTCGATTGCGTCCGCTTGCTTCTTCCGCAGACAACAACGGTCACAATTGTATTGCTGCGGAACCGCAGGAGACAGATCTACCCAAGATAAACCTTCCTCACTTCCGGCTGAACGACGTTCAGAGAAACCAAATTGAAGTTTGGTTGTCCACACTGAGCGCCAATCTGCCGACCGCTGGCGGTTTCGTTCGAGGCGAATTATTGCTTCGTCGCAACGGATGTCTCGCCTGCCACGATCGCGATCAGCAATCAGGCATTTCGCGACTGACAGCAGCGATCGAATCCAAGCGAGACGACCTGCGTGGTCAAAGTCAGGCTCTGATTCCGCCACCGCTGACAGCCGTTGGTGATCGCCTGCAGGATGACTATTTGCAGCATGCGGTCGCGGGAGAACAGAAGGTACGTCGCCTGCCGTGGCTGCTGGTTCGCATGCCGCGATTCGAGATGTCGCCGGACGATAGACAAAGCATCGTGCGATACTTTGTGGGTTCGGATCGGATTCCAGAATCGGCTGACGTCGCTCGCCCGGAACTCTTCACTCATCTGGATCCACTGCATCCGACGATTGCCACCGCGAATGAACTGCTGCTCGGAAATCAGCTTGTGGGGGCTGGCGGCTTTAACTGCATCGCCTGTCACAAGGCAGGAACATTTGAACCGCGAAACGTTGCGATGGGAACACGCGGCTCCGACATCATGACAATGGGGCAGCGAGTTCGTTCGCGTTACTTTATGCGATGGATGCAGAATCCCATTCGAGTTGTACCGGGCATCGAAATGCCGGCGATTCGCAAACCAGTGGCGGGAGTCCTTGAGGATTCGCTGTCGCAGCAGATCTCGGTGCTGTGGAAAGCGCTCGCCGACCCGAAATTCTCTCCACCAACCGTCGTCAGCCGTTTCGAACAATTCGTCACGCTGTCGCTCGGCGATCGCCCGCGTGTCATTCGTGACGTGTTCACGGTTCGCGACGGAAATTCCAGCAGCAATGTTGCGCGAGCCTTCGCGGTCGGATTCGACAACGGACACAATCTGCTTCTGGATCTGGATTCGATGCAACTGCGGCAATGGACGATTGGCGAATTCGCTCGTCAACGCACTGAAGGAAAAAGTTGGTTCTGGGATATGGCGGGCGTAGAATTGTTGCAGACGAACGAAGACCGGCCGTTTGCAACGCTTGTGAAAATTGCTGAGCCCGATTTAAAAGTGATTCGCCCGGTTATTGATCAGCGTCGACAGGGCGAGTTACTGTCGTATCGCGTTGACGGCGACTCTGTGACGTTGCGGGTGCGCTTTCATTTTGATCCACAGCACATTGATGGTTCCACTGATCTGAAATTGCCAGCTCATTCACCGATAACAGCGTGGAACAATCCCGATCGGTCGTTGGTTCAAGTCATCGTGAAGTTCGTCTTCAAACCAGTACCGAGCGACAACGATCAGACCGGCTGGACATGGAATGTTGTACTCGAAGACTGCCCACAGCCATTTGCCTTACAGCTAAGTCCACAGGCGACGGAGAAATCACATGGTGAAATTCCATGGACCGTGACGCTCAATTCGCCAAACTCAGAACCAACACAAAAGAATTCACCACAGCTTTCCGAGGGTGAATCAGCGACGTGGCAATATGTCTGTGACGTCCGGCCCACTATGTTGGTTCCGCCAGCCGTCGTTCAATCCAGCAGCGTGGCCGACGCGATTACCGCTGTCCCCGGGTTTCATGGAGAACGCTTACCGATCTCCACAGCCATCATGCCAACTGGCATCGCCTGGCTGGCCGATGGTCGAATGGTCATGACATCACTGAAAGGAGATGTCTGGATTGTCAGCGACACGAATAAAGACAGACTACCGGATTCCACCAAACTGTTCGCCGACGGACTTTCCGCACCGTACGGAATTCAGGTTGATGGCGATTCAATTCTGGTGGCTCACAAACCGGAAGTGCTGCGTTTGCGGGATAGCGATGGTGATGGCCGTGCTGATCAATTGGATGTTGTGGCTTCCGGCTGGGGCTTCAGCGACGACTACCACGACTGGACAACAGCTCTTGTCCGCGATCGCAACGGTGATTTATTCGTTGGACTCGGCAGCGACTATTCTCAAAACAAACGGCCCGCTGACAACGATCGCTGGCGAGGCACAATTCTTAAGATCGATTCCAACGGAACCGTTTCTCCGGTCGCCACTGCGTTTCGCTTTCCAATGGGACTGGCGTTTGATCGCAATCAGAATCTGTTCGCGACCGACAATCAGGGAGTTCAAAACACTTTCAACGAAATCAATCATGTAATAATCGGAAAGCATTATGGAGTGCCGTCGCGTCACGAAGAAGCGACCGACATGCCGCCGGAAACCCCTGCCGTGATGGTTCCACATCCGTGGACTCGCAGCGTCAACAGTATCCTGTTTCTGCCCGACGATTTTGCAAATCCGGATTTGGCCGGACATGGCATCGGTTGCGAATACGACACCAGATGCCTCATTCGATTCACGATTCAGGAAGTTGAAGGCGTCCAACAGGGAGCGTGTTACCGACTCAGTCAACCAGATCTGCCCGGCGGTGGTGGCAACTTCGTCGGCCCGGTCGCCTCTGCCATCGGTCCAGATGGAGCTCTCTACATCGGCAGCATTTGGGACAGCGGCTGGCAAGGCGGCTCAAACACAGGATCAATCGAACGCCTCGTTCCGGATCAAATGATGCCCAACGGAATTCGCGAAATCCGCGCCACGGCCACTGGTTTCGATGTTGTCTTCTTCCAGCCATTCAAGAATGCCGCGTTGCTCACTGACATCGCGAATTGGTCCATTCAGGGTTACACACGTCATTGGAGCGGAAGTTATGCGACACCAGATTCAGAAAGGTACACGATTGTTCCCGAAAACATTACACTCTCCGCCGATGGCAAGACGGCGATGATCAACGCGAAGCCGATCAAAGCCGGTTTTCTGTACGAGATCGGCATCAATGATGTCGTTTCGACGGCCGAATCACTCTGGCCTGCGGAGGGATTTTATTCAATGAAGGTCGTTCCAAAACCGTATGCACCGTAACCAACGTAGGACGGGACTCCAGTCCCGTCCTGATCTATACTGGCCACAAAGTGAGCCGCAGGCGCCAGCCTCGGGTTGCTGCACGAACAGCGTTTTAACTAGTGCGAAATTCCCGACGCTAGCGCGTTCGGCTCATAAAAACTGACGTTATCCTCGCTGTCTTCCCCAATTTATTCATAAAAATGAACTCCTCGTTCCCCGCTGCAAACTTCCCGCTCCACGCCAAACTGTGTTCGGCCGACGATGCCGTTCGGCACATTCGCAGCGGAACAACCGTGGCCTGCGGTGGGTTTGTTGGTGCTGGACATCCTGAGTCACTCACGGCGGCTTTGGAAAGACGATTCCTCGCACATCAGGAACCTCTCAATTTGACGCTGGTTTACGCTGCCGGTCAGGGCGATGGCAAATCTCGCGGGCTAAATCACCTGGCTCACAAGGGACTTTTGCGGCGGGTCATCGGAGGACACTGGGGGCTATGTCCGCAACTCGGACGACTCGCGCTCGATGGCGATATCGAAGCGTACAATTTCCCACAAGGCGTGATCTGTCACTTGTTTCGTGACATTGCCGCCGGACGTCCTGGATGTTTAACCCACGTGGGCCTCGGGACATTCATCGATCCAATTTTTGGTGGCGGTCGACTCAATGCAAAAACCACAGAAGAACTCGTCGAACGCATCACGCTGCGTGAAAAAACATGGTTGCTGTATCATGCCTTTCCAATTCATGTCGGACTGATTCGTGCAACGGCGGCAGATCCTTTTGGCAATCTGGTGATGGACGAAGAAGCTGTCATCGGAGATGTCCTGCCCATCGCTCAGGCCGCTCACAATTGTCAGGGAATCGTCATCGCGCAAGTCAAGCGGATTCTTGAGACATCAGTCCCGCCGCAACACGTGCGAGTCCCCGGCAGGCTGGTCACGCACATCGTCGTGGCAGAAGAACACGAACACTGGCAGACATTCGGCGAACCCTATGATTCAAAATTCTGCACGGCGAGTCCCCACGAAGGCGATTCGGCATATGGATTGAATCAATCCGGCGTTAGCCATCTGCAAAAATCCCTCGATGCGCGGCATATCATCGCGCTGCGTGCGTGTGACGAACTGCAGCCGGGAGCGATCGCAAATCTTGGCATCGGCCTGCCGGAAGGAATTGCCCTCGTCGCCGCAGAACGAAAAATCCTGTCTGATGTCACACTCACCGTTGAAAGCGGCCCGATTGGCGGCATCCCGGCAGGCGGGCTGAGCTTTGGAGCGTCAACGCATCCGCAAGCCATCATCGATCAGCCATCACAGTTCGATTTCTACGACGGCGGCGGACTCGACTTCGCAGCTCTCGGCGCGGCACAGGTGGATCAACACGGCAACGTCAACGTGTCTCGCTTCGGCACGCGTTTCGCCGGTGTCGGAGGCTTCGTGAATATCTCGCAGAATGCTCGACGACTCGTGTTTTGCGGAACTCTCACAACCGACGGTCTGGAAGTCGCGTTCGAAAACGGCACACTGCGAATTGTCCATGAAGGCCGAATTTCAAAATTCGTCAAGCAGGTCGAACAGATTTCGTTTAGTGGTCCCGTCGCGCGTGCTGCGAAGCATGACGTGATCTTCGTCACCGAACGAGCCGTGTTTCGTCTAACGCCTGAAGGACTGGAACTGATCGAAGTCGCGCCGGGTATCGACATTCAGCGGGACGTTATCGATCACATGGAATTCACACCCATCGTCAGAACAGTCAAACAAATGCAGATTCGCATGGAGCACACTCGATGAAACGTATTGTGGCAACGAAACGCATTGTGATTGTCAGTGCCAAGCGAACCCCGTTTGGCCGATTTCGAGGCGCGTTGGCGGAGTTCTCTCCGGTTGACTTGGCAGTCATCGCTGGCGACGCCGCGTTGGAAGGCATCGATCGCACTCTGATCGATCAGGTCATTCTTGGCAACGTGCTCAGCGCCGGTCAGGGAATGAACGTAGCCCGTCAGGTCGCCGTCAAATTGCGGCTACCCATCGAAACGCCGGCAACGACGGTAAACATGATGTGCGGTTCAGGAATGCAATCCGCACTGATGGCCGTTACTGCCATCCGAGCTGGCGAAGCCAACGCAGTGCTGGCAGGCGGCACGGAATCCATGTCGCAATCCCCGCTGTTGATCCAGCGTCCAGCGAAAGGGCTGCAGCCGAATCTTGACACCAACGTCGATTCCATCCTGCGAGACGGACTGATCGACAGTTTCGACAATCGTCACATGGGCGAACAAGCCGAAGAACTAGCCACCGAGTTTGAAATCTCACGCGATGAGCAGGACGCATTTGCCGAACGCAGCCAGCACTTGTACGGAGCCGCGCAGGCTCGAGGAGACTTTGCAGATGAAATCGTCGCCGTCGGAAAGTTAAGCGCCGATCAGCATCCACGTCCACTCGTGACGCGCGCAGAACTCGCTCAGTTGCAACCCGCATTTCAGGCAGCCGGACTCAGCGGCACCGTCACTGCCGGAAACGCCTCCGGCATCAACGACGGCGCGGCAATACTATTGCTGGCCGATTTGGAATTTGCAGAAGCCAATGGCTGGCCGATATTGGCCGAATGGATTAATGGAGTGGTCGTGGGCTGCGATCCCGCCCGCATGGGTCTCGGCCCTGTCAACGCGATTGGCACCTTGTTGCAGCGCACGCAAAGGAGCATCACCAACATTGACACACTTGAAATCAACGAAGCATTTGCCGCCCAGACATTAGCCTGCCTGAAGGCATTGGACCTGTCCCTCAACGGCGAGACAGTCAAAACCGTCGATAGCCACGCCATCAGCTTCAATACCGAAGGTGGTGGCATCGCCATCGGCCACCCACTCGCCGCCAGCGGTGCGCGGTTGCTGACACACCTCGCCTGGAAGATCGCACGCGGCCAATCAGCCACCGCCATGGGATCGCTCTGCATCGGCGGCGGCATGGGCATCGCCACGTTGCTGTCCGCCTTGCACCTGACGACAAATTACCAACACCCGCCGACTTAGCCGGCTGTCGAGTTAATAGGTTTTCAATGTTCAAGTGAATGGAACCAGCATTTGCGTGAACGTGGCACTTAAGACCACCGACAGTCTCCAGGATGGTTCTCAATTCGGATTCCCGCCCGCTGCGATACTGGAATCGCAAGCCTGTTTGAGACGTCACGTCCTCAAACCAGTCATCTGCCTTAGGAGATGTCAGTTGTGCTTCTTTCCCGCCGCCAGCAACCGTATTTTTGTTCTCCTGCGGTTTGACATCAGTGGTCGTAGATTTCGCTCTTGAATCACAACCGCAAATGTTGTGAGTCAAAAACCCTAACGCGACAATCGATACGATGCTTCGTGTTTGCCTACTAGTCCCAACCTGTAACATTGACAACGAATAGCCTTCGTACAATCTCAGGATGTTTCGAACCAATCGTTTTTGTTCCATGACCATCCCTCTGCCTTCCGCAGAATTCATTTTTTTCGCTTTGTCTATTCTCTCACAGTAAAGGTATTTGTGCCATGAACGCAACACCGAATTTCGATCGCGATTGACCACCACTTCAAGATTCAGGTTGGAGAACTACCGCAGCGCATTCACTTGGAAAACAGTGGCGAATATAATTTCATGGACTTTACAATGAGTGCATCGCACCAGCATTTCAATTGCTTTTGATGGACTGAATTCAGCGAATTGCAACCATTGAGTTTGTCTAACCAAGGCCACAATCGGCGTCTCAATTGAGTTCTAAAGACCATGATTGGGAGATATTTCCTGAAGTATGATTTGGGTTACGTCATCCCAGACTCGGATATAATGATCGCGCAACATCGGTGTGAATGTTTCGTGCTGCTTCTGCATCGGCATTTTTGAATCGGCCCGGCGTGGCATATGGCAGTCAATACATCGTCTTTCAGCAGCAACTCCTGCTCTGACGACGGTGCCGCAGTCGGTGGATTCATGACACTTCAGGCACCGATCCACAAATAATTGGACGTTGCCTCGTTCCTGCTGATGGGGGTTGTGGCAGGTGATGCACTGCATTTCTTCACTTTTCTGAAAGCAGCGGCTAAGAGCCATACGAGCCTGTTGATTTGCAGAATGCACTCCACCTGCGCCGGAATCTGAATCGGGCGAAATTCGAACAAAATCCGCAAGTCGGTCACCAGGACGGAAACGGAATGATTCTCCAATTGGCTCGCCAGCACCAGAATGACACAAGGAGCAGAGATCTATTGAACGATCACGCGAAAGGGATCCTGGATTGACGATGTGTTCTGGATTCGTTGCCGATGGATTCCTGCGGTGAAACTCCACATGCTCTCTGCCAGGACCATGACACTTTTCACATGTCACACCCAGGATCACCCCTTCCGAAATAAAGCGATTGAAAGGGGTGCCACTTTGTTCGAACCAGGTGCAGTGGCATTCGAGGCATCGGGTAGCGATCGGACGTGCAAAGTTCGCCACGCCGTCGATGTATCCAGGACTATTCACCCACTCACTGAGATCCGTAAAGTGGCTCACCGGCAGTTCATATAAACACTGGTTCTGCCAGTACAGGAATGTCTGGCCATATTTGGCAGATCCCGTGACGAGGTCGATCGATCTTGTATGTACGTAGTTTTCTCCACGGCGTCGAACGTTTAGCGACTGGTAGAATCGATCGGCCGAAAGTGACATTTCGAAGTGCATGCCTTCGTTGCCTGTCAGCAGAATATCTTGCCCGGGATCAAAGGAATCAGGAACTGATGAACTGTCCGGCAGCTGGCATGTCCTGAAATGAGCTGTCTGAGAAGCAGAATCGACATACGACGCATGGCAATCCCGGCACTGTCCAGCGCCGACGAAATCGTGTGCATCGATCCTGGTACTCACGAGCGCAACGTCTGGTTGCGGCGCGGGAAGAAATACAGAACTCTGTCTCGTAAAGTGACGTACTGTGTCCATGTAGTTGTCAGGAGAAATATAGAATACGCCGTCACGAAGTGCTTCCAGTGGTTTGTCTGCTTTCGCTGGAGATATTCCTGGAGCGAGGATCAGCAGAGACAAAAGACTCACGGTGAGGATCAGTACGGCAGTCGTTACAAGCAAGAAATGTCGTCGAACGTATTCTACAATCACAGACTTGCCTCCTCTGCAGATCCCAGTCGCTGTTCAAGTGCGTCCGCAACAAAAGTATCACCACAGTCACGCGCCAGTCTTCCCAGCTTACGAAGCAGGGGCAATGGACAGTTTTCAATCGATTCGACAGAGCGTATTTCGGTGCGAAGCTCCTGAATCCGCTGTACAAGTGCCTTGATTCTTGCGGTCTCCGTCGATTCCTGCTGCGAACGCAGGACTTCTACTAATCGATTCATCGAAATCCAATCCATCGGGTGAAGCTGCAATGCGTGACGGTACGCGGCTTCTGCTTCGGAAAACTCCTGCTTCGCATAATGTACCCAGCCTTTTGCTCTCCAGAAACGATTGTCCGTTTCTGCCTCACCCGGAGCCCGAGCCATCAACTCAAGCACACGATTGAGCCGACCTTTGACAATCTCGGCATCAATCTGATCAGCAAGCAGGTTGGCATTGTGTGGAAATCGTTCGAGTAGCTGCACGATGTGTGATTCTCGGTCATTCAAAACGGCATTCTCTGCGACGTCAGCCGTTTTTCTTAAATCGATTTCGTTCTTATCCCTCCATTGAAGTGCCCTTGCGACAAGGAACAATTCATGGTCTGGATTGGAAGTCAGCCACAGGGTATTGAGCTTTTCTCCCTGAGCCATATTGAGACTATCCGCTAGAAAGAAATAGATGTACGCATCGGGAGGTTCTTGCTCCGCTGCCACAGCGTCTCGAAACTGTTGCGCGAGTTTATTCCGCTGAAGTGTGTAGGCATAAAAGCGAATCAGATGAGCATGTGCCTTGGTGGCCCGCGGTTCCAACGACAATAGTTTTCGACAGGCAATCTCGCCTTCCAATGGCCGATTGGCAGGCCCAAACAAGAGTTCTGATTCGAGCAATAATGCATTCGAAGCCAGCGGCGAGTCCAATGGTACCTGGTCAAGATACTCCGCCGCTTCCAGAAACCGGTTCTGGTGCTGTACGGCATCAGCCAGCATCAGCCATGCATTTGCCTCGTGTGGTTGCCATTTCGTCCATCGCAAACTCCAGACTTCAAGATCAGCCCACCGTTGTTCCTTCTGCGCTAATCTGCAGGTTTTGCTGATTAGGATCTGAGCCCATTCGTACGCTCCCCAGCAAATGGACAGCGCTACTAATGTCACTGTTCCCCAGCGAATCAATTTTCGCGTCCGCGTTGCTTGTGACGCCGGTGAGCGAACATCAGGCGCCGCTGGATTCATCGGGGGGTCATCCAACGTACGCATGTCGCTTTGCCTTTTCGATTTCAGACAGAGTTGCTAGGTGCTGATTCATACTACTTTGTTTCGCTGCCGCTCGCATTGATTAATTCCGGGCGCCTGACTCCTGCAAGGCTTCGAATGCATTAAGGTACTGAATAAGATGTTTTAAGAATAATTCAGATTCACATTGTCGTGAGTATTCTGCGAGGCGTTTGTAGATTTTCAACGGTATGGACTGCATATCCCGTTGTTCAAGAAGGTTACGTTCCAAACTTCGCCCATCGGCAGCCAATTGGCCTAACTCATCTGATTCATCCAATCGCCCTGTCGTTCGTAACAATGCGGCCAGATGATACTGAGTCCTCCAGTCCAGTGAGTTAAGAACCAAGGCTTTACGATAGCATCGTTCTGCTTCTTCATGATCCGCCAGCCGGGAAAATGCCCAGCCCCTCGCGTGCCAGAAGCGATAATCTCCGTCCGCGTTTGGTGGTGCGACTGTCAGAAGCTCTCCGACGTTCAGCGCGGCACCGTCTTGTATCGACTTCTGCAAATGATAGGCGAGTAACTCCTGGTTGGTAGGGTACCTGGAAAGTAGTTGTTGCAAATGCGAGGCACACTCACTCTGCATCTGCCGAACTTTTTCGGCCGCTTCTTCATCGACTGATGGTACTGCTCCAGAGACCGATTGAGCGAAGTGAAGGGCGTGAGCTACGATCAGAAGTTCATTTTCAGGGGCATCCCGCAACCAGTTCTCGGTCACAGAACGACCATTGCTTAGCTGTAGACCAGTCCCCAAAAAGCTGTAGGCAAAGACCTCTGGCAAGTCACAATCATTGATCAGTGCTTCCTGAATCTGAGCCTGCAAGGCTCCCTGCTGTTGTGTCATTGCATAAAAGAACACTAGCCGCCGATGACTCTCTTGATGATTCGCAGTGACCTTAAGGATATCACGGCATGCGGCTGCACCCTTGAAAGGGTCGTTCAATGGTCCAAAATTGAGATCAGCAAACATTGAGATTAGCGGAACATCGTCTGGAATCTCGCAAGGGTAGTCGTTGAGAAATTCGCGGACAGAATCAACATCACGCAATGCTTTCCCCGCGACGACACCTGCCTTACGAGCTTCTCGATTGTCTGGCTGCAGAACGAGCCATGCCCGCGATGATCTTAGCAGCCGTCCCCAACTTCCGTTACGCTGCAACTGTTCACACTCCTGGGACACCGCACGAATGCTCCAGGTCCTCCATCCTCGAGCAATGACCCACGGACTGGCAAGAACTGACATGCAAGCCAGCGCGAGAATCAGAGATTTCCTGAATCGATGTGCCATGTCATCTGTTTTCGCGATACGCAACGAACCTCGTTGCCGACTGAGAATGTGGAGCTGGCTCCAGGATGAGAATGGATTGTTTCAACGCGACATTCTCCAGAACACTCGTTTCACCGTTCGTCCATTCAACACGAAGTGAGCATGAATCTGCGGCGGGGGGAAATCCGAAATTCAACTGTGACTCCATGGCGGAACAATAACTAGTGCCGCCCATAAGTTCCTGAATTTGACTTTTTCCTTCGCCCTCCGCAAACACGCGAGTTCCCGTAGCGCTGCGAGCGGATTGAATACCGACCAGCTGCACCTGCAGCCAGTTACCTTCGTCACATTCATTGCGAAGGAGCGCGACCGGGCAGTCGTGATGAACAACGCACAAATCCAGTTTTCCATCGTTATTATAGTCTGCCGTGGCAACTCCTCGCCCAACCACTTGCCGCTGAAAGTATTCACTGCTGGTAATTCCCGCATCTGCCCACATGCTGCCTGTGAAAGAAAACAGCTGAGGTTTCATGTTGTAAGCTACGCCTCCCGCTTCCTGCGGATTGATATGGCCGTTGGCCACGAATATCTCCATCGCGCCATCCTGATTCAGATCGGTCATTATTGTTCCAAATGCAAGCCGGTTCATCGTAGGGATAACAAGGCCAGCAGTGGCAGTCGTATCGAAGAATCCTTTTTCTCCAAGGTTGGTGTAAAGCGTATTCCATTCGTTTGTGAAATGCGTCAGATACAAATCCAGCAGCCCATTGCCATCAAAGTCACCACAGCCAACCCCCATGCTTGCCTGCCCCATTCCCTGAACATTGACCGCACATCCCATTAGACTTGCAACCTCTTCAAATTTTTGGCCTTCCTGATTCAGGAACAGAAAATTTGCTGTTGTGTCGTTGGCGACGTAGATATCCGACCAGCGGTCGTTGTTGAAATCTGCTATCACCACACCCAGTCCTCGATTGCCATCGCCAAAAAGCCCCATCGACCGGGCACATGCCTCAAAGTGTCCGTTTCCCAGATTCCGATAGAATTCATCGGGTACGGGCACCACGTCCTTCGGATGACAAATCGAGGCAATTCCCTGACCATCAAGACAAGGCATGGGATGCTCCGGATCGTAGTCGCAGTAGTTACAGACGTACAAATCCAGATCGCCATCCTGATCAATGTCGCCCCACGCTGCGCTGCTGCTCCAAAGCGATTCTCGGAACCCGGATGCCGCTGAAACCGCCTGGAATGAACCATCCCCTTGATTGTGAAATAGCTGATTACATCCTACGTTCGTCACAAACAAATCGTCGAAACCGTCATTATCAAAATCCCCGATAGCGACACCTTGGCCATAACGGTGCTCAACGATACCTGCGGCCAGCGTGATATCCCGAAAAGATTCCCCTCCGATATTCCGAAACAGTTTGTCGTTGGGCTGGTCAGTTGCACCGGAACGAGCGGCATTTCCTCCCTGCGGGAAATAGATATCGATGAAGCCATCACGGTCAACATCAATCCAGCCACAGCCTCCGCCGGTCGCTTCAACCATCAATTGCCGGCCTTCGGCCCCATTATCGTATTGAAATTCCAAGCCCACGTTGGATGCCACGTCCTTAAAATTGAGTTGGTTAATCGAATCGGAGACTAAGCTATTTTTCAACTGCAGTGTCTTGTTGCTGTCCGCGCTCAAATTGGAGAAAACGGAGGATATTTGAATCTTTTCCGAGTCGTCGGCGGCCGCAAAATCCTGCTCCGGCGATTTCGCTGGCAATGAGGGCGCCTTTTCCCCGCAGCCTGTGATCGCCGAAATCAGAAATACGAATATTCTCGTCAATGGATGCAAAGGACAAAGTCGATGCTGCTGAATCGTCCCGCTGTATGGACCTCGGTTTTGAAGGAAAACGCTAGTCATAATCACGTCCCTCAGTAATAACAATGTTGCCATCAACAGCAACGTTGCTCAGGCGTTGAACTCCTCCAGTGGGCCATCGAATTTCAATGTCGCATGACTCCGCAGATTTGCCGAGTCCGAAGATCAAACGCGGCTGACGACTACTGCAATAACTTCCGCCTCCATATAACTGCTGTGTGATGGTGACAGTGCCCTGTCGCACTATGACCTTCGCACCGATTCCCGGCCGATTCGAAACCGTTCCTGTCATCTCAACTGCGAGCCAATGCCCTCGTCGGGATTCATTCACCAGGATTTTCGCAGCTCGGTTGTGATGTATGACAGCGATATCCCAATCACCATCGTTATCAAAGTCTGCCTGACTGCATCCACGGCCAACTCCACGTGAAGTGAAGTAGTCGCCAGCCTCTGAACTCACTTCAACTAAAGCGCGACCATCAAAGCTGAATAGCTGGGGTGGCATCTGCAGCACTCGCTTTCGCCCCAGATCATCAATATGTCCGTTGACTACGAAGATGTCATTGAATCCATTCTGATCAAAATCCTCCATGACGGTACCAAATCCAACCCAAGGCAACGTCGGTTGAATCGCTCGAACGTCCGCGGTGGCGTCTCGAAATCCAAACTCCCCGAGGTTCTGATAGAGCGTATTCCATTCACCTTCGAAGTGCGTGACGTAAAGATCGAGCAGACCATCTCCGTTAAAATCACCCGGTGCAATCCCCATACTAGCCTGCGCAAGGCCGTTGGCATCCACGGCACATCCCAGTCGTGGTGCGACATCCTGGTACCGTCCATTCATGTCTCGTGAAAACAGGAAATTTGCAGTCGCGTCATTTGCCACATAGATTTCGGGGACAAGATCTCCCACGAAGTCCGCTATCACGACTCCCAAGGCGCGATTTTCTGGTCCCTTGACACCCAGTGTGTCTGCAACCGATTCGAATCCCCCAGCACCGTTATTCAAATACAATTCGTCCGCAACAGGGGCTACCTGGCTGGGACCACATTGAATCTGTTCGCCGGCCGTATTGGTACACACCTGAGGATCAAAGGGATCGAAATTGACGTAGTTACAGACATAAAGGTCGAGGTCTCCATCCAGATCAATGTCACCCCATGCCGCACTGCTGCTCCAAAGTCGATTCGCGTGTCCTCCCCATTGCTCCAACCGTTGAAACGTACCATCTCCAAGATTCTGAAACAGCGTATTCGTACCCAAGTTCGTCACAAATATGTCGTCAAATCCATCATTGTCAAAATCACTGGCGGCAACGCCCTGCCCGTAATGAATTTCGTTGACATCGGTGGTCGCGGTGACATCAGCGAACTTCCCGGCGATCTGTCGCCAGACCCGATCCGATGGGGAATCGATATTTGGCAATTCGTCTGGAATGCCGCCCTGGACAAGGTACAGATCCCATTGGCCGTCGTGGTCCACATCCAGCCATGCACAGCCACCCCCAGTCGCCTCAACCATCAATCGGTGACCGCGGCTACCGTTCTCATACGCGAACGCAGGCAGCAGATCTTCTGACAGAGAAGCGAATGACACTGATGGCGCGGAACCAGATCCGGGTTCTGAATTCGCGATCCTTCGCAGGCGGTCTAACGGGATTCCCTGGCCAACTTCTGATTTGCGAATTTGGGGCAATTTAGATGGCGGGTTCAATTCGACGGTGTCAGGACGACACCCTGCACCGCAGACGGCCATCGACGCCAGAAGGATCCTGAATGACACGCGAAACGAAGCAGCCACAGTCACATTCCAAAACCACGATTACGAGATCAAAATTGACACTGCAGATCGCGGGGCAAAGGTGCGGGCAATCGCCTTTGCAAACGCGCTCAGGGCTCTGAAACACTGTATAGCCGATGCACAAAGCCTGTGTTCAGAAGCGGTTGTATGCAGGTATACGACTTTGTCTCCAGGAACACTCACGGTTTCCATCCAGAAATGAACAATTGCTGTTTTTCCGGCAGTAGGCACCCACGCACAAGTTATTTTGCATAATTCGTTTAACGGCGAGGCGTAGAAATTGCCAGAAATCCGACGCCTTCGGAGGCTGCGGGAAACGGGTTTCGAAACTGATCTTGACTTGAATTTTCGTGAACAATTGCGAGGTTCACGCGATTTAGTGAGTTAACCTTAGATTATTCAGGTCTTCTTGCGAATCTCAGAGTGCTGACCTAGACCCTTTTCCCGCAGCCTCCTTCGGCTTGCCGTTAAACGGAGAAACTTATGCACGGGTGCTTAGCACCAGCAGAATACCGCGAGCGGTTGCGGATTGCCCATTCGGTTAACCGCGTCGGAAACGCCTCCGCGCGTAGGAAACGCTGCTCACGCGCCCGATGGGCACGCCGGTTAAACGAACTCATGCCAACCGCGCGGGGTATAAACACAAAATCCCTCGGCTACGGAGGCCGTAACCGAGGGGCTTGAAAATTTCGTGCATTGAAGCTGTTCGTTCTCAGAACTCGCCCAACACTTCGCCTTTGCCACGGGTACCCAGTGCTCTGCGAATCGTCCAGTCAACGTTCTCGCTGATGAAGCGAACAGATCCGTCACAAAGCGTCATCTGGCAACCTCCCGTATGCAGACTGCTCCACTGATCGCAGCGGAAGTCTGTGTTCGGATCGGTATTAGGTGCCATCTTGATGCTGTGGATTGCGTAGCCGCTCATCCAAAGCGCGTCGCCCTTGATACTGGTTGGATCTTCCTTCTCATTCCAGTGCATATCCTCAACCACCATCGCAGTATTGGAGGTTCCGTCCGTTACCTGCGCAATGGTTACACATCCGTGCCAGCCGAAGATTCCATCATTACCGGAGATCGGTGTCAAATTAACCTCTTGCGGGCCGCTCCACTGCTGACCAGCGTAAGTCGCGAAAGGGCAGTCACGATGTGCTGCCTGGCTAAATCCCATACTACCAACGTAGTCGGTTCGGCCGCCATCAACACCATCGTCCCACGAATAGCCCTGAACCGCTCCTCGAACGATTTTCGGCTGTGGGTTACTTGGACACATAAACCCAGCGATAATAGCCCGACGTGCCCTAACGTTGGCCGCCGGAGCCAAGTTACCTGCGGAGTCTCCGATGATCTTGAAGCAGGCTGGCGAACCGGCCTGACCACTCATATCAATCGACTGATACAAAGCAGACTGCTCGATGTAAGGAAGAATTCTTGCCAACCAACTCAAAGTCGGCAGTCCATTTGGCCCTTCGGTTCCCGTGTTATAACCACCGCCAGTTAGTGAAGCGTCCACTGTGATTTCATTCTGTGCGAATGAACCGAATACATCGTGATAATTGTGCAACGCCAGCCCCAATTGCTTGAGGTTGTTCTTGCACTGCGTCCTTCTTGCCGCTTCACGTGCTTGCTGCACTGCCGGCAACAATAATGCGATAAGTATCGCGATAATCGCGATCACCACCAAAAGTTCGATCAGCGTAAAACCACGCCAACGAACTCTGTCTCGTAATCCTGCCATAAAATACCCCTCGAAAATAGAACTGAATGCCACCTTGGCGATGAAAAAACGGATTCACGCCTGATGAACACGAAAGCCAATTGAATTTACAGCTGTATATCGATCTTGTTCGACTCTTCCTTGACCTCAACCATTTTCTCCGTCGTTTCAACTTTGCGGTACGATTCAGGAAATGGTCCATCACTCAAACCGGGAGGAGGACCTTGCTGGCCGGATGACATGCTCTTCATCATCGCCTCTTTGACCGCTTCCGGAGTAATCTCCAAAGTAACTTTATACTGGCCAGCAGGGCAACCCCTACGACCATCTGTTGCTTCGAGCGAATATGAGCCATCCTCTTTTATAGTCCCCAAAGCAGATGATTCTTTGGGATCGACAGGATGGAACACAATCGTACACCCAGTCAAGCTGCCGGTTCCGCCGGTCACCGTCCCGGAGACATTATACACTTTGGCCTTTGGCGGTCCCGATTCACCACAACCTGCCGAAACCAGCAACAACATCAACAGACAGAACTGAATCGGCATTCTCTTGTATAACTGAATCACAAAAACAATCCTCGTTATGAATTTCGCATGAAGTTTAGCTGCTTGTGCTGAAAAACTAGCCAACGCAGCCGGTTCCGCAGTACATCTGCACATGCTCTTGAAATCTCCCCAACTTTACCACATTCAATTCCAAGAAGAATGAAAATTTACCAAGGAAATTCCATTACCTTCCAATCCAATATTTACCCTTGATAATGATCTTAATGTCACCAATAGTTTGAATGGCATAATTTTCCTTTGGGTGGACTTTCCGTGTTTTTAGATAGTGCTTGCCAAAACACTTAGGTGTACATTCGAAGACACGTTTTGGAATGGCGAGGGCATTTCAGAATGTGCTCTCAACTGCTGCGTTATCTGCGGCCGGTTTGCGACGCCATGCGTTCTGCCAGCCAATGACCGAGCCCCAACTGTAGCGGCTCGCTGGTCAGCAGTCGGCGACTGTCAACTCCGATCGCCCCGCACTCTTTCT
>Ga0209284_10002318_pt1 | contig 26344 bp, 17 predicted proteins | sample FRY03_FD_187211 | JGI IMG/M metagenome (GOLD analysis project Ga0209284, IMG submission 187211) | Freshwater microbial communities from Lake Fryxell liftoff mats and glacier meltwater in Antarctica - FRY-03 (SPAdes) (version 2) | ecosystem: Environmental > Aquatic > Freshwater > Ice > Glacier...
GACGGCGATCCCTGTGGGCAACCAAATCAGGGTGATGCTGGCGCCGTACACTGGCATCATTAACCCGATATAGCCTGTGACGAAATACGCCACTGCCACAACCAGCGAGATCTGCCAGGATCGCAACATATTAACTCACTGTTACTTGAGGAATGAGAGACCGTTTTTGATTCGTGCAGGGAATTCCGTGAGATTTTAATACCGAATCCGCTTTCTAAGCCAGCTTAATGCGGTCATGGTGTTAGTGTCCCCGTTTTGGCGTGGTTTCGCAAGGCGACACGATCATCGGCATCGGGTCCAGTCGCCGCGCCTTCAGCGTCTGACCCGTTGGATGTCGCCATGATTTGCTCCTTCCGTCGTTATCGCTTTCGCTTCGTCGGCATTTACCGGCGGAATCACTTCAGCGGCCGAAACGCATGTGGTAAGCCCATCGCGACAGAACTCGCGCAAACCGTCCTCGCCCGTAGCGACGAAGACAGAGTCTACCATGCTGAAAACTGAAAACTAAGGCTGACCCCAACAAAGTTTTCTGGAACGAAACGCGCTTCGGGCTGTCCTCGTGAAACGCGCGGAGGATCGGCGCTGGGGCTCGCTGCGGCGTTGGTTGCAAAAACCGGAACTCGATCCCAACCTGCTGTCACCATGGCCGTTGTCCAGGCTGGACGGCTCGCGTCAACAAGTGTCTCACAAGGCAGGAGCTCGACGTGGTTCGGCTGGCGGCTCAGCGAGGCAAGCCACCGGGCGACGAAGCCTGGGTGGACTCGATAGTGCGACGGCTCAACCTTCAATCCACCATGCGTCCTCAAGGCCGACCACAGGTTAGTTTTCCAAAGGATGAGGTGAACGAATAAGCCTGACCCCTGCTTTTTCGTTTGACACTCTTTTTTGTTTTGCTGCCTGGTGCGTGATACATCGTGGTCTTGAGTGCTTGAACGGATGCTTACCGAGTCGTGACAGGCTCCATTTTTACGACTTCGAACTCGCTCCCTTTGACTTTGCGGATAGAGGTGAGTTCGTCGTGAACCCAGCGATCATCGGGTGCGCCGCTGATGAACCAGTCACCGCCGTTGTCGGCCAGAATCATGCCGTGGGTTTTGAGTCCTTCAAGGATGACTTTGGCGGCTCCCGTGAATTTGCTGGTGTCAAAGCTGGCCTTCAATCTCACGCGCACGCCCATGGGCGGAAGGTTTTCATCTTTGTGTGGACTGGCGAAGTGCGTGGCTGGTGACACATAGGCGCGGCGGGATTTTTTGACGGTGAAGCGCAGCGCGTGGGTGAGCTTCTTCGTCCCGCAGATTTCATCGTAGCGAGCCAGACCGGGCATGATGGGCAATCCTGCGGCATCAGCACTGGTCCAGCCAGCGGGGCGTGGTTTCGGGGCTTTGAGGTCAAAGACGCTGCCGCTGTAGGCATTCCAGGATTTGCCACCATCGACAGGGAAGGCGCGGTAGATCTCGTAGAGCTTCCAGTTGTCCTTATCGAGCACAAGTACATGGCGATCGAGAGTGGTCGAATCTGAGAGTGATGGAGGTTGGTTAGCGGTTGATGGCACCGCTCACAGGATGCGTACGTTCTTTGCCATTGAAATCGATATCGATCAGAAACCGGGGATCGGCTTTTTCCAGCGGCGCTTCGTCTGCCGGAGTGGCGTCACGCTCAGAAGCATCCCAGGTGAGCTTCGTAAAGTCTTCAAGGCCGCGACCTTTCGTGCAACCGTCTTTGGGACCATTTCCCAGAACGACGTTGCCGGTGATGGTGACGCCGTCTTTGCCGTTCGCGAAGTGCAGCGCGTTCGCATCGCGCGAGTAAAGAATATTGTTGGCAAGGATCATCCCTTCACGAGCATTCCACGAACCGCCACTGAACGCATGGTTGGCGTTGATGATGGTGTTGTGGATGACCTGAAGGTTGAGCGTTTTGCCCTGATGGTCTGTGCTGGTAAAGCCAGAGCCTGCCGCAGAGATGAGCACATTGTTGCGCACGATCGCTTCGCCCTGGACCTGCATGGTATGGTCGGCGCTGCGGTAGCAAAGGTTGCGTTCGATAATGTTCACTGGCTTGCCAGCGGTGCCATAGACGGTGATGCAGGGATAGTTCGTGTCATGCACATGGTTCTCGGCGATGAGGTTTCCCCAGGAGCCTTGCTTGACCTCGATGCCATCCCCTTGGTCACCACGACAATCATGGATGTGGTTCAGTGCGATGATGCTCTCGCTCATGATGTGAGCGCCGTTGTTCCCGCCGAGATACATGCCTTCGGCGTGACCTCCACCATCATGAATGTGATTACGTGTAAGATGAAGGCGGTTGGTATCGGCACTGTTCGCACTGAGACAAACTTCACCTGTGTGATGGATATGACATTGATCGATCCAAACCTGGCTGCAACGCCCGAGCCTGATCCCATGGCTACCGCCCGTGATCTCGATGCCGCGCAGACCCAGGTAACTCACCAGGTTACTCTGCCCGATATTGATGACGTTTTGTTTGTTATCGGGCCGCGTGATGATGACCTGCGCATCCTTCGCCGCGACGATCCAGATGGGGGCTTCGGCCGTGCCGCTGACTCCGATGTCCCACATGCGATCGACGCTGTAGGTGCTGCTGGCAAGTTCGAGTCTGTCACCAGGCTTCAAGGCCGCGACGGCTTTCACGAGTGCTGTGCCATCCGATGCTGTGTGCGGGATGACACGTAGCGGAGCAATCCCAGCCCATGCGGGATCGTAGCTGGCGGCACGCGCTGCGTATGTGGTGTGGAGTAACGTAAGTGCGGCAATGACAATCCGCAAAATGGATGGCATAGTTAATGTGGATGGCATGGAAGTAGTTTGGGGGGTGGTTTTGAATAGTGGCTTGGAATGGCACGAACAAGTAGAGTCGCGTTTTCGCTCCGAGAAAGAACGCGACTAACGCGGAGCGGAAGGCGACACGAAAAAGGAAGCGCAATATTTAACTGGACTGTGCCCGGATATCAGCGATTTTGGCATGGCGGCGACTTTGGGACAACCGACTTTTTTTGATCTGGATGGATTCGTTTGATTGGTTCTGCGTGAAATGAAGTGCGCGACATAGAAATTGCGGACTCCGGGCGCGTTGATCCGTGCGTGTGGCGTTCAAGTACTGAAGAGGAAATTCAGAGCATCGGCATCGATTCGTAGGGTGTGTGCAGCGTAGCGAAACACACCACAACGGTGATCGTCGCGATGGGAAGCGGGGTTGCAACATCACGGGCCAGAACTGGTGCGTTGCGCGTTGCTTCACGCACCCTACTGCGGAAGCGGCTCTGCAACTTCCGCAGGCTGTGCGTTGGTTGCAGGTTTCTCGATTGATGCCAGATAGTCCTGCATCACGCGATGTTGCAGGATGCAGTAGTCGAACCAATTGGTAAACGTGGGACTGTGGTTTCCCCAAACCGACATAACCATCATCGCACCGAGGTTCTGAGGAGAACCGTCGGAAGTGGCCGTTGTCAGGTCAGGCCACTTCAACTGAAATCCACGAAAACCGGCAGGAAAACTGCCGATGTTGCGGTTACCTTGAGATGGCCTTAGCTCATTCGCCGCATTCAGAAGATCTCTGGACGCCTGAACCTGCCCCAACAAATCGCTCAGCCCCTGCGATACTTCAGTCCGACCATTCAGCATCTTTACAACATCCAAAAATTCCATCATCAGATATGCGGCAGCCGTATCATACGTGGCAGTAAAGGTCGGCGACGTGATATCCGGCGTCGAAAGTAATTGAAATTCTCCGTCTGTTTTTGCCTTATCTCTCATTGTTTCAGGCTGAGCGCATGCTGCGATCAGCCGCCGGTTTACTGCAGTGAGAATTCGAGATCGCTCGTCGGCATTCAGTTCCGCTCCGTTGGCAAGAATCATGCACGCTTGGGCCACGAGCACTGGCGGTGAATCGTCGCGTTCCAGAGTCTCGATCGCGACTTTCGTGATTTCGGCCTTGATTGCCGCGGGCCAAAGATTCGTATCGGTGGAAATTCGAATTCCATCGTCAGAGTAAGTTCGACGCACAAGGGGCTGACTCAGCCACCACGAGATCCCGAGCAGTGGGCTGGACTTGAGGGCGGTAAGCACTCTTTGGCTGAACGCAGAATCGCCTGTGGTATCGGGCTGAGATAAGTTGTTTAGGTATATCGACGATGCAAAGCCACGCAGGTAGATCGCGGCATTCAATGTGACTTCATTTTCCGATGGGACTTCCGTCGGAGCACTTTTCAATCGGCGTTCAGCCCACACCACAAATGGCTCCAGCGATTTTGCATCCGGTTGTCCGTAAATTGCATATCTCCACAACCTCTTTCGCCAGCTTTCGTCACCAGCATCAAACTCCCGCACCCAGAGTTCGTAGAACGCAGTGCCAGAGTTTGCTTTCAGGAGAACCTTCCTCGCCTCGCCATCGAGCGATGTCGAGTCGCTGTCTCGGCCGGGCATCAGGCGCATTTCGCCATCAAGAAGGGGCACGGTTTTCAGGATCGTTTGAGTAATCCTCTCCGACGTCTCTGGCGACACCAACGCCGAGCAGGCGTCGAACGCTGACTTTAACCCCTTCGGACTCCGCTCCCGTGACAACATGTCCAGCCATTCGCTGAGCGTTTTGCCTTCGTAGAGCGGTTCGGTTGACACATTATTGGTCGGAGATTCACGTGAATCTGTCGATGGCCGAGTATTCGATCCAAGTGAAGCAAACCGGAGATTGATCAATTCAATTTCGATTTCCTTCATGAACGACTGAGCTGACTCATTTGGTAAATCTTTGAATTTTACGAGAAACAGACTGCCTTGAAATTCAATTTCTCCCAGATGCTCAATGACCTCATGTTCGGAATGTTTCTGATCCACGCATTCCAGCAGAGAATGAACCCGCGACCCCAGATCTTCCGCAGTCTTGACGCTGTTCTTGGAATCTGTCATTTGAATCAGCAAACTGAGTGGCATACGCTCCGAAAACGTTTCGAGAAGATCGGATAGCCGCGCGGCTGCTGCTCGAATACTGGCTTGATCTAAAGTTTTCTCGCGACCAATGACAGGCGCTGAAGATGATTGTTTGACCGATGGAATTGGAGACATCTGAATCTTGGCCACTACTGTTTCGCCGTTCTTCAGCGTGAAGTGTTCGTTCTCGATCGTCAGTCCGTCGCTGGGGCCGTCGATGATGACTTCGTATTTGTCGGCCCGAAGACGCGTCGCGGTGGTGCCGTGGTTGATGGTGAGGCCGCTGACGGGTTGGCCGTTGCTGACGATCTGGACTTTGATGTTGTCGATGTCGGATTCAATGACAAGCTGGCCTTTGTCGGTTTCCAGCTTGATGAGGATTCCGGCGACGATCAGCAATGGCATTGCGGCGGCGAGGAGCCAACGGCGGATGCGTCTTGAAAAAGGTGTCTGGAACTCACCGGCATCAGGTGTTGCGGATGCCGCAGGGATGCCTCCAAAGTTCCAGACACCTTTTTCAAGGCCGAGCTTCTCAGGCTTCAGTAACTGGGGCGATTCTGCCGCTTTGCTTTGGGCACGTTTAAGCAACCCAACGAGATTCGCTGATTCAGTAAACGCCCCAAGTTGCTCGGCCACATGTGCCGCACTCGCGGGGCGGTCTTGCGGGCTCCGAGACAGCAGCGATCCGACCAATGCCACCAATCCCGGCGGTGCTTCAGGACACAGCGTGTCGAGTTTCGGCGGCTGATGATTGGCGAGCAATCGCAGTTTCTCCAACGGCGATTGATTCGGAGCAGCGGCAAGCGGCGGGCGACCGCAGAGCAGACGAAACAACGTGGCTCCGAGGGCGTACAGGTCGGCTCGATAATCCACGTTGCCGCCGAATTCGGCTTGCTCAGGTGCCATGTAGTCCAGCGTTCCCATTAACTGGCCGACGGTGGTGAGGTCCACGCTGGCCTCATCCCAGAAACTCAATTGAGCCAATCCGAAGTCCAGAATCCTGATATGCCCCGTTTCATCCAGCATCAGATTCGACGGCTTCACATCGCGATGCACAACACCTTCGGCATGAGCACACGATAAGCCGAGCGCGACTTGTCTGATGAGTTCACACGCATCGGCGACTGGTAGTTTTCCAAGTAGTCGTGCGAGACGACTTAAGTCCAGGCCCGGAACATATTCCATGACCAGAAACTGCGTGCCGTCAATTTCACCGGCATCTGTTGCGGCGACGATCGATGGGTGATTCAATCGACCGACAACGCGAATTTCCCGCTGAAATCTTGCTCGCACATCGCTGTCTTCCGCCGACATGATTGGCAGCAGTTTGATGGCGACTTGCTTCTTTAACTGCCGATGATTGGCCAGATAGACTGCTCCCATGCCGCCCCGCCCGAGCGGCTTGAGTAGTTCGTAAATTCCAATCTCCCGATTCGCCGGCTGCCACGCGGCCTTTTCTTTGTCAGCGGCAGTTTGGTGTGGCACGTCCATCAACTGTTTCACTTTTTCGAGGGCCGCTTTCGTAGCTCGATTTGTCTCAAATCGAGAACCTTCCCGCTCCCGATCATCCTCAAATCGAGCCACATCAACGGCAGCGTCTGACACCAATTCGGCGTTGGAAGTTTCCCGATTTGGGACAGATCGGGCTGCAGTCGTCCCTTGCAGTGACTGCAGTAACGTGTCCGGTTTGAACTCCAATTCCCGCACCGTCCGTTCACAATTTGGACACGCCAACAAATGCGTCTCAACGGCTGCGGCCTGAGCGTCGTCGCACCAGCCGCCCAGATATTCCCGCAGGTGCTCTGGAGCAAAACAGGTCGCTGACTCAACGACGGTGCCTGCCGAAGTATTCACTGATGCCGTTGGTTGAGTGATCGTCATCGTATGATTCCTACGCCGAAAATGCGGCGTTCATGGTGCAGACGCTGGAATTATCTGGCATCCAGCCCCCAATTGCCACCATAAAACAAGTGTGTGACAAGGTGACAACAACAAGAACGTTTTGTGTGTGACAGCATTTTGTAGCTCGACCTGTCTCAGGTCGAGAACCTGCAGCGAGGTGTGACGAAAACCGGTGGCTATGAGAAAAGCGGAGTTGAAGGGTTGCCGATCTGAGACAGATCGGCTTACGTAGCTCGACCTGTCCCAGGTCGAGAACCCGCAGCGAGGTGTGACGAAAACCGGTGGCTATGAGACAAACGGAGTTGAAGGGTTGCCGATCTGAGACAGATCGGCTTACGTAGCTCGACCTGTCTCAGGTCGAGAACCCGCAGCGACGCGAGACAAACAACGTTTGACGAATAACAGGCGTCGTTGTACCGTTCGTGATCTGAGACAGTTTGGCCCACGTTGTGAGATTAAAACATGCAGCCACAGGATGCCACTTTCTTTCAACCGACGCAACCATTCGATATCCTCGAAACAAGACTGCCTCACTGGGATCAACCGGGAGCGTTCACATTCATCACATTTCGCTTGAACGACAGTCTGCCGAAGACGGCGGTACAACGATGGCACCGTCAACGCGATGCGCTGCTGCGGGAATCAGGAATTGATCCGGCTCGTTGGTTAGCTGCACAAGGCAGTCGCAAACTGCGAAGTCATGCGAACAGCGAAACGACCGCGTTACTGTCGCATTTGCCGCCGAGAACATCGTCGCTCTTGAAATGGAAGCTGTTTCTGGCATGGGACGGCGAACTGAATGAGCTTCACGGATCATGCTGCCTGCGTGATTCGAAAGCGTCAAAGATCGTGGCAGACGGATTTCTAAAGTTCGACCGAGATCGATACGTCGTTGCAGCGTTTGCTGTTTTGCCCAATCATGTTCATATTCTGGCGGCGTTTGAAACGGAAGGGGCGATGGTTTCTCAGGGCGCTGCATGGCGACAGTACTTGGCTCGTGAGATCAATAAATTGAACAGCAAGACAGGCCACTTGTGGCAACCCGATCAGTTTGATCATCTCGTTCGAAGCCCGGAATCGTTTGAGCGTATTCGAAAATACATCGTTGATAATCCGTTCGAGGCAAAACTCCATGGGGGCGAGTATCGTTTGTATGTGGCGGCGGATTGGTAAGTAGCTCGACCTGTCTCAGGTCGAGAACCTGCAGCGAGGTGTGACGAAAACCTAGTGGCTATGAGAAAAGCGGAGTTGAAGGGTTGCCGATCTGAGGACAGATCGGCTTACGTAGCTCGACCTGTCCCAGGTCGAGAACCCGCATCGAGGTGTGACGAAAACCTAGTGGCTATGAGACAAGCGGAGTTGAAGGGTTGCCGATCTGAGGACAGATCGGCTTACGTAGCTCGACCTGTCCCAGGTCGAGAACCCGCAGCGAGGTGTGACGAAAACCGGTGGCTATGAGAAAAGCGGAGTTGAAGGGTTGCCGATCTGAGGACAGATCGGCTTACGGAAACAACAATGACCACACAATCCTCCAGCAATGCAACTCGATCGAGCCTACTGCAGCGAGCGGCGCAGCGGGATGCGCGGGCTTGGCGAGAACTTGTGGATCTGTACGGGCCTCTCGTCGCGCATTGGTGTCGGCGATGTTCGCTGGATTCGCACGCAGCGGCGGATTGTGTGCAGGATGTATTCGCATCCGTTGTCATGGCACTGGATCAGTTTTCGCCGCAGCGGACATCGGGATCTTTTCGAGCCTGGTTGTGGACGATCACACGCAACAAATTGCGTGATCATTTTCGTCGGAATTCAAAATCTGTAGCTGCCACCGGCGGTTCAACTGCGATGGCATTCATGCAACACGCAGTTGATCCCGTGTCGATCCCAGACGACGAACCCACTGGCGACGTTCAATTACAGCAACTCACAGCCCGCGCGTTGACGCAGGTGCAGAGCGAATTTGAACCGCGAACATGGCAAGCGTTCTGGCGATCCGTCGTCGATGGGATCGCCACTGCGGTCGTCGCGCGGGAATTAGAAATGTCTGAGGCTACTGTTCGACAATGTCGCAGTCGAGTTCTGCGACGCTTGAGACAGCAACTGGGCGACATTCATTGATTCGACAGCAGCCGCATTCGAAGTTATTTTCTACCGTGAATCAGCTTCTTGTTGATGAACTTCATGATTGGACGCATTCGCTGGTCTCGGGTTCAGTTTATTCTTTGCCTGCATCGACCAGAAATTTCCCGTAACCTTCTGCCTGCATCTTTGCTTTGGGGATGAAACGCAAAGCCGCAGAGTTCATGCAGTACCGCTTCCCACCGCGATTGGCGGGGCCATCATCGAACACGTGTCCCAGGTGAGAATCGGCCACTTTTGATCGAACTTCAATCCTGCTGGTGAAGAATCCTTTCTCTTCCCGCAGTTCAATGAATTCGGCATCAATTGGCCGCACAAAAGAAGGCCACCCAGTGCCCGAATCAAACTTGTCGCCGGACAAAAACAGAGGCTCACCAGACACTATGTCCACATAAATACCTTGGGCGTGGTTGTTCCAGTAGCGGTTTGAGAATGCTGGTTCCGTGCCTTGCTGCTGCGTCACGCGGTATTGCATTGTGCTCAGGATGTAACGGAGTTTTCCGTCCGATGGCTTCTTGAAATTTTCCCAGCGCGGTGGCGATTCCTTTGCAACGGGTTCTGTCGAGGAATTTGCATCGCCCGACTTTGCGTCTGCTTCCTTGTCTTTGGAAGGTGCCTGTGCGATCGGCTTCGATTCTTCAGATCTATCGGTTGAATAAGCCGACTTCATCGCGAGAGGCAACACGAAGAAGCCGCAAACGATTAAGATGGATTTGGACATTGTAAGTACGCTCCTATCTTGAAAAAGCGATATCTAACGACCCCGGATTATGCTGCCGTCAGTCGGCAAGCATCTTTCGTTTGGACACAACACGATTCGGCCTGTAAGGCTACGCAGCCATTTTACGACATTCTTCAACGCAGATGCGATAGGATTCGGTACATCTTGACAATGTTTTTGATCTCGAAAACCAAATTTATCTGTCCACCAGTTGCAAATACTGGCAAAAAAACGAAAAGAACCCGTGAAATGGCTTTCACGGATTCTTCTGACGAGCTTTTTTACTTGCCGACGGCATCTATTTTGAAAAATCCAGCCCTTGATCTTCTTCAGGTGCGCCAAGCATTCGGAAGTTAAATTTTCCGTTGTTGTCCGGAGTGATTTCGGCCACTAGTGAGCCTCCGTCTTTTCTTTCAAGCGCGAGTATGTTTTCTTCCACCGAATAGGTACCGCCGAATTCCTGTGCTGGCTGCCCTTTGACAGCGAAACTCCAGGTAAACTTCGAATCGTCCGTCATGTTCAGCGAAAATGTCGAGCCGTCTGGTCTTGTAGCTTTCCAGTTTCCTACCAGCGTCTTTGGGTCCACTGGAGTGATGGGCGACAATTCCGTTTCTGCCGCCACTGGCGAGGCATTCGCTGCCGCATTTGCATCATCCACAGTGGGCGGCTGAAGCATCTGCAGAATGTCTGCCGCGACTCGATCGCCTGGCATCAGCTTCACGACCTGTTCGAGATGTCGAACCGCTGCGTCTGTGTGTCCGCAGCAAAGATAATGATACGCCAACAGAAATTTTGATGGGGCATCGTTGGGATTGGACTTTGTGAAAGCTTCCAGAGCTCGCAGTTGATTCGTGTAGAGATCAACATTTGAGTACATCCCGCTGAGTGTTGTCCAGTCCCAGCCCGGCCCAACAGCCAGAACAGAATGGATCGTTGCCGCCGCCTGCTGATAATCCTGTTTTGCAAACAACACTAAGGCTCGGAATTCATGCAGCACTGCGTCATCGGGACTTTGTACGATCCCTTTGTTGACAATATCCAATGCCGCGTCGTAGTCGCTGTTTCGGAATGCCGCCACTGCGTCGTCAAGAGCGGCATCCTGCGATGCCAAAGTACCCTGAGTCGTTGAAGTGTCGTCGATGACTGTGACCGGCGTTGCGTAAGAAACCTGGACCGGTTGAGAATAGTTGTAACCACTCCAGCCTCCTGTCGCATAGTACGGATTGGAATAACCAAGATAGCCACTGTTGTAGGCCAGCGATCCAAGTCCCCAGCCGCCAAGTCCCCAGCCAAGAGGTCGATATCCGTAACGATTATTCCTTCCTCCGTAGCCACGTCGAAATCCACCGTATCCGGAGTTGTTACCAAGTCCCCAGCCATTCCCAATGTTTGAGCCGAGACCGTATCCTAGTCTCGTCCCAAGTCCGTATGCGAGGCCGTTGGTAAAATTCGATCCGCGATTACCATTCCAATAACCGTGGTAGTAGTTCGAATGTCGATAATAGGCGGGCCGATACAGATTGTTCGCCAGAGGAATTCTTCGGTTGTTGAAGTTCAATGAATTTCCGTTGTACTGGCGATTTGCGATACCAGCGAGCCGATTCAGGTTTGAATTTAAATTTGCACCTGCATGAAAATTGTCTCGTCCATTGACGCCGTTGTGACCGGCGTTGATGCGGTTTCTGGCTCCGCCCACTACTGATCCGTTGCCATCTCGTCTACCGCCGATATTGGTTCGTCCGTTGAGTCGATTATTGAGGGCTGGATTATGGGTGATCGCCGAGCGAATGCTGCCAGGATTTGGATGAGACAACGAAGGTGGTCTATTTGGTGCAGCAATGCGTCCCGGACCATTTCCAGTGATATGGCTTCGAATGCCGCTGCCGTTGTTGTTTCCTCGAACGCCACCGCCGCCATTCACTCGTGGATTGCCGGCTGAGTTGCGTGGCCCGCCCGCCGATGGCGCATGAATTCCACCGTTTCCACGAAATCCGCCGCCTGCGTGGACTGCACCGCCGCCGCCAACACGTCCGCCGCCTCCAGCACGTATACCGCCACCTCCACCGCCGCCACCTACACCACGGCCTCCTCCTCCACCACCTCGACCACCACCGCCGCCTTTCTGTGCGACTCCTGCAGCAGACGCTGTTGATTGTTCAACTCCATTGAATCCGCTTAGTACCACAGCCAGTCCGCAGACGACTGCCATCGTCAAATCGAATCGTCTCATATTTGTTGTCTCCGAGTAGAAGCGAACTGGTCAGATTGATGTCTGACGATCTCGCGATGAATGGAATTTTCCTATCGTACGTCTACGGCAGCCGTTGCTTCCGGTGCCACTGCTTTGCGAACGATGGTGATGATGTCACTGTCAGGTTGATGGACTCCAGCAATCTCATGATCAACAGATTGCCACGTCATCGTGTGATCATTAATCATGGTGTAAATGCTGGTGCTGGATGCCGTTTTTCCATCGGCCAGAACACCAGTCGTTTTCAATATCCAGCGCTCTGCATTCGCTGGCTGATCTTCTTCTCCGTCAGTCTCTGGCGTTTCGCTCTCGTCATCAGACGCGATGTTATCGTCCGATTCTCGGTACCACACACCTTCGCCGAACGAACCACATGAGTCAAAAATCCAGGCACGCAGTTTTCCTGTAAGTGGATCCCAGCCAATGCGTTGAGTACCCGTCATGTTTTCCTGTCCGGCAATTTCGATCGTGAACGAACGCATCAGGAAATTCCCCTTATCGATCGGTTCGCACGAGAAATGCACAACAGCATCGTCACCTTCATCCACCCATTCGCCTTGCAGCCACCCAAGTTGCTCCAGCTTTAGACTGTGCTCCTTCAAATCACGTGAATCACGATCGTGAACACTTGCCACTAACCATTTCCCATCCGTCCGTACGTGAACCGTGGTATAGCGACACACAACACAGGAAGATTCATCGGCACATTCGCACATCGTAGTGCCGTCTTCGATGGCAACATCGGGGCTTACAAAGCGAATCGAATCGATCGTTTTTTCGAGTCTGCAGCCTGGATTCTCCGTGAAGAACTCGGCAAGTGATTCCTCAATTGCGGCTCGCCCACGACAGCAAACATTTGACTCATGGACGCATTCCGCATCCGCTGCGAACTGTTCGGCCACCGCTTTTGCATCACCCGCCTGATACGCCATCACAAACGCTGCGGCATTCTTCCGAATGGCTGCTTCATCGGCCGCATGTTTGTCAGCGGCCACAGTCGTGGCAGCAGCAGGGACATTTGCGCTGTCTGATTTGTTTCCGTCCTGTCCCCTCGCTGTACCGTCTCCACTGATAGCCATCGAACCAGCTACAAGACCGGCAAATAGGGCGAATGTCATCTTTAACATCTGATCCCTTTCTTTCGCCGCCGAGAACGGCGTTTTCCCTTTTTTCAATTCAGAATATTCTTCAGTTCAAATTGATCGTATTCAGCGTGCTACGAAGCGATACGCCGGGTTTTCTTCAACAAAGACGTCTTCGTTCGGCTCAGCCAGAACTTCGATTTGATCGTAGAAGTAGTGTTCGATGAGTCGTGGTTTGCTGTCTTTTGACCAGCCATAGTTATCGACTGCGATAAGCAATTTCGTCTGCTCGTCAAAGCAAAACCGGCTTGCGCTGTATCTGGGTACGGTGGCTTCGTCTCGAAATTTGATGTCAAAGACAATGACGTCTTTGTCCGTGAATGTTGTTTGTTGCATCTTGCAATCAGCCAGAATGGCCACGTTCTTATGCTCGTCATAGAACGATTGGATTCGAGATACCAGGTTCTCGATGCCGGCATCGGTGATGGGATATCTGCAGGTCTGCTTCGCCATGCGACAATCCGGGTCGAGACGCCAGACACGGCGAATGGCTGCCAATCCTTTTGTTGGCCTGACGATCAGGCGGTTATCGTTTTCGCCATGCACGTAGAGCGCTTCCTGCTCACTGTCGGCCCAACGCATGTAGACGCTGAATGGCTCGCGGCGGGTCTTGAATTCGATACGATCGACGGGCCGTAGCTGGTCGTCAACTTCTTCCTGCCTTTCCAGAATGGCCGTATAGCCGGGCATCGCTGCAGCCGCTGAGTGAGCTGCCTTCAGGTGATCCTTCAGCTTCGGGAAATGGTCAGTCGCGGTTCTGTCGAACGCATCGCTCCGGTCTCGCGAGGACGATCCTGCAGATTCGGACATGTTCAGGGCTGGCAAAGTGGATGCAACCACTGTCGAATCGACTGTGCTGGCAGCAGTTTTTACACGATGCATCGTGACGCCAAGAACTGCGAACGTCAAAGTTCCCAGCAGAATCTTGATGAACATGGACATAACAGATCTCACTTTGCCGTTCACGGGATCCGACCCGTTGTGGTTGCCCTCCAAATTCCATCGGAAGTATGTAGTGTGTAAAAACGGAGGGGTTCTGGAGGGGTTCTATGATCAGGTTCTGGCAGTGCTGTTGCTGGCGACACAATCGCGATATCGCAACAGTTCCGTGACCTACCAGGGCTTTATTTTCCAGCCCAGCACAAAGCCGATGCCCAGACAGAAAAGAGCTGCGGCTTCCGGCCGCTGCTGAATATATTTTTTCGTGTAACACTGAAGATCATCGAGGACGTGCAACTCAGGCTCGCAGCATGACTGACTCCCTCGATCGACTGAACCGTCCGTATTGCGGTCAACTCGATCTTGTGTGGTGGTTGATACCATCTGGATACTCCTTGAATTTATTGAAGTTCGGTAGCTGTTAGCGTTACGCCACGGCCACTATTCATCCTGGTGCAGAACTTTCCGCACCCATTTAAGATTTTGAGTCAGCTCTTGCTGCGATCTTGTGAAGCTGGCGGCTGCGTTGCCGACACGAGCGACAGCGATCCACATCACGACCGCTCCGCCAAGTGTCATGGCTGCGCCCAAAGTCAAGCGGCAGACATCAGGACTCCAGCCAGTGACTCGTTCCAATAGTCCCGCGATGCCAAACAGCAGCACTGGCAGCGAAGCGAGAATCGAAATTGCCGCAAGTAAAGAAACTGTCAGCCCCGTTCGTGCATTCGACCAGAATTGTTTGATGTCAAGTGACAACAACTGCAGTTGCAGATCACCCATGCGAGCAAGGTCTCTCACGAGCGAAGCGATGTTCGTCCCGAGTGGTTTTTTTTCCGGCGTTTCTACTTTCGCGTCTTCAGAAGCCATCCGAGACTGGCTCCCAAAAACACGGCTCCAAAGAACGCCATTTGGGGATGTTGTTGAATCCATTGATCTAGTCCTGCGATTGACGGCGTGGGCAACGAAAAACCGACCTGCGGCTTTGTGGTTCGCGGCGGAAAAGTGAAACGAGGCGGTGTGCTCGGTTGAATCACGTCATTTACTCCCCAAGCGGCCGTCGGTATCGGATTCATTCGCCTTCGCATGGCTATTGAAATAGTTTTCGACACCTTTTCTGACGAGGATCGAAACACCGGTCATTGCCAGTCCAGTCAACATTTTGAAAGCTCCAGAAGCAATTTCCGAACGCTGAGATACTTCAGCAACGGACTGCTGTGGTCGCTGCTTCAAACGTTCGTCGATCGAGTTCTGACTCAGGTTCACCGAAGGGACAACTTTTCTGCCAGGCCCAATCACAAACCCTGCAATCAGTCCTGCCGCCACCAAGGCTTTCGGAAAGTGTTTGACGTAGTCTTTCCAGTCAAACAGTTGGTTCGTATTGGCAATGATCTGCCTGGCATCCCTGTCCATGTGCAGACGTAATTTAGCCATTCTGGATCTGATTTGTTCGGATTGGCTTTCAAGTGCAACTGACATGTCAATGAAACCTAAAACATGAATACGCAGACGGCGCAGAGATCACTATTATTGGCTATGCCGGGAACGCTGACGAACTCGAACTGGACCAACTTACGATCGGTCGGAACGCAGAAGAATGCTGGCCAATGCTCCGGCCACAATGCCGACCCCAAACGCCATGCCGACGGACATGCCGGGGCGAGTTCGAATGGCCTGTTGAGCTTCCTCAACGCCAGACTCAAACTGCTTGTTCACTCGACCATATTGGTCTTTCACGACTTCCGTCGCGCGGTTAGCGTAATCACGTACCGTCTCAGCGGCATTCGTCACCATACATTCACCTTGCTTCATAGCGGAGTCCAGGAACTGTTCGATCTCACGTCGAGCCGTACCAGTCTTCTGTTCAATCATTCCGATGAGCTGATCGGTATTGCCTTGAACGCGAGTAAAATCTTTGTCGGTGATTTCACCCCAACGCTCGCGAACCTGCCCCTTGAGCTGATCCCACTGTCCCTTAATTTCTGCTGTCGTTGGCATGAATGTCTCCTTATTTTCTGTTTGGAATTTCGAATTCAGTGATCCATGCAGAGCTACTTCTCGCGCTGATCACTTTGCAGCATGCCACGAGGACAGACCTCCATGACATCGCAAGGCTGTCGTTTAGCCTCGTAATGCAAATCAATCGCTAATGTCATGCCAAAGATTCAACTTACATGAATCGCCCAAAATTCCATGGTTCTGGTTCAGATGCGGTATGACGTTGAATCCTGAACGGTCGCAGGGACGCCGGACTGAACGCCGGGCGATCAGACTCGAATCTCGACAAGATCAAACGGACCGTGGGACGGCAAGTCGCCGGGAAAAATCCCTGCCAATTTCAGTCCCTTAAACGCATCCCACGTGCTACAACTCGCACAGAGATCGATACCACGATTTCGCCCCGATACAAAAAAAGTTGATCCGTCCAGCAGAAACGACGGCCCCCGTTCAATTCATTGCACAGGAACATTCACGATGGTTTTGATTGCCGACTGGAAAAAGTCAACGTTTGATCCGATCAAGGACATCGAAATCGATAAGGTTTTCAAGCTTGCCATCAAACATAAATGCTCGGACATCCACCTGCAGGTCGGACGCCCGCCCGTGTTTCGAATTCGGGGTGGACTACGCGACCTGGAAATGCCGCCAATCACCGAAAATCAGATGATCGAACTCACGTTCCCGATGATGGACCAGCGAAACCTGGACATCTTCCACAAGAACGGTGGGGCAGACTTTTCGAAGGTCATCAAGATTGACAACGACCCATGGCGATTCCGCGTGAACTTGTTCACACAGTTGGGTAAAGTCGGCATGGTCGCTCGTAAGATTGAACGAACGATTCCACCGTTCGAAGGTTTGTATCTGCCGGACAAGATGGTGGATCACTGCAAGTACGATCAGGGTATGGTGCTGCTGGCAGGTGTGACGGGTTCCGGAAAAAGCACGACGATCGCGTCGATGCTCGACTGGATCAACCGCAACATGAACAAACACATTCTGACGATCGAAGACCCGATCGAATTTATTTACACGTCGGACAAATGCCTGATCAATCAACGCGAAATCGGCCAGGACGTAATCGACTTTCACATCGCCATGAAACATGCGGTCCGCGAAGACCCGGACATCATGCTGGTGGGCGAGTTGCGAGACCGTGAAACATTCGAAACCGCGATTCACGCCGCCGAAACGGGACACCTGGTATTCGGCACGATCCACGCCCCTGGCGCGCCAGGATGTATTTCTCGTATTCTTGACTTGTTCCCATTCGACATGCACAAAGCGATTCGCGCAAGTATGGCGATGAACATGAAATGCATCGTCGGTCAGAAGCTGCTGAAGACGATTGTCGATACGCCATCTCGCGTGCCCATCGTGGAGATCATGAGTTTCAATCCCACCGTGCGTAAGCTGGTCATGGAAGAGATGGATGAAAAACTATTCGCGGCGATTCGTATCGGCAAGACGGAAGGCATGCAGCTGTTCAACGACAGTCTTTACGATTTCGTCAATCGCGAATTCGTCAGCCGCGAGGCAGCGTTTGAGATTTCGCCAAACGTCGAAGAACTTAAGATGCGACTGAAAGGTATCGACGTCAAAGGCGCGGCGATTCTGTAGTGTTCAGTTTTCCGCGAGTCGCATTTGTAGGGTGTGTGTAGCGCAGCGAAACACACCATGTCGGTGATCGTTCCGATGTCGAACCCGGGATCGAAACATCACGGGCCAGAACTGGTGCGTTGCCCGTTGCTTCACGCACCCTACGAACTTTCACCAGCTCCACAACACTACACCAGTTCCGGCATTGGTGTGGTTTTCTCGAGCAGATACTGCGGGCGTCCGCTCAGGTCTGCTAACTTGGCGGCTGCAGGATCAATACCAAGATGCCGGTAAAGCGCAGACAGCACTTCGCTGAAATGTACCGGACGTTCTGTGATTTCAGCTCCCAAACGATCTGTGGCACCGATCACCTGACCAGTGCGGAAGCCGCCGCCAGCCAGCAAACCGCCGCCAACTTGAGGCCAGTGGTCTCGACCAGCATCCGGATTGATCCGCGGTGTGCGGCCGAATTCGCCCCATGCAATCACGGCAACATCCTTGTCCATGCCACGCAGATGCAGGTCTTCGATCAGTGCTGATAGCCCCTGATCGAATTGAGGCAAGTGAGTGTTCTTCATGCCGTTGAAATTGTCGCTGTGAAAATCCCAGCGGCCGAAGTTCAGCGTGACAACTCGGCAACCCGCTTCCACAAGTCGCCGCGCCATCAAAAAGTGCTCCAGGTTCCGAGGAGCACCATCGCCAAAACGATTGGCGTCGCCTTTACCGTAACGCTCGCGAACGGCTTCTGTTTCTTTCGAAATGTCCAGTGCATCAACCAGAGCACTGCTGGTCAGAATGTTGAAGGCCTGTTGAGATAACATGTCGAGACCTTCCAGAGTACCGCTGCTATCCATGTCGCGTCGCAGCCGATCAACGCTGTTGAGCAATGCCTGTCGATCATTCAAACGATCGCTGCTGATGCCTTCCAGTTTCATATCGGCGCTGGCAGGGCCGGATGGACGAAAAGCGGCGTTGGCGATGCCCAGAAAACCCGGCAGTCCAGGCGATCCATACGGAGGATGTCCGCAATCCGGTGACAATCCGATAAACGGTGGGACGGCTTTATTGGTTGGCCCCAGCATCTTTGACGCTGCCGAGCCCATCGACGGCCAGCCGCCAGCCGGTTGATTTCGTTTCGAACGACCGGTGTAACAAATGAATGAATCGTGATCTCCGTCGGGCGAACCATACATGCTTCGCAGCGGCACGCACTTGTCCATGATGGCCGCCATGCGCGGCATGTGTTCGCAGATTTCGATGCCTGGCACATTCGTCGGGATTGGTTGGAACTCACCACGAATTTCGGAAGGAGCCTGCATCTTCAGGTCATACATATCCTGATGCCCCGGCGCACCGCACATGTAGATCATGATCACGGCTTTGTGCGACTTGCGGATACCGGCAATTTGTTCGGCACGCAGCAATTCGGGCAGTGTCAGGCCACCGAGTGTTAACGCTCCCAGACGCAACGTGTCGCGACGCGTAATTCCATCACAAAGTGCACTTCGACTGTGGCCGAGAATTGAAAGCATGGCAGGTCTCACTGGCAATGAAAAACAAGAGGCGGGAGGAGCAGGTGGGAGGTTTGTAATTCCAAACAAATCTTACCACATCAATCGGCTCATCGGAACCACTTCCTTTGAAAAAGCGCGGCGAGTTTCAAAGACAAAGCTGCAAATTGACGTGACTCACGCTTTTTGAAGTTGAGCTATTCGAAATTCTGAGCGATGAATCCGTTGAAAAGGAAGTGGAATATCACAACCCGAAGCGTCAGCGAGGGATTCGTTGGTACGCCGACAAAACGCCAAAACGTTATCCCTCGCTAACGTTCCGGGTTGAAAAAATCGAAAACGCGCAACTTCAAAACTCACCCTTTGGGGCAGTTGTTGTCCTGCGATTGTGACCCTAGAATCACCGCCCGTTGCTGAGTCCTGTTTTCAGCAAAGATCGCTGAACTCGTCAGATCAGCACCTCATTGAAAGTTGTCCAATGCCACGTGTGCTCGTCAAAGAACTGAAAGACGGCGATTCCGTCAACGAAATTTACCTGCTGGCTGACAAGCAGCTTCGAGCCAATCGGAATGCCAATCTGTATCTCCTGGCAACTCTGCGAGACCGCACAGGCGTGGTCAGTGGTCTGATGTGGAATGTTGTTGAAGAAACCGTGCAGCATATTTCTGCAGGCGACTACGTTCGCGTTCGCGGCAAAGTACAGCTCTATCAGGGCGGACTGCAAATGATCATGACGCATATCGATCAGGTGCCGGAAAGCGCATGCGACCCGGAAGAGTTTCAGGTGCAGTCTCAAGCCAACGCAGCGCCATTGCTGGCCCGCTTGAAAGAACTGCTGACATCACTTCGCTGCCCGGAACTGCTGACACTGGCGCAATGTTTCATGGAAGACGACGATCTCGTCACCGGACTGTGTGCTGCTCCCGCTGGCGTGAAAGCGCATCATGCGTATATGGGCGGATTGATTGAGCACGTTGTTGGCATGTCGGAAGTTGCCGATCGAATTTCGCTGCTTTATCCGGCACTCAATCGTGACTTGCTGCTGCTGGGAGTGCTGCTGCATGATCTCGGCAAAGTTCGCGAAATGTCATGGGATCCGACATTGGCCTACACCGACGAAGGTCAGCTTCTGGGCCATATCAACATTGCGATCGAGATGCTGAATGAAAAACTGAAAGTCGCGGAATCAAAACTCGGCAAGCCGATTGACAAAGAAAACGTGTTGCGTCTGAAGCACATGATTCTCAGCCATCACGGAACGCGCGAATTCGGCAGCCCAACGGTTCCGATGACGCCTGAGGCCATTGCGTTGCATCATATTGATAACCTCGACGCAAAGTTGCACGAGTTCACGCGGGCGATCGAAGATGATCTGAATGTAGAATCTGCCTGGACGCCGTTCAATCCTCGCAGTGATCGCAAACTGTTCAAAGGCTATGACCGCCTGAAGTAGTGGCCGCGAGCCTAAAGTCCGGTTCTAAAACCCGCGATCTTAAACCAACTCCCAGTCAAACGATTCCGTTTCCCGGAGGCCATTCAGCCAGTAAGCGGAACTCGTGATTTTCATCTGGATCAATGTTGGGTCAGAAGAATCCACACTCACGCTCCAGATGATGGAATCTGCGTCGGCGACTTTTCCTTCTGCGATCTGTTCGCCGAACAAGCGGTTCAGAATCGCCGAATCATCCATTCCGGCTGACAACATGCGAACCAGCGACGCCCGATCCATGGTGTCGTTGAAGATCGCCAATCCCACTTTATCGTCACATTGAATGGTTAACGAAACTCTCAGAGCGTCCGGTATGGGGAATGCCATTGAATTCACGGAATTGAGTAAACTGGCAATGGCGAACATCGGTTGATGGACTTCCAGATCAGCGGATTGTTCCCACAGGCGTTCATGCTGACTTTCAATACTGTAATTCTTGATTTGCCCCGCGCTGAGTTTTGTTCCGAGTTTGTATTTCAGAAGTACTGCCGCAGCCTCCGGGGGATCCAGATCCTGCAGAGCAAACAGGCACATGTCGCGAAGCTCGTCCGCTGCAATTTGATCTGCCCCCTGGACGTTTAGCGATGTCAGGATGGCGACATAGTCGGCGGATTTCCAACTGTTCTTTAGTTCTGTCAATTCTTCAAGACCATCAACTACAACATTAAATTTTGTCATTCGGGATTCCAGAGAGGAGTTCGGATTTGTTCGTTTTGGGATTGTAGCAGAGGGAGTTGTAAAGAATTGAGTCATGCGGCAGATAAGTTAAGGCACGTTGTAGCAGGGGGCGCGTTTTGGCAAAGAATCTTTTGAAGTCCAGCTCCGGCCGGGCAACGCCTATCAGGATTTTGGCATTCTAAAGGCAGTGAGTTTGCTCGTCATCCCGTAGGACGGGTCTCCAGGCCCGTCCTACATCAAGCGGCTGGTAAATCTTTTTCTGCCGCTCGCCTAAACGCTCTGGAACCGAAAAAACGACGGCTTCCCGGTTTGATGTGATATTTCTTCGCAGCGAAGTCCTGACGCAACAGAACTTCGCCGGAACTTTTTCGATCCTCGTGCCGTCTGACCCAACGAGCCTTCATGGCTCCTTGAAACGGAATCAGGTAGAATCCGTCTAACGGATCGACATTGGTTTTCCTGGAAAGCGTCGTCATGTTTAGAGCATTCGTGTGTCTGGCAGCAGTTGCGGTTTTAAGTTCCTATGGATTGGTGGCGTCAAGTATGCAACAACCTCCAGCGGACAAACGGGCTCAGGCGAAGAAGTATTACGAAGAGAACAACTTCAACGATGCTGTGAAGCTATATCGTGAGCTGGCACTTGATGCTGCAAATACGGACAAGTCGCTTCCGGAGGATCTGGGATTTGCCATCGTCTGCCTGAATAACCTCGGGCTGGTCCATGAGGCAGATGAATTGATCGAGGGTTCTGTGAAGGCTCATGAGGCCGACTTCCGCCTGCTCGCCAAAGCCGCCAACGTTTATTCCGGTGAGATCGAAAACGGCGGCTTCGTGATTGCTGGCCAGTTCGAACGTGGCGGGCATCGCGGCGGCGGCCAGTGGGCCAGTGTGGCTGCGCGGGATCGCGTGAGATCGTTGCAACTGCTGCTGGCAGCCATTGCCCTGGCAGAGAAAGACGACAAGGCAACAGCGGCCGAACGAGCCGACTTGTGGCAAACTTTAAGTAATCAAATCGGCAGTGCTCGTCATGGCGAAGCGTGGAAGCTGCAGGATCTGACCAATCTCGAAACGCTGCCGGAGTTCGAAATCTCAGCAGGTGGCCAATATGGCGGCTACGGTCGCGGGCACTGGGGTTCGCCGAGCAAAGGCGCACCGGTTGATAAGGACGGAAATCCGGTCTTCCATCAGAAACCGGAATCGTGGAACAACGCGAAGTCCGATGGCGAACGCTGGCGATGGGCGATGGCTCAGGTCGTGACTCACATGCCCGAACGCCGCAGCCAGATCGATCTGCAATGGGCCGGGTTTCTGCAGTCGCAGTTTGGAGTCGGCGCGGCCGCTATCGGTGGGCCTCCCGTGATTCAACCGTTAAAGGCAAGCAATGCTGATGGCGAAAAGCCAGCCGATGCCGATGTCTGGGCGGCTCATAAACTGCCGGATACAGAAACGATTGCCAAACTGACTACCGGCGTGAAGCGTTTCAATCTGCCGGACGAATTTAATCACATCGCCATTCTGAAAGTGGTGATTGAACGGGGCGGAAGCGAGAAGCGACAGGCTTTGGAATCGCTCATCGGCGAACGCATGAATCGACATCAGTACCCGCAGGTGGCTGAGTTGCTGCGAGAAATGCTGAAGCTGGCGAGTGCTGGGGATGACAAGAAGAACGTGCAGGCTCGCATCGATCAGATCGTGAAGAACTGGCTGCAGATCGAAAGCACCACGATGCAGCCAGCTGGCAGCGGCGCGAAATTTGATATTCGATATCGCAACGGCAGCAAGGCGACGTTTGAAGCACGGCCGATCAGGATCGATGAACTGCTCACCGACGTGCGCAAGTACATCGAAAGTAAGCCGCAACAGCTGGATGGGGCGAAGCTGCAGATCGACAATATCGGGTGGATGCTGATTCGTAACAATGAAGCAAAGTATCTTGATAAATCTAACGCGAAGTGGGAACTCGATCTGGCTCCGCCTGCCGAACATTTTGACGCGATGCAGTCCGTGACGACTCCGCTGCAGAAAGCCGGAGCGTATTGGGTCACGGCAAAGATGGAGAATGGCAATGAGGCTCGCATCGTGCTGTGGGTCGCGGATACCGCCATCAGCCGCAAGCGAGTTGAAGACGGTACGATGTACTACGTTGCCGATGCTGTCTCGGGAGCGCCAATTGATCGAGCCGACCTGGAGTTCTTTGGCTGGCGGCAGGAGTACCGTCAGAATCGAAATTATGAAATCTTCACCAGCCGCTTTGCGGGTCGAACCGATGCTGATGGTCTAAGCACGCCGAATCCAAAAGACCTGGTTCCTCAGAATCAATGGATCGTGATCGCACGGACAAAAGACGGACGCCTGGCCTATGACGGCTTCATGGGGGTGTGGAATCCTGAAAAGCTGCAGCCGCTGGATTACAGCCCGCTGAAGGTTTATTCGATTACGGATCGCCCCGTTTACCGTCCCGGACACGCGGTGAAGTATCGGCTTTGGACTCGCAAGCCTCGCTTTGATGCCGACGACAACGGTTACGCCAACAAAGATTGCTGGGTGCAGATTCGCAATCCGAAGGGTGATGTGGTCTACGAAGTTGAAGCCAGGACCGATCGCTGGGCCGGGGTGGATGGCGAATGGACTCTGCCTGTCGATGCGACTCTGGGTAATTATCAGATTGGAATCGCCGAAGAGCATATGGTCCAGATCACCGTCGAAGAGAACGGTGTGCCAAAGATTGTCACAAAGCCGCAACGACACCTGATCGGCGGCGGTTCGTTTGTCGTCGAGGAATACCGCAAACCCGAATACGAAGTGAAAATCGAAGCTCCTGACAAACCGGTAAAGCTCGGCGAAAAGATCCAGGCAAAGATTGTCGCAAAGTACTTCTTCGGAGCTCCCGTTACCGAAGCCAAAGTGCATTACAAAGTCGAACGCACCAAAAAGGACAGCCGTTGGTATCCCGTCGCTCAGTGGGATTGGTTGTATTCGCCGGGTTACTGGTGGTTCGCTCCGGAATACAATTGGTATCCGGGCTTCAGTCGCTGGGGTTGCATGGCCCCGATTCGGCCGTGGTGGAACTGGAGTCCTGATCCGCCGGAAGTCGTTGTCGAAGGTGACGCGGCGATTGGTGAAGACGGTACGTTCCTTTTGGATATCGATACGGCGGCAGCTCTGGCCAGCCACAGTGACAGCGATCACAACTACAACATCACGGCGGAAGTCGTGGACAAATCCCGCCGCACGATCATCGGCAACGGCAGTGTTCTTGTGGCACGCGATCCGTTCAAGGTGTTTACGTGGACAGATCGAGGCCACTATCAAACGGGCGACACGGTCAATGTTGGTTTTCAGGCGCGAACGCCAGATGACAAGCCTGTCAAAGGCAGCGGCAAGCTGACGTTGTTCTCGGTCAAGTACGAAGGCGACAAACCTGTTGAGCAGGAAGTGCAGTCATGGGATGTCGCAACGAAAGACGACGGCTCTGGAACTCTGAAGATGACCGTGCCTGATGCCGGTCAATTCCGCATCAGCGTAAAAATCGCCGACAGTGTTAAGAATGCCGAAGGGGAAGGCCACGAAATGGAAGGTGGCTACGTGCTGTTCGTCCGAGGCCCCGCTGACAACGGCGGCGGTTATCGCTTCAACGACCTGGAACTCATCACAGAAAAGCAGGAGTACCAGCCGGGCGAAAAAGTCCAGTTGCAAATCAATACCAACAAGCCAGACAGCACGGTACTGCTGTTTGTGCGTCCGATGAATGGCCTGTGTGCAAAGCCAATCGTGCTGCGGATGAAGGGCAAGAGTACAGTCTATGAACTTGATATCGAACACACGGACATGCCGAACATCTTTGTCGAAGCGATCACGATTGCCGACGGTAAGGTTCACAGTGAAATGCGGGAGATCGTTGTTCCTCCTGAACAGCGAATTGCCAACGTCGAAGTGATTCCGTCGGCAACAAAATATCGTCCGGGCGAAGAAGCCACTGTGAAGCTGAAGCTGACCGATCTGGAAGGCAAGCCGTTTGTCGGGAACACAGTTCTGTCCGTGTACGACGCGAGTCTCGAATACATCGCAGCCAGTAGTATTCCAGAAATTCGCAGCTTCTTCTGGAACGTGCGGCGTCAGCATCATGGCAGTATTCAATCAACGCTGCAGCGAGGTTCCGGGCCGGTCTATCGGGACAACGAAGTGACAATGCAGATGCTGTTCGGGAATGATCCGTCGATGGGCGGTGGGTTCAACGATGGCGGGATGATGGGCGGCGGCTTTGGTGGCGGTCGTCGGATGATGGCCCGAGGTATGATGATGGAAAGCATGGCAGCACCTGCTGCTGCGATGGAGATGGATGCTGCGTCGCCAATGATGTTGGGAATGATGGAAAAAGGGGCTGCCGACGGTGACGTATTTATCGTTGATGCGCCCGGAGCTGAAGCTGCTCCGACGCTCCGATCCAACTTTGCCGACACGGCCTACTGGGTTGCATCCTTAACCGCTGATGAGAGCGGCATTGTCGAAGTGAAGTTCACGGTCCCCGACAACCTCACGACGTGGAAGATCAAAGCCTGGACCATGGGCGATGGTACTCGAGTCGGCTCGGGCACTTCGGACATCATCAGCAGCAAAGACCTGATCATCCGGCCTCAGACGCCTCGTTTCTTCACCGAACGTGATCAGATCGTGCTGTCGGCGGTTGTTCACAATTATCTGAAGTCAGAAAAGTCTGTGCAGGTTGTCATTGAGAATGAAGGCGGACACCTGAAACTGCTCGATGAAGCGACTCAAACCGTTTCCATTGCTGCGGGCGGCGAAGCCCGCGTCAACTGGACCGTGGATGTCGTCGCATCTGGTCTCACAACCATTCGCATGAAGGCGCTGACGGACGAAGAATCCGACGCCGTCGAGATCAAAGTGCCCGTGCAGGTTCACGGGATGCTCAAGACGGAAAGCTTCACTGGCGTCATCCGCCCGAACGGCGAGAAGGCTCTGGTCGAAGTGCGAGTTCCCGAAGAGCGCATTCCCGCTCAGTCACGATTGGAAA
>Ga0209284_10002327_pt1 | contig 26272 bp, 23 predicted proteins | sample FRY03_FD_187211 | JGI IMG/M metagenome (GOLD analysis project Ga0209284, IMG submission 187211) | Freshwater microbial communities from Lake Fryxell liftoff mats and glacier meltwater in Antarctica - FRY-03 (SPAdes) (version 2) | ecosystem: Environmental > Aquatic > Freshwater > Ice > Glacier...
GTCCATGTTGATCACCATCCTTGTGATGATCAGGCCGACAGCACTTCCGTCTCAAATCTACCCCCTTCAGGCTCTCTCCTGGTTGGAAATACGCCAGCCGTTCAGGCTCTCAAGAAACACATCCCAAGTCATTGATTTGTATTGGGGTTTTTAGGCGGGCTGCTCGATAGCCACCATTTTCATGCCGAGCTTTTCGGCCCGCATGGACAGCTGGCGGAGGACTCGCTGGCGGTAGCGCTCCTCGTAATAGTCCTGCCCTTGGTCCACGTATTCCTCCCCCTTGGTGAGCATCGTGTAAATCAGCCGTGCCAGTTTGTGGGCTGCCGCTGCGACGGCCTTGGGCTTGTCCATGCGCGCGCACATGCGCCTGAAGTAGGCGCCCAAGGCGGATTGACTCGGGCGCAGTCCTGCTGCGGCCAAACGCAATGCCTGGGCGGCATGGTTGGCGCATCGCTTGGTCTTGCCACTCATCACCTTGCCCCCGGTGATCTTGGTGCCAGGGCACAAACCCAGCCAACTCGTGAAGTGCCCGACCGTGGCAAAGCGTGACATGTCCGTACCCGTCTCACTGATCACGGCCAGCGCCGTGGTGACATCGATTCCATCGATCCGCGTCAAATCGACACCGCACATCTTGAAGAGTTGGGTGCGCAAATCGAACTTCGGCGCATTGCGAGAGCGCCCACGCTGCTTGCCTTTGGCGGGTTCTCCATCGTGTGCCTGCAAACGTTGGAGTTGCTGCTCAAGTTCGCCGTCGCATTCGGTCAGTTGCGTGCCGATGAAGTCGAACCCTGCCAGGGCCTGCTTGAGCGCGAACAAGTGTTCGGTGCGCCAGTTTCCCTCTAGGCTTTTAGCGATTTCGTCGATGCTGGCGCGGATACGCGCATTCTTCATCGCGCCCAGGATGTAGCCATCACGTTCGCCAGCCACGATTGCGCGCAGAATCTTCTGACCGGTCTCGCCCGCGATGTCGGAGATGACGTTGGCCAACTGGACGTTCATTTGCGTGAGTGCCTTTTGCATGTGCTGTACATGCCGGCCCTGGCTCCTGAGCAACATTGCACGCTGACGCCACAACGAGCGCAGCACACATACTTCATCGGCTGGGCGAAATGCCCCGCTGAGCAGGCCGTAGGTCATGAGCTGCTGGATCCACTGGCAGTCCAGCACGTCAGACTTGCGACCGGAGACGTTCTTGACATGGCGCGCGTTGACCAACAACACCGTGAAGCCGCGTGACTCCAGCAACTCGAACAAGGGGATCCAGTACACGCCGGTGGATTCCATCGCCACGGTGTCCACTTTGCAGGCGGTGAGCCAGTCGGCGATGGCGTTGAGGTCCACCGTGAAGCTGGGAAATTCGCGCACCGGTGTGTCGTCTCGATCAGGTGGCACGGCCACATAGTGGGACGCGCTTCCAATATCGACACCAGCGGCGTTGGGGTGGGTAATAGTCAAGGCCGCTCGGGATTTGGCCGTCTTGAGGTTGATGGTGGCTCGACGTCGGGACATGGCTGCATCTCCATCTTTGAGGTTGAAACAAGGGGCCGCATCGGGTACGTCGTCTTGCTCACTCTCTCAAACGGGATATCCGCGCGTCAGCGGTAAACCGACACGCCGATTCACCAATATCGATGACGTCACCCAGGACCACGCTCACACGCGGGCATAAAGCACCATTGCCTGATCGGTCTTCAGCGGCTCCGCTCTCAACTGTGCCACACCAAAGGCACACAGTGTTTCTTCGGCGCGATTTGCGGCAGTGGGCCGATTACTACGCTCACACCACGTTGGACAAGGCTCCCTGTGGCCAAGGCGACAAACTCCCCATCACACTGTGGGTGGTGCATGTGCGCGAAACATCGCCGCCTGCCCACACCCAACCCGTCGAATGGTTCCTGCTGACGACCTGCAAGCTCGACGATGTCGAGGACGCCTTGGCGTGCGTGCGCTGGTACTGCCTGCGCTGGCGCATCGAGGACTGGCACCGGGTGCTCAAAAGCGGCTGTGCCATCGAGACGCTGGCTCACAAGACCCGCACCCGGCTCGGGCGCGCCATCGCCATCCGGCTCGTCATCGGCTGGCGCATCATGCTCATGACGCTGCTCGGCAGAACCTGCCCCGAACTACCTGCCCAAGTACTCTTCTCCGACGTCGAAATCGAAGTGCTCGCTGCCTACGCCAAAAAAAAGATTAGCCGCACCGAAGACTCTGGGCGCCGCCGTTCGCCTCGTCGCTAGATTGGGCTGCTATATCGGCCGTCGCACCGATCCCCCGCCTGGCCATGAAGTCATCTGGCGCGGCCAGGCGCAGCTCATCACACTGTGCGAGGGCTTCGCCCTCGGCAAGGACAGTATCGGCTCGATCAATTGTGGGTAACGGGCAGAGCAAGCCAGGTGCCGACCGCTGCGAGATCGAAGTGCGTGGCGAAGCACGACGCTACAAGCTGACCCTGATGACCGACACTGCTTCGACACCATCAAGTACCAGGCGGAGTTCGCGCCGTTTGGACAGGAGTGGAAGGTGGTCATCCTGCCCATCTCAACGTTCCGCGCCACGTTCCGGGGCCGCGAGGTACCGGGCGCACCGCCCTTGAACCCGGCGCGTATCCGCCAGGTCGGGCTCATGATCGCCGCGCGACAGGCGGGCAGCTTCGCCCTCGACGTTCGCGGCATCTGGCTGACCTGACGAACCCTGGCCCGAGTTGCGACCGCCTGCAGGCCCGAACTGGGCCTTCGTGGAAGGGTGGTTTTTGGTACTTTTTTGGTACCACCAACGAAAAAAGCACCCAACGTCTCCGCTAAGTGCTTGATTTCCCTACCGAATTTGGTAGGCGCGATTGGACTCGAACCAACGACCCCCACCATGTCAAGGTGGTGCTCTAACCAGCTGAGCTACGCGCCTGGGGTAAACCGAGAGCGTGAGTATAGCAGCAGATTTTCGGGCTTCTGCGGTGCGTAGGCCATAATCTTTCATCGCGTCAAAACGCGTCTCCCACTCTCGAAAAAAAGGAAACACCTCATGGACATCGCAGGAAAAGTATTCATCGTAACCGGTGGCGCATCGGGCTTGGGCGAAGGCGCCGCACGCATGCTCGTGGCCCAGGGCGGCAAGGTTGTCATTGCCGACATGCAGACTGAAAAAGGCGAAGCCGTTGCCAAGGAAATCGGCGCTGCATTCGTCAAATGCGATGTCTCGCAGGAGGCCGATGGCCAGGCTGTAGTGGCCAAGGCCGTGGCCATGGGCAAACTCATGGGTCTGATCAATTGCGCCGGTATCGCCCCGGCCGAAAAGACCGTCGGCAAGAACGGCGCGCACAGCCTGGCCGTGTTCAGCAAGACCATCACCGTCAACCTGATCGGCAGTTTCAACATGATTCGCCTGGCCGCCGACGCCATGTGCAAGAACGAGCCCGAGGCCACCGGTGAACGGGGCGTGCTGATTTCCACCGCGTCGGTGGCGGCCTACGACGGGCAGATCGGCCAGGCCGCATACAGCGCATCGAAAGGTGGCATCGTCGGCATGACGCTGCCCATCGCGCGCGACCTCGCACGCAACGGGATTCGCAACATGACCATCGCACCTGGCATCTTCGGCACGCCGATGTTGTTCGGCATGCCCAAGGAAGTACAAGACGCACTGGCCGCGAACGTGCCGTTTCCGTCACGCCTGGGCACGCCGGAAGACTACGCCAAGCTGGCGCGGCACATCATCGAAAACGACATGCTCAACGGCGAGGTGATCCGCCTCGACGGCGCCATCCGCCTGGCGCCACGCTGAATCCCGCGGCCGCACCTGATCAACCCAAGATCTGGCCATGCCATGCGCGGCCGGCCAATGCGAACGATGAACCAATAGAGCCCTCTCGCGCACGCGCAGAGTGGCCCGCTTTAACGGAGACTCCATGGCAATCCTGGGCATGAACCACTTCACCGTTCTGTCAGCCGATCTGGACCGCACGCTGGCCTTTTATTGCGACACGCTGGACCTGCGCAGTGGCCCTCGCCCACCGTTCGATTTTCCTGGCGCGTGGCTGTACAGCGGCGACACGGCGGTGCTGCATGTCATCGCCGGACGCGCGCTGCCGGAGGTGCCCGCGGGTGTGATCGACCACATGGCATTCACCGGTCGCGACCTGGTGGCGACCGTCGCCATCTTGCAGCAGCGCGGCCTGCGCTTCGACTTGCGTCGCCTGGTGGGTGACGGTACGTGGCAGCTGTTCTGCCACGACCCGGACGGCGCCCGCGTCGAGATCGATTTCGACGCCGCAGAACCGGCTCCGGCCGGATTTGACACCTAGCCAGTATTTGCCACACAAAACCACACCCTCGGGAGTCAACATGAACAAAAAGCATTCCCTGCAGGTCAGCACCATCGCGCTGGCCACCTTGCTTGTCGGTTGCGCGAGCGGCCCGGGCAACTTCACTTACACCGTGCCGGACCAGCCCGAGGGCGCGTCGGGCTACACCGAAAAGCCCGGCTGGGTCGCGCAAAAGTTCGCCGTCGCCGCGGCCAATCCGCTGGCCACCGATGCCGGCTATCAGGTGCTCAAGGCCGGCGGCAGTGCGGTCGACGCGGCCATCGCCGTGCAGATGGTGCTGACCCTGGTCGAGCCACAGTCCAGTGGCATCGGCGGCGGCGCCTTCCTGATGCATTTCAATGGCAAGGATGTCGAGGCCTTCGACGGGCGCGAGACCGCGCCTGCGGCGGCCGACGAAAAACTCTTCATCGGTGCCGATGGCAAGCCCATGCCCTTCATGGACGCTGTCGTCGGCGGGCGCTCGGTCGGCGTACCGGGCACGGTGCGCATGCTGGAGATGGCGCATCGCCAGCACGGCAAGTTGCCATGGGCCACCTTGTTCAATCCGGCCGTCACGCTGGCCGAACAGGGTTTCAAGGTCAGCGCCCGCCTCAACAGCCTGCTCGCCGAAGAGAAATTCCTTAAAAGCGACCCGGTGGCAGCGGCCTATTTCTACCGAGCCGACGGCAGCCCGCGCGCGGTAGGCGAGACATTGCGCAACCCGGAACTGGCTCAGGTGCTGCGCAAGATCGCTGCCAGTGGCTCCAAGGCCCTGCACGAGGGCGATGTCGCGCAGGCCATCGTCGACAAGGTGCGCATGCACCCGAGCAACCCCGGCAAGCTGGCCCTGTCCGATCTCTCAAGCTATCAGTCGGTCAAGCGTACGCCCATCTGCTCGGACTACCGGGCGCAAGCGCGCGATTTCCGCGTCTGCGGCTTCCCGCCGCCGAGCTCGGGCGCGATCGCGGTCGGCCAGATCCTGGGCACATTGGCCAACACCAACGCCGCAAGCTTGCCGCTGCAGGACGGCCTGCCTTCCGCCGATTGGCTGCACCTCTATACCGAGGCATCGCGCCTGGCGTTCGCCGATCGCGCCCTCTACCTTGCGGATCCGGCTTTCGTGCAAGCACCGGCCGGCAACTGGATGAGTCTGCTCGATCCAGTCTATCTGGCCGAGCGTGCGAAGCTGATCGGCCAGGCGCCCGGTGCCGTGTCCATGAAGACCGCAAAGCCTGGCAGCCCCGGCGGCCTCAAGACCTCATTCGCGCCCATGCCCCATCAGATCGAATACGGCACTTCGCACATTTCCATCGTTGACAGTCAGGGCAATGCGGTCGCGATGACAACGACGATCGAGAGCGGTTTCGGCGCGCGCCAGATGGTGCACGGCTTTCTGCTCAATAACGAGTTGACCGACTTCAGCTTCGCACCCGCCGATGCCGCAGGCGCGCCAATTGCCAACCGCGTGCAGCCCGGCAAACGGCCGCGCTCGTCGATGGCACCGACCCTGGTGTTCGACAAGGCCACCGGTCAATTGGTCATGAGCGGCGGCAGCCCGGGCGGCGCGCTGATCATCCACTACACCGCCAAGGCTCTATACGGCGTGCTCAACTGGGGCATGTTGCCGCAGCAGGCGATCAACCTGCCCAATTTCGCCTCACTCAACGGCCCGACCATGCTGGAAGAAAAGCGCTTCCCTGCCACCACGGTCGACGCACTCAAGGCGCGTGGTCACGAAGTGCGCGAAGTCAACATGACCAGCGGCCTGCAGGCCATCACCCGCGGTCAGGCCCATGGCCAGACGGTCTGGTTCGGCGGCGCCGATCCGCGGCGCGAAGGCATCGTAATGGGGGACTGACGGCCCTCTACACGTCGATCGCGTCGGCCGAACCGGCCTGACGGCGCAGTTCGAACTTCTGGATCTTGCCGGTCGCGGTCTTGGGCAGCTCGCCGAAGACCACGGCGCGCGGCACCTTGAAACCGGCCAGGTGTCGTTTGCAATGGTCCACCACCTCCTGGGCCGTCAGCTGCACACCCGCCTTGAGCTCGACAAACGCGCAAGGCGTCTCGCCCCAGCGCGGGTCCGCCTTGGCCACGACGGCTGCGGCCAGCACGGCGGGGTGACGGTACAGCACATCCTCGACCTCGATCGAGGAGATGTTTTCTCCGCCCGAGATGATGATGTCCTTGCTGCGGTCCTTGATCTTCATGTAGCCATCGGGGTACATCACCGCCAAATCCCCGCTGTGGAACCAGCCCCCTTGAAAGGCCTCCTCGGTCGCCTTGGGGTTCTTCAGATATCCCTTCATCGCGATGTTGCCGCGGAACATGATTTCGCCCATGGTCTCCCCGTCCTGTGGCACCGGTGCCATGGTTTGCGGGTCCATCACCCGCACATCGCGCTCGAGGTGGTAGCGCACACCCTGACGTGCATTCAGGCGCGCCCGTTCGCCGATGTCTAGCGCGTCCCATTTCGGGTCCCTGGCGCAGACTGTCGCGGGTCCATAGACCTCGGTCAGGCCATAGACATGGGTCAGATCAAAACCCATGTTTTCCATACCCTCGATCATCGACGCCGGCGGCGCCGCGCCTGCCACCATGGCCTTGATGCCCGCCACCAGCCCCTGCTTCATGGCGTCGGGAGCGTTGACCAGCATCCCGTGCACGATCGGCGCGCCGCAGTAGTGGGTCACGCCATGGGCACGCATGGCTTCAAAAATGGCCTGCGCATCCACCTTGCGCAGACAGACATTGACGCCGGCGCGCGCCGCGATCGTCCACGGAAAACACCAACCGTTGCAATGGAACATCGGCAAGGTCCACAGGTAGACCGGGTGTTTGCCCATGTCCCATTCCAGAATATTGGAGATGGCATTGATGGCGGCGCCGCGGTGGTGGTAGACCACGCCCTTGGGGTTGCCGGTTGTGCCGCTGGTGTAGTTCAGCGCGATCGCATCCCATTCATCTGCCGGCAGTTGCCAGGCAAACGCCGGATCGCCTTCGCGCAGAAAGCTCTCGTATTCCACGGACCCGATCGCCGACCCCGGCCCATACACCGCATCGGATACGTCGATCACCAGCAAGGACTCGGTGCGCTGGCGCAGCGCGATGGCCTGTTGCATCACACCGGCAAACTCGGTATCCACCAGCACGACCCGGGCCTCCCCATGGTCGAGCATGAAGGCGATCGACGGCGGGTCCAGTCGGGTATTGAGCGCGTTGAGCACGGCACCGGCCATCGGCACACCGAAATGGGCTTCGACCATGGGCGGCGTATTGGGCAACATGGCGGCCACCGCTTGCCCCTTGCCCACACCATGGGCAACCAGGGCGCTGGCGAGCTGGCGGCAACGCCGGTAAGTCTCGGCCCAGCTGCGGCGCAATTCGCCATGCACAATGGCGAGCCGATCCGGATAAACCTCGGCCGTGCGTTCGATGAACGACAAAGGCGTGAGTGGCGCAAAGTTGGCTGCGTCGCGTTCCAGGTCCTGGTCAAAAATTCCGGTCATCCGCTGTCTCCTAGCGCCTGCTTGCGGGGCCACGCATGGGTGGTCTGGCATCATTAGAGCAAATTCGGCATCCACCCCCATAAGGCCCGTCATGACAGCACGATACGGCGCGCAAGCGCTCCAGCAAATGGCCCACGACCTGCTCGTCGCGGCCGGACTCGATGCAGCACCCGCCGCCAGCGTCGCGCGCACGTTGTGCGATGGCGACCTGCTCGGACACGACACCCACGGCCTGGCCCTGCTCGCACCCTATCTGCGCGAAATCGAACAAGGTCGCATGACGCGCAGTGGCAAGCCGCTGGAGCTCAACGCCAAGCTGGCCTCGATGTTGTGGGACGGACAGCGTCTGCCCGGCCCCTGGCTGATGGAACTGGCCCTTGACCGCATGATCCCGGCGGCGCGGGAATTCGGCTTGGCATCGATGGTGATCCGGCGCAGCCACCATATCGCCTGCCTTGCGGTCTACCTGATGCGCGTGGCCGAAGAAGGTCTGCTGGGCGTGGTCGCCTGCTCCGACCCCAACACCGCAAGCGTGGCGCCCTTTGGTGGAACCCGCGCCGTCATGACGCCGAATCCGGTCGCGATCGGATTCCCTACATCCAGCGGTTCGGTGCTGATCGACATATCGGCCTCGATCACCACCAATGGCATGGTCAACCGCAAGGCGGCAGCCGGCGAAAGATTTGCCGAAGCCTGGCTGATGGACGCCGAAGGCAATCCGACCAACGACCCTGGCGTGCTGGCCCAGGACCCGCCCGGCACCATCCTGCCCATCGGGGGAGTGGCCTACGGCCACAAGGGCTACGGCCTGGGTCTGGCGGTCGAGGCCCTGACCGCCGGACTGGCCGGCCACGGCCGCGCCGATCCGCGCGAAGGCTGGGGTGCCACCGTTCACATCACCATTCACGACCCCGACGCCTATGGTGGCCAGGACGCCTTTTTGCACCAGATGGACTGGCTGGCAGACGCCTGCAAGGACAATCCTCCGCGTCCGGGCGGACCCGCCGTTCGCTTGCCCGGTCAGGCTGGCATGCAGCGACGCCAGCAGCAGCAGGCCGAAGGCATTGCACTGCATCCCAGCATCGCACCGATGTTGGCGCCCTTCTGCAGCCAATACGCCTGTCCGTTCCCACCCGCCGTATAGCCCGTAACACCCGTATCGCGCCTCAAACCGCGAAAAAAGCAAGCTGCCGTGTCCATCCCCCAGTCATTCATCCAGGAACTCGTCGCGCGCGCCGATGTGGTGGACATCGTCGGGCGTTATGTGCCGCTCAGGAAGGCGGGGGCGAATTTTTCCGGGCTGTGCCCGTTTCACTCCGAAAAATCTCCCTCGTTCACGGTCAGCCCGAGCAAACAGTTCTACCACTGCTTTGGCTGTGGCAAGAACGGCAACGCCATCAGTTTCCTGATGGACCATGCCGGCATGGGATTCGTCGAGGCGGTCAAGGATCTGGCCGGTCAGTTCGGCATGCAGGTGCCAGAAGAAGACGTGTCGCCCCAGCAGCGCGCACGTGTGGCCGAGCAGCGCGAGAAGCAGAACACCCTGACTAGCGTGCTGGAAAAAGCCGGCGATGCCTACCGCCGGGAACTGAAGGACACGCCACAGGCCGTGGCCTATTGCAAGGGCCGGGGCCTGAGCGGCGACATCGCGCGGCGGTTTGGTCTGGGTTATGCGCCCCAGGGCTGGCGCAGCCTGGCCAGCGTGTTCCCCGACTATGACGATCCGCTGCTGGTGGAAAGCGGGCTGGTGATCCTGAACCAGGAAGACCCCGACGAAGAAAAGCGCTACGACCGCTTCCGCGATCGCCTGATGTTCCCGATCCGCAATGTCAAGGGCGAATGCATTGGCTTCGGCGGACGGGTGCTCGGCGACGACAAGCCCAAATACCTGAACTCGCCCGAGACCCCGGTTTTCAGCAAGGGGCGCGAGTTGTACGGCCTGTTCGAGGCCCGCACCGCGTTGCGTGAGCAGGGTTTCGTGCTCGTCACCGAGGGCTACATGGACGTGGTGGCACTGGCGCAGCTGGGTTTTGCCAATGCCGTGGCCACGCTGGGCACCGCCTGCACGCCCGAACATGTGCAAAAGCTGTTCCGTTTCACCGACGCCGTGGTGTTCAGCTTTGACGGCGACAATGCCGGCCGGCGCGCTGCGCGCAAGGCGCTGGAGGGCGCCCTGCCCCATGCCACCGATGTACGCAACGTGAAGTTCCTGTTCCTGCCGCCTGAGCACGATCCGGACAGCTTCATCCGCGCCAACGGCCACGAAGCCTTCGCCCAGTGCATCCAGGAGGCTGTTCCCTTGAGTCGCTTCCTGATCGATGCCGCTTGCGAAGGCTGCGATCTGCAGACCGCCGAGGGCCGCGCGCTGATGGCCGCCCATGCACGGCCGTTGTGGAGCCAGTTACCCGACGGCGCCCTCAAGCGCCAGTTGCTGGGCGAAATCGCAGGCCAGGTGCAATTGCCGGTGCAGGATCTGACAGCGTTGTGGGGCCCGCCCGACAAGCCTGTGGCCTGGGCGCCGGATGCGGCGTCGCGCCCTGCGGCCGACCGCACGGGCACTGCGCAGGGGCGGTCGGCGCGCGGCGGTCGTTCGTGGTCAGGGTCGCCAACGGCCCGACGCGTGGGCGCACGCGCCATGCCGGCCAGCCGGGCCGACCATGCGGCGCGCATCCTGCTCAGCCACATGGCGGCCTGGGACCAGTTCCCGGCCGAAGACCACGCCCTCCTGTGCCAGCTGCCGCCACCCCATGGCGAGTTGTTCGTCTGGCTCGAACATGAACTGCATGAACGCGGCTCGCAACCCTGGGGCGCGATCCGCGAAGGCTTGCGTGACCATCCGTCGGAGGAACTGGCATTGCGCGTCATGGCCGACGCGCAGCTCCCGACCGCCCTGGACCAGCAGGACACCGTTCAGGAACTGCGCAGCCTGCTCCAGCGCATGCTGGTCGCGCACCTCAAAGTGTTGGAAACACTGGAAATTGCGGCCTCCCAGACCGATCCTCTGGCCTTGCAGCGTTACCGCGAACTGCAGGCAAGGCGCCTGTCGCTGGAGTCGGCAATCCGCTTGCGGCCCTGATTTTCGGCTGCCCCGCACCCGACGGGGGTGGGCAATAGGGCATTGAATTGGTATAATCCGCCGCTTGTCCGCGCAAGAGCGACAGCAGCACCTCCGGGCCAGGCCTACCGATGACGACGTTCACGACCGGCCAACCTACCGCAAGGACTGCATTCCAAATGTTCGCCCCAACATCTTGCTGGCCAAGTTCCCGTTCACGCCCCTGCCGTAAGCGCGTCCTGTTACGGCGCCGGTCTTCTTTGTTTCTTTGCTGCCCAAAGGTTTCTCATGCCTGCACGAAAGTCTCCAAAGTCTGCCTCGCCCTCTGACAAACGCGCCGCCTTGACCAAACCCAAGGCACCGGCAAAGGCTGCGGTAAAAGCCGGCGCCAAGGCCGCCGCAAGCAAAACCGCTTCCCCGCCTGCTAAGAAAGCCCCGCCAGTGCCAACCACGAAGACAGCCTCGCCGACCACGGCCAAAGACAAGAACGCCGCCGCCACAGCGACGGATCCGAAAAAGGCGAGCGCCGCCGTTGCCGCTGGCACCGAACTGGCAGCCAAAAAGAACCCAGGCCGACCGACCAAGACCGCTGCTGCCAAGCCGGCAGCGCCGGTGCGTGTCGGCGCCAAACGGGGCCCCAAGCCCAAGGGCAGCCTGATCGAGGACGACGGCGAAAACGACAGCCCGATCGACGACGAGCCGGAGGTGCAGGAAGAAACCTCGACAACGACCGAGAAGGTCAAGCCACTGCGCATGAAGATCAGCAAGGCCAAAGAACGGGCCTTGATGAAGGAGTTCGGCCTGGACGAGGCGGTTCTGTCCGAGGAAGACCTGGTCAAGCGCCGCTTGCAGCTCAAGGCCTTGCTCAAGTTAGGCAAGACCCGCGGCTACCTGACGCATGGCGAGATCTCCGACCACCTGCCTGACAAGTTGGTCGATGCCGAGACCATGGAGGTCGTGATCTCCATGCTCAACGACATGGGGGTGGCGGTCTACGAACAGACGCCGGATGCCGAGACGCTGCTGCTCAACAACACCACCGTCTCGACCACGGAAGAAGAAGCCGAAGAGGAAGCCGAAGCCGCCTTGTCCACCGTGGACAGCGAATTCGGCCGAACCACCGACCCGGTGCGCATGTACATGCGCGAAATGGGCACGGTCGAACTGCTGACCCGCGAAGGCGAGATCGAGATCGCCAAACGCATCGAAGGCGGCCTGATGAACATGATGGAGGCGATCTCCGCCTCCCCTGCCACCATTGCCGAGATCCTGCGCCTGGGCGAAGAGATTCGCGAAGGCAAGGTCGTGATTACGACCGTCGTCGACGGCTTCACCGACCCCAACGAGGCCGATGACTATGTGGCCGAGGAAGACTTCGACGAGTTTGACGAAGAGGACGACGATGACGGCAAGGGCGGCTCCAAGGCCCTGACCAAGAAGCTCGAAGAACTCAAGCGCGACGCGCTCAGCCGCTTTGACCGTTTGCGCGAGTTGTTCGAGAAGATCCACCGCACCTACGACAAGGAAGGTTACGGCACGCCCACCTACATGAAGTCGCAGAAGATGCTCAGCGAAGAGCTGATGTCGATCCGCTTTACCGCCAAGGCGATCGAGAAGCTGTGCGACATGGTGCGTGGCCAAGTCGACGACGTGCGCAAGAAAGAGCGCGAGATGCGCCGCATCATCGTCGACAAGTGCGGCTATCCGCAGGAGCATTTCATCGCCGAATTCAGCGGCAAGGACAAGCACGGCAACGACGTTGCGAGCAACCTGCTCAACCTCAAGTGGATCGAGAAGCAGGCGGCGATTGGCAAATCCTGGTCGACCATCATGGGGCGCAACATCCCGCCAGTGCAGGACCTGCAGCAAAAGCTGATGGACATCCAGGCGCGGGTGGTGGTGCCACTGTGGCAGCTCAAGGGCATCAACAAGCGCATGAACGAGGGTGAATCCTCATCGCGCAGCGCCAAGAAGGAAATGATCGAGGCCAACCTGCGTCTGGTGATCTCGATTGCCAAGAAGTACACCAATCGCGGCCTGCAGTTCCTGGACCTGATCCAGGAGGGCAACATCGGCTTGATGAAGGCGGTCGACAAGTTTGAATACCGCCGTGGCTACAAGTTCTCGACCTATGCGACCTGGTGGATCCGCCAGGCCATCACGCGCTCGATCGCCGATCAGGCGCGCACGATCCGCATCCCGGTGCACATGATCGAGACCATCAACAAGATGAACCGCATCAGCCGCCAGCATCTGCAGGAGTTCGGCTTCGAGCCCGATGCCAGCGTGCTGGCCGAGCGCATGGAGATCCCGGAAGACAAGATCCGCAAGATCATGAAGATCGCCAAGGAGCCGATCTCGATGGAGACCCCGATCGGTGACGACGACGATTCGCACCTGGGCGACTTCATCGAGGACAGCGCCAACACCGCCCCCATGGAAGCGGCGATGCAGGCCGGCCTGCGCGACGTGGTCAAGGACATTCTCGACAGCCTGACGCCGCGTGAGGCCAAGGTACTGCGCATGCGCTTCGGCATCGAGATGACCAGCGACCACACGCTCGAAGAGGTGGGCAAGCAGTTCGACGTGACCCGCGAACGCATCCGCCAGATCGAGGCCAAGGCGCTGCGCAAGCTCAAGCACCCAAGCCGCTCGGACAAGCTGCGCAGCTTCACCGACAGCCTGTAATCCTCCAGAGCGCAGGACGCGCAAAGGCCGCATGTCCCGTCAGGGACCTGCGGCCTTTTTTTATGCTGCAGGCCGCGCGTGTTCCGCGGTCCAGGCGTTTACGTCAGCCGATCAACGTGCCAATGCGTGCATTTCGGCAATCAAATCGGATTTGCCCTCGAAGCCGATGCCCGGCAGCGGCGGCAACGTGACATAGCCGTTGTCGACGGTCACCCCGTCCGGGAAACCGCCATAGGGCTGGAACAGATCCGGGTAGGACTCATTGCCCCCCAGGCCCAATCCGGCGGCGATGGCCAGAGACATCTGGTGACCGCCGTGCGGCACACAGCGGCTGGCCGACCAGCCGTGCGCCTCGAGCATGTCCAGCGTGCGCAGGTATTCGACCAGGCCGTAACTCAGCGCACAGTCGAATTGCAACCAATCGCGGTCGGGCCGCATGCCACCATAACGAATCAGGTTGCGCGCATCGAGCATCGAAAACAGGTTCTCTCCGGTTGCCAGCGGACCGGCATAGGCCTCGGCAAGGCGCGCTTGCAGTTCGTAGTCCAGCGGGTCGCCCGCCTCCTCGTACCAGAACAGCGGATAGTCGGCCATGGCCTTGCCGTAGGCCAGCGCGGTCGCCAAATCGAATCGTCCGTTGGCATCGACTGCCAGTTGCTGACCCGGCTGCAACATCGCCAGCACGGTTTCGATACGCGCCATGTCCTCGGCCAGCGGCGCGCCCCCGATCTTCATCTTCACGACTGAATAACCACGCTCCAGATAGCCCGCCATCTCGCCACGCAGACCATCGAGCCCTTTGCCCGGGTGGTAATAACCGCCGGCGGCATAAACAAAAACCTTGGGGTTGGCCTTGCCGCTGCCGTAACGCTGCGCCAGCATCTCATGCAGTGGTTGCCCGGCGATCTTGGCCACGGCGTCCCAGACCGCCATGTCGATGGTGCCCACCGCCACGGACCGTTCCCCATGACCGCCCGGCTTTTCATTGCGCATCATGCAGTCCCAGATCTTGAGCGGATCCAGGTTGTCGCCGCTCGCGTCGCGCAAACTGGCCGCGTCAGCCTGCAGCACACGCGGCCGAAAGCGCTCGCGGATCAGGCTGCCTTGTCCATAGCGGCCATTCGAGTTGAAGCCATAACCGATCACCGGCCGGCCATTGCGCACAACGTCGGTGACCACCGCCACCAGGCTGAGCGTCATCTTCGAGAAATCGATGAAGGCGTTACGGATGTTCGAGCTGATGGGTCGTGTGGACTCGATGATGTCGACGATTCGCATGGGTAACGATCCTGGAGGGCGGGTGACGGGGTGCCGGTAATGCGGGGCAGAATGGCAAATTGGTCAGGGCTCCAGATAAAGCTGCTCGAGGCGCTGGCGCTGCGCCCGGCCCAACCCGAGCTCCTTTTCCAGGTAGTTGTCCAGACTGCCATGGCGGGCTTCGACGGTTTGCACCGCAGCCTCCAGAAACCCCGGCTGCACCTTCCACAATACATCGAGCACCTCCTGCGAGGCAATTCTGGACGCTGCCTTGGGCTGACGATAAAAATCATTCGTCAAGAGATAGTCCTGCATCACCACCGTGCGCGGTACGCCCAGCGCGGTCAATATGAGTGCGGCGGCAAATCCGGTGCGGTCCTTGCCCGCGGTGCAATGAAACACCAGTGGCGTGTCGTCCTGCAGCAGTTCGGCAAACAATTGCGCAAAGCGCGGGCTGTTGTCCAGCACGAAATCGCGGTAGGTCTGCTGCATCAGTTCGACCGTGGCCTGTACCGTCAGCGCCTTGCCCGCAGCCAGCAGCGACTGCATGCCCTGCACCACCGTTGGCTCGATCGCCAACGCATGCACCGCAACACCTGGCAGAACACAGGCATGAACCATGCGCTCCTGGGCGCCCCTGAAATCGCAGACCCGCGCCAGGCCCAGGCCGGCCAGCGTCGCCACGTCCTGCGCCGTGAGTTCGCCCAGATGATCGGAACGAAACAGGCGGCGCCAGCGCACGCTGCGGCCATCACGACCGGCATAGCCACCAAGATCGCGGAAATTCGTGCTGCCATGCAGCGCCAGGTGTCGGGAATGGGTGTTCATGGCCGCCATGCTAAGGCACATCCACTGCGCCACAGGTCACTTGCCGGACAGGCCCATGGCAGCGCGCAGCACACGCTACCATCTCGGCACATGTCTCCCCTGTCAGACGCTGCCAACCGCAAAGGCATCATGGCCATGTGCCTGGCTATGGCCATGTTCATCGCCAACGATGCCTTGGTCAAGCATGTCAGTGCGTCCTTGCCGGCTGCGCAGCTGATCTTCGTGCGCGGCATGTTCGCCACCAGCCTGCTGCTGATCGCAGCCTTCTTCATGGGGGCGCTGCGCCCTGCCGCGCTGGCGCAGGGTGATGCATGGAATCAACTGACCCAGCGCCCGGTGATGGCGCGCGCGGCGCTGGACGCGCTGGCAACCATGGCGTATCTGACGTCTCTATTTCACCTGCCCATCGGCAATGCGTCGGCGATCAACATGGCGTCACCCATGTTCATCGCGCTGTACGCTGCCATCGTTTGGCGGGAACAGATCAGCATGGGCCGCTGGCTGGCCATTGCCGGCGGGTTCACTGGCGTGCTGCTGATCGTGCAGCCGGCAGCAGACGCATTCAATGCCTGGAGCCTGCTCTGCCTGTTCGCGACTTTGCTACACACGGCGCGGGACTTGATCACACGCCAGATCGCACTGGCCGTGCCATCGATACTGATCACGCTGACCACATCTGTCGCTGTGCTGTTGCTGACCGGCCCCTGGAGCCTGCTGCAAGGCTGGGAGCCCATCGACAGCGGCCAACTGGGCTTGTTGGCGATCGCCAGCGTGTTCCTGAGCAGCGCCTATTACCTGGTCATTATCGGCATGCGCAGTGGCGACCTCAGCCTGGTGGCACCGTTTCGCTACACCGCGCTGATCTACGCCTTGCTGCTGGGCTGGCTGGTATGGGGCGACGTGCCCAATACATGGTCCTGGTCCGGCATCGTCCTGATGGTGGCATCCGGCCTGTTCATGCTGCGCCGCCAGCGCGGGCCCTGATTCCACCGGGCCCGGGCACGATGTGTCGGCCAAGGCTTGAGCGACAATCCAACGCTATCGGCCCGCCCCGCGTGCGGCGTGGCCACAACGCATTTCCCAACTCAACGGAGCTAGACATGCAGACAGTGGCAGGTGTGATCGGCCTGGGCGCCATGGGCAACGGAATCGCGCAGACCTTGCGCCGCGCGGGGTACCAGGTCCGGGTCTACGACGTGCGGCTAGAGGTAGCCCAGGCTTTTGCGCAAGACGGCGGCGTGGCCTGCGACTCGCCCGCCGATCTGGCCGCAACATGTGACGTGGTGGTGTCGGTGGTAGTCAATGCACAGCAGACCGAGCAAGTGCTTTACGGCAGCAACGGATGTGCCGCAGCCATGCGCCCGGGATCGGTCTTTGTGATGTGCTCCACCGTAGACCCCAACTGGTCGATTCAGCTGGAAAAGCGCCTGGCAGACCAGGGTCTGCTGTACATCGACGCACCGATCTCCGGCGGCGCCGCCAAGGCCTCCAGCGGTGAGATGACGATGATGACCGCCGGCACCCCCGAGGCCTACGCCAAGGCCGAGTCCGTGCTGGGCGCCATGGCCGGCAAGGTCTACAAGCTTGGCGACAGCGCCGGCGCCGGCAGCAAGGTCAAGATCATCAACCAGTTGCTCGCCGGTGTGCATATCGCCGCTGCAGCCGAAGCCATGGCCCTGGGCTTGCGTGAAGGCGTCGATCCGGCGGCTTTGTACGAGGTCATCACCCACAGCGCTGGCAACAGCTGGATGTTCGAGAACCGCATGGCCCATGTGCTGGCAGCCGACTACACACCGCTGTCTGCCGTCGACATCTTCGTGAAGGATCTGGGCCTGGTGCTGGACATGGCGCGCGCCAGCAAATTCCCGTTGCCGCTGTCGTCGACTGCACACCAGATGTTCATGCAGGCATCCACCGCCGGTTTTGCACGCGAGGACGACAGCGCAGTGATCAAGATTTTCCCAGGCATCCAACTGCCCACCGGCAAGCCGGCGGCATAGGCACGGCAAGGTCCTGAGTCACCCACCCCGACAACCAACCACTCCTCAAGGACTTCCGACGACTATGGCTTCGATTCTGCTGGGCTGTATTGCCGACGATTTCACCGGCGCATCCGATCTTGCGAACAATCTGGTACGGGCCGGCATGCGCACCGTGCAGACCATCGGAGTCCCCGACGGGCCGCTTGCAGCCGACGTCGATGCCGTGGTGGTGGCGCTCAAGTCCCGCACCATTGCCGCGCCGGATGCGGTGGCACAGTCGCTGGCAGCGCTGGCGTGGTTGCAGGCTGCTGGCGCGCAGCAAATCTACTTCAAGTACTGCTCCACCTTCGACAGCACGGCCGAGGGCAATATCGGCCCGGTCACCGAGGCCTTGATGGATGCGCTCAAGACCGACTTCACCATTGCCACGCCGGCCTTTCCTGACAACAAGCGCAGCGTGTTCAAGGGCTATCTTTTCGTCGGTGACGTGCTGCTGAGCGAGAGCGGCATGCAGAACCATCCGCTCACGCCGATGCGCGACCCGAATCTGCTGCGGGTGATGCAGGCGCAGACCCAGCGCAAAGTCGGCCTGATCGACTACAGCGCGGTGGCGCAAAGCGCGGATGCGGTCAAGGCTCGCATGGCCGAGCTCAAGACCCAGGGTATCGGTGTGGCCATCGTCGACGCCCTCACCAACGACGACCTGATGCGCCTGGGGCCGGCCCTGACCGACATGCCGCTGGTGACAGCCGGCTCGGGCGTGGCCATCGGCCTGCCACAAAATTTTGGCATCCAGCCTTCGTCCAAGGCCAGTGCATTGCCGCCGGCCAGTGGCCTGCGCGCTGTGGTATCGGGCAGTTGCTCGCTGGCGACGAACCGACAGGTTGCCGCATTCATCGCCACCGGTCGCCCGGCGCTGGCCATCGATCCGATGCAGATCGCCTCCGGCAAGGACGTGGTCGGCGAGACCCTGGCCTGGGCCGCGCCTCTGCTCGCAGCCGGCCCCGTGCTGGTGTATTCAACCGCCGAGACCGATTCGGTCAAGGCGATTCAGGCCCAGCTTGGCGTGGAAGAAGCCGGCGCCCTGGTCGAGCGCACGATCGCCGCCATCGTCCGCGCTCTGGTCGAGCACCATGGCGTGCGCCAACTGGTGGTGGCCGGCGGCGAGACATCCGGTGCCTGCGTTCAGGCCCTGGACATCCGCCAGATGCAGATCGGACCGCAGATCGACCCCGGTGTGCCGTGGTGCCACGCACACACGCCTGTCGGTCAGGTGCACATCACGCTCAAGTCGGGCAATTTTGGCAGCGACGACTTCTTCACCAAGGCCTTCGGCATGTTGTGATGCGGTATGGGGCCCCAAGGCCACGCACGCTTGGCACGTTCAGAAGGTCTCGGTATCGACCTCGCCGGCCGCCTGGTCGTTGTAGCGTGCCCCGCTCACCGTCTCCTGATTGATCAGGGCATCGACCGCCGCGATCGTGTCGAGGCTCAGCTGGACCTGGGCTGCGCCCAGATCTTCATGCAGGTGCGGCACGCTGGTCGTGCCCGGAATCGGAACGATATGCGGCGCCTTGTGCAGCAGCCAGGCCAGTGCCAGTTGCGCAGGCGTGCACTGCGCCTCAACCGCCAGTTGGCGAAACCCGGGCATCAGACGCAGATTGGCGGCATAGTTGTCGGGCGCAAAACGCGGCATGCCGCGACGGATGTCCTTGGCGTCGAGCGCCGCCAGATCCAGCGGCGCGTCGCACAGGAAACCGCGTGCAACCGGGCTGAAGGCGACAAACGCTGCGCCGATGTCCTGACAGGCCTTGAGCACCGCGATTTCGGCGTTTCGACTCCATAGCGAATACTCGGTCTGCACGGCGCTGATGGGGTGAACCGCATGCGCTATTTTCAAGGTGATGGCCGAGACTTCAGACAGCCCCAGCGCACGCACCTTGCCGGCCTGCACCAGGTCAGACATGGCACCCACGCTGTCCTCGATCGGCACTTTTTTGTCCCAGCGATGCAGGTAATACAGATCGATCACGTCGGTCTGCAGGTTGCGCAGGCTGTTTTCGCAGTCGCGCCGGATCGCCTCGGGACGGCCATCGATGACACGTTTGACACCATCGGGAAACGTCACGCCAGCCATGCCACCCTTGCTGGCGAGCGTGAAACGCTGACGCTGGCGCTTGAGCAGCTTGCCCAGCAGTTTCTCGTTGGCGCCGAAACCATACAAGGCAGCTGTGTCGATCAGCGTGACGCCGGCGTCCAGCGCTGCCAGCAGCACACGTTCGGCCTGCTCCGGTGGTGGCGGCACGCCATACGCGTGACTCAGGTTCATGCAACCCAGGCCGATGGCAAAGACCGTGAGAGGGCCGATTCTGCGTTGTTGCATTGAAGATGTCCTTGTCAAATGTGAAATGGGGCCCGCCCTGGTTCAGCCGAGTTGCTGCTGCAGCTTGTGCAGAACTTCATAACAGGGCAGCACGCTGGCAACACTGGAGTTGGGTTCCCGGCCCTCGCGAATCGCGGCGAAGAATTCGCGGTCCTGCAGCTCGATGCCATTCATCGAGACCGCCACCGTGGACACGTCGATCTTCTCTTCCTTGCCATTGAACAGGTCGTCGTATCGCGCGAGATAGGTGGCCGTGTCGCCGATATAGCGAAAGTAGGTGCCCAGCGGCCCGTCGTTGTTGAAGCTCAGCGACAAGGTGCAAATGGCACCACTGGCCGCTTTGAGCTGAATGCTCATGTCCATGGCGATGCCCAGCGTAGCGTGGATCGGCCCCTGCACGGCATTGGCCAACACGATGGGGCTGCCACACTGGTAGGCAAAAAGGTCCACCGTGTGTGCGGCATGGTGCCACAGCAGGTGGTCGGTCCAGGAGCGTGCCTGGCCCAGTGCATTGGTGTTGGTGCGACGGAAGAAGTAGGTCTGCACATCCATCTGCTGGATGTTGAATTCGCCGGCCCTGATGCGATTTTTCACAAACTGGTGGCTCGGATTGAAGCGGCGCGTGTGGCCGCACATGGCAGTCAAGCCGGTCTTGGCCGCCAATGCCGCCACCTCCTGCGCGCCCTGCAGACTGTCAGCCAACGGAATCTCGACCTGCACATGCTTGCCCGCGCGCAGGCAGGCCAGGCTCTGCTCGGCATGCATCTGCGTCGGCGTACACAGGATCACCGCGTCGACCTCCTTGAGCGCCAGGCTCTGCGCCAGATCCGTGGTTACATGGCCGATGCCGTATCGGGCCGCCACCTCCCGGGTCTTGTCCAGTTCGCGGCTGACCAACGACACCACCTCGACACCGTCGATGTTCCGGATGCCGTCCAGATGCTTGATGCCGAACGCGCCGGCCCCGGCCAGCGCGACCTTGATGTTTTGCGTCATGGATGTCACCGTTGGTTCTCCAGGATCAGGTGACCAACCGCCGTGTTCGACGCGGGCACGTGATAAAAGCGGTGCGCCACATGCGGTTTGCCACCGCCTGCGATGTCGGCCATGGCACCGCGTGCGACCAGCCACATCACGAGTTCGATACCCTCCGAGCCGGCATCGCGCAAATAGTCGATATGGGGCAGTTGGGCCAGGCCCGCCGGATCGGCGATCAGCCGGTCCAGGAACATGTTGTCGAATTCCTTGTTGATCAGGCCGGCGCGCGGGCCCTGCAACTGGTGGCTCATGCCACCGGTACCCCAGATCTGCACGTTCAACGGCGTATCGAACGACGCGATCGCCCGCCCGATGGCCTTGCCCAACTCGAAACAACGCCGGCCCGACGGAACCGGGTACTGCACCACATTGACGGCAAGTGGGATGACCGGGCATGGCCAGGCTTGCGGCTGACCACACATCAACGACAGCGGCACCGTCAGGCCATGATCGACATCCATCTTGTTGACGATGGTCAGGTCGAAATCATCCTGGATCACCGACTGCGCGATATGCGAGGCCAGTTCCGGATGGCCGATCACCTTGGGCACCGGGCGCGGACCCCAGCCTTCGTCGGCTGGCTGGAAATCCGCCGCCGTACCGATGGCAAAGGTCGGGATCATCTCCAGGCTGAACGCGGTTGCGTGGTCGTTGTAAACCAGAAAAATCACATCGGGTTGGTTGTCCCGCATCCATTGCCGCGAGGTTTCGTAGCCCTTGAAAAGCGGTTGCCAATAGGCTTCGCCGGTCTTGCCCAGGTCGATGGCAGCGCCGATGGCCGGCACGTGCGAGGTGTATACGCTGGCGCTGATATGGGCCATCAGTTAGCTCCTTTCTGTCCTGCCTTGCCTTGCGGTTGACGGTCGGCCTGCGCGTCGCCGTCCTCACCCACAAAGCGGTTACCTTGTGCCGATCGTCCGCCTGCGAGCATCATGGCGCGGTATTCGTCTTCCGTCATACCGGTCATGCTGCCGGCCATCTGCTGGAAGCTCTTGCCGTCGGTGGCGCCGATCTTGGCCAGGAAGTAGATGTTGCCCCCAGCGGCAATGCAGCGATTGAGGTCACGTGCCAGCACCGCCTGCTTCTGTTCCTCGGTCATCGGCCACTCGTCCAGATAGGCACGCTCGTCCGCCTTGAAGCGCACACGGTTGTCGGCCTTCATCAGCGACATGCAGAACTGGTTCAGGTGGTAACCCTTGCGCGACTGCTCGGCGTCGAAGATGGTGGTGCCTGGCACGTCCAGGTAAAGTTTTTCCAAAGCCATGGTTTTGCTCCTCGTCTTCTTCAGGTCCAGTACAACCGGGTCGGATTGTCGACCAGCAATTTGCGCTGCAACTCGGCGGTGCTCGCGATCTGCGGTATGAAGTCAACCAGCAGGCCGTCGTCCGGCATGTGGTCTTTCAGGTTGGGATGTGGCCAGTCGGTGCCCCACAACACACGGTCCGGGAAGGTCTCGACCAGCTTGCGCGCAAACGGCACGACGTCCTGATAGGCGCGCTGCTCACCCGCCAACGCCTTGGGGCCCGCAATGGACAGCCGCTCCGGGCAGCTCACCTTGCTCCAGATGTTCGCATGCTCGTGCATCATCTTGACGAAAAGCGCGAACTCGGGCCCTGCGACCGGCTTGGACACGTCGGGCCGGCCCATGTGATCGACCACCACCGTGGTCGGCAAGGCGGTGAAAAAGTCGTACAGCTCGGGCAGATCCTGCGCCTCGAAATACACCACCACATGCCAGCCCAGCGGCGCGATGCGGCTGGCGATCTCCAGCAACACCTCGGGCGGCGTGAAGTCGGCCAGGCGCCGGACGAAATTGAAACGGGTGCCACGCACGCCGGCCGCATGCATGTCCTGCAACTCGGCGTCGCTCACCTGGCGGTTGACTGTGGCGACGCCACGCGCCTTGCCGTTTGAGGCCTTGAGCGCATCGACCAAAGCCCGGTTGTCGCTGCCATGGCAGGTGGCCTGCACGATCACGTTCTTGTCAAAACCCAGATGGTCGCGCAAAGCGAACAGTTGCTCCTTGGATGCATCGCAGGGCGTGTACTTGCGCTCGGGCGCGTACGCAAACACAGCGCCCGGACCGAACACATGGCAATGTGCATCGACCGCACCGGCAGGCAGTTTGAACCGGGGCTTGCTCGGGCCGTCGAACCAGTCCAGCCAACCCGGTGTCTTGGTGAATTCCATGGCGGTTGCGGGTTTATGCGTCGTCAATCGATGTACTTCAGGCCGGCCTTCTCGAGTGCCGGGCGCATGTTGTACATGTCCAGGCCGAGCACACCGGCCGCGAACTTGGCGCGTTTCTCGGATTCATTGGCTTCGCGCGCAGCCGCCGCATCGGCGACCTGTTGCGCCAGCGCGGCCGGCACCACCACCACGCCGTCATCGTCGGCAATGACGACGTCACCCGGGTTGACCAGCGCGCCGGCACACACAACCGGAATATTCACCGAACCCAGCGTCGCCTTGATCGTTCCCTTGGCGTGCACGGCCTTGGAGAAAACCGGGAACTGCATGTCGGTCAGGTCCTTGATGTCACGCACGCCGGCGTCAATCACCAGGCCCACCGCACCGCGGGCGCGGAACGAGGTGGCCAGCAGGTCGCCGAAGAAGCCGTCCGCGTTGTCCGAAGTCACGGCGGCAATCACCACATCGCCGGGTTGCAGCTGTTCGGCCACCACATGCATCATCCAGTTGTCGCCGGGTTGCAGCAACACGGTGACCGCGGTGCCGCACAGATGCGCACCGGTGTATATCGGCCGCATATAGGGCTTCATCAGACCCACACGGCCCATGGCTTCGTGAATCGTTGCCACACCGAAGCCCGACAACTTGTCGACCGCGATCTTGTCTGCACGCACGATGTTGCGCTTGACGATTCCCAGTTGCGTCATGTTCACTTTCCCTTGCGTTTCAAGGCGCTGTCCAGGCGCGGAAACACGCGCCGGGCATTGCCTTCGTAAATCTGGTGGCGATCGTCGGCACTGAGAATCTTTGAGGCCTCGATATAGCGCTTGGTGTCGTCGTAGTAATGGCCGGTTTCCGGATCGATGCCGCGCACCGCACCAATCATCTCGGAGGCAAACAGCACGTTCTTGACCGGGATCACCGTATTGAGCAGGTCGATGCCCGGCTGGTGATAGACGCAGGTGTCAAAGAAGATGTTGTTCAGCAAATGATCTTGCAGCAAGGGCTTTTTCAGCTCCTGCGCCAGGCCACGGAAACGGCCCCAGTGGTAGGGCACGGCGCCGCCACCATGCGGTATGAGGAAGCGCAGCGTAGGGAATTCCATGAACAGATCGGAGGTCAGGCATTGCATGAACGCCGTGGTGTCGGCATTGAGGTAATGCGCCCCGGTGGTGTGAAAACATGCGTTGCAGCTGGTCGAGACATGCACCATGGCCGGAATGTCGTACTCGACCATCTTTTCGTAGATCGGATACCAGTGCTTGTCGCTCAGCGGTGGCGAGGTCCAGTGGCCACCGCTGGGGTCCGGGTTCAGGTTAATGCCGACATTGCCGTATTGGGTGATGCACTTCTCGAGTTCGGCCACACAGGTGGCAGGGTCGACACCGGGCGACTGCGGCAACATCGCCGCACCGATGAAGTGGTCGGGGAACAGCTGCGACACCCGATAGCACAACTCGTTGCAGATCGCAGCCCAGGTCGACGACACGTTGAAGTCGCCGATGTGGTGGGCCATGAAACTGGCGCGCGGCGAGAAGATGGTCAGGTCCGAGCCGCGCTCCTTCATCAGGCGCAGCTGGTTGGTCTCGATCGACTCGCGCAACGCGTCGTCGCTGATCTTGAGCTCGGAGACCTTCGGCATCGAGGTCGGATCCTGGATGCCGGCGATCTGGCGATTGCGCCAGGCCTCGAGCGCCTTGGGCGCAGTGGTGTAGTGACCGTGGCAATCGATAACCAAGGAACTGGACACTGTGGCGTCTCCTCGCAAATGGGTTGAATTTCTGCGCACACCGCCTGCGGCATGACTGGCAGGTGCCGAACTTTCGGGTACGCCCTGGACAACGCCATTGTGTTCGGCAGGCGGCCTCAGGTGAAGACCGGACAGCCACTAGCAGATATAACAAATCAGCATAACCAATAGAATGCTATTCAAACTCTTTGGTATCGATCAACCCCACCGCCATGGATCTGCGCCAGATTGAATACTTTGTCCGGGTCGCCGAACTCGGCGGCTTCACCCGCGCCTCGGCCGCACTGGGCATCGCCCAGCCGGCCCTGAGCCGCCAGGTACGCATGCTCGAAGTTGAACTGCGCCAGACACTGTTGTCGCGCGATGGGCGCGGCGCCGTGCCGACCGAAGCCGGTCGCCTGCTGCTGGCCCATGGCCGCGGCATCTTGCACCAGGTCGAGCGCGCGCGCGAGGAGCTTGGCAAATTGCGCGGCGCGTTGGCCGGGCGGGTTGCCGTCGGACTGCCCACCAGCCTGGCCCGCGTTCTCACGGTGCCGCTCGTTCGTGCCTTTGCGCTTCAGATGCCCGAGGCGACGTTGACGATCAGTGAAGGCCTGTCCAGCGCCATGCTCGAGTCGCTGGTCAACGGTCGACTGGACATTGCCGTGCTCTACAACGCCCGCGCCAGCCCGGACATCGAGATCACCGCGCTGCAGCAGGAGGAGTTGTTCCTGGTTCAGGCGCGCGGCCACGGCGCGGGGTCCGGCCCGATCACGCTGCAGGCGTTGGCGCAATTGCCGCTGGTGATTCCGAGCCGGCCCAATGCCATCCGCATGCAGGTGGAGTCGGCCATGGCCACCATCGGCTGCAATCCGCTGATTGCACTCGAGATCGACGGAGTCTCAGCCATTCTGGACCTGGTGGCCGATGGCGCAGGCAATGCCGTGTTGTCCAGCAATGCGGTGGCCAGTGCGGTCCGTCCAGCGCTGTTTCGCCTGCGCGCCATCCGCCAGCCGCGCGTGCGGGCGCAGATTTCGCTCGCGGTCAGCGCCCAGCGTCCCGCGACATTGACACAAAAGGCGACCCAGACGTTGATCGCCGCCACCCTCGCAGCCGCAATGCCGGCGCCCGCAAAGGCAAAGCCATCGTCGCCATAAGGGGCACGTAAGATAGGCAGACCAAGGCAAAACCAGGAGATGTTATGGATGCCTCCCTGCCTACGGGCAAGGAAACAGGAGTGCTGAGATGAAACAGCCGTTTATCAGGAAAGAAATCCCGCGATGGCGGGGTGGATCCTCTGATGGATACGGCAT
>Ga0209284_10002329_pt1 | contig 26241 bp, 19 predicted proteins | sample FRY03_FD_187211 | JGI IMG/M metagenome (GOLD analysis project Ga0209284, IMG submission 187211) | Freshwater microbial communities from Lake Fryxell liftoff mats and glacier meltwater in Antarctica - FRY-03 (SPAdes) (version 2) | ecosystem: Environmental > Aquatic > Freshwater > Ice > Glacier...
GCCGGCAATATCAATGCGCTGTACTCTGCGTTGGAACTGAGCATTGCTGGTACCACAGACAAGATCACGGTGCGTGGCGTGTTCGACTACGACAACCCAGGTAACCAATACAACCCGCTGCAAGGCATTGAGTTTGCCGACGGTACGGTGTGGGGTCTGGAGCAGATCGTTGCAAGAACTTTGCAGTCGACGGATGGGGCAGATACCTTGCGGGGCAGTTCGTACACCGACACGATTCGAGGCGGAGGCGGTAACGACACCCTCAATGGCGGCGCAGGTGACGATGACCTGTACGGGGATGCCGACAACGACGTCCTGAGCGGCGATGGCGGCAATGACCGGTTGTGGGGTGGGACGGGCGACGACCGATTGCGCGGAGAACTCGGCAACGACAAGTTGTACGGCAATGACGGAAACGATGTACTGATAGGCGATGCCAGTAATGAGGCGAGTACCCCGGTGCGTATCGCCAGCCTGCTGGTCGTTGCCAGGGGTACGGCCTGCCTTGGCGTCTGGCCGACGATGGAGGTGTGGCTTGCCGGCAAACGGGTGCAAACGTTCCAGGTGGATTCCACCGAGTTCAAGACCTATACCGTCACCGCACCACTGGGTCTGGATGCCACGTCCGTCGACATCGTGTTCACCAATGATGCCTATCGACCCGATCTGGGTCAGGACCGCAACCTCTACCTCGACCGTATCGAGGTCAATGGGCGAGTCGTCAGTGCCCGGGATGTCGGCGCCATCATCGACTATGGTGTCGGCGCCGGCGCCATGGACGGGCTCAACACCACCGCGGCCAGCGGCACCTTGGCCAGCAACGGAGCCATCCGGATCAGCCTGCTGGGCAGCGATCTGCTCGACGGGGGAGCGGGTGCCGACACCATGACTGGCGGTGTCGGCAATGACATCTACGTTGTCGACAACATTGGGGACCTGGTGACCGAGTTTGCCAACGCTGGTCACGACATCGTGCGTTCAAGTGTGAGTTATGTCCTGCCCAATCATGTGGAGGATCTCGAACTCACCGGCACGGTGAGCATCGATGGAACCGGCAATGCGATGCAGAACACCTTGCGCGGCAACGGTGCAGCCAACCGGCTCGATGGCGGCGCGGGGGCCGACATGCTGGTGGGCGGCGCGGGCGACGACACCTACATCGTCGACAACCCAGGTGACATCGTCTACGAGCTGGTCGGCGGCGGCTTGGACAATGTGCGCAGCAGTGTGAGCCACACCTTGCGCTCCCAGGTCGAGCGCCTGCTGCTCACCGGATCGGCCGCCATCAACGGCACCGGCAACAGCCTGGCCAATATCCTGACAGGCAATATGGCAGGCAACAGTTTGAGTGGTGCTGCGGGTGACGACATCTTGTATGGCGAGCAGGGCAGCGACCGATTGTATGGCGGCGACGGCACTGACATCCTGTGGGGTGATGCCGCCACGGACACCCAAGCTGTCGAGCGGGTCGACAGCCTGGTGATTCATGCCAGGGGCACCATCTGTGAAGGTGTCTGGCCAACGATGCAGGTATGGATCGCCGGCGCCCTGGTGCAGAGTTTCGAGGTCGCCAGCGCCACCTTCACGGCGTACAAGGTGACGGCAGCTTTGGGAATGGATGCCCGCACCGTCGACATCGTGTTTGGCAATGATGCCTATCGTCCGGATCTGGGGCAGGATCGCAACTTGTATCTGGAGCGGATCGAGGTCAACGGGCGCAGCCTGGGCGCCTCGGCAGCCGGCGTGGTGCTGGACTACGGCTCCGGTGCAGCAGCGTTCGACAGCATCAACACTGCGACGAGCTGGGGTGGTGTCAGCTCCAATGGCGCGCTGCGTTTCGGACTGGTCGGTGCCGATTTGCTCGATGGTGGCCGCGGCGCCGACGTGATGCAGGGTGGCATCGGCAACGACCTGTACGTTGTCGACAACAGTCTCGACCGTGTGATCGAGCTTTCCGACAGCGGGCATGACATCGTGCGCGCCAGCGTCTCCTACCTGTTGCCGGACCATGTCGAAGACCTCGAACTCACCGGTGCCGCCGCCATCGACGGAACCGGAAACGCGACGCAGAACACCGTGCGTGGCAATGGTGCAGCCAATCGGCTCGACGGCGGGGCGGGTTCCGATCTGCTGGTGGGTGGGGCCGGAGGTGATGCCTATGTGCTCGCCCGAGGTAATGGCGGCGACAGCGTCTACGACTATGACCCCACGCCGGGCGTCGTCGATACCGCGCTGTTCGAGGGTGACATCACAGCCGAGCAACTGTGGTTTCGCCGGGTTGGCAGCAGCCTGGAGGTCCGTGTCATCGGTACCGCCGATCAACTGAGCGTCAGCGGCTGGTACAGCGGCAGTGCCTACCGCATCGAGCAGTTCAAGACCGCTGACGGTCAGACCCTGCTCGAAAGCCAGGTTCAGAGTCTGGTTGATGCGATGGCCGGTTTTGCGCCGCCACCGATGGGCCAGGTGCAACTGACGCCAGCCTACGCGAATGCGCTGACCCCGATCATGGCCGCAAACTGGCACTGACCGTTTGCCGTCGAACGGCCTGCAGTCGCGCGGTCGTTCGCGCTACCCCGGTGTCACAGCGGCAGGCCGTCCAGCATCTCGTAGCTGTTGCGCAGCCAGGTCTTGACGCGCTGGCGTTCGAGCATGCCCAGGGCGTTGTCATCCAGCGCGCGGTTGTTGATCGCGGCCCAGAAACTGGCGTTTTGGCTGTCGATTTTGCGCATGCTCGATTCGTGCAGGGGCCCCAAGGTCACGACCCTGGCGCCCAGGGCGAGTGCCTTTTTCAGCGCCGCCGACTCCTCGAGATCGATGAAATTGCTACCCCGTCCGAGGTTCTTGACCACAATGTAATTCGGCCCCGGACCATAGGTATTGATCAGCCGGTCGAGCAGGTCGACCGAATCCTTGCCGGCGTCGGAGATATGCCAGAAGTTGACGGTCACGCCCATCTCGCCGAGCAGTGGTAACAGGTCGGAGTCCTTGATCCAGCGCGCCAACGGAGCCGCGGTCTGCGCGGCCAGATCGACAATAACATTGCCTTGCTGGCCCATGGCCGGCACATGTTCGAAACTGCTCGCCACCTGGTCCAGGCCTTCATAGCGATCGACGATCACCGGCGACGCATAGTCGGCATAAAACCGCGTGAAAGAGGTGTGCGAGCGGTCGGTGTCAAAGCCGGTGAACGGGCGACCGCGGTCTATGAAGTACTGGGCCAGCAAGCGTGACACCACCGACTTGCCAACACCGCCTTTTTCACCGCCGATGAAATTGAGTGAGGCCATGATCAGGTTCCTTTAGGGGTTGCGGATACGGTTGTGGATATGCGTGAAGTGGGCGTGGAAGGCTTTTTTTGCCACGAGCACCTGCGCTGTATCAGGTCAGCTTCTTGACCAGCACCAGGCTCTTGCGGTCCCAGTTGTATTGGCGCCGGCGCGCTTCAGGCAGTTTGTCGGGATCGGCCACGACAAAGCCGCGCTTGAGAAACCAGTGCTTGGTGCGTGTCGTCAGCACGAAGATGCTCTCGATGCCCATGGCCTTGGCCCGCTGCTCGACACGCTTGAGCACCCGCTCGCCGTCGCCCGAACCCTGTGAGTCGGGCGAGACCGTCAGTGCCGCCATTTCCGCGGTGCGTGCTTCCGGGTACGGATACAACGCGGCACAGGCGAAGATCACGCCGTCGTGTTCCAGGATGGTGTAGTAGCCGATATCGCGCTCGATCTCGGTGCGTCCGCGCTTGACCAGCGTGCCGTCCTTCTCGAATGGCTCGATCAGCTGCAGGATGCCGCCCACGTCATCTGCCGTGGCTTCGCGCAGGTTCTCCAGCTTTTCGTCCACCACCATGGTGCCGATTCCATCGTGCACGTACACCTCGAGCAGCATGGCGCCATCGATGGCAAACGGCAGGATGTGACTGCGTTCGACGCCACCTTTGCACGCCTTGACACAGTGCTGCAGGTAGAACGGCGTGTCCATCGGCGTGCTCGCCGGTGGCAGCTCGGCCAGCAACTTCTCGGCTTGGGCCAGGGGCAACTCGGTATCGATCGGGTTGTCCTCGCCCATCGGTTCGTTCGGGCGCACCAGAATGCCGGGGATTTCGGTCAGGAAGATCAGCTTGTCGCTTTGCAGGGCAATCGCGATCGAGGTGGCCGTTTCTTCCATGGTCAGGTTGAACGCCTCGCCGGTCGGCGAGAAACCGAAAGGCGAGACCAGCACGATGGCGCCGAAGTCCAGCGCCCGCTGGATACCGGCGATGTCGACCTTGCGCACCACGCCCGAGTTCTTGAAATCCACCCCATCGACGATGCCCACCGGCCGCGCAGTGATGAAATTTCCCGAGATGACGCGCACCGTCGAGTCGGCCATCGGGGTGTTGGGCAGGCCCTGGCTGAAAGCGGCTTCGATCTCGTAGCGTAACTGGCCGGCCGCCTCCTGCGCGCAATCGAGCGCCACCTCATCGGTGACGCGAATGCCATGCGAGTACTGCGGCTCGTGCCCCTTGGCCTTGAGCTGTTCGTTGACCTGTGGCCGGAATCCGTGCACCAGCACGATCTTCACACCCATGCTCTGGATCAGTGCCAGGTCCTGTGCCAGGTGGTGCAGCTTGCCGGCGGCGATGGCTTCGCCGGCAATGGCCACCACAAAGGTCTGGTTGCGGAACTTGTGGATATATGGCGCGACCGAGCGAAACCATGGCACAAAGGTGAAATTGAATACGGTGGACATCGGCGGTGCGTGCTGGGCGGGGCGTCGCGGGAAGGGATGTCAAAAGTGTAGCAGTCGCCCACGCAATGGGTTTCATCAACCGGGATAATTGTGGCATGTCCGAACCGGTGCTTGAATTTCCAGAATCCCTGCCGGTATCGGCGATGCGCGACGAGATCATGCAGGCCATGGCCCGGCATCAGGTCATCATCGTCTGTGGCGAGACCGGCTCCGGCAAGACCACGCAGCTGCCCAAGATGGCGCTGGCGCTGGGCCGGGGCAAGCGTGCAGTGGGGCTCGAGGGCTGGGGCAAACCGGCCCATGCGCCGGGCCAGGGCAAGCTGATAGGGCATACCCAGCCGCGGCGCATTGCCGCCAGCTCGGTCGCCAAGCGCATTGCCGAAGAGCTCAAGACACCGCTGGGCGAGGTCGTGGGTTTCAAGGTGCGCTTCCAGGACCGCTTGTCGCGCGATGCCTCGGTCAAGCTGATGACCGACGGCATCCTGCTGGCCGAGACCCAGACCGACCCGCTGCTCAAGGCCTACGACACCTTGATCATCGACGAGGCGCACGAGCGCAGTCTGAACATCGATTTTCTGCTCGGTTACCTGCGCCAGATCCTGCCGCGCCGGCCGGACCTGAAGATCATCGTCACCTCGGCCACCATCGACGCCCAGCGCTTTGCCGACCATTTCGCGTCGCGCCATGGTCCGGCGCCGGTGATCATGGTCTCGGGTCGCATGTATCCGGTGGAGCAGCGCTACCGGCCGTACGAGGAAAGCCGCGAGTACGACCTCAATAATGCGATCTGCGATGCGGTGGATGAGTTATGGCTGGGCCCGGCTGCCGCGCGCAACGCGGGGGATATTCTGGTGTTTTTGCCAGGTGAGCGTGAGATTCGCGAGGCCGCCGACGCGCTGCGTCGTCACCTGAGCCACCAGGTGCATCTGCGCAATGCCGAGGTGATTCCGTTGTTCGCGCGCCTGTCGCAGGCCGAGCAGGAGAAGGTGTTCGACAACCACAGCGGGCGGCGTATCGTGCTGGCCACCAACGTGGCTGAGACCTCGCTCACGGTTCCCGGCATCCGCTACGTCATCGACGTCGGCACTGCCAGGATCAAGCGCTACAGCTTTCGCAGCAAGGTCGAGCAGTTGCTGGTCGAGCCGGTGAGTCAGTCCTCGGCCAACCAGCGCGCCGGCCGGTGTGGCCGGGTTGCCGATGGCATTTGCATACGGCTGTATGCCCAAGACGATTTCGAGCAGCGCTCGCGCTTCACCGATCCGGAGATCCTGCGCAGCTCGCTGGCCGGCGTGATCCTGCGCATGAAGTCATTGCATCTGGGCATGGTGGAGGACTTCCCGTTCATTGAGCGCCCCCAGGGGCGTGCGATCGCCGACGGCTACTTGCTGCTGGCCGAACTCGGCGCGGTGGACGATGCGAACGAACTCACACCCATCGGCAAGGAGTTGGCCCGTTTGCCGCTCGATCCACGCGTGGGGCGCATGATTCTGGAGGCGCGCGAGCGCCAGTCGCTCGATGAGGTGCTGGTGATTGCCAGCGCGCTCAGCGTGCAGGACGTGCGCGACCGGCCAATGGAGGCACAAGGAGCGGCGGACGCTGCGCACGTGAAGTTCGACGACGAACGCAGTGAATTCACCGGCTACCTCAAGCTGTGGAAGTGGATCAACCACGCGCGCGGCGAGAAAGGGAGCGCCGAACACCGCCTGTCGAACCGACAGTACGAACAGCTGCTGCGCCAGAACTTTGTCAACATCCGCCGGGTACGCGAGTGGAAGGACATCCACTCGCAGCTGCACACGGTGGTGGCGGAGCACAAGTGGCGATTGAACACCATACCGGCGACCTACGAACAACTGCATCTGTCGATGCTGTCGGGCTTGCTGGGCAATGTGGGCTGCAAGCTCGACGACGACGAGGCCTACCTGGGGGCGCGCGGCATCAAGTTCTACCGCCATCCGGGTGCACACCTGAGCAAGAAGCCGGGACGCTGGATCCTGGCCGCTGAGCTGGTGGAGACCACCCGGCTGTTCGGCCGCGGCGTCGCGGCCATTGAGCCGCAATGGATAGAACAGGTTGCGGGTCACCTGCTCAAAAAGCAGTTGCTCGATCCGCACTGGGAGAAGAAGTCGGCGCAGGTGACGGCGCTCGAACGCGCGACGCTCTATGGCATCGTGGTCTACAACGGGCGTCGGGTCGACTTCGGTCGGGTCGATCCGCAAGGTGCGCGCGAGATTTTCATCCGCCAGGCGCTGGTGGCCGGCGAATGGGAGACAACGCTGCCGTTTCTGGCCGCCAACCGCAAGCTGGTGGCCCAGGTGCAGGAGCTCGAACACAAGTCGCGGCGCCAGGACGTGCTGGTTGACGATGAGCTGATCTACGCCTACTACGACCAGCAACTGCCGGCAGATATCTGTGGCGGACATGGCTGCGAGCAGTGGTACCGCCGGGCGGTGCGCGAGAAGCCCGGTCTGCTGGTGCTCAATCGTGAGGAGTTGATGCGCCATGAGGCGGCTGGCATCACGACCCAGGCTTTTCCGCGCAGTTTGCGCCTGGGCGGCGTCGATTGCCAGGTCGAGTATCTGCATGAGCCCGGCGATCCGCGCGATGGCGTGACCGTCACCGTTCCGTTGTTTGTGCTCAACCAGGTGAACGAGGAGCGCTGCGAATGGCTGGTACCCGGCATGCTCAAGGACAAGATTCTGGCGCTGCTCAAGAGCCTGCACCAGAAGCCGCGCTCGCGTTTCGTGCCGCTGCCCGACAGTGCCGGCCGCATCGCGGAGCAGTTCAGTGCGCCGGAGGTGTTTGGTGGCGGCAGCCTGGTCGATGCCTTGCTCAAGCTGGTGCGCGACACCACGTCGCTGGACGTCAAGCGTGCAGACTTCAAGCTCGACACCTTGAGTCCGCACCATTTCATCAACTTCCGTGTAACCGACGACAACGGCCGGCAGATGGGCGTCGGGCGCAATCTCGCCGCACTCAAGGCTGAACTGGGGAGCCAGGCACGTGGTGCGTTCCAGGCGCTGGCGGCGCTCAAGCTGGGCAAGGCTCCGGCTGCGGCGACTGCCCGGCCCGCAACCGGCCATCAGGGGCCGGGGTCCGCCAGCGCTGCCAAGGCAGCCGGCGACGCCGCGCCACCGGCGCCCGCCCATGCCACAGTGCCGGCGGCCAACGAGCGCCATGTGGCATGGACGTTCGGCGAGTTGCCGGAGCTGCTCGAGATCCGCCGAAAAGATCAGGTATTGATTGGTTTTCCGGCACTGATCGACGCGGGTGATGCCGTGACGATCGAGGTGTTTGACGAGCCCGACGTGGCAGCGTCACGCCACCGTGCCGGGCTGCGTCGCCTGTTCGCCCTGCAGCTGCGCGATGCCTTGAAATACCTGGAGAAGAACATCCCCGACTTGCAGAAGATGGGCGCGGCCTACATGCCGCTGGGCACCGTGGAGCAGTTGCGCGGCCAGATCATCGAGTTGGCGCTCGATCGTGCATTTTTGCTCGAACCACTGCCGGCGGACGCAGCCGCGTTCAAGCGGCGGGTGGAAGAGGGCCGTGCGCGCCTGACCTTGATTGCCAACGAAGTGGCGCGTCTGGCGTCCACCATCCTGACCGAATTCGCAACGGCCACGCGAAAGGTCAAGGACAGCCGAAACGCCTTGGATGCGGCGGCGGACGCCCAGCAGCAGTTGCAGCGCCTGATACCGCGTGACTTTCTGGCTCGCACCCCTTGGACGCAGTTGCAGCATGTGGTGCGTTACCTCAAGGCCATCGTGTTGCGCCTGGACAAGGTGCGGACCGACCCGGCGCGTGACCAGGCGCGGCTGGCTGAGCTCCGGCCGCAGGAAGCCCGGTTCTGGCGCGAAGTGGCGGAGCGCAAGGGGGTGACCGACCCGCGGTTGCAGGAATTTCGCTGGCTGCTCGAAGAATTGCGCGTGAGCCTGTTTGCGCAGGAGTTGCGTACGCCGCAGCCGGTCAGTGTCAAGCGACTGGACAAGGTATGGGCGCAGATCAACAGTTGAACAGGGCTCAGTGAGTCGTCACCAGACCCGTTTGCGCCATCCGCTGCTGCGCCGCAGTGTGCTGGTGATGCGCCGCGTCGAGCGGCTTCCCGCGACGGTGCGCGGCTTGATGTGGATGGGTTTGTCGGGGCTGCTGTTCGTGGTGCTCAACACCTTGTTGCGCACCTTGAGCCTGCAACTGCATCCGATGCAGGCGCAGTTTCTGCGTTACCTCGCGGCGGTGCTCGTGATGCTGCCGTTGGTCGCCCGTGCGGGTGTGGTGACGTACTGGCCCAAACGCGTGGGCGGGCAGTTTGCGCGTGGCGGGGTCCATACCGTCGGCCTGGTGATGTGGTTTTCTGCGCTGCCCCATATCCCGCTGGCAGACACCACAGCGATCGGATTCACCGGTCCCATTTTCATCATGCTGGGCGCCTATCTGTTCTTTCGCGAGACCATGCGCTGGGAGCGCTGGCTGGCGTCGCTGATCGGGCTGGCGGGAGTGCTGGTCGTCGTGGGACCGCAATTGTCCGGACAGGCCGGCGTCTACAACCTGCTCATGCTGGCGTCGAGTCCGGTGTTTGCGGCCTCGTTCCTGATAACCAAGGCTCTGACCCGGTACGAGCGGGTCGAGGTGATCGTGTTCTGGCAAGCCTTGAGCGTCACGGTCTGCAGCGTGCCCATGGCCCTGTGGGTGTGGCAGACGCCGAGCATGTGGCAATGGGGCGGCTTCCTGGTGGCGGGCCTGATTGGCGTGGCCGGGCACTACAGCGTGACGCGGGGTTTTGCGATCACCGACATCTCGTCGACGCAGTCCGTCAAGTTCCTTGAACTGATCTGGGCAGCTTGCATGGGCTGGCTGATCTTCGGCGACGTGCCCACCCGTTACACGCTGGTCGGCGGCGCCTTGATCAGCGCATCGACGATCTGGATCGCCCATCGGGAATCGAAGCGGCGATAGCGGCCGCACCGGCCGCGCCGGCTTGTGTGGCTGGGACGGGCTAGAGCCGGGCCAGGCGTTCAAGCGCCGAACGCAGTGTGTCGTCTTTTTTGGCAAAACAAAAGCGCACCACATTCTGGTCAAAGCCATCGCCGTAGAACGCCGACAGCGGAATCGCGGCCACACCGATCTCGGTCGTCAGCCATTGGCAAAAGTCAGCATCGCCCAGGTCCTTTTCGGGCACTGCAAGCGCCGATTTATCGACGCACTGGAAATAGCTTCCTTCACTGGGCAGCAGGCGAAAGCGGGTGCGGGCCAGGCCTTCGCTGAACAGGTCGCGCTTGCGCTGGTAGAACGCTGGCAGTTCCAGATAATGGCTGGGCTGCGCCATGAAACTGGCCAGCCCGTGTTGCATTGGCGTATTGACGGTGAACACATTGAACTGGTGCACCTTGCGGAATTCGGCCATCAAGGACGCCGGCGCCGCCACGAAGCCGATCTTCCACCCGGTCACATGGTAGGTCTTGCCGAAACTCGACACGATGAAGGCACGGGCGGCCAGAGCCGGAAAACGCGCCGCACTGTGGTGCTGCTGACCGTCGAACACCATGTGCTCATAGACCTCGTCGCTGATCAGGAAGATATCGGTCGGTGCCAGTAGTTCCTGCAGGCGCAGCATGTCCTGTTCGCTCCACACCGTCGCGCTCGGGTTGTGCGGGCTGTTGACCAGGATGGCACGGGTTCGCGGCGTAATCGCAGCGGCGATTTTGTCGAAGTCAGGTCGAAAGCTGCCCGGTGTCAGGGGAACGCGCACCGGGATGCCACCGGCGAGTTCGATATTGGGCACATAGGAGTCGTAACAGGGGTCAAGCACGATCACCTCGTCGCCCGCGCGCACGATGGCCAGGATCGCCGTGAAAATGGCCTGGGTCGCGCCGGCCGTGACGGTGATCTCGCTGGACGCGTCGTAGGCGCGTCCAGCGTGGGGGCCGTGCCAGGCGGTCAGCTTGTCGGCAATGGCCTCGCGCAGCGGCGCCACACCGGTCATCGGCGGGTACTGGTTCAGTCCCAGTGTCATGGCATGGCTGACGGCGCCGACCAGGCCCTGGTCACATGGGAAATCCGGGAAGCCCTGGCCCAGATTGACCGCCTTTTTCTCCGCCGCCAATGCGGACATGACGGTGAAGATGGTCGTGCCGACATTGGGCAGTTTGGTGACGAGGTCGGGGGTGCGGGGAGCTATCGGGGAGGTCATGGGTCGGGGGCGGGGGTGAGGGGGGTATGTAGGGAGATCGCGCTGGTTCAGCTCGCATTTTTGCGGTCTGTCGCACGGGGGGACATTACAAAGTGTGGGTAACAGAGCTTGTTCACTGCGTGTAACGGCGGTCTGTCACACCATGTTGGGCATCCGGACCTCCGGGCATCCGGACCTCCTTACAAAGTGTGGGTGACAGAGCTTGTTCACTGCGTGTAACGGCGGTCTGTCACACCATGTTGGGCATCCGGACCTCCTTACAAAGTGTGGGTGACAGAGCTTGTTCACTGCGTGTAACGGCGGTCTGTCACACCATGTCTCACAATTCATAATCACTCGCCTCCCCACTCATGGCCCGGGCGACGAGGTTGCGGGTCAGGCGGTCGCTGAGCAGTTCTGCGAACTTGAGCACGAAGTTGCGCTGGTAGGCGCCGCGTTTGAAGGCGACGCGGGCCACGTTCTGGCCGAACAGGTGGCCGGCCGGGCGCACCCGCAGTCCGCTCTTGCTGCTGTCCTCGGCGATTTCGCGCACCGCCATCTCGGCCACGATGCCTACGCCCATGCCCAGGCGGACATAGGTGGTGATCACGTCCGAATCGATGGCCTCAAGCACGATCTCTGGATGCAGGTTGCGCGTGGCGAATGCCTGGTCGATCTTGGTTCGCCCGGTGAACGACGGGTGGTAGGTGATCAAAGGTTCGACGGCCAGATCCTCCAGCGTGATGCGTTCTACGTTGCACAGGGCATGGCCTTGCGGCATCACCAGCATGTGCTGCCATTCATAACACGGCAGCGTCACCAGGCCGGGGTATGCGGCCAGTGATTCGGTTGCAATGCCGATGTCGGCGGTCTCCTCCAGTACCATTTGCGCCACCTGGTCGGGTGCACCCTGGTGCAGGCTGACGCGGACCTTGGGATAGGCCAGGCGCAATTGCGTCACCGATGGCGGCAGCACATAACGGGCCTGGGTATGGGTTGTCGCGATAGACAGGGTGCCGCTGTCCTGGGCACTGAATTCATTGCCGATGCGTTTGAGATTGCCGACTTCGCGCATGATCAGATCGACGCTTTTGAGCACCTGCAGACCGGGTTCGGTGACGCGTTTGAGCCGCTTGCCGTGGCGGGTGAAGATGTCGATGCCGAGTTCTTCTTCGAGCTCGATGATGGCCTTGGACACGCCCGGTTGCGAGGTGTGCAAGGCCTTGGCTGCCTCGGTGAGGTTCAGATTGCGCTTGACGGCTTCCTGTACGAAGCGGAATTGATGAAGATTCATGTCGATCGGCAGTCCATGGTGCCAGATTATGCCCGCCGTGCCAGTTCGTTTTTCAGGCGCAAACGTTCAGCGCAATGCGGTGCCGGCCAGAAAATCGATCACCTGCGGGTCTTCACCAATGGCAGGGCGCAGTGCCATCGTCAGGTCGGGATACTGCAAGGTCAGCTGCGCAACCAGTTCAGGCAGGTCCTGGCGGGCATGTCGCCCCATGCCCAGAAACATCGGGACCACGGAGATATTCGTGATCCCGCCGACTGCCAACTCGGCAACCACGCTTGCCAGGTCGGGCAGTGTCAACTCAAGGTAGGCGCAGCGCACCACGCAATGCGGCTCGATGGCATGCATGCGCGCGGCAACCGCCTCGATTGGCCGGCTCCACAGCGGGTCGCGCGATCCGTGGGCAAAAAGAATCGTGGCGTGTGTGACCATCAACGGCGCAGCACCAGCCAGCTGAAGGCCGACAGGGACAATACGGAATAGATCAGCCCCGGCGCCGCAGCGGCCAGCCAGGGCCACCAGTTGCGCAGGTTGCCGAAGTGCCCGAACAGGTTGTTGAGCAGAAAGAAGCTGATGCCGGTCATGACACCGATGAACACGTAGGTCGAAATGCCGGTCGTGCGGAAATGCAGGTAGGCGAAAGGCAGCGCCAGCACCACCATCACCAGGCAGCTCAGCGGATAGAACACCTTGCGCCACAACTCCAGTTCATAACGTTGCGACGCCTGGTCATTGGCGTCGAGGTGGCGCATGAACTGGAACAGGTCGATGATCGACATTCGCTCAGGTTTGAGCAGGGCGACCGCCGCCATCTCCGACGTCAAGGTGGTGGGCCAGCGGTATTCATGCAGTTCCTCAACCTCGGCCAGTGGCTGTCCGTTGGCGTCGGCACCGAACAGTGTGCGCCGCACGCTCTTGAGTGTCCAGGCGTCGGCGTCGGCGAAGCTGCCACTGGCCGCCTCGCTGTTGGCCACCAGCTTGCCGGCGTCCGAATATTCCATGATGCGGATTCGGCGCATGTCGCCGTCAGGGCGCAAGGCCCCGACATTGACCCAGAACGAATGGTTACCCTGCTTTTCGCGCAGCCAGGCGCCAGTCTGGCCCACGGTGATCTCGCGCACATACTTGGCGCGCAGGAATTGTCCCGCGCGATCGGATGCCGGAACCAGGAAGTCGCCGATGGCATAGGTCACCAAGGTGAACAGCAGGCCCAGGCCAAGCATGGTGCGCAGCGCCCGCCACGGATCGAGGCCGCTGGTGCGCAGCACGGTGAATTCGGAGTTCTGCGCGAGCCGCGCCATGACGAATACCGAGCCGATCAGCACGGTGATCGGCAGCAGGTCGTACAGGCTGCTGACCGACAGCGTGGCAATAAACATGAGCGCATGGCGCAACTGGTAGCCTTCGGACCCGGCGGTGTTGATCCAGCGCAACTCGTTGACGAAGTCGATGAAGGAAAACAAGGCCAGGAAAGCCAGCGTGGTGAATCCCACCGCGGCGATCACCTCGCCATAAATCATACGGCGCACCGTTTTCATGGGGTACTCGCCGCGGATCCGGAGGAAGGCTCGACGCTGCGGCGCAGGTGCGGCAGCAAGCTCAGATTCCAGTGCTTCTTGAGCAGCAACAGCGCGGTGAACATGAAGACGCCGCCATGCAAGGCCAGGTTGTAGCTCCAGAATTCGCTGGCACCGGCGGCTATACGGCTTGCGCCGAGATTGACCATGTTGTAGTAGATGATGAAGGTGAACAGCGAAAAGAGCAGGTTGCCATTGCGCCCGACGCGCGGATTGACGGTGGAAAAGACCAGGCCCAACAGCACGAAGTTGACCGATGACACGGCCAGACCGATGCGCCAGGAGAGTTCGCCGAGCCGGGCAGGGGTTTGGCCAATCCATAGGGCCAGCGTGGACATTGCCTGCGGACGCAAGACACTCGCCACCTGCTGCGCCTTCTCGTTCACCAGCACGCCGTATTCCTTGAACTCGCTGATCTTGAACCCGGCTTCATTGATCTGGTCTTCCATGCGCTGTCCGTTGGAGAGCAAAAGGAAACGGTCCTCGCCGGTGGTCTCGATCCGTCCGGCCCGGGCTGTCGTGACGATCTGCTTGCCTTTTTCCCGGGCGGCGATGAATACCTGACCGGCCGTTTTGCCGCCGATCGAATCCTTGTCGATGAAAAACACGCGTTCGCCGCTGGCGGACTCCTGGAATTGCCCCGGAACGATGCGCTCCAGGTCGCTGCGCTGCTCATAGCGGTCGCTCAAGGCCTCTGATTGCTGATGCGACCACGGCCAGACGAACACCACGAGCAGGGCGATGCACAACCAGATCGGCCAGGCGAAACGCAGCAAGGGGCGCAGGAAACTGGCCAGGCCCTGACCGCTGGAGAACCAGACCGCCATCTCGCTGTCGCGGTACATGCGGGACAGCGTGGACACGGTGGCGACAAACAGACTCAGGGTCAAAATGGTCGGCGCGTGCCCGAGCACGGTGTAACCCAGCACCATCATCACCTCGGCGGGATCGACGCTGCCGCGCGAGGCCAGGCCCACCGTGCGGATCAGCAGCATGGTCATGACGGTCGTGGCGAGCACCACCACAGTGGCGCCGAAGGTCCGGGACATCTCTTTGCGGATGGAAGAATGGAATAACATCGCTGCCAATGAAAGACGCAATTATGAACTTTGAAATCCAGTCGATGGATCTGTCCGGCGCTGCGACCCACAAGGCCGACGCCTTGGTGGTGCTGGTTTCCCAATCATTCAAGCCCGCCCGGGGAGTCCTGTCCGATCTGATCGCCGGGGCACTCAAAGCCGGCGATCTGGAGGCCAAGGCGGGCAAGCTGCTGGCGCTGTATCGCGTTGCCGGTATTGCCAGCAGGCGCGTGGTGCTGGTCGGTTGCGAGGCGGGCACTTCGCGCCAGGTGCGTCAGGCTGTCGGTGCCGCAGTGGCGGCGCTTAAAGCGGCGAATGTCCACCGGCTGCTGGTGTGTCTTGCTGCGCCTTGTGACGATGCTGCGGTGCGCGCGGCGATATGTGCGGCGGCCGATGCCAGTTACGTCTTCACAACCACCAAATCCAAGCCGGAGCCCCGCGCGCTCACGCATATGACCTTGGGCGTCCCGGACGCGGCGCAGAGCCAGACCGCATTCGCCCGGGCAGTGGCGACGGTGCGCGGCGTTGAACTGGCCAAGGAATGGGCGAATCGGCCTGGCAACCATGCCACGCCCACGATGCTTGCGGGTGCGGCCAAGGAACTGGCTCGGTTGCCGCATGTGCAATGCGAGGTGCTCGGGCCCAAGCAGGTGGCCAAACTGGGCATGGGCGCGTTCATGGCAGTGGCCAAGGGCTCGGAGGAAGAACTGCGTTTCATCGTGCTGCGCTACAACGGCGCGGCAAAGACCCAGGCGCCAACGGTGCTGGTTGGCAAGGGCATTTCGTTCGACTCCGGTGGTATCTCGATCAAGCCGGCGCCCGAGATGGACGAGATGAAATACGACATGTGTGGTGCCGCCAGCGTGCTGGGTGTGTTCCGTTCCCTGGCCGAGCTCAAGCCGGTGATCAACGTCGTCGGGCTGATTCCCAGCTGCGAGAACATGCCCGACGGGCGCGCGGTCAAGCCCGGCGATGTGGTGACCAGTATGAGCGGGCAGACGATCGAAATTCTCAATACCGACGCCGAGGGGCGTCTGGTGCTGTGCGACGCACTGACCTATGCCGAGCGCCTGAATCCCCGTGTGGTGGTCGACATCGCCACGCTGACGGGTGCCTGTGTGATTGCCTTGGGCGGCGTGCGCAGCGCCATGTTTGCCAGCACCGACGCGCTGGCCGCTGAACTGGCGGCCGCGGGCGATAACGCGCAGGATCTGTGCTGGCGCATGCCGCTGGACGATGAGTACGCCGACGGTCTGAAGACCTATTTCGCCGACGTGGCCAACGTCGCTGGCCGGCCTGCCGGCGCGGTGACGGCGGCCAAATATCTGCAACGCTTCGCGACCAAGTACCCGTGGGCCCACCTAGACATCGCCGGAACCGCCTGGAAGGGTGGGGCAGCGAAAGGTGCAACGGGCCGCCCTGTGCCCTTGTTGCTCGAATTTTTATTGGCTCAGGCCGATACCCCGCAAGCCAAGGCCCCGGTCAAACGGACGGCGCCCGCGCGTCGGACCAAGGCTTGACGCCGGGACCAGCGCTGTTGCGCGCCTCTTTGCCGATGCGGCGCCGTCCGACCCGAACCCGTGACATGCCTGTGCCGGCGATTTTTGGCCCATGCCCATGACTGAAGTCGCCTTTCACTTCAATATGTCAGACAAGACCCAGCATGTGTGCCGCCTGCTACGCAAGGCGACGTCGCAAGGTGCGCGTGTGTCTGTGTGCGGGCCGCAGGCCGTGCTGCGTGAACTCGACAAGGCCTTGTGGTCGTTCTCGGCCGTCGATTTCGTGCCCCATTGCCTGGTGGACAGCCCGGCCGAGGTGCTGAACGCCTCGCCGGTGGTGCTGGGCATGTCCGTGGACGGCTCGCCGCACCATGACGTCCTGCTCAATCTCGATGCCGAGGTGCCGGCCGGATTTGAACGCTTTTCGCGTGTGATCGAGGTTGTCGGCTCCGACGCGCAGGAGCGGGCGCAATCGCGCATGCGCTGGAAGTATTACCAACAGCGGGGTTATCCCATCGTGCGGCACGACCTCGCGCCCAAGGAGTCCGACTGATGGTCACGACGGCACGCGGGTATCCGCGGTTTCTGCCCACCTTGACCGAGGTTGTGCGGGTGTCGGCGCGCGTCGCCGTGCCGGCAGAACCGGTGGAGCCAGTGCCCGATCCGGCCGTGCTGGAAACGGAGCGTCGGCAGGCGTTGGTTGAACGTCTGCGCGCCCATTTGCTGACAGGCATCGACGACAAGGTGCAGGATGTGGTGGCTTCGGCCATGCTCGAGCAGGTCGACCTGATCGGCGAACGTTTGCGCCGCCAGATGGAAGACATGGTGCGCGAGTCGCTCGAAGCAGTGGCCGGGCGGCTGCGCGCGGAACTGGAAATTCTGGTGGATGAAGCAGTCGACGCCGTGCTCGCGGATCCTGTCCCGCCGGCGCCTGACGAGCCACCGGCCGGACCGGCTTCCTGAGCTTCCGATGGCTCCCTTGGTCGCACCGTTGTTTTTTTGCTGATTCAAGGTCACTGCCAAGGGGTTAGCCCTGTGTTGTAGCGGCCGGAAATGCGTTATCCTCGCCGGTTGTTGGGGCAATTGATGCCCAAACTGAATAACCCCCCCCCCCCCCCTTGGAGACTTTATGCAAATGAAATTTTGTACGACTTTGACGGTGTGCGCGGCTGCCGCATTGTTGGTGGCCTGTGGCAAGAAGGAAGAAGCGGCTCCCGCAGCTGCTCCTGCCGCCGTTGCGGCGCCTGCTGCTGCTCCGGCACCTGCTGCTGGTAGCGATGTCATCAAAATCGGTCACGTCGGCCCGACCAGCGGTGCGATTGCTCACCTGGGCAAGGACAACGAGAACGGTGCCCGTATGGCCATCGAAGAACTCAATGCCAAGGGTGTCATGATCGGTGGCAAGAAGGTCACGCTCGAATTGCTGCCGGAAGACGATGCTGGCGATCCGAAGCAGGGCACGGCTGTTGCCACCAAGCTGGTTGACGCAAAGGTCAACGGCGTAATCGGTCACCTGAATTCAGGTACCACCATCCCTGCTTCGGCCATTTACGACGCAGCTGGCATTCCCCAGATCTCCCCTTCCGCAACCAACCCGAAGTACACCCGCCAGGGCTTCAAGGGCGTGTTCCGCCTCGTGGCTGACGACGTGCACCTGGGCAGCACGCTGGGTAAATACGCTGTCAATACGCTCAAGGGCAAAAACATCGGTGTGATCGATGACCGTACCGCCTACGGCCAGGGTGTTGCCGAAGAGTTCTCGAAGGCGGTCACCGCAGCTGGTGGAACCGTCGTGGGCCATGAGTTCACCACCGACAAAGCCACTGACTTCAACGCCATCTTGACCACGCTCAAGGGCAAGAAGGTCGACGTCGTGTTCTTTGGCGGCATGGACGCCGTTGCCGGCCCGATGATCAAACAAATGGTCCAGCTCGGCATCAAGGCCAAGTTCATGGGCGGCGACGGTATCTGCTCGGCCCAGTTGTCTGTGCTGGCCGGTGCGGCACTGACCGACGATATGGTTTACTGTGCTGAGGCTGGTGGTGTCGAAGGCGAGCAGAAAGTCGGCATGGAAAAATTCCGCGCTGACTTTAAGGCCAAGTACAACGCCGACGTGCAGGTGTATGCACCTTACGTCTACGACGCACTGAACGTGATGGTGGCAGCCATGGTCAAGGCCGATTCGGCTGATCCTGCCAAGTACCTGCCGGTCCTCAAGACCATCGAGTACAAAGGTGTGACGGGCAACATCGCTTTTGACGAAAAAGGCGACATCAAGAACGGCGCACTGACCCTGATGACCTACAAGGGCGGCAAACGCACCGAACTGGCCGTGATCCGCTAATTCAGCGTTCACGTACTTGAAAAAGCCCCGCACTGCGGGGCTTTTTTTCGTCTGCGAGCATTCCTGTTGACCTCCGGAGTGGCGATTCACGATTGGCATTGGGGGGCGAATGCAGTGGCTGGGGCGGTGCTGGCGGAGGTGTAGCCGTCGGTTTTCGGCGACTGCTATGCGTGCGAGGAGCGTACGCCCGACCAGCAGAACGCCAATGCCGCGACCCGTTGGACGCATTTTTTGCCCCAGCACTGACGCTGTCCGAGCGGGCGGTGGCGGAGCCAGGAGGGGTAAACCTTCGACGTTCGCTGATGCACGGGATTGCCAAGGCGCAGCTCAAACCCCAAGACCTTTTGGTAGCACTCAAGCTCGTTGCGTGGGGTGCGCAGCGCTGGACTTATGTGCGGCTGGCTCAGGAACTGGGGCTTAGCGCGTCTGAGGCGCATGCAGCGGTTAAGCGCGGTTTGCTGTCGGGTCTGTTGCTGCAGAATCGGCGGCCAGAGCCCATCCCGGCGACAGCAGATGTGCTGGACCAGGCCACCTGCGGCCATGCAAGAGTCCAATGCCATTTACCGAGTGCGACGCAAGCGCGTTCGGCGCACTGCCGGAGATGCGGACGCTGCCGACAACCCGGTGCGGCCACACGCCCACAACCTGGCCGAGTTTGCCTTGCACGGCGCCAAGTATGCGTTCCCCGGGGTGCGTCTGCCGCTTGCCGTGGGTGTGCCCACGAGTCACAGCGCGCCGGTGTTTGCCGGCGTGTTCGCACCCGGCAGCACCGACCTCGTCTGGCCGCACCCCAATGGCACGGTACGCGGGGTGGGCGTGGAGCCGATGCACTCCGCCGTGCCCACACTGCTGGACCACCCGTCCTTCCTCAATGCGTTGCCCGGTCATCTGAGCGACCCGGAACATGAAGTAGCCGTAGTCGCCCGGTTGAAGCAGATTTCATCTTGATATCACCATGAATACCGATACCCACTCCCTTATCCGGAAGCTCTGGAACAACTGCAGCGTGCAGCGCGACTGCGACCGACGATGACCCGAAGTTGCGCCCGGCGGATGCCGGCTTGCAAAGCCCGACCTGGACGACCGATAACAAGAAAGCCCCGTAAACACGAGGCTTGCGGGGCTTTCAGGGGGGGGGCTGTGCTGGATGACACAGGCCACATTTCTGGCGGAGAAGGCGTCTCCTGCATATAACTCCAGGCACGTCCGAGGAGTTCCACTTCTATTGCACTTTGAGAGGAGAATCGTCAAAATTAAGTCCCGCCAGTTCCGTGCATTTCCGCGCTGTTCCGGCCTAAAATCATGGGCAGGGAAATGGGCAGAAACCTGCATTTGAAACATGGGCAGAGAAGCGAGAACGCAGCGATGGCAACACGCACTCAGAACAGGCTGTCGGCGAACCTGGTGAAGGCCTTGGCGGAGCGTGGCTACTACGCGGATGGTGGGGGCCTTTACTTCCGAGTGAGCGAATTCGGCACACGACTGTGGGCTTTCCGGTACGCGCGCGCTGGCAGGGCCCGCGAGATGGGTCTGGGGCCCTACCCCGAGGTGACACTCAAGGACGCCAGAGAGCTTGCTCTGGAGGCCCGCAAGCTGCTTCGTGACAGACCAGGATCCGATCGAGAAGCGCCAGGGCCGCAGGAGCGCGATGGCAGCCGAGAGTCAGGCTGCGCTGACCTTCGGGCAGTGCGCGGCTGCGTTCATCGCCGTCAAGGAAAACGAGTGGAAGAACGCCAAGCATGGCGAGCAGTGGCGCACCACCTTGGCCACCTATGCAGATCCGGTGATCGGCAGGCTGTTGGTGCGCGACGTGCGGCAGGCCCATATCCTGAAAATATTGGAGCCGATCTGGACCACCAAGACCGAGACGGCCTCTCGCTTGCGTGGCCGGATCGAGAACGTGCTGGACTACGCCGCCGCCCGGGGCTACCGCAGCGGGGACAACCCCGCACGCTGGCGCGGTCACCTCGACAAGATCTTGGCCACGCCGAGCAAGGTGGCCAAGGTGGAGCATCACAGTGCGCTGGACTATGCCGGGGTCGGCGCCTTCATGATCGAATTGCGCAAGCAGCCTGGGATAGGCGCGCGGGCGCTGGAGTTCGCCATCATCACTGCGGCGCGTTCGGGCGAGGTGCGCGGTGCGCGCTGGCTTGAAGTGGATCTGGACAAGACCGTATGGACCATCCCAGAAGAGCGCATGAAGGCTGGTCGCGAGCACCGCATTCCCCTTTCTGACACGGCGGTCGAGCTCCTGCGCGCCTTGCCGCGCATTGCAGACTGCGAGTTGCTGTTCCCGAACTCGAAGGGCACGGTGCTCTCGGACATGACGCTCACAGCTGTCCTGCGGCGCATGGGTTGCCCGGTCACTGCCGATGGCTTTCGTTCCACGTTTCGCGACTGGGCTGGGGAGACCACGGTCTACCCGCGTGAGGTCATCGAGCATGCCCTGGCGCACCAGCTCAAGGACAAGGCCGAGGCAGCCTATGCACGCGGCACCTTGTTCGACAAGCGTCGAGGTCTGATGGCCGATTGGGCAGAGTTCTGTAACAGGGTGGCTTGATGGGCGACGAAATCGTATTGCCGCCACGGCCCAAGGACTGGAGCGGATCCAGGCGGTGCCCTCGCAACGGCAGGTCATGTCGATGGTGATGCTCGACGCTTGGAGTCAGTGCCTGTTTGTCACCGGCTCGCGACCATCATCACTTCTTGCCCGCCATGGCCTTGATGTCTTTTATCAAAAGGAAAAGGTGAAACGGGTCAGATGCACTGGGCTCGAACTCCCAGTTGAGGTACCACTGCCGAGCGGTATCGTCCTTGGCGTGAACCAGCAGTGCACGTATGCCGGCGATATCTGCCGCTTGCGCGGTGCGCTGCAATGCATCCTTGAGAAGGGCCTTGCCAAGTCCGACACCCTGGTGCTCGAGATCCACCGCCAGGCGCGCCAGAATCATGACCGGCACAGGGTGCTGTGGGATGCCTTTAACCACTCGGGGAGTTGCTGTTGCCGGTTCGACACTGCCCACTGCCAGACTGTGAAAGCCGACCACCACACCCGTGCGGCAAGAAACATATGTTTGCGCGCTGTTGGATTTTTGATTGACCAGCGCAAAGCGCTGCAAGAACTGATTGAGTGCGGGCTGACCGCAATCGAAGGACTCAACGGCGTCCGATGCGGCCAGTTTGCGAATGGGCTCGTAAGCCGGTGAACTCAACCAAGCAACCCCGGCTTGGAAAGAAGGTCCCGCAGCTTTGGCTTGCCGTTTACGGGTCGGTCCAGCGCCGCATGAAACTCCCGCCACTTCTCAGGCGCCAATTCAAAGCGGGTTCGATCGGCCAGAGTTTGATTGGCGGCAACGATGCCCGCATCCAACAAGAACTCGCTCACGTTCTTGTGCGACACACGCGCGGCTTCCTGCAGCAGTTGCTTGACGGGCGCACTGGCGCGCACATCTATGCGTTCGGATTTGGAAGGTGTTGCTGTAATCACGAAGGGGATTCTTGACAAAGTACGTCTATCATAGCGTCCGGACAACGTACTGACAAGCCGTTTTCCGCCTGTTTTTCGGCTTTCCCCATGTTGAACCGCCGGTACGCCCAATGCACCCACCAGAATCGCATGGCATCGTACTGCCCGGCAGGTGCGGGTCACCCCGCGCAGCGTCACCAGCAAATGCAGACACGCAGGCGGTGGATCGCCAACGTCCGCCGAAATCGCGCAAATATTTCCGACACTTTCCGGCGCAATTCCGTAACTGGTCAATAGGGCCTTGATTTGCCGCAGCCATGCGAAGTCGGGCCCAGGCATGTTGATTCAACCCCAGGAGAACCGGAATATGCACCAGAAGGTCCAGCACGAGCCGACGATATTGCGTCGGCGGCACGTCGAGCAGCGCACCGGACTGTCGCGCAGCACGCTCTACCAGTACATGAAGGACGGAGCCTTCCCCAAGCCCGTGCAGCTCGGATTGCGCGCCGTGGGATGGCTCGAGTCAGACATCAGCAAGTGGATCGCGGCCCGGGTCAAGGTCGGCCGGCCGTGAAGGCGGCTACAACCTCTGAAGTCCTCGACCAGTTTCGCGCCGCGCTCATTGCGCGTGAGATCGTGCCGCCCGAGACGATCATTGCCGACGGCCGGCTGCACCGCTGCCATGCGGCAGACGCGCGCGGACGGGGGGACGCGGCCTACCTTCTGCATCTGGACGGCGTGCCGGCCGGAGGCATGGAGAACTGGCGAGATGGCCGGGGCTGGCAGACCTGGCGCTTGGACCTTGGTCGCCCTTTGAGCGCGACAGAGCGAGATGCGATGCAGGCGCGGTCACAAGCTGCTGACATCCAGCGCCGCGAGGAGATGGCGCAGCGCCACGCCAGTGCCCGCAAGCGCGCGGCATGCATCTGGTCCAGTGCGAAACCTGCGCCTGCGGATCATCCTTATCTGGTCAACAAAGGAGTCTCGGCACATGGACTGCGCATGTACCGGGGTGCGTTGGTCGTTCCCGTCCGCGACCTGGCGGGCGAGTTGCATGGCCTGCAATTCATCGGTGTGAGTGCAATCAAGCGATTCCTCAAGGACACTGCGGTCCAGGGCCACTGCTTCCAGATCGGAGGTGCCGGCGGCCCCAACGTAAGACTGGACACCGTTTGCGTCGCCGAGGGTTTCGCAACCGGAGCGAGCATTCATGAGGCTACCGGCCATCCGGTAGCTGTCGCATTCCATTCGGGTAACCTGGTGGCGGTCGCAAAGGCCATTCGAGCCAGGCATCCGCAGGCTGACATCGTGGTCTGTGCCGATGACGATCACGGCACGACGGGCAACCCTGGGCGTACGCTCGCGCGGCATGCCGCTCTGGCCGCGGGCGCACGGCTGGCGATCCCGGACTTCGGACCAGATCGACCGGCAGACGCATCGGACTTCAATGACCAGCATCGGATTCGGGGACTGTCATCAGTGCTGACAGTTGTGGGTGCGGCAACCGCTCCCAGTGCTGGTGGTATTGAGGGCGACGGAGAGGCGCCGATAGTTGCGCCGGATAGTGAATGGCCCGAGCCCGAACCGTTGACCGAGCCACTCGACCCTTTGCCCTATCCGGTCGACGCGCTGCCGCCCATGCTGCGCGACGCCGTCCGCGAGGCGCAAGCTTTTGTGCAGGCGCCCATTGCGCTTGTCGCGTGCTCGGCGCTGGCGGTACTCTCGTTGGCTGCGCAAGGGCTGGTCAACGTGCGCCGTGACCGCCACCTGGTCGGCCCGGTATCGCTGTATCTGCTGGCCGTGGCCGATTCCGGCGAACGCAAGACCACCTGCGATGGCATCTTCAGTCCTGCCTTGCGCCAATGGGAGAGTGGCCAATTGGCGCAGATGTCGTCCGAGCTTGCTTCTCATGAGGCGGCGCTGGCTGCTTTCGAGGCGAAGAAGGCCGGCGTTCTCGATGCGATCAAGGCCAGGCGGCGCCGCTCTCAGGACACCGCCAAGGAGGAAGGCGAACTCGACGCCCTGGCGCGCGAAGCGCCTCCGCCCATCGTCGTGCCGCGATTGCGGTACACCGATGCGACGCCAGAGGCTCTGGCGCACGCACTGGCCACCGGCTGGCCGAGCGCGGGTGTGCTGTCGGCAGAGGGAGCCGCCGTATTGGGGTCCCACGGCATGGGCCAGGACACCATCCTGCGCTACCTCGCCTTGCTCAACGTGATGTGGGAAGGCGGCGATTTCCTCGTCGACCGCCGCAGCAAGCCGTCGTTCCAGCTGCGCCAGCGGCGGTTGACCTTCGGGTTGATGGTCCAGCCCGACGCCATGCGCGGCTTCATGGACCGCGCCGGCGCCTTGCCGCGTGGCACCGGTTTCATCGCCCGCTTTCTGATTGCCTGGCCGGCCAGCACGCAGGGCACCCGGGCATATCGGCCCGCACCGGCGGCCATGCCAGCGGTTGAGCGCTTTGGGCTGCGCATCACCGAATTGCTCGATACACCGCTGTCTACAGATGTGCAGGGAGGTCTCATGCCGATCGTGCTCGACCTGTCTCCTGTAGCGCACGCCGCATGGGTACACCTGTATGACCATATCGAGAAGGAACTCGGGGCCGGCGGCGCCTACCAGGCAGTGCGTGACGTTGCCGCGAAGGCCGCAGAGAACGCTGCCCGGATGGCCGCGCTCTTCCACGTTCTGGAGCATGGGCCCGTCGGCATGATTGGCGTCGAGCATGTCCTGGGAGCTGGACAGGTGGTTTGCTGGCATCTGCATGAAGCCCGTAGGCTGCTCGCCGAACTCGACACGGCGCCTGCGCTTGCCGCGGCGATCCGGCTGGACAATTGGCTACTCGATGAAGCCCGCGCCACTGGTGACTCGCGGATTCCAACTACCCGGATCTACCAGTACGGCCCGGCGTGTGTGCGCGACAGCCGCGACCTGAAAGCCGCCCTCGCGACGCTGACAGAACGCGGGAGGGCACGCCTGCAAACGCGGCGGCGGCGGCGGTACGTGGTGGTGAACCCGGCGCTGCTGGGCGGTTGATGCGGATCTCCGCCGAAGCAGGTGTTTTCCGCGCGGGGGGCTGCTATTGTTGCTATTCCTGCTATTCATCCGCATGTCAAAGGCGGACGCGAACACCAAAATGGCAGGAATAGCAGGAATAGCAGGGTTGGGGAGTGGCTTCAATTCGTCGTTCAGGCTCCGCATGTGCTGTCCTGTTGGCTTCCTTACGTTCGTCTGTGGGTTGCCCCGGGTTGTCCATGTGTCGTCGTTGGTGTGTAGAGGTCAGGTAAGTGTTTCTGTCCGTCCCGAACGCCTGGGCGTTGCGGGAACTACGAGGGACACGGGACACCACTCCCGTTTTGTGCCGAGGTCTTCTTGCTGGCCGCCGCGGCACGCGGCATTGGCACCGATGGCGTTTGATGCTGCAAGTCGGTTCATCGGGTTGAGCCCTTGTCCCAGGGCTCAGGGTGCGCCAGATTGCGCCTCGGCTGACATGGCCTGCGAATGACGGGCCTGGGCAGATCGCGTTGCACGGTCTGCGGTTTTGACGCGCGGTGAGCACGTCACGTGGCGCTGTCACTTGCGCCAGCCACCGTAAGTCCTTGTCGGCTGGGGCAATTTGCGCGTCGTCACTACTGGCTGGCACCGCGTAGTGACGACGCGGTTGGCGCAGGGTGTGGCACGGGGCAGGGCGCTGGCGAAGTTGCAGCAGCTTGACATCGGCTGTCGCCGCTTCGGTCCAGCGGGCCGGATCGGTGGCGCAGTTTGCGCCAGGGACCGGCTGTGATGCCGGCTGGAGCAGGGTGGGCGCCTGTCGTGCCCGACATCTGACGAGTATCTCCAAGCCTTTCGGCTGCCGGGTTTCAGGAGATGAGGCCGGCGAGGGCGCCCGCGTGAGCGGGCATGGGCGATGCGGTGACGGGCATCAGCCGGGCTGACTCAGCCAGTGGGGAATTGAACGGGATCGATGCTGCGCCAATTTCACGCGTCTTGCAACAGCAGTAGTGTTCTCGCCATTTGCCTGATGAGCGATTGACGGCGTGTTCGCGCCAGTGCTGTCAGCACTGCTGACAGCGGGCCCCGGCGTTGTC
>Ga0209284_10002332_pt1 | contig 26218 bp, 27 predicted proteins | sample FRY03_FD_187211 | JGI IMG/M metagenome (GOLD analysis project Ga0209284, IMG submission 187211) | Freshwater microbial communities from Lake Fryxell liftoff mats and glacier meltwater in Antarctica - FRY-03 (SPAdes) (version 2) | ecosystem: Environmental > Aquatic > Freshwater > Ice > Glacier...
AGATGGCGTGTTGCTGGCTAAGCCAAATTCTAGAAAACAATAAAAATAATAATTTGTGATGCATACAATCTGATCAATTTCGTCAAATAATGCACACCAAATCAAAAATTAAACCTCATAACATTCACACAATCAAAAATTTAGGTGTTTTTAAGTGGGCCCTATTTTAAGTTTTTGATTTGCTTTACATCTATCAGTGTATTGATTTAATCTCACTTTATATCCTTTAGAGCCTGAATCAACGACACCTACAAATAACAACCAAGATGCAGCATCGTTGAGAATTTCCGTGCCAGTAGCAATTTATTTGATTGTGAAGTTCTAAACGAAAAGTCTTTGGTCGAAAGGAAATGGCTCTACCGATAACACATTAATCCGCAAATACTCAAAGTGATGAGGATTAATTAATAAATTGAAAGCACCTTTTGTTACTGCTGATGGCACTTTTAATAAGCAATACTCCCCATCACGCACGAATTCATCACCGAATCTCTTAGTAGCATTCGAATAAGGAAAAGAATTCCAAGACGCAGGAAAATCCTCATTTTCTATTACAGCTATTTTCAAGTCGTCTGGTATGAAAATATGCATCATCATATAATCTGAAGGCAATGTTCCATAAGTAAAATGCACAGCAACTTCCGCCATTGCTAAAGACCTGTTGATAGCACAATAAATCAGTTCAGTTCCTTTAGAATTCCACCGTGCTCCATGAATGGCGGCACCTTTCCCTGATAATGGTAGTGCAAATTCCTTTCTCGAAAGTCTATAAACTTCCATGAATCTTTACCCTAAAATTCCATAATTTATGCGGGTAAGCTCTGCCATAATCATATCCTTACCATAAGAATCTTGAAGGAAATTAATTGGCTTTTCGCTCCCTATTGCAAAGCATGGAGTATTTAGCCAAAGTTTAAACGTGTTCATGTCTCCAAAAACAGATAAACCCAATTTTGTGACTTCTGCCATTTCTATGATTTTTTCTGAGTGAATAGATTTGAAGAGATGATCTTGACTAATTTTATAACGCTGTAATGATTTGGCAGAAATATCCAAGAAACTTGCCCAGTCTGTCTCTGAAAAAGGAGAATATTCTTGAATAGCTTCAAAAAGTGAGTAGGGGATACCTGACCGTATAGCCTTTATGATAAGCATTTTGTCATCAAGGAAATCATTGTAGTTATTTACTGGATTTCTTATTTCATAACCAACTTGCATTTCTTGAACTAAAGACTTAGTTTCTTTATCTAGCTTATTTTCAATGCTTTGGGACTTCATATCTACACAGTTTAGACATATGACCCCAAATTTAGTACTTTTTTCTTGGTTTCAATTTTTTTTTTTTCAATTCCTAGTCAATTTAATTATTAATCATGAAAATAAAGGAAACATCAAGTTGATTTTATACAATATCATTTCCTATATCCGTTTGACACCTCAATTGCATAATAGCATGAATCAATTACAATAATCTGTTTCTTTGCCTTTAGATTTATCAATCTCTATGTCCAAAATTAATTTTCCCGCAATCATAATAATTGCAATCGCAGTTTTTAGCATTCATTCCTGTAAGACAAGGCAACAACGTTCAGATGAACGAATGGAAAAGGCCATACAAGCTTCTATTGATTCAGTGGTTGACTTGCCTGCTATAGAATTTAGCGACCTCATGGGATTAACCCAAGGTAGTAAAGTTTACAATCCATCCGCAACGAGAAAAAATGACATTCTTCACACTAAGTTAGAAGTCAGTTTTAACATTCCTGCTCAGCAATTATTTGGTGAAGCTGAAATCCTTATCAAACCTTATTTCTACTCTATTGATTCTTTGATTTTAGACGCTAAAGCATTTGATATTCAAAAAGTTGCCATCAGAACTAAGAAGGGCGAATTGAAAGATTTGAAATACAAGTATCAAGATGATTTACTCCAAATTGCATTGGATACAGTCTATACCAAGTCACAGCAATACACAGTCTTTATTAAGTATACAGCCAATCCTAAAAATGTAAAAGCTAAAGGTAGTGCAGCAATTACCGATGCCCGAGGATTGTACTTTATCGACCCAGAAGAAAAAGATCCTGACAAGCCGACACAAATTTGGACGCAGGGTGAAACCGAATCATCTTCATGTTGGTTTCCTACCATTGACAAGCCAAACGAGAAAATGACGCACGAAATAAGCATTACCGTGCCTGATAAGTATTTGACCTTAAGCAATGGTTTGAAAACCTCCTCCAAGAAGCTTCCTGATGGAAATCGCACCGATACGTGGAAAATGGATTTGCCCAATGCACCTTATTTGGTAATGATGGCAGTTGGAGAATTTGCCGTCATCAACGATAAATGGGGCAAAATTCCAGTCGATTATTATGTTGAACCTGCATTTGCACCTTATGCTAAGAATATCTTCGGAAACACGCCCGAAATGATTGAGTTTTTCTCGAAACTTATGGGTGTCGATTATCCTTGGCCAAAGTATGCTCAAGTAGTTGTTCGTGATTACGTTTCAGGTGCTATGGAAAATACTTCAGCCACTATATTTGGCGAATTCGTGCAACAAACGCCAAAGGAAATGATTGATAATAACTATGAAGATATCATTGCTCACGAGCTTTTTCATCACTGGTTTGGCGATTTGGTAACCTGCGAATCATGGTCGAATTTACCCCTGAATGAATCCTTTGCTACTTACGGAGAATACCTTTGGAATGAGCATAAATACGGGCGTGATGCTGCTGATTATCATCTTCAAAAAGACTTAAGCACCTATATGGAAGAATCGTATTCGAAAAAGGTCAATCTAATTCGTTTCGATTACGAGTACCGCGAAGACATGTTCGACAGGCATTCATATCAGAAAGGTTCTTGCGTATTGCATATGTTGCGCAAGGCAGTTGGCGACGACGCATTTTTCGAATCGTTAAAACTTTATCTAACCAATAATGCCTACAAACCAGCCGAAATTCACAATCTGCGCTTGGCTTTTGAGGAGGTTACTGGTGAAGACATGAATTGGTTCTTCAATCAATGGTTCTTAGATAAAGGTCATCCATTAATTGACGTTAAATGGGAGTATCAAGCTGAAAATCAGAGAATTCAATTAATTCTCGAACAAACGCAAAACATTGAAACGAGTCCAGTTTTTCGTTTACCTCTCGATATTTTGATCGGTAATGGAAATCAATCTCGTTTCGAATCATTGATAATGAAGAATCAGGTTGATACCTTTTACTTTTCCGCAGATAAACAGCCTGAGTATTTCTTGGTAGATGCTGAACATCAATTGCTTGGACAGATAAACCAGGAGATGACCGTGGATCAAGCTCGTGAATTATACCTTCATGGCAAAACATACCGCAATCGCTTCGCTGCTATTGATGTGTTAGTCGCAAATGCATCAGTTGCAGGTGTTTCCGAGGTATTAAAGTTAGCTATGAACGATTCGTTTTGGAACATTCGTTTTTATACCCTTTCGGGGATGGAGTCTGTGATTGAGGCAGATCCGGAGAACTTTAAATCAATTTTGGTGAAACTAGCTTCCGAGGATAAAAAGTCTCAGGTTAGGGCAGAGGCAATTGCTAGATTATCAAGTGTTAAGGACGATCCTTCTTTTTTCGCCACCTTCGAGAAAGGTATTGTAGATTCATCAGCATTAGTGCAATCTTCAGCAATGGCAGCTATGTACACTTCCAATCCCGAGAAAACTAAGCAACTTATTGAAGGAATGGAAAGTACCGCTACAGGCGACTTGCTAACATCTATTGCAGCTATTTATGCATCTGAAGGAACTCCAAATAAGCTCGACTTCTTGAAAAAGGCCTATGCAGGCATGAAAGATCCCAATGATAGATACGTTTTCGTTCAATTAATTGGTCGTTATGTAATTTCTCAGGGTGAACCTATTATGATTGAGTCGGTACCTTATTTCACAGATGTAGCTAAGAAATCATCAGCTTGGTGGATGCGATTAGCAGGAATTCAAGTCTTATCAGAATTGCAAACGATGTACGACTCTCAGGTAGACCAACTTGATAGCGAAATCATGAATATGAAGGAGAAAGGCACTGCGGTTTCTATTGTTCAGGACAAGGAAATTGAAAAGACCGCAGTAAAATCCAAGTCGAGAAACATTAGTATCATAATCGATACTATTCGTGAAGAAGAGAAAGATCCGAATCTGGTCCGAATTTTAAATATGTTCAAGCAGTAAGGCTTAATCGTTCAATAATTCGTACTCTTTATCGACATGTAAATTTCCGCTTGTTGCGGCAGCTACAGCTAACTCATCGCATCGTTCGTTTTGAGGATGGTTGTTATGACCTTTAATCCATGTGAAACGCACTTTATGTTTGGGATAGACGACTAAAAATCGTAGCCATAAATCTTTGTTTTTCTTGTCCTTAAAATCCTTTTTCACCCATCCAAAAACCCACCCTTTGGAAACACTATCAACAACATATTTTGAGTCGGAGAAAATCATTACTTCACTACCTAACTTTTTAAGTGCTTCAAGGCCAATGATAACTCCTAAAAGCTCCATTCTATTATTGGTTGTCTTGCGGAAGCCACCACTTAGTTCTTTGTAGTGAGATCCAGATTGTAGAATTGTTCCATATCCTCCAGGACCTGGGTTTCCACGTGATGAGCCGTCGGTATAAATTTCAATCATTGATTTGCCAATTGTTCCACAAAGCCTGGAATCATCTCATGTTCAAGTGAATGAATACGTTCGGCTAAGGAATTAACATCATCATTTGGTAAAACATCGCACGCATACTGTTGCAAAATTTCCCCGCGGTCGTATTCCTCGTCAACAACATGAAGAGTAATTCCGCTTTGCTTTACCCCAGACTCAAGAACAGCTTTATGCACTTTGGCTCCATACATTCCTTCACCACCGAAGGCTGGGAGCAAGGCTGGATGAAGATTGATAATTTTTCCTGGAAATGCTTGCAGAAGTTCAGCTGGAACCTTTTGTAAAAAGCCTAATAATAAGATGTAATCTGGACGATAAGTGAGTTTAAGATGGTTAATCCACTTCGAATCGGCAAGTTCAGGCCCCTTGATCATTTCTAAGTTAATTCTGAACTGATAAGATAAATCCAAGAAGCCTCGACGGGGCTTATCGCTTACCAATGCTGCAATTTTGACCTTAGGATGGTCTTTAAATTTTGTAAGCAAGTTCAGAGCATTACTTCCTTTACCAGAACCGAAAATTATAAATGTTGCCATATTTTTAAGTGAGGGCGAAAGTAATCAATCATCAGCATTTTAGCGCTTTCGATTTGTATCAATTGAGTAATTGAACATCACATAACACTGTCGTGGATAAAAAAGATTTTGATTGTATTTTATGAAAGACTTTCTTTGCACCGAATTATACTAACACAACCAAAATGTCAGAAATTGCTGCCCGCGTTAAAGCTATCATCGTTGATAAGCTTGGAGTAGATGAAAGTGAAGTGAATCCAGAAGCTTCATTTACGAATGATCTTGGTGCCGATTCACTCGACACTGTTGAATTGATCATGGAATTCGAAAAGGAATTTGATATTGCTATCCCAGATGATCAAGCTGAAAACATCAGCACTGTTGGTGATGCTATCACCTACATCGAGAAAAACTCGAAGTAATTAAACACTTCAAAAGAAGCATTTGAGAAGAGTCGTCGTTACCGGCCTTGGAGCTGTTACCCCACTTGGCAATAACGTCCAAGATTTTTGGGACGGATTGATTAATGGTGTCAGCGGTGCCAATATGATCACTCACTTTGACGCGTCAAAATTTAAGACCAGGTTCGCCTGTGAAGTCAAGAATTTCGATCCGTTAACTGTGATTGATAAAAAGGAGGTGCGACGACTTGATCTTTATGCTCAGTATGCCTTGTATGCCGCTGATCAAGCCTACAAAGATGCTGGTTTTCACGAAGGCAACTTCGATCCTGATCGTTCGGGAGTAATCTGGGGCTCAGGCATTGGTGGATTGGAAACTTTCTTTAAAGAAGTTTATGAATTTGCCAGAGGCGACGGTACTCCTCGTTTCAACCCCTTTTTTATTCCTAAAATGATTGCCGATATCGCTGCTGGACACATTTCCATGCGATTTGGCTTCAGAGGCCCAAACTTTACTACCGTTTCAGCTTGTGCATCATCAACGAATGCTATTATCGATTCGATGTTTTACATTAGAATGGGTAAAGCAGATGTGATGATTACAGGTGGTTCCGAAGCTGCTGTAAATGAGCCTGCTATGGGTGGTTTCAATGCCATGCATGCGCTTTCAGAGCGTAACGATGATTATAAAACAGCTTCTCGCCCGTTTGATGTATCTCGCGATGGTTTTGTGATGGGCGAAGGCGGCGGCGCTCTCATCCTTGAAGAATTGGAGCATGCTAAGCGTCGTGGCGCTACTATTTACGCAGAGGTTGCCGGAGGAGGTGCTTCAGCAGACGCTTACCATATCACTGCGCCCCATCCAGAAGGTTTAGGTGCAATCAACGTAATGAAATCAGCATTAAATGATGCTGGAATGAAGCCTGAAGATTTAGATTATATCAATGTTCACGGTACGTCAACCCCTTTAGGAGATATTGCCGAAACCAAAGCAATTATTGGAGTCTTTGGTGAGCACGCATACAATCTGAATATCAGTTCAACAAAATCAATGACTGGTCACCTTTTAGGAGCTGCTGGTGCAGTTGAGGCAATAGCTTCCTTGTTAGCTGTTAGAGATAATATTGTTCCTCCAACAATCAATCAACAGAATTTTGATCCAGGATTGGATGCCAAACTAAATTTCACATTCAATAAAGCTCAAAAACGTAATATTCGTGCAGCTTTAAGTAATACGTTCGGTTTTGGTGGTCATAATGCATCTGTGATCTTCCGGAAATACGAAGAATAACAGGTGAATATTCTCATTGCCCAGCTTTCATCTCAAAGGGCTCTTTATCGATCTATTCATAATCTTTTAGGTTTTTGGCCTAAGAATATTTCACTTTACGAACAAGCGTTTAGGCATCGTTCTGTAGCCAAAGAAATCCGCGAAGGGGTTAAAGATTCTAACGAGCGTTTAGAATTCTTAGGAGATGCAGTTCTGGGGACCATCGTTGCCAATTTCCTTTTTAGCAAATTCCCCTTTAAGGATGAAGGTTTCCTCACCGAACTAAGATCGCGTATGGTGAGTCGCGTTTACCTAAACAAACTAGCCATCAAAATTGGACTAGATAAGCTTATTCAATACGACGATTCCAACAAACTTTATAAGTCCATTTGTGGTGATACCTTCGAAGCTTTGGTAGGAGCTATTTACCTTGATCGAGGATTCAAATTTACCGAAGGTATTATCCTTAAGAGGATTATAAAATATCATGTGGATATTGACGAGCTCGAATCCCAAGACTTAAATTTTAAATCGAAATTGATTAATTGGGCTCAACGAAATCGAAAATCTATCCAATTCGATGCGCGAGAAGAAACAAATAGCGATCGTCAGCGCGTTTATTATGTGAGCGTTTTAATCGACGAAGTCTCCTTTGGCGAAGGGCTTGGATTTTCTAAAAAAGCGGCTGAACAATCTGCCGCGGAAGCCGCTTGCAACCAGCTATTTGCTGATTCTGACATGGCTTAGTGTTTATTCAACAATGTGGCGTACCTTCGTACCATGGTCATGAAGAAAATCATACTTACAGATTATATTGATTTTGATTTCGCATTGATCGGTATTTGTAGTCAGGATGATGATTTTAAAATGGCCTTCTGCTTAAACAAATCTCTCGAACTCGATTTTGAGCGTGTTAAGGATATAGAGCTAATCTCCGGAAAACAAAAAAATCAAATCAATTTTTCTTGCTTCTATTACCTCGAACCTGATTCTGAATTAGAGTACTATTTGATTACAAATCGAGGATCTAACGGTGTTCTAATTCCTGAACACAAGCAAATCGATTATTTGTTAAGAATAGTTGGTGAGAATGAACTCTATGATAATGAAAGGATTCTCGATAAAATACTTGAAATGCCGCAAGTTTTGACCGCCATTCTCATGGATGCAAAATCCATTAAATCCATTGAAAACATATTAGTATAACATGATTAAAGCACAAAGCAAAACAAAGGTTATTGCAACATTAGGTCCTGCAACATCAACAAAAGAGGTCTTAACTGAATTAATCAAAGCAGGAGTAGACGTTTGCAGAGTAAATTTCAGTCATGGCGAATATGAAGATCATGCAAAAGTGATTAACATCGTAAGAGAAATTAACGATGAACTTGGTTTAAGCACTGCAATTCTCGCCGATTTACAAGGACCAAAGCTTCGTATCGGAGAAGTTGAGAACAACGGTGTTATGCTCGAAACGGGTCAAGATTTGACATTCACGACCAAGAAAATGATCGGCACAGCCCAACGAGTTTACATAACCTATCAGGAATTTCCTCGTGATGTTCAAGCGGGAGAAACCATCCTTGTTGATGATGGGAAACTTGTTCTTCAAGTGAAAGAGACAAATAGAGAAGATGAAGTGATTGCCACAGTAATTCATGGAGGTAAATTGTCTTCTAAGAAAGGAGTAAATCTTCCTAACACCAAGATTTCATTGCCATGTTTAACAAAAAAAGATTTGGAGGACTTAAAGTTTGCCCTCGAAATGGACGTTGAGTGGATAGGATTATCATTTGTGCGCCGTGCATCTGATATTTTAGAGTTGAAAGGACTAATTCATAAGAATAACAAGAATGCACGCGTTGTTGCCAAGATTGAAAAGCCAGAGGCGATTGAAGAGATTGATGGAATTATTCATCATACAGATGCGATAATGGTTGCTCGTGGCGATTTAGGTGTTGAGGTTCCGATGGAAAATGTTCCGATGATTCAAAAAATGTTGGTGAAGAAGTGTTTAGAAGCTTCCAAACCAATTATCATCGCAACGCAAATGATGGAATCGATGATTACCAATTATAATGCTACGCGTGCTGAAGTTAACGACGTTGCCAATTCGGTAATGGACGGAGCAGATGCGGTTATGTTAAGCGGAGAAACATCTGTAGGAGAGCATCCAGTTCGAGTTATTGAAACGGTTCAGAAAATACTAAGCCGGGTTGAAGGATTTGAGGGTATTTACCATAAAGACCACAAGGAAAGCTCTGAAAAATCGCGCATGATTTCCGATGCCATTTGTTTTAATGCTGTTAACATGGCTAAACAAACAGGAGCTTCTGCAATTATTGGGATGACACATTCAGGCTACACAGCAATTCGAATCTCGAGTTATCGTCCCAAAGCAAGTATTTTCATTTTTACAGGAAATAAATCGTTGCTAAAGACCTTGAGTTTAGTTTGGGGTGTTCGTGGATTCTATTACGATAAGATGGTTTCTACCGATCATACGATCATGGATATCAAAAACATTCTAAAAAAAGAAGGCTTTATTAATCAAGACGAATTAATCATTAACGTTGCAAGTGTGCCCATGCATGAATTTGGTAAATCAAACATGCTGAAAATAAGTTACGTTGATTAAATTGCAGCCATGAATGTAAGCCTGTTAAAAGAGATTTGCGAGACGCCGGGAGCGCCTGGCTATGAAGGACGTGTCCGTCAAGTTGTACTTCGTGAAATAACCGCAATGGGTCACGAAGCGCATGTCGACAATATGGGTAATGTTACTGTTCATGTGAAAGGCCGCGAAAACAAAAAAGTGATGGTGGGCGCTCACATGGATGAAATAGGTTTCATGGTGACTCACATCGATGAAAAAGGCTTCATTCGTTTCACGACACTTGGTGGTTTCGATCCCAAAACGCTAACAGCACAGCGTGTGATTATTCATGGCAAGGAAGATATCATTGGTGTAATGGGAAGTAAACCCATCCACTTGATGAGTCCCGAAGAACGTGAGAAAGCTGTTAAAATTGGAGATTTCTTTATTGACACAGGGCTTCCTGTTGCACAAGTAAAGGAGATTGTTGAAGTTGGAAATACCATCACGCGAGAGCGCGAATTCATTCAAATGGGTGAATGTTTCAATTCCAAATCGCTTGACAATCGTATTTCGGTATTTATTCTCATTGAAACTTTACGAAGAATTAAAGACATCCCTTACGATTTGCATGCGGTTTTTACTGTGCAGGAGGAAGTTGGAATTCGTGGAGCTCAGGTAGCAACTATGCGCATTCAACCCGACTTTGGCTTTGGTTTAGATACAACCATTGCCTATGATGTTCCAGGTTCTAAGGAACATGAACAGGTAACAAGATTGGGTGAAGGGGCTGGTATAAAAGTTATGGATTCTTCTGTGATTTGCGATTCGCGCATGGTGGCATACATGAGACAAATTGCAACGAAGAATAATATTAAGTGGCAAACGGAAATATTAACAGGTGGCGGAACAGATACTTCTGGAATTCAACGAATGACTGCTGGTGGAGCAATTACTGGAGCTGTCAGCATCCCTACACGACATATACATCAGGTTATTGAAATGGTGCATTCTGCAGATGTCCAAAACGCGATAGAACTACTTAAATCAAGCATTGAGAACTTGCATACTTGGGAGTGGTAGATTATTACTGAAGAGCTAAGTTTTACTTTCTTTTTTATTATACTTCAATCTTGAATATCTTTGGCATATTCTTTGAAAACATCCGCATCCTTCATCTTAAACAAGCTATGAAAACATACCTACTACTCATCTTAACCATATTCACTTATGGTTTTGCTCAGGCTCAAAGATCGAACCTGATTTTTTTTGCTGAAAACGGTGAAAAATTCACCATTGTAATGAATGGACTTCGTTACAATGAGGCTCCTCAAACCAATGTAAAACTGGTAGATCTTCAGCCGGCTGTATACAAGGTGAAAGCTATATTTGAAGATCCTGCTTTAGGAGTTGTTGCCAAAACAATTCCAATGGAATTTAATATGGAATATACGTTTAATATTCGTCTGAAAAAGAAAACGGAAGTTGGTCAAGCAATAAAGCGTGCAGGTCGCCAAGTTCAAAGAGATGCTGGTGTTATGGATTCATCTGAAGTTGATGCTGAACAACCAGAAAAATATGTAATGCGTTTTGTATCTGAAGTGCCGTTAATTAATGCATTTCCTCCAGCAGTAGTGTACCAACAAGCACCACCTCCAGCTGCCGTAATCTACAACGCACCACCTCCAGCAGGAACTGTAAGACAAACAACAACAGTAAGAACACAAGGAACGCCAATGGGCACTGTGGTAACACCGGGTGCAGGCGTAAATATGAGTGTAAATGATCCTGAAATGGGAGTCAATTTTAATATGAGTGTAGGAGTTCCTGTGGGAGGAGTTATCACCAGCGGAGGAACTGTTCAACAAACAACAACTACGACATCATATGGCGCTCCAGTCCCAGTTCAACAAAATGTTTATGTAATGCCAGGCTATAATGGTCCAGTTGGATGTCCTTGGCCAATGGATCAGGCAACCTTCTCAAATGCCCAACAAACGATTAATAATCAAACATTCGAATCAAATAAGTTGCAGGTTGCTCAACAAGTAATCGGCAGTAATTGTATTACTTCAGCACAAGTTGCTCAAATTATGCAAACCTTTGATTTTGAAGATTCAAGATTAACCTTTGCTAAGTTTGCTTATGGCAGAACATTCGATATTGGAAATTACTTTGTAGTGAATAATGCATTCGATTTTTCATCATCTGTTGACGAGTTAAACGCTCACATCGCCTCCCAACCACGCCGATAACAGCTCGCATAAAATCACGTAAATCCCTGTGAGATTCTTTTCTTGCAGGGATTTTTTTATTTGTCAGATTATTGGATGGGCTAGTTGATGAAGTAAATTAAAATTATAATAGATTTTATTATGTGATATTGCCAGCTATCTAGAGTCTGTCTATAGAGTCTCCTGATATCGTTGCGCTAGTCCGAAAAATGCTCATTTACAAAAGTAAACTGTGCTTTTTCGGCCTTCGTGCGCCTAATCAGAAGCCTCTATAGTTCAAACTTCTGACTCTGTGGACAGGTACTATCTAAGGTTTAATAAAAACACCCAAAGTGCTGATTATATAAATGTTATAATGTTTAATTTTTAATGTACTATTCATAATTTTGACGAAATTGATCAGACTGCACGCATCACAAATTATTATTTTTATTGTTTTCTAGAATTTGGCTTAGCCAGCAACACGTCATCTGCTTCGTTAAGAGTATTTTGAAGTACTATTTGTACGTCAAAAAATCCTCTTGTCCCGCATCTGAAGTGTTTCTGACTCTTTATTGACCCCTATCTATGTTGCTCCAATTTTATTTGAAAACACAAACTATTGCTTCGGCATAATAAATAATAACAGGACGCTTAGGACTTAATAATAAATACATTTGATAGTATTTTAATATTGACCTATGAAGGATTCTTCTATTCAGTTTGAAGATTACCACCCAAGCCATTTGAACCAATTAATTCAATTATTAAGTCTAAACACACCTCAGTATTTTGCGCTCACTGAGGAAGCTGATTTTATGCACTACTTAAAGGCCGAAATTGAAGATTATTTTAGTGTAATAATTCAGGGCGAAATAGTTGGTTGTGGAGGAATTAACTACGATTTAGCTCATAATCTGGCCATCATTTCTTGGGATATCATTCATCCTGAATATCAAGGGAAATCACTAGGAAAAAGACTTTTGGAATTTCGGATTGATAGAATTAAGCTTAATTATTTAATTCAAAAAGTAGTCGTTCGAACGTCGCAACATGCTTATGGATTTTATGAAAAAGCTGGTTTTAAGTTAATTCATACCAAAAATGATTTTTGGGCGAAGGGATTTGATTTATATTATATGGAATTAGAAATTGCCATAATTAATCTCAGCAATTAATTATGAATTTACCGCACCATTTAAGTAAGCATTTTATTGAAGTCCACAATGGAGGAAATTGGGCTGGTTCAAATTCAAAAGATAGGATCGCTGATATTACCTTGGAGGAAGCAAATACTAAGGTTTATTCTTGTAATACCATTGCGAGTTTAATATTTCACGTAAATTATTATGATGCAGCTGTTACGCAAGTTCTTCGGGGCGGACAGCTTGACGCGAGTGATAAGCTAAGTTAAGCTCATCCTGAGTTCAATTCAGAGGCAGATTGGAATGTCTTTCAATTAAAAGTGCTTCAGGATGCTGGTGAATTTTCGGCGCTACTAAATGATATTCCAGAGGAACGCATTTGGGAAACGTTCGTTGATGATTGATGCGGAATTTATTACCTAAATAGAGTTTGTCTATAGAGTCTCCTGATGTCGTTGCACTAGTCCGAAAAATGCTCATTTACAAAAGTAAACTGTGCTTTTTCGGCCTTCATGCGCCTAATCAGAAGCCTTTATAGTTCAAACTCCTGACTCTGTGGACAGACACTAAATAGGATTCACTCAAAAACGTTTAATTCCTTTTAAATGAGTTATTTATCGTGGAGACAACCATTACTATTGCATGGATTTTTTCAATTATATGCAAAAATCCTTGCATCAAGATTAACTGTTCACATGAATTTAAAATTTTAAAAACTAGCCAGAAATACCGTGTTTGCTTCTTTACAGCCATTTCGAATTATTAAATATACATCGTCAATGTCTGTTCCCTGCATCCACCGCATTTCTGACTTTTTGAGTAAACCCTGAAAATTCAAGGTATCAACTCCACACTCATTACCACTTAGGTCAGACAGCTTTGTTGAAAAAGATAATTCGAGAGAAACAATAAGGAAGTCATTCACCCAACAATCTTCCTAATCGTCCTAACAATAATAGCAATATCAACGCGTAAGTTTTGTTCTTGGATGTACTTTAAATTCAAGTTTAATTTAGCAGGCATTATTTCCTGAATATAGGTTTGTTCAGGATTTAAAGATTGAGCCAAAAGTTCATTTTCGTTCGAGTATTGAATGCTTGCATAATCGGTAATTCCGGGTTTTACTGAGAGAACAAGGAGTTGCTCTGGTGAGTATAGATCAACATATTTACGCACTTCTGGGCGAGGTCCAACCAAACTCATATTACCCAAAATAACGTTTATTAATTGAGGCAATTCGTCTAGTTTATATTTACGTAAATAATATCCAACTGATGTAATTCGCGGGTCTCGACCACCAACGGTTAGCAAGCTTCCTTTATCCGCGCCGAGCGACATAGTTCTGAATTTCCAGAGCTTAAAATTGCTTCCGTTTTTACCTACGCGAACTTGTCGGTAAAATCCGCCACCGCGAGAATTCATCACTATGAGCAACCAAATACCAAGTAAAATAGGTAATAAAACAAGCATACCGATTAATGCAGAAATTAAATCGAATATGCGTTTTATCATAAGAATTATTTATTTAATTAGAAATGACGGTTTCTACTGCATTAACCACAGCAGCGAGCACTTCAGAAACCATTGCTTCTGATAAATCTTCAAAAACAGGTAAACTAATTTCCCTGCTAAAATTATAGTAGGTAACTGGATAATTTAAAATATCGTAGCCTTTATTTTTATAATACGACATCATTGGAACGGGAATAAAATGCACATTAACAGATACATCTCGGTCAAATATTAATTGCATGATTTTATCACGTTCAACTTCTGTAATTCCCTTAATTCTGAGAGGATACAAATGGTAAGAACTCAATTTCTCAGCGGTCGAATAAATTGGTAGTTCTGCCCACGTATATTTTTTTAATTCTGCTTCATATTGCTCAAAAATGGCTTTTCGCTTAGGCAGAATTTCCGACTCGTATCGTCGTAATTCAATCAACCCAATCGCCGCCATAATATCAGTCATATTACATTTATAACCGGGCTCGATAACATCGTATTTCCAATTTCCTTTTTGCATTTTAGCTAATGCATCTTTGTTTTGACCATGCAAAGTTTTAATGCACAAATCTTTGTAGATCAGCTCATTGTCGAATGGTTCAGGAAGATTCAAGGCAATGGCGCCACCTTCTGCTGTTGTTAAATTCTTTACTGCATGAAACGAGAATACAGAAACATCAGTCAATACTCCTGTCTTTTTACCCTGGTATTCGGCTCCAATAGAGTGGGCAGCGTCTGATACTACCATAATTCTTCCTAATGCTTTTTGGTTATCGCCATTAGGCTTGAATCTCGAACGAATATCCGCACGCTTTACCAAAGCATTTAGGGCATCAAAATCGCATGGAAAACCTGCAAAATCGACCGGCATAATTACTTTTGTTTTTTCGGTAATCAACTTTTCAATGCAGGTCGGATTTATATTAAAATCGTCCAATTTCACATCGGCAAAAACAACCTTAGCACCGCAATGCTCCACCACATTCGCAGTTGCTGAATAGGTATATGCTGGCACAATCACTTCATCTCCTTCACCCACATTGTACCAACGGAGCATAATCTCTAGTCCCGCGGTAGCGGAATTTAAACAGAGTGTTGATTTGGCGCCAGTGTATGCACTTAAATCCTTTTCGAATTGTTTGGTTCTCGGTCCTGTTGTAATCCAGCCCGATTTAAGCGCTGCAACAACTTCTTGAATAACTTCTTCGCTAATATGTGGTGGTGAAAATGGAATCATGGCTTTATATCGATGCAAAATTATCTAAAAAGCGGGAATGCGAGGCGGCAATTTGTAATTAATACGCTCGGCTATTGAGAAGTCCTACCTATTTAAAGTAGTATTCCGAGCACCGTCCTTTTTACGAAGAACCATAAAATCGAAAAAACCTTCGATGTAGCCCAAGCCGTAGCTGAAATGCAAGGTATAAAAGGCGAGGCAAATCCGCAGTAACTCGTTGAAATTCTCACTTTGTTTGGCAGCACTTAAGAGCGAGGCTAAAACATAAATAACTGCTAGTGAGGTGTGTGCAACGCCCAAGTAAGGATGGATTAGCCATGCCGGAATCATGCTTGCTAAAAACAAGACAAATAGAGGAGGAGCTAATTGTCTGATGGTTGTTACAGCGCCATGTTTTCGGTTCACATAAACTTTCCAATAACCATATTGGCGATATTGTTTGAATAGTTTTTGGAAGGATGAGCGAACGAAGTATTTCGCTTGAATAGCAGGCTGCAAGTAAATTTTAAAGCCGTCTCGAAGAATTCGATAGTTAAATTCATCGTCTTGATTGCGAACTAGAACCTCATCAAACAAGCCACTTTTTTCAAAAACTATACGACGATAGGCTCCGAAAGCCACAGTATCGACCCATCCTTCATTTGCTCCCGTTCTAAAATGAGCATTTCCGACGCCGAAAGTTGAGGACATGGCTTTTGCAATGGCTGCTGTGCGATTATCTTCGGAGACAGTTTCTAATACGCCACCTACACAGCCAGCTTCAGGGAATCTTTCAAGTGTTTCGACACATAAACGCACGTAGTCTGGATGAATTTCGGCATGGGCGCCCAGGATAATAACGATATCGCTGTTGTTGTTGTTTATGCCTAAATTCAAGGCTTGTGGAGTTGTTCTAGCTAGATTATCAAGTAGTTTAACGTTTGATTTTGATTCAAAAGATTGAATAATTTCTCGCGTTCCGTCATCGCTCATCCCATCACATACCAGAATCTCTAACAAATCATTTGGATAGCGGCTATCGAGAATTGATTGGATACATGGTGCTATATATACGCGCTCATTTCGACAAGGAATAACGATGTTTACGGTCTTATTCATGCTCGTAGTTCCTTTGAAAAATACTGTAGAAGAACGCAAAGAACAAGATGCCTGTTTGAGTCTCTAAAATGCCTTCAACAAGCCCATTAATAAAGCACAAGGCAATGAAGAAAACAAGACAACGGTTATTTTGCAAGATACCTTCACGGAGTGGAAGAAAAAACACCAGAATTAATACTATTAAACCGGGATAGCCCAAGGCTACGGCAGTTTGTAGAAATTGATTATGTGCGTTTAATTGCTTGGATTCGATTCCTGAAAATTGGTTGAGGTGATATTGCTTCGTAAGTTCAATATTCACATCGCCAACACCAACGCCCATAGGATTTTCCTTTAAAATTTCTAGGGCTGATTCCCACACCAATAAACGAGCAGCAGTGCTTTCGGTATCATTTCTATCAATGGGCTTTTCCGAACGAATTACCTCAATAGCTGCAGTAAATCTTTCAGCAATAGTTGGGACAAAAACTACCAGACCAATAGAGATGACTACTGCGAGAATGATTCCCATAATAATCGGGAATTTTTTCTCGGCTTTTCGAAGGCTGTTAATGAACAAAAAAGCCATGCTCAATGCCAGTATCAGCAAGTTAATTTTAGATGAAAGTAGAACAGTACTGCAAACGAGAATCGTTATCCCTGCTGGGAAAATACGTGAAATTGGTTTATGACTAATCCTAAATTCTTCATATAATATAAATGCAGCCATGAGAAAATACATGGCAATGTAGGACGGATGAAAGTAGGGACTAAAAAGCTCGTAGCTGAAGTGGTTTTCTCCTATGCTGAAGAATAAATAAATTGCTCTCATAATTAATGCGGAGGCACTTAAAATGGAGCCGATAACGAAAGCTCTCCGGATAAATTTGATGTGAGCTGAATTTAGATCGGGTCGTGCGAAAATGATAAATGGAAAAAGGAATAATGCCATTTTTATTTCGAGATGCAGCCAACCCTTGTCCATGTTTTGGGTCCAAATTAGTCCGATTACATTGTAGATATAGAATGAAAGCAAAGCCAGCATTGGAGCCGACCTTTTAAGCATCAGCAAACGAGATTTCCAATCGCCCGAAATGATATAGGAAACAACCAATAAACCTGCAATAAGTGGTAGAAAGAACTTCCAAATTGGAATAAGGAAGGCGATTGCCACAGTGAAGCCAAGCATAACTTTGATTAGACGAGCTTTCATGCTTTAGTACTTAATGTGGATTGATAGATTTTGAAAAACTTGGACATTGTAGCAGTTCGAAGAGCTTGATTTTGAATTAATTCTTGGTTAATTCTAAAGCAATTTTCGTCTTCAATTTTGAGAGCATTTTCAAATGGATTTGAATGCCCATCCAAAATAACTCCATTTTTCATAGGTATAATCCATTCATGGCTTACAGGTAAATCACTTAGAATTGGGATGCAGTTTGCAGACATCGCCTCAAGCAAGCTAACGGAAGTTCCATCACTTTCAGGCATAGAGACATACATGCGCGCTTTAGCATACCATTGAGCATTGGTTTGCGCATCTACCCAACCAATAAATTCAAAGGCTGTTAAAGGTAGAAGTTCCGCAGCTAACTGCTTGAGTTCATCTGTCAATGATCCACTTGCACCTATAACTAACTTCCAGCTCTGGTTTGAGGGATAAAACTCCGCGAATTGACGAATAATCAAATCGATCCTATAAAGTGGCTTGTGCAATCGATTCGAGTAGATGATATATTCTTTATTACCTGGCAAAACAGCCTCAATACCATACTGAAGGTGCACATAGCGCTGCGGATGCGCACTAATTGCCATCATAGCATCGATCATATCTTGCGAGTCGGCAGTAACGAAACGGCTCTTATCAAGAATGTACTTCGTGATTTTCTTTAGGAATGCATTCTTCTTCGGAACGATTAAAACATCGCTTCCCCAAGCGGTTGTAACCAGCGGAATAGATAAACTTTCGGCAGCCCGTGCAACCATCCAAGCTAGTCGGTTTAACTGATGAACATGGATTATTTCTGGCTTTTCGACTTGAAGCATCGCCTTGATTTGTCGATAATTGAACAACCATGTGATAAGATTAAATCCCCGAAAGGGAATCACATAGATTTCAGATGCGCCCGGAATTTCCATTGGTGTTTCAGACAGAAAGACAAACTCTCCTGTGTATTGCTCAATTGCTTTGCAGAAATGTCTTAAATGGATTGAATCTGAACCTACCTGCAGCACTTTCATGGTTGGAGAAGTTTCAAGATTAATCCTTCTAATTTTTTAACCTGGTGTTTTCTGTGCAAAGCAGTAATTTTTTCAAATTCCATTTGCATGGGAGTTCTTGATTTCCAGATAGTATAGGCACTTTCGATTGCCAATTTTATCTCTTCAGGCTTATTGAAATCAGCAATGAAGCCCGATTTTGTCTCTAAAATTAAATCGGCAGCAACATCTGTTGGATCTAGAATAGCAATTAAAGGCTTGAGCACCGAGATATAATCGAAAATCTTACCTGAATACACACCTCTTCGCTCTAGTTCGTTTAGAATAAGAAGCGTTGCGTCTGCATTTGCCATAAGTTGAACGGCTTCATCGTTGCTAACAGGAGGAATGAATTCACAAAAGTCCTGAAAATCGCTTGGAATACTAAAATTATGATGCGTTCCGATGAATTGGACTTTAACCTTGCAAGGCGTCTCGTTCAAGAATAGACGCAAACCATCGAAGAAGGTATGTGGCTTGCGGGGACCATAAAATGTTCCTGCATACGCCATCGTAAATACTTGATTGTATTCGATTTTTGCTTTAATGTTGTGATCGAATCCGTTCCGAAGTTCTTCAAACAATGTTACTTTCGACATGATACGTTTCATGTCATCGAGAATCGGGGCACTTACAGTTGTAACTGCTTGAGCTCTTTGATTAATGAGCCTCTCGGCATACTTTAAACGTTTACGCGTAGATTCGGGAATTTGTGGGTTGCTCGACATTTCATCGCGCATATCTGCAATCCAAGGAATATCAACATTACTATTAAGGAATTTAAGTGCTCCAAGATGTGCTTCTACAGGCGAAAATGAGCTGATAACCAAGTCGATTGGCTTAGCAGTGTTGATGGTATTCAATCTCTTATTGACCGAATGTAACCAAGCTTTGTGGGGCGTCGGAACCAGTTTCCTTACAGCTATATTCCAAAGTACCTTAACGATGTGTTTAAGTCGATTTTCTGACTGATAATGTTTAAGCAGCGGGATGCTTTGAGCATCTGATTCTCTATAAATATGAATGTTTCCATTTACCTCTTCTTGAATTGCCTCGCCTTCTAACATGGTAACTACCGAAATATCGAATTTATTAGCGTCTAAATATCTGGTAAATGCAAGCATACGATTGACAGCCACGCTTTTACGAGGTGGATACCAGGCGGTAACTAAGACAATATGTAGGTGCTTATTTGCCACTCGATTTAATTGTTTGAAGAAAGTTTTGGAGTATTTGTTGCTTTTCGAAATTCGAAGCTATGTATTGAATATTCTCTGTGTTTTTAGTCAGATTTCTTAGCTTCAAAGCTTCTAAAATAGAAGCAAATTGATCAATTGGGGAGATTGAATTATACAAATGACAACCTTGTAATTCTTGATTCCAAATTACTTCGCATCCAGCTCCCATTGCCTCTAAAACACTCATAGAGAAACCATCATGCTCAGGAAGTCGAATAAAAATGGGTGTTTCATTTCTCAAGCGAGTCATTTCTTCACTATTTATCCAGCCTAAAAATCTCACATTCAATGGGATATCCTGAACGCCCAGACCATTACTTCCCACTATCTTAAAGGAGATCTCGGGAAATACTTCAGCTAATTCGCGCACTTGGTTCCATCCATAGAAAATATCTTTTCCTTGAGCAAAATAGGTGTAGGCAGAAAGCGCATTGAATGCTTGATTTTGAGCTGTAATGGTTTTAATCCACTTAAAATGAAGCATTTCGGCGTTTATCCCGATGCTTTTCAATTCAGCTTGCAATAAAGGACTATCAGTAAAGTGCCTTGCATATTCGATATAGGACAAGTTGATATTGCCCAAAAGGTTGCGATCTAAGGCCAAACTCACGTCAGTTCCCATCCAAAGCATCATCATGGGAACGTGTTTTTTCAACACGAGATCGAGTGATCCACTTCTATCAGAAACACCATTCATCGAGATGAACACGTCTGCGTTTCTAATATCTAAAGCAAATTTTAAGCGCGCTGCATTTGAGTTATAAGTATCATGAAATCGAATGGTATCATTTGGCGCAACGCTTCTTAAATCCGCCGCGAGGCGAGATGAAAACAAGGGTAAACCGTTGATAATTACTTTCATAATTTCGAGTTAAGTAGGATACTTCTATACCAAACCAAAAGGAATATATAGTACAAACTTAACACGGCAGAATAGGCATACAAAACTTCTTGAAACGAAGTACTTAAATAGGAGCCAATTAAAAGAGTTCCTAAGCTCAGAATATATCCCATAATGCTGAAAACATAGGCAGCTTTCTGTTTTTTCAAAAGCAATGGAGTAGTCGACACAACTGACGCTAAAAAATTAAACAAAATTGCAGGAGCCATTATACGTGCAAAAGTCCCCGAATCTCGCCAATCTTTGCCTAAATACCATTCGAACAAGGTTGGCCCCATAATTACAATTACACTCATAGCTGGAACGACAAACAGCGAGATGATTTTTATGGAACGATAGTAAATTTGAACTTGTTCTTGATTATTACCTTGAAGAGAACTCGCTTCTCGAAAATAGAGTTGACCAACTGCGCTGCCAACGAGATTTAGAGGAGCTCTTAAATAACGATTCATAACTGCAAATAATCCTAGCACTAGTGCGCCATGGTTGCGGGTAATGAGCCAATACAGCAGGAATTGTGTAGCTAATATGTCGGTAAAAGCATGCAGCGAATTTACTGTCGGGAAATCTTTATGCTCAGTGGCAAGCCGTTTTATTTCTGTTTTGTCTGTGACAAATGGTCTGAAGCTGTTTAATTCTTTAACAAACATCCAAAGAACGGGGATAATTATTCCTAGTATCCACGAGATTAACAAACCATGAATTCCCCATCCCAAATAGCCCAAAATAACGTAACCACCATTTTGAATAAACGATTGCAACACGCGGCTGACAGTCATTACATGATATTTCTTTTGGCGCAAAACCCACTGTGTGAGAATGCTCAAAGCAGAAATTAGAAATACTGAAGGAGCTAAATAAAAAATATAGTCGGCAAGAATAGGTGTTTGGTAAAACTGAGCTATTGGTTTTGCAAAAAACACAGCAAGTATGCAAAGGGCAGAAATACAGATAGTTATAATAAACGACAAGCTGAAAATGGTCCTGGCATCTTTCTCTTCTTTTGGTAATAAAATGGCTAAATCGAATCGCCCAGCAGCGATAATTCCTATCAGCGAGGCCATTGCTAAGAAATTCTCTTGAATGGCAATTTGCTCTGGTTGATAAAGTCGCGCAATAAATGGTGCTAATAAAAATGGTACAACCTGTCCAATTGAATTCCCTGTAAAAAGGATCAAAAAGTTTTTTACGAACGAACCGGAATTCTCAGTCGACACGGTTTTCTGTATGAAGTTGTGGTGATACAAGAATGAGCGCCATTAAAATCCATCCACAATTTAAAACAAGCCACGCAGAAGGCATTGCAGCAACAACCCAAGAAATAGCGACAATGAATGCCCAAAAGAAAGCAAATCGGAACTTGTTTTTTTGAGATTTTAGTATGAAAAGAAAGGTCATCCCCATTAATACAAAATTCAAAAGTAACATGGGAATACCATATTGGCTTGTAAATTCAACAACGCTTTCATGCGGGCTAATTACTGTTCCAGTATCGTAAGGTAGCTCTCCGTGAGCACTTAACCAACTATATTGACCTGCTCCAACACCCACAATAGGATGCTTTTTAATAAGATAAATCCCATTCAAAAACAGGTTTTTTCTGACTTGGCTAGAAGGAGCCTTTCCATGGCTTTGATATTCGTAGTAAAGATCTATGATCTTCTCTTTTCCATATTTTTCAACCAGTTCGGACGAAGACTGAAATTCAATTTCGTTTTTGTTTTCTGTTTCCTTGATAACTAATATACTGTTGAGCAAATAGTCTTTCCCCTTTTTCCAAATGGGACCATAAAAAATCGGATTTTCAGATGCTACTATTAATAGCAATATGACCATTGATAGTAAGGCAATTACATGTAATTTGTAGTTGGCAATAAAGCCTTTACGAATACTCATCAAACCAAAGAATACAAACATGACAGCACTTGCCAATTTGCCCAATTGAGAATCGGCCGCAATTGAAAATATCATCAAATGAGCAATGATTGGCAGCAGCATTAATAGGCTATTTTGAAGCTTCTTACTGCAAAGAATCATGATGAGCGCACTAGAAAATATATAGCATAAGAAGGTATTGGGATTTTGGTAAAGGAAAGTCGGAGCGTAAGTAACATTGCTTGCAGGAAGTAATAATAGCTTGTTTGTATGCGGACTTTCGAAATGAATTCCTGTGTAGAATTCAAACCAAGCAGCGGCGCAGAAGAAAATAAAGACAATCGTTGAAAGTTGAAAAACGCGGTCAAAAAACGCTTCCCTACCAAGCACAGCATAGGAGAGGAGTATTAATGAAACTGTTGCTGCAAGCATAATTAAACTCCTGGCGGCATAGATGGCATCATTTTTACCAGCCACGAAAAAAATCGATACAAGGCCTATTGATGCTAATAATATGTAGTATCCAATGGCACTTTTTAAATGAAATGGCAGTGAAGCTTTCTTATCAATGAAGAAACTCCAAACTAATAAAAGAAAGGTTAAAATTAAGTGGGGATAAATTGTCATAAACCCAATCGATACAGGAAGAACGTATGCATCGAAAGGGTATAACAAAAACCAGATACTGAACCAATTGAGATAAGATTTCCCGGAAGGATCTTTCAGGAATGTCAATTTATTCAGTAAACTCATTCAATTTGGTTTAACAAATCAATTTATTTCGCAATGCTCACAGAGCGCGTTTCTCTAATTACGGTTACTTTAACCTGACCTGGATAAGTCATTTCATTTTGAATTTTTTGCGAGATATTGAATGATAACATTTCAGCATCCTTATCGGTAACTCTTTCACTTTCAACAATCACGCGTAACTCACGTCCAGCTTGGATTGCATAAGTGTTCGATACTCCAGGATATGAAAGTGCCAGTTGCTCCATATCTTTCAGACGCTTGATATATGATTCAACCATTTCGCGACGAGCACCTGGTCGAGCACCTGAAATAGCATCACAAACTTGAACAATCGGAGAGATTAAACTGTCCATCTCAATTTCATCGTGGTGAGCGCCAATTGCATTACAAACTTCTGGTTTCTCTTTGTATCGCTCAGCGAGCTTCATACCAAGAATCGCATGCGGGATTTCAGGTTCATCATCAGGAACTTTTCCAATATCATGAAGCAATCCAGCACGCTTAGCCATTTTTACATTCAAGCCTAATTCAGCCGCCATAATTGCGCATAAATTCGCTACCTCTCTTGAGTGTTGAAGCAAATTCTGGCCATAAGAAGAACGATATTTCATTCGACCTACCATTCGAGTTAACTCAGGATGTAAACCATGAATACCGAGGTCGATACACGTTCTCTTTCCTGTTTCAACGATTTCTTCGTCAATTTGGCGCTTGGTTTTAGCAACCACTTCCTCAATCCTAGCTGGGTGAATACGACCATCTGTAACCAATTGATGCAAAGCTAAACGAGCTATTTCGCGGCGAACCGGATCGAAACAACTTAAAATAATAGCTTCAGGCGTATCATCTACAATAATCTCAACGCCAGTAGCAGCTTCGATTGCGCGAATGTTACGTCCTTCACGACCAATGATTCTACCCTTAATTTCATCGTTCTCGATGTTAAAAACAGATACCGAATTCTCAACTGCATGTTCAGTTGCAACACGCTGAATAGTCTGAATTACAACGCGTTTAGCTTCCTTATTGGCAGTTAAACGAGATTCATCAATGATATCCTTAATGTAGGAAGCAGCTTCTGTTTTTGCTTCTTCCTTCAACGCTTCAACAAGTTGATTTCGAGCGTCCTCTGCCGATAATCCTGCAATGGACTCAAGTTTATCAACCTGAATTTTGTGCTGTTTGTCAAGTTCAGCTTGCTTTTTAGAAATTACATCAGCTTGAGATTGAAGCGTTTCACGGCTTTTATCGAGTTCTGCCTGCTTGCGTTTTGTTTCTTCTAAGCGCTGCGCTAAAGTGCTCTCTTTTTGTTTAACACGATTCTCGGCTTGACCTACTTCATTGTTTCTCTGAGAAATAGATTTTTCATGCTCTGTTTTTAATTGGAGAAATCTCTCTTTTGCTTGGAGCATTTTTTCCTTCTTGATCACTTCAGACTCAGATTCTGCGTCTTTAACAAGTTGAGCGCTCTTACTCTCGATGCTTTTTCGAAGCGCGGTTGTTGCTAGTATGTAGCCGCCGCCAACTCCGGCAATTAGCGCTAATACTGCGTAAATTATTAATTCCATGGGCATTAATTGTCTTTAAACAATCAACCTGAACATGGGAAACTTAGAAAGAAATTAAGCCTTCGATTGAATCAATTCTTGGTCAATTAGACTTGAAAGTTCTTCTAGTTGTCGCTCTACAGATGCGAAATCTGAAGTTTGACTAGCTTCAAGCTCAATCAGTTGCGTTGCGATTTGTAATGCACTCATGGCGAACAAATCCTGAATATCTTTCACTCCATAACGTTTCTCCAGCGATTGTAACTTGCTGTTAATCAGTTCTGCAGCTTTCTCAACCGAACCGGCTTCACCCTGCTTAACTTTAAGCGGATATTTCCGGTTTGCGATGTGCAGTTCAATCGATACGTCCTGCATAGTTTTTTCGGTCATTTATTCAGTAACGCAAGACAAGAATCAATGTCTTTTATCACTTCGTTAATCCTACCTTTCAATGCTGTTGATTCAGTTTGCGGCTGATCCGACAACAATGCGTGGGCAAGTTGTAAGGCTTTATTTCCTTCCTCAAGCCGCCTGATTTGCTCCTGCTGATTGTGGATGGTTGTTTTTAGTTGTTCATTGTCAGACCTTTGGCGAGAATACTCCTGCCGAAGCGATACATGCAAATGTATCATTTTTTTAATCTTAGCCTCGAGTTCGGTAGCTTTCGTTGTTAAATTACTCATTCAATGATGTTCATTACGGGGTTTAAAAGTATTTATTTTCCTTCACTCATAGCAGTTAATCCAATCTATTTTGCAGGATAATTGGCAGATGTTGATTTATGAGGTGGCTTTTTCTTTTATTATTCGCAGTTTTTCATTCCACTCTCGTGGGACAATCCATCAAGAAAATTTTTGGACCTCCCATGCAAGTGCCCTTAATTGTGACTTCCGGCTTCGGTGAAATTCGTCCAAACCACTTTCATTCGGGAATCGATTTCTCAACGTATGGAAAAGCTCAAAATATTATTTCTGTTGCAGATGGTT